>WNFW01003492.1_pt1 | contig 15013 bp, 13 predicted proteins | sample 5400131 | NCBI WGS metagenome assembly WNFW01 (sample SAMN13153362, study PRJNA577476) | soil metagenome | isolation source: 20 cm soil or saprolite under grassland replicate 1 | place: USA:California | collected 2016-06-15 | reverse complement strand
GGCTGGGCCTGTCGATGGTGCACGGGCTTGCCGTGCAACGCGGCGGCGCGCGGCAGCTCTCCAGCACAGTGGGACAAGGCACCACCGCGACGCTGATACTGCCGGTCGCGACCATCGCACTGAAAGCCGAAACCTCCGCTCACACCGCCCGGAAGGTCAACCGCTCGGCGGTGATCCTGTTTGTCGACGACGACCCGCTGATCGCGATGTCGACCACCGAAATGCTGGAAGATCTCGGCCACCAGGTGATCGGCGCCAGTTCCGGCCTGCACGCGCTCGACATCATCAGGAGCGAGCAGCCGATCGACCTGATGATGACCGATCATGTGATGCCCGGCATGACCGGTCTCGAACTGGCGGCAGCCTCGCGGGAGGTGCGGCCGTCATTGCCGATCCTGCTCGCAACCGGTTACGCCGAGTTGCCCGAGGGCGCCCAGCTCGATCTGCCGCGGCTGGCGAAACCGTATCACCAGGACCAGTTGCGCGACCGGCTCGATCAATTGCTGGGCACAGCTCAGCGCGAACCCTTACCCGACCATTCGCTCGCGGCCCGCCCAGAAGCCCGCCTTTAGCGCCTTCTTGTCGACCTTGCCGACCCCGGTCATCGGCAACTCGGTGACGAATTTGATGTGCTTGGGCGCATGCGCCGAGCCCTTGCGCGACTTGACGAGACGGATCAGTTCCTCGGCGTCGGGGCGGGTGCCTTCGCGCGCGACCACAATGGCGGTGACGGCCTCGCCCCACTTGTCGTCGGGGATGCCGACCACGGCGACCATCGCGACATCGGCATGTTGCGACAGCACGTCCTCGACCTCGCGCGGAAAGATGTTGAAGCCGCCGGAGACGATCATGTCCTTCTTGCGGTCGAGAATGAACATGTAGCCGCGCTCATCGGTGCGGGCGATATCGCCGGTATGCAGCCAGCCGCTCTTGAGGGTTTCCGCTGTCTGTTCGGGCCGCTTCCAGTATTCGGCCATCACAAGCGGCGCGCGCACGCAGATCTCGCCGGCCTCGCCGGTTTCGACCTCACGGTCGTTATCGTCGAGAATCTTGATCTCACAGGCCGAGATCGGAAAGCCGCAGGACAGGAACAATTCCGGCGTCTTCGGATCATGGTCGGCCTTGCGCAGCACCGAAACCGGATAGCATTCGGTCTGTCCGTATAGCTGCGAGAACACCGGCCCGATCCGCTCGATGCCCTCGACCAGCCGGCTCGGCGACATCGCGGAAGCGCCATACAGCAACAATTCAAGCGAGGAAAGATCGGTTCTGTCGAGCGCGGGATGATCGAGCAACACGTAGATCATGGTCGGCACGAACAGCGTGAAGTTGATGCGCTCGCGCTCGATGGTTTTCAGCACCGCCTCGGGATCGAAGCCCTTGAGCATGTGCACGGTGCCGCCGCGGATCAGCGACGGCAGCACCTTGGTGCCGGCGACGTGGCTGATCGGCGCGACCGTGAGATGACGTGGGGTATCTGGAATTTCGAAGTCGGCCAGGATCGCATCGGCGAGGCCGCCATATTCGCGGTGGGTGCGCAGAGCGCCCTTGGATTTTCCGGTGGTGCCGCCGGTGTAGTTCAGCGTCGCGATGTCGTCGGGGACGGCAAGGCTGCGCGGTGTCGCGCTGCCGGCCTCGCTGACCGCGGCCAAAAGATCGGCGCCATAGCTGGCGCGGCCGAGCGTGAACACGGTCTTCAGGCCGGACGCCTGGAGACTGGACGCCTTGAGACTGGACGCCTTGAGACTGGACGCCTTGGCCGCGATGTCGCCGCCGCGATCGTGGAACGCCTCGGCGTCCACGACCAGCATCTGGGCTTCGGAATCCTCGAGTTGAAACAGTTGATCGTCCAGCGATCCCAGCGGATGCAGCCAGGTGATCGAGAACCGCGACAATTGCGCCGCGACGCCCGCACACCAGGCGTCGGCACGGTTGGCGGTGAGGAACGCCACGCGCGTGCCGGGCTCGAGGCCGAGGCGCATGAACACGTTCTGGATGCGGCCGATCAGGTCGGTCGCACCCTGATAGGTGAGCGACCCGCCCGGCCAGCTGAAGGCAACCCGCGACGGATAGCGCGCCAGCGCCCGCAGCGTCTGCTCGCAGACCGTCGGAAAGGCATAGAGCGGATCGGACACGTTTCCTCCAGATCGTCTTGTCTCTTGCTTTGGCTGTTGCTTTGTCTTTGGACTTTTGTCTTGGCGCTTCGATCGTGCCAATGTCGCCGGACGCTAGCATGACGAAGCGGCGGCGCGGAACGGCAAACCGCGGCGCCAGCAAGGAAACATCGCGAGTCCTCCCGGCCCACTCGCGCGCTTTCACGATCGCCTCAGCCTGCCGCTGATCGCCGCGCCGATGTTCCTCGTTTCCGGCGTCGATCTCGTGGCGGCTGCCTGCCGCAGCGGGGTGATCGGCGCGTTTCCCACGGTGAATTGCCGCAGCGGCGAACAACTCGATGCCTGGCTTGGCGATATCGAAGACCGGTTGCGGCGCCACTCCGATGGATGCGGAAAACCTGCAGCCCCGATCTGCCCGAACCTGATCGTGCACCGGTCCAATGCACGGCTGGCCCAGGATCTGCAGGTGCTGCTGCGGCACCGGCCCGAAATCGTTATCACCTCGGTCGGCTCGCCGGCGCCGGTGCTGGCGCCGTTGCATGATGCAGGCGCGCTGGTATTCGCCGATGTCGCCAGCATCCGCCACGCCGAGCGCGCGGTGCAAGCGGGTGCGGACGGACTGGTATTGCTGACCGCCGGCGCCGGCGGTCAGACCGGCTGGCTCAATCCATTCGTGTTCGTCCGCGCGGTGCGGGCCTTCTTCGATGGACCGATCGTGCTGGCCGGCGGCATCGGCGATGGCCATGCGTTGCGGGCGGCGCGGGCGCTCGGCTGCGATCTTGCCTATATGGGCACCAAATTCATCGCCACCCGCGAGAGCATGGCCGATGTCAGGTACAAGGAGATGCTGGTTGCGAGCGGCGCCGACGACATCGTCCTGACCACGGCCTTCACCGGCCTGCAGACCAATATGCTGCGGCCGTCCATCGCCGCCGCGGGCCTCGATCCCGACCACCTGCCGCCACGTGGCGCCATCGATATCGGCAAGGACATCGACGTCGGCGCGCGCGACAACCGTCCGGCGCGCTGGAAGGATATCTGGAGCGCCGGGCATTCGGCCTCGGGCGTCACTGGCGTGCTTTCGGTCGACGACCTCGTGGCGCAGACCGCCGCGGAATATCAGGCCGGCGCCGGGCGCGTCCCATAACCCCCGACAGTCCCGATTCCGGCCTTAACGCGCCGTTAACCAAAATCAATCCAGAAAATATTCCCAGGGTTGTCCACAGCAGGACCGCCGTTGAACTGGGGGCGCCATATGGATTTTGAGACATTTTACGCAAAAACCCCGGCGACCCTCGACGAGATCAGGACCCGGGTCGCCCTGGCGCTGGCGCGGCATCCGCTCTGCCGCAGCGTGCAATTCGACGTCGTTCGCACGCCCCGCAGCCGCAAGGGCGGCAACTGGACCATCAGCCTGCGGTCGATCGCGCCCGATGCGGTGTGGGAGGCGTCCGATATCATCGCCGACATCCAGGAGGCCTACGATCTCGCGGCCATGGCTTGATTCCTATGGCCTGAGTTCCGGCTTCTGCGCCGGGTTCTGCACCTTCAAATTGGGCACCGCCCCCACCGCGGCACGCTTAAGCCTTAATTAGTGCCCAGTTTTCGGCAAAGTAACCGGGTTCGCCGACCGAAACGGAGATCTGCTTGACACGCGCAATGACCATGATCGCGTTGACGTGTTTCCTGGTCGTGGGCGCGGCCGCCACCAGCATTCTTGGCCGGGATTTCGTGTCAGCCTCGCCCGCGGCTCAGGGCCCGGTCGCGAACAGGGAAGGCAAAACCGACCGGCTGGCGTTCGCCGCTGCTGCGATGCCATCGTACGAACCGCCGCAAACGGTCGCGGCCTTGAGCGAGCCCTTGCGCCAGGCCTTCGCATCCAGCAGCCCCGTCGATATCGAGATGCCGAAGGCGATTGCGGCGCCGGAGGCGGTGCCGGCCGCAGCGCCGAAGCCGAAGGTCGTGAGCAAGCCGCCGGTGCAGAAGTCCTACGCGCTGCTCAGCGACGGCCAGATCGCCGGCATCAAGGAGCGGCTGAAGCTTTCCTCATCGCAGGAATCCTATTGGCCGGCGGTGGAAAACGCGCTGCGCGCCGTGGCCCGCAAGATTCACGCCACACGCCAAGCCGACCCCAACGCGACCGGTACGCAGATTGATCCCGACGCCGAGGAAGTCCAGCAGCTGAAATCGGCTGCGATGCCGCTATTGTTCCAGCTGCGCGAGGATCAAAAGCGCGAAGTGCGCGCGCTCGCCCGCCTGATCGGGCTGGAAAAAGTCGCATCGATGATTTGATTCGTGTCCGATGCGCAACGTGGCTATGCCTCCGCTGTTGCCAAACGCGTTGTCGTCTAACCCGTCCGCTTGATCTGCCCAATGCACTGAGCCCGCTCGATGAATGTCTGGACTGAGCGGACAAAGCGCTGGCGTCTCCCGCCGGATTAGTTTCTTTAAAAATCTCATCCGCTCAAACACCCTTGCAATCCGGCATTGACTCGGACGATCACCATTCCTTGAAGGTCGGCTCTATGCAGCCTCCGCAGACCCAAGGAAAGGTCCAGTTGGCCGTACGCTTGGCGCTCTCTGGAAAGTATTTGCTCCAGGCGTCGGCTCTGATCGGGTTGATCGACTGCCAAATGACCTCGAACTTCCCTGCGACGTCGATCTTGCCGATCATGGCCGGCTTGGAAAGGTGGTGGTTGGTGCTCATGACAACCTCGAAGCCGCTCGGCGCCTTCACCCTCTGGCCGTACATGGCTTGGCGAACCGCATCGACGTCGGTGGTGCCCGCTTGAACCACTGCCTGGGTCCACATTCTAAAACCGATGAAAGTGGCCTCCATCGGATCGTTAGTGATTTCATCTTTGTTTGCGGTGAAGGCCTTCCACATGTTGATGAACGCGTCATTCTCGGATGACTTGACCGTATGGAAGTAGCTCCAGGCCGCGAAGTGGCCGGCCAAGGGCTTCGCATCCACGCCAAGCAGCTCGCGCTCGCCGACGGAGAAGGCCATGACGGGGATGATGCCGGCGTCCACCTTTTGCGCGGCGAGCTCCTTGTAAAAATGCGTGTTCGCGTCGCCGTTAATGGTTGAAATGACCGCGGTCTTTTTCCCGGCAGTACCGAACGTCTTGACGCGCTCGATAATCTCTCGCCAGTCGGAGTGGCCGAATGGCGTGTAGATCGTCATGATGTCTTCCGGCGATACTCCCTCTGAGGCAAGATAGGCCCCCAATATCCGGTTGGTCGTGCGCGGATAGACGTAGTCGGTGCCGAGAAGAACCCACCTTAGAGTCTCGCCGCCCTCTTTGCTCATCAGGTAGCGTACGGCCGGAATCGCCTGCTGATTGGGCGCGGCTCCCATGTAGAAGATGTTGCGCGAGCTCTCCTCACCCTCGTACTGGACCGGGTAATAGAGCAGGCCATTCATTTGCTCGAATATCGGCAGGACGGACTTGCGCGACACCGAGGTCCAACAGCCGAACACGACTGCAACTTTTTCGTTCGCGAGCAGGTCGCGGGCCTTTTCGGCGAAGAGGTCCCAGTCGGAGGCGGGATCGACGACAACCGGAACCAGTTTCCGCCCGAGCAAGCCGCCCTTCTGGTTCTGGTCCTCGATCAGCATGAGGACCGTGTCCTTGAGCGCGGACTCACTGATGGCCATCGTGCCGGAGAGGGAATGCAGAATACCGACCTTGATGATGTTCTCGTCGGCGTCGACCGCCGGGGCAGCGAACAGCAAGGGTAACAGGAGCAATCCCAATCCAAGGGAGCGACAAACCGACGAGGTCTTCATGCCGATGCCTCGATAAGCTCGTAAACGTGAGTTTCCTGGGTCATGCCCTTGGCTACGACCGAACCGATCTCCTTGAACCGGAAGCGATGCCGGGCTCGAGAGTAAACGTCCTCGCTAGCGAGGATAGTAGTTCCATATTGTTTGTTCAGGCCTTCGAGGCGGGACGCCAGATTCACAACGCTGCCAAGGGCCGTGTAGTTCATCCGATCGGCCGAGCCGATGTTGCCGACCACGGCCTCGCCGACATGGACGCCGAAGCGGGTGAAAAACGGTTGCTGGCCCTCGGCTTCGAATTGAGCGTTGAGCCGTTCACCAGCGCTCTCGGCTGCAAGCGCCGCGCGACAGGCGCGCTCGACATGGTCGGGCTGCGAATTTGGGGCGTTCCAGAACACCATGATCGCGTCGCCGATGTACTTGTCCACGGTTCCGCCCTCGGAAAGAAAAACCTCCGTCAGGGCGGTGAAATAGCGTGACATCTGGAGCATCAAGCTGTCGGGATCGGCGGATTCGGCGACAGTGGTAAAATCCCTGATATCGGTAAAGACGACCGTGAGTTCTTGCCTGACGCCGCCTAGCTCAGCGGAGATCGAATTATCGACGACGCGCCTGACGAGCTCCTTGGGAACAAAGCGCGAGAACGACCAGATCGCGCGCTGGGCGAGGCTCACGGTGAGGCCGAGCTCGTGAACCTCCTTGATGTATGATGCGACGGGTGAGCTGTCGGGAGCACCCAGCATCTGGAGCTTGCCGGCCTGGGCCGTTATGGCTTTCAAGGAACGCGACATCTTGCTCCCGAAAAGCCAAACACCCGGCACGAAGGCGGCGCAGGCGACCATCGCGATGATCAGCCCGACGTGTTGCAATTTCTGGATATCTTTGACGAAGTCGTCTTTCTGCGCGATCATGAGAACGTTGAGGCTGAACTGCTCGCCCAGTTTGAATTTCCTCAACCGGAAAAGGAAATCCAGCCCGCGTTCGTCGCGAATGCTTCCATCGTATTGGTCGGCGCCGTCCCACGCCTTCAGGACCGACCCGGCCAGTCCGCCGCCCATTTCCTTGACGTTGAACAGCTGCGGATGCGAAGGATGCGTCATCGCATCGGTAACGAATTGCGCCATATCGGGGTGAGCCATCAGCGCACCGGCCTGATCGAAAATCAAGATCGTTCCGTGCTCTCCCGGCCGCTGCGCGTAAACAAAATCGTTGAAATCGTCGAGCCTGAGATCGGCGGCGATGACGCCGCGCACTCTCCCCCGCAACGGCGCGCTCACGGTGATCACGGGTGCGCCAATGCTGAACGCAATGTAGGGCGACGTGATGAGGGCCCGGTCGGCCATCATCGTCTCGATATACCAGAACCGCTTACGAGCGTCGTAACCGTATTTCCACAGATCGATCTGCTCGAGCTGGTTGCCTTGGGGATCTTCGAATATCCGCCGCATCGGCAACGCGCCCCCTGGGGTGGGACGGATCAAGCTGACGCCGATGGAAGCGCCCAGCGGCGCCCTTAGCCTCGCCTGTTCCTCCCCGTTCAGTTGGTTCAAGGGCCGCACCTGCAACCAGCCGCCATTGTCGTAAGCGACATAGATTGTGTCCATTTGAGGCACTTCGAGGAGAGCCGCCTTGAACAGCGGAATGGCGCGGCCGGCCTCCGATCTTTCGTTCGAATCGGCGACGCTCGAACTGCTCGACAGCACGTGAACAACCGACGCGATTTCGGAAATCTCGCTCCGAAGGCGCCCCAGCGTCTCTGCGCTGGCCGCATCCATGCGGGCGGACGCCGCCTCTTTGGCGGCCAGATGGAAGGTCCAGAACTGAATGAAGATCAAGAGTCCTGCCAGCGCGGTGATGAATGCCATCACTGCGAAGGTTATCGACGTCCGGAATGTGAACACATCATCCTCCTTGGTGGAGGATGCCGGCATGTAAGGCGAGCCCGTCCGGGATCGGACGAATCTGTTGACCCGCCGCATTTGGGCACCGAGGGTCGAAGCGACAAAGCTACGCCCTAAATTGCCCGCCGTGCAACCGAGAATAGATGTGATGGTCGATACCGGCGAGGTCCAGCCCCGCCCAACTTGCAGCAGCACAACAGCGAACGATGGCACGGCGACGGCGAGGAGATTGATTCTCTTCGCCGCGTCGGTAGTTCTTGCGGCGTCCCTCATGGGCTCGGACCATGAAGTGCGCCGGCGCATCTCACCCGCCGTGTGCTTCCACGACCTTGCGGCAGGACTCCGACAGCTTGGCCTTGTTCTCGCGCAGGCAGGCGTTCATCTGCGGCGGCTTGCCGATATGCTCGGCGCAGAATTTTCCCGCATCGGAGCGGCAGGCCATTTGCTCTTGCGGGGTCGGCCCTGATTGCGCGGTTGCTGACGCGCAGCCGGCGATCAGGACAACGAGCGAGACGTACACGGAATTTTTCATGGATCACCTTTCGACGATTTGATTGATGGGTTTGAAGTGAAGCGTTGCGCAAACTCGTCGAGGCGAGGGCCGCGGTCCATGCCATGTTCATGGCATCGTGCGATGGTTCGAATGCAAGCGGCCTTTTCGGTTCTGGTTGAATCAGAACCGCGGCTCTATCTCCTTGTTTTGATGCATTTTCTGAGGCGCGAGCCGCTATCGACTGCGCTCGAAAACGCCTCGGCGCGGCGGGCCGTCACACCATCTTCATGGGATGTTGCGGCACGCGGCGCTGGCCCATGTAGCTCCCACGTCGGCTGCGGTGACCGATCGGTCCATCGCAAGGCTGCACGTCTAATAGGTCTAAGGAGAGATGACATGTTGAAGAAAACAGGTTGGGTGAGCGCCGGTCTGACAGTGGTGGCGCTTTCGACCCTGGCGTCGGTTTCATTTGGCGCCGCTTCGGCCGAGGCCGCGGTGGTCTATTGCAAGACGGCCGGTGTGCCGCAGGGCTGCGTGGTTCGGCCCACCGTTCCGGTGGCCGCGGCGGCTGTGGTCGCTACCCCTGTCGTCGGCGTCACCGCCGCGCGCGCCACCAGCGTCCGTGTCAACCGCGTTCGCGTCGCTAATGTGGGCGTCGGCGCACGGGGTGTGGGCGTCCGCCCCGGCACGCCGTGGAATCGCGGCGGTCCGGTCAACCGCATCGGCCGCCGCTGAACAGGAACGGGTCAGCCGGCAGCGGCGTCGGTGTCAGGAAAGCGGTGAGGCAGTGTGAGCCTCACCCGCGTGCCACCGGCGCCGGAGACCAGCTTGAGCTCCGCGCCGCAGCGCGCGGCGCGGTTTCGCATGTTGCGCAAGCCGCGCGCTGCGTTTGCGCCGGTTGCGGCAACGCCGCCGTCCGGGGCGAGCGCGAATCCCTTGCCATCGTCTTCGACGGTGATGCAGCCGCGATCCAGGCTTGAGGCGTCGCTGAGCGTCTCGATGCTCACCGTGATGCGCCGCGCGCCGGCGTGCTTGACGGCGTTGGTCAATGCCTCATCCAGCAGCCGCACGATCTGGATGACGTGCCAGGGCCTGAGTTCGGGATGAACCGGAATGCCTTGCGGCGTCAGCGCCCGCCAGTCGAGCGCGATGTCGTGCGGTCGCAGCTGCGCCATGGCGCGCTCGCGCCAGGAGCCGAGCGCCAGCATCAGATCGCCGCCGATGTCGTCCATGGAATCGATGACAAGGCGAAGATCCTTCAGCGCCGCCCGGGCCGCCTCGCCGATCGGCGCGCCGGCATTGCCACGCTCGCTCAGCGCGACAATGCTGACGAGCTGGCCTCCCAAGCCGTCATGGAGGTCGCGCATCAGCCGCGTGCGCTCCCGCGCCAGTGCCGCGGCACGGGCGCGCTCTTCCTCGCGGGCGAAACTGGCCTTCAGCCTGTCCTCGGCCTGCCGCACCTGGGTGACCAGGCGGCCGGCAAAACTGTCGACCTGATTGAGCGCCCGCGCAAATCGCCAGGTCAGGCCCGCGCCGATCGCCACCAGCATCGCCGAATAGGACAGCCGCGTAATGAAGATGCGCCGCTCCGGAATAAGCTGCAGCACCGAGAGCAGGTCGTGGATCCAGCAGGTCAGCACGATGGTGACGGCGCAGCCGAAGATGAAGCTGCCGACGTCCTGTCGCTTCAACACCGACTGCCCGACGATCAGCGCCAACAGCACCAGATACAATCCGACCGTCGGCACGCCAACGAATACGAAGGATTCGCGCGCCAGCACCTGATCTTCGGATAGCGCGATCACGATCAGGAGCAAGCCCGGAGCGAAGATGAACGGGCCATAGCGCGGCCATTTCCAGCCGAAAAACAGCATGGCGAAGCTCAGGACAAAACCGCTTTCCAGCGGTGCGGAAGCGATCAGGATCGCGTTCAGCCTGGCATGTTGAGGCTGGTCCACCGGCGCCGGCAGGAACGCCTGGGCGACGCCCAGCGCCATCGCCGCGCCCAGAACGCCGTAGGCCGGCTCATGGCGCCGCATCATCCACATGATCGCCAGGATCACGGCGAGGATCGCCTGCCATGCTGAAAACACCACCGGCAGCGTTACGAACAGCAGCGTCCGCTGCTCGTAATAGGGGCGCAGTATCTCGTCCGGACCGACCGCGATGCGGTCCAGGAAGCCCGTCAGCGGACCCCATATGAACAGCCGAATGGACAGGACGTTCGCCCCGTCGCGAAGCAGGGACGATGGAATGACCGCAAGCGCGGGCGTGTTGCGATCGGACCGGTTGGCGGTGGGATCGCGCCGGCTGTCCAGGATCACGACGCCGTTGACGGCGACCTCGACGCCGTTGGTGAAGCGCGGCAGCAATACCGACCACGGGTGCTGCGCTTCACTGCTCGTCCACGAGAACTCGCCGGTGTAGAGCGGCGGATCGATCATTGAAAAGCGGGACGAGGTAAAGTGCGGCAGCGTGACGGAACGCTCGGCGCCACCCTCATACTGGATGAGACGGGGCGCCCGCAGCCGCCAGCGCCGGCGCGGCGCAAAGGCTGGTTTGGCCGCCGCCTCCGTCACAACCGTATCAAGCCCTGCTGCAGCGCCTCGAACACCGCCTCGCCCCGGGTGTGGACCTCGAGCTTGCGGTAGATGTTCTTGATGTGGCCGGGCACCGTCTGGCGCGACAGTCCGAGATGCTGGGCGATCTCGGCATAGCTGAAGCCCTTGGCGATCCCCCACAGGATATCGATTTCGCGCGGCGTCAGCCTGGCCGTGTTGAGCGGCGGACCGGGCGGGCGCTCGGGGCTGCTCTGGGTCCGGCGCACGATGAAACGCGCGATCGAAGCCGAAATCGGCGAATGCCCGGCGACCAGTTCGCCGACGGTTGCGGCGATATCGGTCGGAAACGCGTCCTTGAGCAGATAGCCGGTGGCGCCGACGGTGATGGCGGAGATCACGCTCTCCTCGTCGCCGAGTATCGAGATCACCATGATTTCCGTTTCCGGAAAACGCCGCCGCGTCTCGCGGATCAGATCGACGCCGTGGCCATCAGGCAGCTGCAGATCGGTCAGCAGCACCCGGGGGCCGCCTTGCGCAAGCCGCGCGCGGGCCTCGGCCAGGGTTGCTGCGGCCGTGACCTGATATCCGGCCTTGGCAAGCGCATCCTGCAGCCGCCAGCATGTCGGCGCATCGTCTTCGACCAGCAAAACACTGATTGCCGGCGCAGGGCGCTCGTCGCTCAACACTGTCATCAAACGTGTCCCGGCCGCCTCTCGCGGCTGGCGCAGTCTAATCCCGGGACGCCAGTTTGCGACACCCATATTCATGGGGGTGGTCGTAGAGACGGCACTACATCTGACCGCAGGCGGCAGGACGAAAGCAGCGAGAACGCTAAAGGCGCAACAAGAGGCATCGCCGCCCGGCGTTCGCTTGTTCCCTGATGGCCGCGGGCACCTGTCGCCGCGGAACATCAGAACAGGTGGAGCGTTGCCCGAAAGCACGAGGAGATCCAGACATGCGCACTTCGACGGCTTATCTTGCAGGAGCCGGAACCGTCATCGCCGCGATCGTCGGCGGCGTCGGTGGAGGCTTCCTGATTGCAGACATGATCAATCCCAAATCCCCCAAGCAAGGCATTGAACAGACCCGGCTGGAGCGGCGCATGTCGCCGGAGCCGATTCCCGCGGCCAACGCCCCATCGGAACCGGTGCAATATCTGGGAGTGACCCAACTTTCTGCGCTCAACGCAACCGCTGCGGCGGTTCCAACTCCGGCACAGGCTCCGGCACAGACAAAGACGGAAGATGAGAAATCGGCGGCGCCAGCCGCGCAGGCAACGGATTCCGCAGCAGCATCGCAGCCTGCAGCGCCGGCATCGCAGCCCGCGGCGGCCGTACCGGCCACGGCGCGCGAACGAACCTCAGCTCCCGAGGGTGCCGTTGCCAAAGCACGCGACGGCGACGTGAAGACACGCGACGCCGACGTGAAGACACGCGACGGCGACGTGAAGGAACGCGACGCGCGCGACGCCGATTCGAAGCGGGCCGCGGAAAAGCGGCGGCCCGAGCGCCGCCAGCAATGGGTCGAAAGGCGTCGGTATCAACAGGGACAAGAGCAGGATTTGCAGGCGGTCGAGGACAAGATCAGGGACGAAACCGAGCCGAGGCGGGAATTCGCCACGCGGCCGGTGAGAATAGAAAGGCCGCTGATTCCTCTGTTCGATCCGGAATAAAAGTATCGGCTTTAATCCGACGCAGCGCAGCCGGTTAGTGGAAGGGCCGGGAGATCAGCCGGCGCCAAGGGCGCACGCGACATTGTAGGTCGCGAGGCTGGCGACATAGGCGAGCGCGAGCATGTAGGCGAAGGTGACTGCCATCCACTTCCAGCTTCCGGTTTCGCGCCGGATCACGGCCAGCGTCGAGGCGCATTGCGGCGCGAAAATATACCAGGCCAGCAGCGACAGCGCGGTCGCCAGGCTCCATTTCGTCGCCAGCACCTGGCCGATCTGTTCGGCGGCTTCCTTGCCGCCCTCGATGGCATAGACGGTGCCGAGCGCTGCGACCGCGACTTCGCGCGCGGCCATGCCCGGAATCAGCGCCACGGCGATCTGCCAGTTGAAGCCGAGCGGAGCCAGCAACGGCTCCAGCACCTTGCCGATCAGCGCGGCGAAGCTGTAGTTGATGGCGGGATCCTGGGCGCCGGCCGGCGGCGGCGGAAACGAGGCCAGAAACCAGATCAGCACCATCATCGAGAAGATGGTGGTGCCCGCGCGCTGCAAAAACATTTTCGCCCGCGTGTAGACGCCGATGGCGATGCTGCGCGCGCGTGGCAATTTGTAGTCCGGCAATTCCAGCATGAACGGCGCCGGCGCATAGTCCCGCAGCATGAAGAACTTGATCACGAACGAAACGCCCAATGCGCTGGCGATGCCGGTGGCGTAGAGCCCGAACATCACCATGCCCCGCAGATTGAACCATCCCCAAATCTGCTGATCGGGGATGAAGGCGGAAATGATCAGCGTGTAGACCGGAATCCGCGCCGAGCAGGTCATCAGCGGCGCGATCAGGATGGTGGTGAGGCGGTCGCGGCGGTTGTCGATCACCCGCGTTGCCATGATGCCGGGAATGGCGCAGGCGAAACTTGACAGCAGCGGAATGAAGGCGCGGCCATGCAGGCCGGCGCCGCCCATGATGCGATCCATCAGGAATGCCGCGCGCGCCATGTAGCCGAAATCTTCCAGCAGCAGAATGAACAGGAAAATGATGACGATCTGCGGCAGGAACACGATCACGCTGCCGACGCCGGAGATCACGCCGTTTTGCAGAAAGCTCTGCAGCAGGCCCCCCGGCATGGTGTCGTGCACCAATTGCCCCAGCGCGGTGAACGCCGATGACAACCCCTCCATCAGCGGCTGCGCCCAGGCGAACACCGCCTGGAACATCACAAATAGAATCAGCGCCAGGATCACGAGCCCCGCCACCGGGTGCAGCACCACCGCATCGATCCGCGCCGTCCAGGTATCGGGCCGCGACGGCAGGCTGATCGTTGCCGCGATGATGCGGTCGGCCTCGCGCTGGGTGGCGCGCAGTTCGGCTGTCGTCAGCGGCTGCCAGAGATTTTGCTGCGACGGGGTTGGCGCCAGCGCTGCGATCTCGTCGGTCCGCCGCAACAGATCGGCGGTGCCGCCCTTGCGTACTGCGACCGAGGTCACCACCGGTATGCCCAGCGCCTCGGACAATCGCGCGACGTCGACGCTGACGCCGCGTCTTGTGGCGATGTCGAACATGTTGAGCACCAGCATCAGCGGCCGGCCGGTGCGCTTGAGTTCGAGCACCAGGCGAATGGTCAGCCGCAGATTGGTGGAATCGGCAACGCAGAGCACGAGATCGGGCAGCGCCTCGCCGGCTGCGCGCCCGAGCACGATATCGCGGGTGATTTCCTCATCGGGGCTGCGGCCGCGCAGCGAATAGGTGCCGGGCAGATCGACCACCGACACCTGGCGCCCGAGCGGCGTGACGAACGAGCCTTCCTTGCGCTCGACCGTGACGCCGGGATAGTTCGCGACCTTTTGCCGGCTACCGGTGAGGGCATTGAATAGCGAGGTCTTGCCGCTGTTCGGCGTGCCTACCAGGGCAAGATGCATCAACGGGGCTTCCATGGCGCAGACCCATTTCGTCAGTCGACAATGACGGCCATCGCCTCGCGCCGGCGCACCGCGATCGTGACGTTCTCGACCCGGACGGCGATCGGGTCGCGGCCAAGAATTCCCTCGTGCAGGATCTCTACTCTCGCGCCTTCGACGAAACCCAGTTCGATCAACCGGCTTTCCAGCTCGGTCGCCGACAACGCCGAACCTGCGTCCACGGCCGCGAGATGACGGATGATGCCGCTAAAGCCGCGCTTGGCCAGCCCAAGCGGCATCTGTGGGCGTGCGCCGTTGTTCTTTGGGCCGTGCATGGTCTCTCTTTCCAATGACAGACAGCTAGGTCAAGCCCGGCGAGCGGAAAGAGGGAGCACCTTAGAAGGATTATAAAGCAGCACCATCGATCGAAGAAAAGCGGACCGATACCACCCCGATCGGTCGGCGACACATCGTGGCTTTTCGTGGCTTTCCATCAGCGCCGCCCGGATTTGCGCGCCGCCTTTTTGCCGGCTTTGGGGGCGCTGCGTTTCTTCGGCGGGCGGGGCCTTGCGCCGTGAGCGGCACGCTGGCTGCG
>WNFW01015595.1_pt1 | contig 15021 bp, 12 predicted proteins | sample 5400131 | NCBI WGS metagenome assembly WNFW01 (sample SAMN13153362, study PRJNA577476) | soil metagenome | isolation source: 20 cm soil or saprolite under grassland replicate 1 | place: USA:California | collected 2016-06-15 | reverse complement strand
TACGCCGACGTCATCAGCCAGGGCATGACCACAAACCACGTCTGGGAAAGCCTTCGCAACCACGTCACCCTCGACGAGCTTCGCGAATACTGGTCCCCCATAAGCCCCATGCCCTACGTCGAGCGCGGCATGGGCGCCGACCGCAACACCTTCATGGTCTACGGCAAGTACGATCCCACCATGCTCCCCGAACTCACCCGCCAGATGCTCGGCTCTCTCCGCCGCCACGGTGCCGATCCCCGCACCCTAGAACTCGCCTGCGGCCACTACTCCCTCGAACTCGCCCCTTTCTCCTATGTCGCCGGCTACCGCATGCTCACCTTCTTCCTCCAATCCCTCGCTTAGCTCATGTAATGTAGATTTCGGAGTACGCCGGCTCAATCCGCGTCGTCCAAGGGTCCTGCGCGAATGTCTCCTAGACCCAACCATCGAACAAATTCTTTCCGTCGTTCGCAGCCCCACCGCCCAGCAACACGCAAGACTCACGGCACTCGTCCACAAAGACTTTTTCGACTACTGCTCAAGCGAATCTCTGCTCGCCGGTTACGACGCTTGTTTTTTCTGCGCCGGCCCCTCTTCCGCAGGCATGTCCGAGGAAAGTTATTCCCACGTGATCTATGACATGACTTTGGCCGCAGCCCACACTCTTGTCCGCCTCAACCCGAGAAACCTATGGGGCACGCGCGGGCCCAGCACAGCCTTCAGGCGCGCCAACCTCAACACCCTGACGCTTCGCTCCATCGCTCCTTGCCCCCCTCTGCTGTATCATCAATTCGTGGACAAGCTTCTTCTCTTCGTGTTCGGCCCCCTCGTCGTTGCCGCTGCGCTGCTCGTCTTCGCAACGGGGATACGCAGAACTTTTGCGAGATTCCGTTCCCGCCCAAACCCCGATGAAATGAGGGCCACATACGAAGCGTACCTGCGCCGGCTTCTGAATCCCCAACCCGACGCCGTCGAACGCGAATTGGGCAAACTGCTCCCCGAAAGACTTCTGCAGTTGTACCAGGACAAATCCGCCATCCAATCAGCCGGCTTCCAACTTGAGACGCCCGGCAAGAAAGGTTGGTGGCTGAAGCACTGGCCGGTTTATTGTTTCGAGCCCCTGGACACCGAGGCTCTCAACGAGTTGCCCTACGAGGAGGAGTTGGGTCCCGGGTTTTGCGATCTTCCTTGACTACGATGACGGCGGCTCCCACGGAAAGACCGTCGCCGGCAGCCTCGACGAATTTCTGAACTGGCCGCGCCTGCCCATGAGCTGAACGAGGGCAAATGAGTCATTCCGCGGTCACCGATACGAGCTCGTTGGTAGAGCTTGGACCAGTCACGAGTCGCCTATCACCTGGCTCTCTTATTCCGTCAATTTCGAGATTCCGCATTAGCATTAGTCAGAAGTTTGTGGTAGACAGGTAGACAGAAATCTAGTATGGTGGATACATGAGTCTTAACATCAAAGACCCCGAGGCCCACAAGCTCGCTCAGGAGTTGGCCCGCGAAACTGGCGAATCCATGACCTCCGCCGTGATTCAGGCCATTCGCGAGCGCCTCGAAGCTGTCCGCCGTCGCCGCCAACGCGACACGACGCGCGCTGCCCTCATGGCCATTGCTAAACGCGGCGCGGAGGTCTTTAAGGGCCCCTATATTGACCACGCGGAACTTCTCTACGACGAAAAGGGTCTTCCAAAATGATCTTAGACACGTCCGCGATCCTAACCATCGTCTTCGGCGAGACTGGAAATGAGGCCTTTGTCGATGCCATTGCCACCGCGCCTTCCTGTCGCATCTCCGCAGCCTCGCTCCTCGAAGTCTCAATCGTCGCAGAGAGTCGCGGCGGCGATCTCGGTGTACGCCAACCGAAGAGCACGCCCTTCTCGCGCGTCAGGGCTACTCCGACTTCGGCAAAGGACGCCATCCTGCCGGACTCAACTTCGGCGATTGCTTTTCTTACGCCCTCGCCAAGGCCACCGGCGAACCGCTCCTTTTCAAAGGCGAAGACTTCCGCCAAACCGACGTGCAACCTGCCTTACCATAAGCAAGCCGGCTAGAAAATCGCACTTGATCTTCGTTGTCTCTTTCCTAAAATAAGTGTTAGGTATTCCTGCGAAATTTCAAATGCGGCAGTCTCGCTGCACTTTTTCATTTTTTGCGACTGTCTCTCGACCCCTAGTGATAAGTCCGGTGTGAATCTGCACCAACATGTGCCCCCCTAATTTTGCACTACTATGGTGCAACGCAATATCCTTTCTGTTATTGTTAACCGGGCACCCGATGAAGGACGGCTGGCCTGAGTTGAATTCGTTCTCTTTCAACGCAGAATCGCTGAGAAGTTGCCATGAGCCACGAGCGCTGCCACTGCCTCGATATCCGGCGCCAGCGGTCGGTCCTCCGTAACCTTGCCGGAGTTGGCGCGAACAGCCGCATACGCTTTCCTGGCTAGCGTCCCGGTCTGAAGCGGGGCCAGCAAATCGATCCCCTGGCACGCGCACAGCAACTCGATAGCGATGGTATGCCGCAAATTAACCAGCATGCGCTCCAGCCGTCGCGCCCCGCCCATGCCCATGGAGACGTAATCCTCCTGATTGCCCGAAGTGGAAATCGAATCCACCGAATGAGGTGTCGCGAGCGCTTTGTTCTCGCTGGTCAGCGCCGCCGCCGTCACTTGCGCGATCATGAATCCGGAATTCAGCCCCGGCTCCGGTGTCAGGAACGCCGGCAGCATGCTCGTAAACGGATTCGTCATCTGCTCGATGCGCCGCTCGACGATGCCGCCGAGCGTCGCAATCGCAATCGCTACCTGATCCGCCGCCATCGCCAGCGGCTGCCCGTGAAAATTTCCGCCGCTGATGATGTCGCCGTTATTCGCATCCCGCACAAAAACGAGCGGATTGTCCGTCGCGCTGTTCAACTCCACTGCCGCCATTTCCCGTGCCTGCCCCAGCGAATCGCGTACCGCCCCGTGCACCTGCGGCGTGCAACGCAAGCTGTACGCATCTTGTACGCGCGTATCTTTTTCAGTCGAGCGATGCGATTCCCGAATCTGGCTGCCTTCATTCAGGTGCGCCAGGTTCCGCGCCGTCGTCGCCGCTCCCGCATAGGCCCGCGCTTGCATGATCCGCGCATCGAAGGCTCCGGGACTTCCCCGCAGCGCATCCAGCGAAAGGGAAGCGGCCACGTCCGCGGTGTCCACAAGACTGTCCGCTTCGCTCAGCGCCAAACTCAGCAGCGCCAGCACTCCTTGCGTGCCATTCAGAAGCGAAAGTCCTTCTTTCGCTTCCAGCGCGACCGGCACAATCCCCGCGCGCTTCATGGCTTCGCCGCCGTGCAAAACTTCTCCATGGAACGTCGCCCGGCCCTCGCCAATGACCACCTGCGCCAGATGCGCCAGTGGCGCGAGGTCGCCGGAAGCGCCCACCGAACCCTGTGAAGGAATCACGGGATGCACCTTGGCATTCAGCATCTGGCAAAGCATCTCCACCAAGCGTGGCCGCACGCCGCTGAATCCCTTCGCCAAAGCGTTCGCGCGCAGCAGCATCATCGCGCGCGTCTCCGCTTCACTCAGCGGCGCGCCAACGCCGCACGCGTGGGAACGCACCAGATTCACTTGAAGCTGCCGCACCTGCTCCGTGGAGACGCGCACCGAAGCGAGTTTCCCGAAGCCCGTATTGATCCCGTAAGCCGCTGCTCCCGACGCCACCAGGCGCTCGACCACCGCGCGCGAGGCATTCATGCGCTCGATCGCCGAAGTCGTCAATTGCACTGGTTCGCCGCGGAGTGCGACATCGTGGAGTTGCGGAAAGGTCAGATCGTTTCCGCTGAGCGCGACGCTCATGCGTTACTCCGGTCGGGTTGCGGCACGACGATGGCGCTAAATACGCTGTGGTATTTCTTGGGCAGCAATTTCGGCCGGCCGTTGCTCCCGCAAATCACGTGCGTCGTCTCCCCGTTCGCCAGGACTTTCTCGTCCGCATCGCGAATGACTTCGTAGGAAAACTTGACCAAGCGGTTCCGCGATTCCGCGATGCGCGTCCGGATGCGCAGGACTTCATCGTACATCGCTGAATGATGATACCGGCAGTGCGCATCCGCCACCACGATGTGGCAGTCGTCTTCAATTTCCATGCGTTTGTACTCGATGCCCAGCGCGCGGATCAGCTCGACGCGGCCCACCTCGAACCAGATCAAATAGTTCGCGTGATACACCACGCCCATCTGGTCGGTCTCCGCGTAGCGCACGCGCACCACTGCATCATGATATTCAATCATCGACTCTCTCGATTTCTCGCAATCGAACCGATTGGCGCGCCGCCAGCGGCCAAGAATTGGGTTCTACTAATTAATTCCAATAACGTACAACACAAATAGAAGACTAGCGATCAGAACTAAAAACCAAAAACTGAGAAACTAACGGCTAAGAACCGAAAAGCGAAAACGTGTCACTGTTTCTCTCCCTGCCAGACCGGCTTGCGTTTCTCCAGAAACGATGCGAGCCCTTCTCGGAAATCGGGCGTGCAACGAATGCGCGCATTTTCAAGGATGGCGCGTTCCAAATCGTGATCCACTCCTGGTGCCGCCGAGGAGACCAGAAGGTGCTTGGAACGAGTAAGGCTGCTGGGGCTTGCTGCGATCAGCAATTCCGCAAGTTCGTGCGCGCGCGGCATCAAGCGGTCCGCCGGAACCACGTCCGACACGAGGCCGAATTCCTTCGCTTCGGCCGCTTCGAGGATGCGGCCCGTGAGCAATAAATCGCGGCAGCGCTTTTCTCCGATCTGCCTCGTCAGGAACACGGAAACGATCGCCGGCAGGAAACCGATCTTCACTTCGGTGTATCCAAATTTTGCCTCCGGCACGGCGAGCGTGAAATCGCATAGCGTGGCGAGCCCGCAGCCTCCGGCGTAAGCTGCCCCGTTTACCGCCCCTATCAGCGGCCTGGGAAAACTCCAGATCCTGCGGAACAGTTTGGCAATCCGCCGCGAGTCTTCTTGATTTTCCGCCGGAGATTGTTTCGCGATCGCTGCGAGCATGTCTAAATCCATGCCGGCACAAAATGCTTTGCCCGCTCCAGTCAGAATACCCACGCGCGCGTGGCTTCTTTCGATCTCATCCAGCGCCGTCTGCAGTTCAGCCATCATTTGCGTGGAGATGGCGTTGCGCTTTTCCGGCCGGTTCAGCGTGATGGTGGCGAGACTTCCAGATATGTCGAGCAGAAGTGTTTGATACATGGCAGCAATCTCCCTCGATGCGTGCGCCGGCAACTCTTCCTGAACGCGGGAGCTCCGGAGGTAGAAGCGCAGCACGTTGCGCCCCTATTCGTCAGGAACGCCCGGTCGGAGCAATTCTAGTTCACCAGTGGGGCATGCGCATACTTCGCGCGAATCTCGTTCGTCATTTCGAGCACCTTCGGCAGCCGCGAAGAATCGATCCCGGGATCGGCGCCCGCTTTCCGCAGCACGGCGATAACATCTTCCGTCGCGATGTTCCCAACCAGATTGTCTCCCGCAAACGGGCAGCCGCCAAGCCCGGTCAGCGCGCCGTCGAAACGCCGGCATCCAGCTTCGTAGGCCGCGAGAATCTTTTCTTCCGCATTGTCCGGCCGGCTGTGCAAGTGCACTCCCAGCTCGATGCCCGCGACATGCTCGTTCACACTGCGGTACAAATCGCCGACCAGTTGCGGCGCCGCGTTGCCCGCCGCCGGCCCCCATGGCTCGTCGTACGGATTCCCAAACGCCATCGAAACATAAATCACCAGCCCGCGATTTGCCGCCGCCGTTTCCTTCCGCAACTCTTCGACCAGCAGACGCGATTCGTCGCGCGTCATATTGGCGTTGGCGCGCCGGAAATACGCCGAAATCGAATACGGATATCCGATCGTGGTGACTCCCGGCGTAGCCAGCGCCCGCTCGAGGCCCTTCTCATTCACCACAATTCCAATAATCTCCGGTGCTTCCAGGCCGGCCGGAAGGTCTTTGGAGAAGAAAGTGTTCAGCTTTGCCATCACCTCTTCACTGTCCGCCATCTGTTTGACGTGTTTAGGCGAAACGAAGCTCACCGCATCAATATGCTTGAACCCCGTAAGCACAAGTTCTTTCAAATACTCGGTCTTGTACTCTGTCGGGATGAGATCCGGCAGCCCTTGCCAGGCATCGCGTGGGCACTCGATGATTTTAACTGTCGTGGTCACTTAGACCTGCTTCTTCTGATCCAACCGTCGAAATCAAGAGCGAGGATGCAGAGTCCCAAAAAGGTCAAGAGCGAGGCAAAGATCCCAGCGGCTCTCACGGACTGCGCATAAGGAAACACGGCTGACCCCAGTTCATAGCCAAACGGGGATTTCCGCGCTTCGATATCGAAGCGCACAAAGTAAATCCACGCAGGCATCGCGGCTAGGATCACAATAGCTCCCCGTTTCCTCATCAGGTCTGAAGGACTCCTGTCTTGAATTCGCGGATTTCGGGATTGAGAGCGGCGGCTTCGAGGGCCCAGATCAAGGCATCGCGAGTATGGGCGGGATCGATGATGGCGTCGACCCACAAACGAGCGGCGGCGTAGCGCGGGTCGGTTTGCTGTTCGTAGGTGGCGCGGACGGATTCGACCAATTCTTTTTTTTGTTTTTCGTCGACTTTTTTGCCTTCGCGTTCGAGTTGCTTCAACTTTATTTCGGCGAGGGTACTGGCTGCGGCGTCTCCGCTCATGACGGCGAAACGGGCTGTCGGCCACGCAAGCATGAAGCGCGGGTCGTAGGCTTTGCCGCACATGGCGTAATTCCCGGCGCCGAAGCTGCCGCCACAAATTACGGTTATCTTCGGCACTACGCTGTTCGCTACTGCGTTCACCATTTTTGCGCCGGCGCGAATGATGCCGCTCCACTCCGCGTCTTTGCCGACCATGAAGCCGTTTACGTCGTGCAGAAAAACGAGCGGAATGCGGTTCTGGTTGCAATCGAGAATGAACCGCGCCGCCTTTTCGGCGGACTCGGTGTAAATCACGCCGCCGAATTCGATACGTTTCTGGTCCGAGCCGCGCGCCAGCGTCTGCACGTGTTTTTTCTGATTGGCGACAATTCCGACCGCCCAGCCGCCGATGCGCGCGTATCCACACAGAAGCGTCTCACCATACTCCGCGCGATATTCCTCGAATTCGCTCGCATCGACCACGCGGGCGATGATTTCCCGCATGTCGTACTGCTTTCCGGGGTCGCTCGAAAATATTCCGTAGATGTCGTCACCTGAATAGAGTGGGGCGCGCGATTTCACATGGCTGAAGGGCGAAGGGTCCGGCGCTCCGATTTTGTCGACGAGCGCGCGAATTCGCGCGATACACGCATGCTCGTCCGGCTCGCGGAAATCCACCGTGCCGCTGATTTGCGCGTGCATTTTCGCGCCGCCCAGATCTTCCGCAGATGTTTTTTGGCCAATCGCGGCCTGCACCAGCGCTGGTCCCGCCAAAAATAATCCGGAGCCCTCGGTCATCAAGATGTGATCGCACATCACCGGGAGGTACGCGCCGCCCGCCACGCACATTCCCATGATCGCAGTGATTTGCGGAATGCCCATCGCGCTCATCACCGCGTTGTTGCGGAAGACGCGCCCGAAATCATCGGTGTCCGGAAAAACATCTTCCTGCAGCGGCAAAAAAACACCCGCGGAATCAACCAGGTAAATTGCGGGGATTCTGTTTTCGATGGCGATGTTTTGTGCGCGAATCACTTTCTTCGCGGTCATCGGGAAAAACGCGCCAGCCTTTACTGTTGCATCGTTCGCGATGAGCATAAACGTTCGCCCGCACACTCTTGCAAGTCCGGTGATCGTGCCGGCGCAAGGTGCGCCGCCCCATTCGTCGTACATTTCAAACGCCGCATAAATGCCAAGTTCGAAAAAGTACGAACCCGGATCGATCAGCTTGGCGATGCGTTCGCGCGCGGTGAGCCGGCCTTTTTTGTGCTGCGATTCGACGGCCTTCGCGCCGCCCCCCTGGCGAATCTGTTCTTCCTCATTCTTGATTTTTGTGAGCAAATCAATGATGCGGCGGGTGTTTTTTTCGAATTCAGGAGATTTCAGATTCGCACTTGTTCTCAGAACGGAATCAGACACGCGAAGTCCTCACTCACGAGAGATCTTTGAGAAAACTTTCTGGCAGCGACAGTGGCGCGAACCAAGTTTGACAGTATACGAGTTTCGTCACCATTGTGCGACCGCGGTGGCTGCGTGGGGATCCCGTTGCGGATAAGCACAAAGCCGGCATGCAAAGATTCTGTTCGAATGCACTGTCCCCCCTCCCAGGCCGGAACGGTACTCGCCAATGTTGCGGACGGTCACGAGCGCCGTTGAAACCATTGCGAATCGGCCAAGACGCTATACAATGCCGGGCATGCCCGCTTGAAGAATCCAGAGAGGAGATGCTGATCTCATGTCCCAGGAAACCAAGCTCGGGTCCAACTTAGCCGGTTACGCGATTCGCGTGCTCACCCTGGCGCTTGCTGTAATGATCTTTGGAGTTGGCGTTTGGGCGCAAGACCGGGAGATCGCGAACAAGCTGCAGGGGTTCGACTCCTACATGGAACAAGTCCTGAAGGATTGGAATACCCCAGGAATCGGTGTCGGCATTGTTATCAATGACAAGCTGGCTTTCGCCAAAGGGTATGGGTACAGGGACTACGAGAAGAAGCTGCCCTTCACTCCGACGACGCTGTGCCAGATCGCTTCGAACTCCAAATTGTTCACCGCCGTGGCGGCGGGGATGCTGGTCGAGGAAGGAAGGCTCACTTGGGATAAGCCCGTGCGCGAGTCCGTCCCGACAATCCAGTTCTACAACGACCAGCTCAACGACAATGTGACGTTGCGCGACATGCTGTCGCACCGGACAGGCGTGACCCGGCACGACTCGATCTGGTTCAAGTCGGATTTCAAAAGGAAGGAGTTGTTCGAAAAGCTGAAATACCTTGAGCCGCAGCAGCCGATGCGCGAAACGTTCCTGTACAACAACCTGATGTTCTCCGCCGCCGGCTACATCATTGAATTGAAATCCGGGAAGACGTGGGAGCAGTTTGTGCGGGAGAGAATCTTCGAGCCGCTGAACATGAGCTCGACCACCTATTCGATCTCCGAGATGGTGAAGTACCCGGACCACGGAGTCCCTTTCCGAGAAAAGCGCGACACGTTTGAGTTGTACAAGATCCCCTACTACGAGGACACCGAGGGGGTCGCTCCCGCGGGCGCGATTATCTCGAATATCGAAGACGTGTCGCACTGGCTCATCGCGTTGATGAATGATGGAAAATACAACGGGAAGCAGGTCTTGCCGCCGAATGTGCTGAAAGCCACGATGCAACCGGCCATTGGTTTGCCAAACACTCTTGGCGAAGCACTCGGATACTGGGAGTTGCTGAATCCAGCCTACGGCATGGGGCGACAGACCGCCTCATACCGGGGACGGCTGCTCACCTTCCATGGCGGCGACCTTCCCGGATTCCACTCGCAGGTTTCCTTCATGCCCAACGACAAGATCGGCGTGATCGTCCTGGTGATCAGCGATCACAGCGCTCCCCTATATAACGTCGTCAGCTATAACGTGTACGAGCGGCTGCTGGGCCTGGATCAAACACCCTGGAGTAAACGCCGGCTGGAGCAACGACTCGCAAGCAAGAAGGCCGGCACGGAAGCACGCGCGAAGGCCGGCGCCGACCGCGTTCCCAACACCAAACCATCTCACGCGTTAGCCGACTATGCGGCTGAATATGAAAATCCGGCATACGGCATTCTCAAGATCGGGCTGAAGGAGAACCAGCTGCAGTTCCATTTTCACGCGTTCCAGTTTCCGATGAACCATTTCCATTACGACCGGTTCGATACTCCCGAAGACGAGCAGTACGGCAAGTTCTCGGTCAATTTTCGAACCAATCCGCAGGGGGACGTTGATAACGCGGTGATTTCGTTGGATGAGGCTGAAGTGGTTTTCACGCGGAAGCCAGAGACCCTGGATGCAGCGCTTCTCGAGAAGCTCGCCGGAGATTACCTGACGCCCGCGCACGTCAAGTTCCAGGTACTTTATCAGCGGGGAGACGGACTTTCTCTGGTATTCCCGGGCGGGCCTCCGGTCAAACTCATCCCGGTCAAAGGTCTCCAGTTCAAGACTCCGCAGTTCTCCGACACCATCTATGAGTTTGTGATGGAGAACGGCCAGGTTAAAGCGCTGAAGGAGCGCGATCCGTCCGGTGAATACTCCTTCTCGCGGCAATGAGGCAGGTTTGACGGTCGATTGTCTTTGGGGTCGATCGTCCAGAACAGGGAAATGAAACTGTAGGAGTACTGTCGGAGGGCTCCGTGCAGGTCGCGGCTCCGCCGGGCCAAACGAGAACGCAAAAGACTTGCACTCATTTAGAAGCAAGGTAAGCTAACAGCGGGATCTCTGAGGACACCTGCGAGTGCTGTCCATTGGCTGAACGCCAAATTGTGCCAATTCGAAAGGACATGGTGATGAGGCATCTCTCCACGATTGTTTATACGTTTGGCGGGACTGTTTTTCTCTGCTTTGCAAGTTTGGCCGCGGCGCAGACGCCGCCGACGAAAGTGGCAGCGCAAGCGCCCGCAAAGCCGGCGGCGGCCAAGTCCGCGCCACTCGAAGTGCCGCAACTGAAATTCGAAAAGTACAAGCTCGAGAATGGCCTTGAAGTCATTCTCTCCGAGGACCACCGCCTGCCGATGGTGGCCGTGAACTTGTGGTACCACGTGGGCCCTGCGAACGAACTCCCGGGCCGCACCGGTTTTGCGCATCTATTCGAACACATGATGTTCGAAGGATCGCGGCACGTGCCGGGCAGTGCGCATTTCCATTTTCTGGAAGCCGCGGGCGCTTCGGATATCAACGGCACGACAGACTTCGACCGCACCAACTATTTCGAAACCCTGCCTTCGAATCAGCTGGAGCTGGCCCTATGGCTGGAGTCCGATCGCATGGGTTATTTGCCGGACAAACTGGACCAGTCCAATCTTTCGAACCAGCAGGATGTGGTGCGCAACGAGTTCCGAAAGAACATCCGTATTACGGCGATGTGATCGGATCGCATGCCGACGTCCAGTCCGCCAAACTCGAAGACGTGCGGAATTTTTTCAAGCTGTATTACGCGCCAAACAACGCGAGCCTGGCGATCGTCGGAGATTTTGATCCTGAGAAGGCGCGCGAGCTGGTGCAAAAATATTTTGGGCCGTTGAAGCGCGGAGAGGACGTTCCCAAGATCAAGGCGCACACGCCGGCAATCGCGAACGAGCGGCGCGCCGTGGTCCAGGACAACGTGCAGTTGCCTCGCGTGTACATGGCCTGGCTGACCTCGCCGATTTTCAAACCGGGCGACGCCGAAGCGGATCTCGCGGCAACGATTCTGGGAGGTGGAAGGTCCAGCCGGTTGTACAAAAAACTTGTGTATGAAAAGCAGATCGCCCAGGACGTAGGAGTGAATCAACAGTCGCTGATTCTTGGTTCTGTGTTTGAAGTGCAGGCGACGGCAAAAGCCGGCGTGAAACCGGAAGATCTTGAAAAGGCCATCAACGCGGAGCTGGATGCATTTCGCAAAGATGGACCGACCGCGACGGAGCTGACGCGGGCGCGAAACGTGCTCGAATCGAGAATCATCGCGGGCCTCGAGACGCTGGGAGGGTTCGGAGGCGTTGCCGACCGCTTGAACAGTTACAACCATTATCTGGGCACGCCAGACTTTCTTGCGGCGGACATTGCGCGGTATGAAAATTCCACAACCGAATCGATTCAGACGTTTGCGCAAAGACAGCTCAACGGGAATCAGCGCGTGGTGGTATATGGCCTGCCGGGGAAGCAGGATCTAGGGCCAGAGGTGGCGACTCCGAAAGCGGAACAGAAGGATCCATCCAAGAACAATGGGGAAGCGGTGAACGCCGATGCGGAATGGCGAAAGGACGCGCCAAAGCCGGGGCCTGCCGGCGCGTTGCACCTGCCGGTGCCGGAAAAATTCAAACTTTCGAATGGATTGACCGTGCTGTACAGCGAAAGGCCGGGACTGCCGCTGGTAGCCGCAAACTTGGTCTTGCACGCCGGAAGCGGAGTCAACCCCGTGGATCGCCCGGGGCTTGCGAGCTTGACGGCGCGGATGCTGCAGCAGGGCACGACAACGCGATCCGCGCTGCAGATTGCGGATCGCGCCGCGGATCTGGGCGCCACGCTGAATTCAGGCGCGGGGACCGACACGACTGGAATATCCACGCGGTCACTCTCCCGGAATTTTCCCGATGCGCTGGAATTGCTGGCGGACGTGGCACTGCATCCGAGCTTTCCGCAGGCGGAGATAGAGCGTGTACGTTCGGAGCGGCTGACCGGGATTGTGCAGGAAAAAGACGAGCCATTTGCCCTGGCGATGCGAGTGTTGACGGCAGCGCTTTATGGACCGCGACACACTTACGGCTACCCCGACAGCGGCACGACGGAATCCATCAAGGCGATTTCGCGCGACGACGTGGAGCATTTCTGGCAGCAGAATTATTTTCCGGACGACGCGGCCCTGGTCGTTACAGGAAACATCAAACTGGCGTCATTAAAGCCACTGCTGGAGAAGCGGTTCGGTGCGTGGAAGGGTGGGAGGCCCGCTCCACCAGCGCTGGGTTCGCCGGAGACAACGGACGCCAAGCTGATTCTTGTGGACCGTCCAGGAGCGCCGCAGACGACGCTGGTGTGCTTCTCGATGGGGTTGGCGAGATCGACGCCGGACTACGCGCCAGTGGAGGTGATGAACACGGATCTCGGAGGACTTTTCTCAAGCCGCATCAACATGAACTTGCGCGAAGCGCACGGTTACACGTACGGCGCTGGATCGTTCTTCAATTATCATCGGGCGCCCGGACCGTTCGTCGTGTTTTCGGATGTGCGGACGGACGCGACCGCTCCCGCGACTTCGGAAGTGTTCAACGAACTGCGGCGGATGCGCGAAACGCAAATGACGCCGGCGGAACTCCTTCTTTCGAAGGATTCCATCGCGCGGTCGCTGCCGGGGCGGTTCGAACGCGGGACGGCGGCGGCGGCGACCTTCGCGGAACTTTTCACTTACGATTTGCCGTTGGATTATTACTCGACTCTGCCGGATCACATCAACGCCGTGACCATCGAGCAAGCGCAAGCCATGGGGCAGAAATACGTTCGGCCGGAGAAGATGATTGTTCTTGCGGTAGGCGACCGCTCGAAGATCGAAGAGGACATGAAGAAGTTGAATTTGGGCAAGGTCGAGATGCGGGACACGGAGGGGAAGATCGTTCACTGATCTCGAATGTTTCGAGTGTTGACTCGGACTGGGCCTGTCGCTAAGATTTGCTTGAAAGGGTTCCCATGCAACCGCGGGAACCTTCATTTCAACCACGGAGGCGCCTGTGCGAACCATTAGCAAAGTTCTCGCGGGCGGGTGTGTCTCCGTGGCTTGCATGAACTGACCGCGTCACCCCTCCCGCAATTCAAATCCACTAGAAGCAACGCTGTTTTGTTTTGGCACTAGCGGCGGCCGTGTGTTGCGCCATGGCTGCGGGAGGATTTCTCCGTGTCTATTACGGGATGGGGATGGAATTCGTACTTTGAAGCGTTTTTGCGCGGCGGTGACTGGGAGGACGCAGTGCCAGCGCGCGTTGTTGCACAGCAACGGAAATACTGGCGAGCAGCAGGAGACTTTGGCGAATGCTGGGCTGAAGCCAGCGGGAAGCTGCGTCTTGCCGCGGACGAGGGCGCGGACTGGCCGACGGTCGGCGATTGGGTGGTCATGGAACTCCACGGGGCAGACTCGACAGCCGTGATCCAGGAGGTCTTGCCAAGACGGAGCAAATTTGTCCGCAAGTCGCCGAGGAAAAAGATAGAAGAGCAGGTGATCGCTGCGAATGTGGACACGGCGTTGCTGGTGTCCGCATTGGATGGCGATTTCAATCCGCGGCGCGTGGAGAGGTATCTGGCGCAATGCTGGGAGTCCGGGGCCAGGCCGGTGATCGTGTTGAATAAGGCGGACGCTTGCGAGGAGGCGCGCGGGAAGGCCGCCGAGATGGAGCGCGTTGCGATAGGGACGTCGGTGTGCGTTGTTAGCGCGAGAACGGGGCAGGGATTTGGTGAACTGGAGGAGTTTCTCAAACCAGGGCACACATTAGTACTGCTGGGTTCTTCCGGTGTAGGCAAGTCAACGATCGCGAACCGGCTTCTGGGACAAATGCTCCAGGAAGTGCGGCCGGTTCAGGAGAGCGATAGCCGGGGACGGCATACCACGACCACGCGTGAACTGTTCGGCTTGCCGGGCGGAGCACTGCTGATGGACACGCCGGGCTTGCGCGAGATGCAACTCTGGGACGCGGAGCACGGCGTTGCGCAAGTTTTTGCCGAAATTGATTCGCTGGCGGCGCAGTGCCGATTCGGCGATTGCCGTCATGAAGCGGAGCCGGGATGCGCGGTGCTGGCGGCGCTGCGCGCGGGAACACTGGATCCGGCGCGCGTTGAAAACTGGCGAAAGCTTTTGCGCGAGCAGGAATTCTTCCGGCGGAAAATAGATCCCGAAGCGCGACAAGCGCAAAAAGAGCTATGGAAACAGATTCATCGAGCCGCGCGGCAGAAATACCAGCAGAGACTAAGAGACGAGGGGAAGCAGTGAGGGCGTTGTACTCGGCGCTGAGGTCACTTGGGGCGATGACTAGGAAAGCGCGACGCGCTTGTGGATGAATTCCACGATGTCTTGCGTGGAGGTTCCGGGGAGAAAGATTTCGGCGATGCCGGATTTTTTGAGGGCGGGGATGTCGGCTTCGGGAATGATTCCGCCGACGAGGACAGTGACGTCGGTCATGCCTTTGTCGTGCAGAAGTTTCATCAGTTGGGGGCAGATAGTGTTATGGGCGCCAGAGAGGATGGATAGGCCGATGACGTCGACGTCTTCCTGAACGGCGGCGGAGGCGATCATTTCCGGGGTTTGGCGCAATCCAGTGTAAACGACCTCCATGCCGGCGTCGCGCAAGGCACGGGCGATTATTTTTGCGCCGCGGTCGTGGCCAT
>WNFW01001905.1_pt1 | contig 15024 bp, 11 predicted proteins | sample 5400131 | NCBI WGS metagenome assembly WNFW01 (sample SAMN13153362, study PRJNA577476) | soil metagenome | isolation source: 20 cm soil or saprolite under grassland replicate 1 | place: USA:California | collected 2016-06-15 | reverse complement strand
CCAGCCAGCCGTCGGCACGTTTTATTTCCTCGGCGTCGCGTTGCTCGATCGGAATTTGTTTTACGCCATCGCGCATCTTCCAATCAATGGATGATGAAGGCAGCGCCACGCAGAACGGAATATCGTTCGCCTTAGCCGCAAGCGCCTTCAGGTACGTCCCGATTTTGTTTGCAACGTCTCCGGTGTAAGTCGTGCGATCGCTACCAACAATGATCAAATCCACATTCCCATGTTGCATCAAATGTCCTGCCGCGCTGTCTGCAATCACTGTGTGAGGCACGCCATGCTCGCCCAGTTCCCACGCGGTAAGTTTCGAGCCCTGATTTCTGGGTCGCGTCTCCGATACCCAGACGTGCACCGGCAACCCACTGTCGTGCGCGGCGTAGATCGGTGCGGTTGCAGAACCATGGTCCACGAAAGCGAGCCATCCTGCGTTGCAATGCGTAAGCACATTGACGGGCCTGCCCGCGTTCTTGCTCGCGATTGACTGAATCAGTTTCAGTCCGTGGTGCCCAATCATGCGGCAGTGCTCGACATCGTCGTCGGCAATCTGCTCAGCGGTACGCCGAGCTAAAGTGACTTTCTCATCGGCAGTGTTTCCGCGTGCGATAGTCTCCAGCTGACGCGCAAGAGCCCAGGAGAGATTCACCGCCGTCGGTCTTGTCGCTTTCAATTGCGTTGCTGCGCTGGACACACGCTCATCGAATGAACCGCGCTCCGCGGCTTCTAGCGCGGCGAGATACATGCCGTATCCAGCACTCACGCCAATCAACCCCGCGCCGCGAACATGCATATCGCGAATGGCCGTCGTCATTTGCTTGAGTGTGCACACTTCTTCGATCACGAACTGGTGCGGTACCTTCACATCTTCTGATTTACGACGTACGCACCGATTCGAAAATTCAGCAATCGCGTACCCCGTCGCGACTCTCGCTCGACAAAACGCTATTGGACAGTCAAGGGCGAGCCGGGCAGCGGGCCGCCAAATAGCGCGCACAACAGATTTTGCAGCGACCAATTATTATCCAACTCGACCCACTGACTTCCGGCGCGCGGGTAATCCGTTGCCGTCAAGATCGCAGTGACGCGACCGCTCTCTTTCAGCAGATACATTTTCGCGCCAGGCGCCAGATCAATCCAACCGCAAGCTGGGCCGCCGCGAAACCGCGCCACTGGGATCAACTCACCGCGACGGCCACCGGCAAAGAATGCGCTTTGTGCACGGTCGAACCTCACACCGGGGAAATGAAAATCGAACGGTTCGTCGCGGCGCGGATTGTCATCGCCGGCATAAGGCAAATTACTGAATGTGATCCTCGCCATCAGCCCACCGCTCCTCGGCTCCAGGTAAAGTTGGCGCCACGTCGTTTCGCCATAAGCGTACGTCTGCGGGTGATCGGGGCTCGTGATTTTGATCGCGCCTGCAACGGCCGAAGCGCTCGTCGCAACCAAGGTCGCCAGAAAAATCGCAAGTCGCATATTGCGAATCTTATCGATTACGCGTGTGTTCGTCCAGTCGGACACGAATTATCAAACGTCAATTCCCATACCGATTGCTCCGGGGAGTTCCTCCCAGCCATGGCGCTTCCAGAACTCGCGGCCGCGCGGATTATCCTCCGCGACCATTATAATTACGCGCTTGACTCCAGTCCGGCGCAGGCCCTCCAGACATTCATCAAGTAGACGCTGGCCGAGTCCGCGTCTCTGATAAGCAGGATCAACTGCGAGATGATAAACGTGCCCACGTCGTCCATCATGACCACACAACGCGACAGCAATGATTGCGGATCCATCCGCCGCCACTCTGCTCAGTCCCGGATTGCGCCCCAGAAATTGAGCAACGCTTTCCCGATCATCGCCCTCGGCGATTTCGATACCTTTAACCCGCTCCCAGATCCGAAGCGCCGCATCGTAATCGTCGATGGAAAATTCCCGAGTGATGATTTTGCCACTCATAATTGCTAGGTCATGTCGAGCGAAGTCGAGAAATCCCGCCAAGTCACCCTAAGTTACGCCACGGGATTCCTCGACTCCGCTCGGAATGACGTTTATGAGATGACCGGGCAAGTTTCAACCAAAGTAAACGTTTCCGGATTTCATCACACGATTATGAAATATACGTTTGCACTTTGTTTCTTGATGATCATTGCCGCGCTGGATGCGAACGCTCAGCCACAACCGGCGGCAACCTTGGTCATAACGAACGCCGCGATTTACACTGTAGATAAGCAGCATCCCAGGGGCGAAGCAGTGGCTGTGATCGGCGATCGCATCGTAGCTGTTGGCTCAAAGGCAGAGATTGATTTGTGGCGAGGCCCGCAAACCAAAGTGGTTGATGCGGCCGGTAAGCTGGTCCTGCCCGGATTTAACGACGCACACTTGCATTTCATCCAGGGCGGCGCGCAACTCGATCTCGTTCAGCTTATTGACGCTGCGACCCCGGAGGAGTTCGCAAAGCGCATCGCGTCGCAAGTGACGAAGACGGCAAAAGGCGAGTGGATTCTCGGTGGCCGCTGGGATGAAACCAAATGGCCCAAGCCTGAGCTTCCGACCAAAGATCTCGTAGACGCGGTTACGCGTGACACGCCGATTTTCGTCGAGCGCTACGACGGACACGAGGCGCTTGCTAATTCGGCGGCATTGAAGTTGGCCGGTGTTAACGCCAAAACCGCAGACGTTCCCGGTGGAGTGATCGTGCGCGATTCCAGCGGAAATCCCACCGGCATTTTCAAGGACGCAGCACAGGAGCTGATCTACAAAGCGATTCCACCGATGTCGCACGATCAACGGCTCCGTGCTGCTCGCGGCGCACTGAAGCACGCCGCGTCGTTAGGCGTGACCAGCGTGCAACATATGAACCCGGAGTTTGCCGACGTTGCCGCCTACTCTGAGCTCGCCGAAAAGGGTGAGCTCACGACGCGCATCTACGCGGTGCCGATGGAAACGAACTGGCGGGACCAAGCGAAGGTTGGCATTCGTCACGCTTGGGGCTCGAGTTATCTGCGACTCGGGGCTGTAAAAGGCTATGCCGACGGCTCGTTAGGCTCGCGGACCGCTTACATGTTTGAGCCGTTTACCGATGATCTAGGCAACCGGGGGCTGTTGAGCGACGAAATGCATCCGCCCAGCGCCATGCGCGACCGGCTAATGCAGGCTGACGCCGCAGGATTGCAAGTGCGCGTGCACGCGATCGGCGACCGCGCGATTTCCATGATGCTCGATATCTTCAGCGAAATCGAAAAAGAACACGGCTATCACGACCAGCGCTTTGCGATCGAACACGCGCAGCACATGGCACCGAAAGATTTCGAGCGTTTTGCCAAGCTTCACGTCATCGCTTCGATGCAGCCGTATCATGCAATCGACGATGGTCGCTGGGCGGAAAAGCGCCTCGGTCACGATCGTGCGCGCTACAGCTACGCGTGGCGCAGCTTTCTGGATCATGGCGTGGCGCTCGCATTCGGTACCGATTGGCCTGTCGCCCCGCTCGATCCAATTCTGGGACTTTACGCGGCGGTGACTCGCGCCACGCTGGATGGCAAGAATCCCGGCGGCTGGATTCCCGAGGAAAAGATCACCCTGCCAGAGGCGGTGGAAGCTTATACTCTGGGCTCGGCGTTCGCGGAATTTCAGGAGCGCGAAAAAGGATCGATTACACCAGGTAAACTCGCCGACATGGTCATCCTGAGCGAGAATATCTTTGACCTGAAACCGGGAGCAATTCGTAACGTGAAGGTGGACGCCACAATTGTGGGGGGCAAGGTGGTATATCGAGGACAGTGAATGCGTGATGCTTCAAACACGCTAGATTTTGGTTCTACACGCGAACTTACCGATTTTTGCGAAGCGCAGGCATGAGAGTCATGAAACAGCTTTTTGTCTTTATCTTGTCTATCTTCACAACCCTGAACTGCAGTTGCGCGAACTTGGGCGACAACTATGAGAAAGTTGAGGATTCATATGGTTCAATCGTCGAGCGCCGTCTGCGTGACGATGGGACGGTGAGCATCCTTTACCACAAAGATCGGTACCTTTATCTGGTGATCTTCGGTGACGGCCACAGCATTTCGGAAACCTATTTCCACACGAACGGCACCGATCTTTCTGAAAGAGAGATCTCCCGATTTCTCAAAGCCAACGGATTTGGCGCCAAGTCGACACCGACCAATGCGGGAAAGGAATGGTACTTCCCGCGCAGCGATGGCAAAGCCGAGGCAATATACGGAACCGTACGCGACAAACCCGCGCTGACCGTGCGGGTACTTCATTGGAAATCTTAGCCGTTGGCGTCGATTGCTGAGGGCCAATTTCAATAATATTGACAAACCGCGCGTAGTAGGATTGAATATCGAGCGTTAGTTTCCCTTCTCGCTAGCCATTCTCTGGGCGAGGTGTTGTTCGGAAATTCGCAGTTTCAATCAGCAATTGCACATAATCCGCACGTATGGCGGGACATAGTAAGTGGTCGAAGGTCAAGCGGTTTAAAGGCGCGATCGACGCGAAACGCGGCAAGATCTTCAGCAAATTATCGAAAGAGATTACCATCGCAGCAAAAGCAGGCGGGGGCGACCCGAGTGCCAATCCGCGTCTGCGCAGTGCGATCCAGGCAGCGAGAGCGCAAAGCATGCCCAACGATAATATCGAGCGTGCGATCAAACGTGGCACGGGCGAGGACCGGGATGGCGAACAGCTCGCTGAGATTGTTTACGAAGGCTACGGCCCGGGCGGCGTGGCGTTGATGGTCGAGACTGCGACGGACAACAGGAATCGCACTGGGGCGGAGGTTCGCAGAATTTTCACCCAGAACAACGGCAACCTCGCCGGGAGCGGAAGCGTTTCGTACATGTTCCACAGAAAAGGCCAGATCACTCTCCCGCGATCGAGCATTGATGAGGATCGGCTGCTGGAAATTGCCCTGGAGGCCGGAGCAGAGGAGTTGACAACCGAGGAAGATCAGTATGTTATTCTCACTTCCCACGATCAGCTCTACGCCGTAGCTGAGGCGCTCAAGAAAGCAGGCGTCACTACCGATGGGCAAAAGTTTACGTTTATTCCGGATACTACAGTTGCGGTCAGGGACGAGGCCGTGGCGCATCAGGTGCTTCGATTATGTGATGCGCTCGAAGAGGACGATGACGTGCAAAACGTCTATTCAAATCTAGATATTCCCGACGAATTGCTGGCCAGATTGCCGGCCTGAAAAAGTATTGCTTCCAACAAACGCGCGTTAAGGCGCTGCCCCGCCCATTAAAGAATCTTAGCTTATGAACGAAGAAAACGAGAACCAATCCGCCACAGGACAGACTCGCGATGGCGAGCCTGTGCCGCGGGAAACCGAGTCCGCCTTGCCGGAGCAACGCCAGCATCGTTCGCGGCGTCGATTTCCGCGGAGACGTTACCGCGACCGGGGTGATCGATTCAGGCGCGGTGATTCACAAGAATCGTCAAATTCCTCTTCAAGGGACGTTGGTTCTGCGAGTGGAGACGTCGGTGTCGAGACTCTCGATCGACCGGCTTCGGTTGAGGGCAGTGGTGAGACCGGCGAACAGACTCAGGCCGAGCCCGAATTTGGCGAAGGCATTATTGAAATTTCCGGCAAAGGCTTCGGATTCCTGCGCGATCAGAAACGCAATTTTGTGCAGACTCCGCAGGATATTTTTGTTACTCCTGAAATTGTTCGCCGCTTCGCCTTGCGCGACGGGATGTGGATTTATGGTGAGACCCGGCGCGGCAGCCGTGGCCCCCAGTTGATCAAGCTGCTCACGATCAATGGAGAAGAGCCGCCAAAATATCAAGGGCTGCGCCCGTTTGAAGAATTAACCACGATCAATCCAAACAAAAAAATCAAGCTCGAGACGGTGCCGGACCGTTACACAACACGGATCATGGACCTGATGACGCCGCTCGGAATGGGTCAGCGCGGGCTGATCGTCGCGCCGCCACGCACAGGTAAAACGACACTTCTGCATCACATCGCAGATGCGGTCGCCAAGAATCATCCAGAAATGGAACTCATCATTCTTCTGGTCGATGAGCGCCCGGAAGAGGTGACTGATTTTCGCCGTTCACATCCGACGGCACAGCTCATGGCCAGTTCCAATGATGCCGACATCAAGAGTCACACGCGCATTTCGCAGTTGGCCATCGAGCGCGCGAAGCGGCTGGTCGAAGCAGGTAAACACGTTTTTATCCTGCTCGACTCCATTACGCGCACCGCACGCGCATTTAATAATGCCATGTCCGGTGGTGGTCGCACCATGAGCGGCGGTATCGATGCGCGCGCGATGGAAATTCCAAGGAAAATTTTCGCTGCCGCACGCAACACGGAAGAAGCAGGTTCGCTCACGATTGTCGCCACGGCGCTAATTGAAACCGGCAGCCGCATGGACGAGCTGATCTTTCAGGAGTTCAAAGGCACCGGGAACATGGAAATGGTGCTCGATCGAAAGATCAGCGACCAGCGCATTTATCCGGCGATCGACATTTTTCTCTCCGGCACGCGTCGCGAAGAGCTGTTGCTGCAACCGTGGGAATTGGAAAAAGTCAATCTCATCCGGCGCGGCCTGGCCGGTCACAAACCGGAGGAAGCCATTCAGCGTCTGCTGATGTTCGTGAAAAAATTCCCGACGAACACTGAAATGCTGAAAGGCATTCCAGGCTGACCCAATTCTCGGGCATTTGTTTCTAATTCGCCGAACTTCCTGCTTAGCCGAGCTTTGATTGTCACGGCAGTGAAGCCGCCCTGATGTGATGCTCGTACAGCGCGTGAATCGCATCGCGAGCATTGACGTAATCATGACGAAAGGCGTCGAGTTCATTGTAGCCGAGGCGAATGGCGAACTTGCGTTGTTCGAGCGGGTCGTCTGGAAGCGTTGAGACGCTTCGGTTATCAAAACGCCGTAACACAAGCTCGCAGCGACGCAGCAATCCGCACGCGTTTTCAAGTTTGGCAACTTCGCCATCACTCATCTGCCCGTGCCGGCGAAGTTGATCGATCGCCCGCTCGAAATTTTGTTCCCATATATTTTCGCGCATCTGCAGGGCTTGAGCGAGAAATTCGGCCTCTATAATTCCGCCGCGTCCGGTCTTTAAATCGAGGAAATCCGATCCGCTTCCCCGGTCGCGCCGAATGCGCTCGAGCATGTTATCGATTCTTGCCGGAAGATCAGAATGCTGACCGGCTTGACGCCACACGCCTTTTGCAAGCTCGATGAAGTCATTTTGCATCGGCCCGGTAACGGCACGAGCGCGAGTCAACGCCTGCAGCTCCCACGGCTGCGCGCGGTTTCCGTAATACCATCGATAGGTTTCAACGGAACAAATAATCGGGCCCTTTTCGCCTTCGGGGCGCAGCCTTGGATCAAGTGGCCAAATGTTTCCCTCGGCGGTTGGCTGTGCCATGGCGATCATGAGATTCTGCGTGGCCCGGGTGTCATCGCCGACAAACAAAACGTCCAAGTCCGCGCCATAGCTGATCTCGTGTCCGCCGAATTTTCCGAGGGCGATGACGGTCAAATGCTCGCTACCAAGAAGTCTGACTGTAAAATGCAAACAGGCTTCGGCCAGATCGGAAAGATCGGCGAATGTGGTTGTCGGAGTGGCAAGCCCCAGGACCTCGCGCAGAATGATGCGCAGCAGTTGCCGCTGCCGGTAAGCGCGAATCGGAACGAGATTGTTCGCATCGGCGCCTAGCGAATCGAGGCGCCGCAGATTCTCCGCAACGGATCGCGGTTGATCAAAGGCCGGGTCCCGGGTGATATCTTCCAAAAGTTGCGGACGGCGGATCAAAAGCTCGCCGGCAAAGCGACTGGCGTCGAAAGTTTTCACCAGTAACTCGAGCAACCGGGGATTTGCGACCAGGAGCTCAAAGAGCAAGCTGCGCAAACCATACGCTTGTACGAACCGGACGAATTGATTCAGAGTTGCATCCGGATCAGCAGACTTTGCCAGCCATTCGATTAGAACCGGACGCAGTTTGCCAAATATCTGTCGTGTGCGCGGCGCGATATGAAAACCGGCTGCGCTTTTCCCGAGATCGGTGAACGCCTTGGCGGCACGTTTCTGGTCGTTGAAAATTGCCAAATCATTGACCGCATTCGCTTCGGCCCGAGCTGCGGGCGTTCTGGAGATGATGCGTTCAAAAATTGGCCGGACCGCGCGCATTTTTTCGTGCAACGCCGCCTTGAAACGTTCACAGGACGAAAAACGCAGGCTAAGTGCGAGGCGTCGCAAAGCTTCGGGTTCTCGAGGAACAACGTGCGTTTGTTGTTCGGCCTCAATTTGCAAACGATGTTCCACGCGTCGGAGAAACCGATAGGTGTTGTCCAGAGTCAGCACTTCGTTGGTCGGAAGAAGGTCCAATTCACGAAGCGCTCGCAGCGCCTTGAGCATACTGGGTTCCTGCAGGAACGGATGCCGCGCTCCATGGATCAACTGCAGCGTCTGCACGATGAATTCGATGTCGCGAATACCGCCGCGTCCAAGTTTCACGTCGCGTTCCAGCTTTGCCGTTCCAACAATGTCGCGCTCGATGCGGTGCTTGATGTGCGCAATTTCATCCAGCAAATCGCGTGTCGTGCTTTTTGGATAAATAAAGGACTGATGTTGCCGCGAGAATTCGTAGGCCAGCTCACGGCTACCGGCGATTCCGCGTGCCTTGATTAGAGCGATCCGTTCCCATGTTTCGCCGAAACCGGCATAGTAATTTTCCATGCTCTCGAGCGACCGGGCCAAAGGCCCTGCCGAGCCTTCCGGGCGCAGGCGCAGATCGACTCGAAAAAGTGAGCCGGCCGGGTGCGGAGTCGAAAAGGTTTCGAGGATTCTTTTTCCCAATCGGTTGAAAAACTCGTGATATGAGATGTGCGTCGTGAGCTGGCCTTCCTCGCCATACACAAAAAGAAGATCGACATCGGAGCTGTGATTCAGCTCGCCGCCGCCAAGTTTTCCGAGGGCAAGAATGACAAACTCCGCCATCGGCGAACCATGGCGCTTTCGCAATTCCGTGTTCCAATGTTCGAAAACGTGACGAACGCAAATCTCCGCGATTTGTGAAAGTTCGCCGGTCGTTTCTTCCAGTGGTGCTACGTTTGCGAGTTCGCGAAGTGCGACGCGCGTCATCTCGCGGCCTTTCCAAAAGCGGAGCGACGCAAAATCTTGCGTTGCCACAGAATCGCCCGCCAGAGCATGTAGTTCGCTTAGCATTTCCGCGTATCCGCGAGGTGCGAGAGATACTTTAGTTTGGCACAGCCATAGCAGTGTTTCGGGATTACGCGTCAATCTTGTAGCGCAACTGCTCGAAACTGCGAGGAGATGCAGCAAGGCCGTATCGCCAAGGGGAAATTGTTCCACCACGTCAGCCAATGGTGGCACGCTTGCCGGCCATTGCTCGCTGAGCTGAACCAAAGTTGTCTCAACCTGCGAAGGGTTCAGCGATGCCGCCGATTTTTTTGCAATCCAACCACTCGCACGACGCATCGCGCGAAACATGACGCCGTTTTGGTCGAAAGACCAGTTATCGCGCCATATTGCACTATTGCGCCGGAGGTGGCGCGAGAACCAGCAACGCTTTTTTTTGAATTCGAAACTCAACTGGACAGTTGCCGGCCAATTCGCCGTCGAGTTCGACAGGCACATCCTGTTCGCTGGTTACACGCAGGCGTTGCGTCTGAAAATATTTAACCTCGGGAGCGCGAATGACCGAGCTGAACACCACATCCTGCAGATACTTCATGATTTCGAGGTAGCCGAGCCGCTTGAAAACAACGACATCAAATAGCCCGTCATCCAAAACGGCGTGCTTGAAAAATGGGAACGGCCCTCCATAAAGGCGGCCGTTTCCGATTAGGACGAACGATACTTCCTCCACTGGAGCGTTCTCCGATTCAATAAACAGCTTCGGCGGTTTTCGCGCTGCAATCTGCGCCGCAGAGATCAGGTAGCTTAGCGGCCCGAAACTGCGCTTAAAGGCGAGGCTGGTTTCCTTTACGACTTGTGCGTCGAGTCCGACGCCGGCAAGCTGCACGAAATGTTTTCCATTGGCGCTGGGTAGATCCACCAGACGCATGTTCCCGTCTTCGATGATACTCCAGCAAAGCTGCAGATTGTGCGCAGGAAGGCCAAGCTCCATCGCAAAGACATTTACCGTTCCAAGGGGAAGAAGACCCAATGCGGCATTTGTGCCTGCAATGCCATTTGCCACGTGATTGACCGTTCCATCGCCACCGGCTGCTACAATTCGAATGAAGCCCTCCTCAACAGCGTTTCGGGCCAGCGCTTCCGCCTCGCCCGGATGCGCAATCACTCGAATCGGGCAATCGTGTGCAATCGATTCCACGCGTTCCTGCCAATCTCGAAGAGTTTCGGGACTGCCTGCGACGGGATTGAGAATGACAACTGTGTTAGTCACACCAGAAAGGGTAAGTTAAATCCGCGGTCATAGCCTGTGGTGTCATGTTGAGCGAGGCGAAACATCTCTGGTCTATTTCGGTTTGGCATCGGTCCAAAATTGATCGGAGATTCCTCGCTCCGCTCGGAATGACATGTAGGCTTTGGTCTTTTCTTCAAACTCGCGCTGCGTAACGTCTACAAGGTGCAAAAGTTGCTCCGGATTACGTTCATTTTTTTTGGCGCGACGGTTGCGCTCGGCGCGGCGTTCTTGCTCGGGATAAATCTGTATGTGCAATCGCAAGGCACACAAGCAAAGATTCAGCAGGAACTGAGCCGACGCATTGGCACCGGTCTTCGAATTCGTAACATGAGCTTGACTCCGTGGGGCGGACTCGAACTTAGCGGTATTACGATTGCGCAAAGCTCCTCATCGGCACCGGGGAATTTTCTCGAAGCAAAAACATTTCGGCTCCGGGTTCGTTTGCTCTCGCTTTTTTCCAAAAGACTCGTGATCAAGGAAGTCGCGCTCGTGAAACCGACGGTCGTATGGCCACAAGACGCCGAAGGAAAATGGAGATTACCAGGTCCACAAGAAGCACAATCACCCGCTGTTTCTACACAATCGGCCGACGCGGTCGGCCAGTTGGACACAGAGAACGCGCCCGTCACAAAGAACGCCGTGCCCGTTGTTCCCCCGACATCAACCAATGTTCCTCCTCCAACTGAGGATACTCTCCACAATAAGCCGCCCAGACGAGAGTCCGGGTTCGCAGTGGCTCCGGAGGTTCGCCGAGTCAGCATCAAGAACGGCAGTTTTAGTTTTCTGGATCGGACCGGCAAATTGCTCGGGAGCTTTAAAGGTCTCGATTTTCGTACCAACATCCGCAGCGAGTCGGCACTGCACGGCGATGCGCAGGTGGCGCGAATTTCGCTGCAGGACCGTTTTTTTCTGGAACAACTTCGGTCGCCGCTCCGGTACGAACCCGACGTGCTGGAGCTTTCGAAAATTTCTGCCCGCGCAGCAAACGGCGAGATCAAAGGCTACTTCGCCATGCAACCAGAAGCAGAGGATTCTCCATTCACCACGAGCGTAAAGTTCCGTGATGTGCTTGCGGACCAGATCGTCGAAAACGCCGGTGGTCCCAAGGGAATCGTGAAGGGTAAATTGGAGGGCAGTTTTCAGGCTTCCGGGAAAATTGCCGATCCGGATGCGCTTGTCGGCAGCGGTGAAATTTTTCTGCGTGACGGCCGGGTCCAACAATACAGCTTGCTCGTTCTGCTCGGGCAGATTCTCCAGATCGAGGAGCTGCAAGAACTTCATCTGGAGCAAGCTGACGCAAAGTATCATTTAGGTCCAGGTTTGGTCACGATTGACGAACTCGTTTTGCGTTCGCCGAATATTCGGCTCACTGCATCGGGCACAGTCGCGTTTGACGGCAGATTGAAACTCGATTCCCGGCTCGCGATCAACGACAGAATCCGTGGCCAGCTTTTCAAAGCCATTCGCAACAATTTTCAACCCATCGACGAACCGGGTTATACGGCGATCGACTTTCAAGTTGGCGGTACGATTCAGCGACCCAGTACAAACTTAATGGATCGGCTCGTCGGCCGAGATCTCAGCAGTATGCTTAACAGTTTTTTTGGCGGAAAAAGGGACAAGCCAAAGAAGAAAAAGAAACAGATCGAAGAAGCCGCGCCCGCAGCGCCTGAGCGTAGCCCTGCCGACAATGCTGGCGGTGCGGGTGGCAATGCCGTCAGCAGGATGCCCTCGGTTGCATCGCCTTCTGCGTCAGCAGAGGAAGCGCAACCTCAAGCCGCCGCGACGCCAACGCCAACTGTTTCGCCATGAGGGTGATCGCCGGCAGCGCCGGCGGGATCCGCCTGGCAGTTCCAAAGCGAGGTGTGCGACCCACAATGGACCGCGTGAAAGCCGCTATTTTCTCCAGCTTGGGCGACGCGGTCATCGGCGCACGCGTCCTTGATCTTTTCGCCGGAAGCGGCGGTCTGGGAATTGAAGCACTGAGTCGCGGCGCGTCGTCGGCCGTATTTGTCGAGAATGATCGGCAATCAGCCGAAGCGATCGACGCCAATCTAGCCAGAACAAAATTAAATGGACGCGTTCGACATCAGGACGTTTTCGATTTTCTCCGCCTTGCCTCGGGCGCGGAGAAATTTCAAATCATCTTTGCCGATCCGCCGTATGAAAAGACAGAAGCTGGCGAGAGCTTCACGGAAAAATTGCTGACAAACAAAGCGTTGCCTCAATTATTGGAGACGGATGGGATTTTCGTTTTGGAGAAGCGGCCGGGCGAAGTTCTTTTTGAAATGAAGCTCTGGCACATGGTTCGACGGAAGAGATACGGCGCAACTGAGGTGCTGCTTGTTTCCGCAGTCCGCAAGGAGTTTACCCGCCGAAGCCCCGCCTCCGAGGCGCGGGGCGAAGGCGGGTAATCCGCAATCCAGTGATCCGTTTCATTTATAACCTGCTCTGGCCGATCGGACTCTTGTTCTTTCTGCCAGGATATTTTTTGAAAATGATTCGTCGCGGCGGTTACCGCGAAAAATTCGGGCAACGCCTTGGGATTTATGACTGCGACGTGCGCGCGCGGCTGTCGAAGCAAAGATCGACATGGCTGCACGCCGTCAGCGTGGGAGAAGTCAATATTGCGCTGAAATTGGCGAACGCGTTGCGTACGCTGGAGCCTGATTTGCGCTGCGTTCTGACCACGACCACCACAACCGGATTCGCTTTGGCGCGCAAAAACGCTCCGCCATGGATCGAGGTCATGTACACGCCGCTCGACTACTGGCCCGTGATGCGACGCGCGTTTTCTGTAATTAGGCCTGCCCGAATTTTACTGATCGAAGCTGAAGTTTGGCCAAACCTTGTTGCATTCGCGCGTGGATATCGAATTCCGACCGCGCTGGTGAACGCGCGTTTGTCACCGAAATCGGAAAAAAGGTTTCGCCGGTTTCAATTTATCGTCGCGCCAACGTTTCGGCTTCTTGATTTAGTTTGCGTACCAGAAAACGAAGATGCCGACCGCTGGGCAGTGCTCCGTGTCGCGCGCGATCGAATCCGTGTGACTGGCAGCATAAAATACGATCCTGACGTTCAGGCACAAAGCGCACCTGTAGCCGCGTCCCTGTGGGACGCGTCGTCCACCGAAACCACGGAACGCCCGGTGCTTTTCGGCGGAAGCACGCATCATGGTGAAGAGGAAATTCTGGCCGCAGTTTTTGTGCGATTGCGTCAGCAATTTTCGTCATTGCGCCTGTTCATTGCGCCGCGACACGTCGAACGCCTGCGGGAGATCCGCACGCACTTGGATGCGTTGCGATTGCACGTTAGGCTCGCCAGCGAGTTGCGCGGTCGCCAGGAAATCAACGATGCGGATTGCGTGCTTCTCGACACAACTGGTGAACTTCAGCGCTGGTACCACATAGCCACTGTTGTTTTCATGGGGAAAAGTCTTACTGCGCACGGCGGACAGAACCCCGTCGAACCGATTTTGGCTGGCAAGCCAGTCATGTTTGGTCCGCACATGGAAAACTTCGGTATGCTTGCTAGGACCCTTGTCTCAAGAAAGGCCGCGATTGAGGTTCGCGACGCCGATTCACTCGAACGAGCAATTGTTGAACTTCTGCAAGATACAGAAGCCCGGCAGCGCCTTGTCCAAAATGCCCTCGAAGTTTTGAGCACGCACAAAGGCGCAACCGAGCGCGCAGCGGCGCTGGTGCACGAAGTTCATTCGGTTCCGTAGCCACGGCGCTGCGCGCCACGCCGAAGCAGCGAAGGCGGGTGCGCCGTCTCAATTCGCTCTGGGCGCAAGGTTTGCAACAGTTCGGCAATTTACCTTGCGTGGAAGAATGGAATTCCGATATTGGCCGTCCGGCAGCTGCCGGATGACCCTATCGTCTAGAGGCCCAGGACACCGCCCTTTCACGGCGGTAACACGGGTTCGAATCCCGTTAGGGTCGCGGCGCTGTGAGCATGATTGAAAAGAAAAAGCGTGTTTGAGGGTAGGACTGCGATGCATAATTTGAAAGTGATGGAGACCGCATTTTACCAGTCAGAATGTGATCAGCCGCATCCCTCCAGAGCGCGGGCGATCATTAAAGCGCATCCGGAAGTTCGCCAACTCATGGTGCGCAACCCGTGGACCGCGCTAGTTGCGGTCTCGATCGTGGTTCTACAAACAGTGATTGCCTGCGGAATGGGCAAGCTTGGATTCAGCTATTGGTGGCTGAGTCTGCTACTGGCGTTTTGCATAGGAGCGTTCGCGAATCATGCCAATTACGTGATCATTCACGACGCAACGCATAACTTGATTTTCCGCAATCCAGGCTGGAACAAAATGGTGGCCGTCATCGCCGATCTGCCGAATCTGACGCCGGGTGCGATGGGTTTTCGTGTTTATCATTTGAAACATCATTCGCATCAAGGCGATTACGAATGGGACGCAGACTTGGCAAATCACTGGGAGGCACGGCTCGTGGGCAACAAGTGGTATCGCAAGGCGATCTGGTTAATGCTCTTTCCCTTTTTTCAGGTAACGCGGCCGCCTCGATTGAAAGCCGTCAAAATGTGGGACCGCTGGTTCTCCACCAATCTGGTATGCGCGATCTTGTACG
>WNFW01001642.1_pt1 | contig 15028 bp, 12 predicted proteins | sample 5400131 | NCBI WGS metagenome assembly WNFW01 (sample SAMN13153362, study PRJNA577476) | soil metagenome | isolation source: 20 cm soil or saprolite under grassland replicate 1 | place: USA:California | collected 2016-06-15 | reverse complement strand
CTCGACGTGGAACCGGCCGGTCCCGGTCGCCTGCCCGAGCTGCGGCTTCCTCGGCATGGAGGAGAAGCAGACCAAGGCGAAGGGAGTGTCACGCAAGTGCCTGAAGTGCGGACACGAACTGATCGTGGAGGAGGCGGCGCCCGCGGAGTCGGTGGCGACCTGAGAGCCGCAGTGGTGGGCGGCGGGCTCGCGGGAAGCGAGGCCGCCTGGGCGCTCGCCGAGCGCGGCGTCGCGGTCACCCTGCACGAGATGCGGCCGGTCCGCATGACCGCCGCGCACCAGACCGACCGGCTCGCGGAGCTCGTCTGCTCCAACTCCTTCAAGTCGGTCGAGCTCACCAACGCGCATGGGCTGCTGAAGGCCGAGATGCGGCGGCTGTCGAGCGTCGTGCTCGACGCCGCCGATCGAGCACGCGTGCCGGGCGGGGCGGCGCTGGCGGTGGACCGCGTCGTGTTCGCGCAAGGCGTGCAGGAGCGCGTCGCGGGGCACCCCCGCATCAGCGTGCAGCGGGGCGAGGTGACCGACCTCCCGTCGCCCGGCGTCGTCGCCACCGGGCCGCTCACGTCCGAGGCGCTCGCCGCCCGAATCGCCGGCCGGCTGGACGCCAGCGCGCTCGCGTTTTTCGACGCCATCGCCCCCATTGTCTCGGCCGACTCGCTCGACACCACGTTGCTGTTCCGGGCGTCCCGCTACGGCAAAGGCGGCGGCGACGACTACTGGAACGCGCCGCTCACCGAGCCGCAGTACGACGCGTTCGTCGCGGCGCTGCGCACGGGGGAGCAGTACCAGCCGCACCACGAGTTCGACAAGACGCCGTACTTCGAAGGCTGCCTGCCCGTGGAGGAAATGGCCGCACGCGGGCGCGACGTGCTGCGCTTCGGACCCATGAAGCCGGTGGGCTTAACTGACCCCGGGCGCAAGCCCGGGGATACCCAACCCTTCGCCGTCGTGCAGCTGCGGCAAGAAGACCGCGCGGGGCAGATGTGGAACCTCGTGGGTTTTCAGACCCGCCTCAAAGTCCCGGAGCAGCAGCGCGTGTTCCGGATGATTCCGGGACTGGGAGCGGCGGAGTTCCTGCGCTTCGGCAGCATCCACCGCAACGCGTACATCAATGCGCCGCGCGCGCTCACGGCGCATCTCTCGGCCAAGGACGACCCCCATCTGCTGTTCGCCGGGCAGCTCACGGGTGTGGAGGGATACACGGAGTCGGCGGCCACGGGAATCCTCGCCGGCATCAACCTGGGGCGGCTGCTCGCGGGCGACGAGGCGCTGATCCCCCCGCCCACGACGATGCTGGGCGCGCTGTACCGTTACGTGCACACGGCGGATCCGGAGCACTTCCAGCCGATGAACGCCAACTTCGGGCTGCTCGAGCCGCTGGAGCGGCCGGTGAAGGACAAGCAGAAAAAGAAGGAGCTGCTGGTGGAGCGGGCCCTCGCGGACATGGATGCCTTCGTGGCGCAGATCAACGCGGAAGTCGGAACGCGGAACGCGGAACCGGCAGGTCGCGCTTCTGTTCCGCGTTCCGCCTTCCGCGTTCCGCGTTCTCCCGAGCCGTGATCAGCGTGCTCCCGGAAATCTCCGCCTTCACCGCCTTTCTCGCGAAGGAGCGCAACGACTCCCCCCACACGGTGAAGGCCTATGCCCGCGACGTCGCCGACTTCGCGGCGTTCTGCGGACGCTACTACGGCGGCCGCTGGAGCTGGGCCGGTGTCGACCGGCTGGCGGTTCGGGGCTGGCTCGGCGCCATGCAGCAGCGCGGCCTGGCCAAGCGCTCGGCGGCGCGCGCCCTCTCGGCGCTGCGCACGTTCTACCGGTTCCTCGACGCCACGCGCGGGCTCGAGGTCAACCCCGCCAAGGCCGCGCGCACGCCGAAGCTCGAGCGCGGGCTCCCCACGTACCTGGACCGGTTCGAGATCGACCTGCTGTTCGCCGAGGCGGAGCGCCGCGCCGACGCGGGGGGCTTCATCGAGACCCGGGACCTCGCCATGCTCGAGCTGTTCTACTCGACGGGCATGCGCCTGGCGGAGCTGGCCGGACTGAACGACCACGACCTGGATCTCGTGTCGGACCAGGTGAAAGTGCGCGGCAAGGGCAAGAAGGAGCGCATTGTGCCGGTGGGTAACCACGCGGAGCAGGCGTTGCGGCGCTACTTCCGGCATCGCGACGCGGTGGCCGCGGGGGCCGCGGGAACGGCGGACCGGCGCGCGGTGTTCGTGGGCCGGCGCGGCAAGCGTCTCACCCCGCGCAGCGTGCAGCTCGCGGTCAAGCGGCTGTTGGGCGCACTCCCGCGCGGGCGCGATCTGCACGTGCATTCGCTGCGGCATTCGTTCGCCACGCACCTGCTCGACGCGGGTGCGGACCTGCGGGCCGTGCAGGAGCTGCTGGGCCATGCGTCGCTCGGGACCACGCAGGTGTATACTCATACGTCGGTGGAACGGTTGAAAAAGGTGTACCATCAAGCGCATCCGAGGGCATGACGCGAATCCATAGTACGACCATTCTCGCGGTGCGCCGCGACGGGCACGTGGCCCTGGGCGGCGACGGCCAGGTGACGCTAGGCGACACCGTGATGAAGGCCAACGCCAACAAAGTGCGCGCCCTCAAGGGCGGCAAGATCCTCGCCGGCTTCGCGGGCGCGTCGGCCGACGCGTTCACGCTGTTCGAGAAGTTCGAGGAGAAGCTCGAGCGCTACCCCGGCAACCTGCCGCGCGCGGCCGTGGAGCTCGCCAAGGACTGGCGCTCCGACCGCGTGCTGCGCCGCCTCGAGGCGCTGCTGGTCGTCGCCGACAAGGAGCACGGCTACGTGATCTCGGGGTCGGGCGAGCTGATCGAGCCCGACGACGGCGTCCTGGCGATCGGGTCGGGCGGCAACTACGCCCTCGCCGCGGCGCGGGCGCTGCTGCAGCAGTCGAAGCTCTCGCCCAAAGACATCGTGCAGCGCTCGCTCGAGATCGCCGCCGACATCTGCGTCTACACCAACACGCATATCACCATTCTGGAGCTCTGATGGCCGGCCCCACCCGCGTCCCCGATGACAAGACCCCCCCCGCCGGCGCGCCGGAGCAGGAGGAGCAGCTTCCCTGGCTGGAGGAGCTGCCGCCGCGCAAGATCGTGGCGGAGCTGGATCGCTACATCGTGGGCCAGGAAGTCGCCAAGAAGGCCGTGGCGATCGCGGTGCGGAACCGCTGGCGCCGCACCCAGGCGCCCGACGACATCCGCGACGAGATCCTGCCGAACAACATCATCATGATCGGCCCCACCGGCGTGGGGAAAACCGAGATCGCGCGGCGCCTGGCGCGCCTCGCCGGCGCCCCGTTCCTCAAGGTCGAGGCCTCGAAGTTCACCGAGGTCGGCTACGTGGGCCGGGACGTCGAGTCCATGGTGCGCGAGCTGGTCGACGTGGCGATCAACATGGTCCGCACGGAGCGCGAGGACGACGTCTACCCCGAGGCGGAAGCCCGCGCCGAGGAGCGGCTGTTGGATATCCTGCTGCCACCGGTACCCCCGATCCCCCAGTCCCTAAGCCCGAGCCCCGGGGAGAAGGGAGAGGGGCGGGGTGAGAAGGCTCCGCTGTTCGTCGTCTCATCCAAAGGCGACGTGACCCAGAAGGCGGCCGAGGGCGACGTCGAGGCGCAGGAGCGCCGCCGCCGCACGCGCGAGAAGCTGCGCCAGCAGCTCAAGGAGGGAAAGCTCGAGGAGCGCGAGGTGGAGATCGAGGTGCAGCAGCAGGGCTTCCCGATGCTCGAAATGATGCAGCCGCCGCAGGGCATGGAGGGCCCGGACTTCAACTTCACCGAGTGGCTGCAGGAGATGATGCCGAAGAAAAAGAAGCGCCGCACCGTGCACCTGCACGAAGCCCGCCGCATCCTGGTCGACGAGGAGCTCAAGAAGCTCGTCGACATGGACGACGTGGTGAACGAAGCGCTCGATCGGGTCGAAAACCACGGCGTGATCTTCATCGACGAGCTCGACAAGATCGCGGGCGAGCGCGGCACCGTCGGGCCCGACGTGTCGCGCGAAGGCGTGCAGCGCGACCTGCTCCCCATCGTCGAGGGCTCGACCGTCCAGACACGTTACGGCTATGTCCGCACCGACCACGTGCTGTTCATCGCCGCCGGCGCGTTCCACGTCTCCAAGCCCTCCGACCTGATTCCCGAGCTGCAGGGACGCTTCCCGATCCGCGTGGAGCTGCAGCCGCTCACCGAGGAGGACTTCGTCCGCATCATGACGGAGCCCGAGAACGCGCTCACCAAGCAGTACGCCGCGCTGTGCGCCGCCGAGGGCGCCACGCTCGAGTTCACGCCCGACGGCATCAAGGAGATCGCCCGCATCGCGGCCAAGGCCAACGAGCGCATGGAAAACATCGGCGCCCGCCGGCTCCACACCGTCATGACCAACCTGCTCGAAGACGTGCTGTTCGATCTGCCCGACCTCGCGGAGAAGCGCATCAAGTTCGACGCGACCCGGGTACGGGAGCGCCTGGCGAAGATCGTCGAGGACGAGGACCTGCGGCGCTATATCCTCTAGAACCGCTACAACCGCCCGCTTGTCTGAGCATTCTCCCGCAGGTAGAATTAGCAGCCGTCCCCTGTCATTTTGACCGCCTTACGGGGAGTCCATGAGCAAGCGCGACTTCCTCGCTATCACCGACCTCACGCGGGACGAGATCCTGCGGCTGTTCGACCTCGCCGGCCGCATGAAGGCCGGCACGTACCGGGAGACCCCCCTCGCCGGCAAGACGCTGGCGATGATCTTCGCGAAGTCGAGCACCCGCACGCGGGTGTCGTTCGAGGTGGGGGCCTATCAGCTGGGCGGCCAGGCGCTGTTTCTCTCGTCGCGCGACATCCAGATCGGGCGTGGCGAGCCGATCCCGGACACGGCACGCGTGCTGTCGCGTTACGTCGACGGGATCATGATCCGCACGTTCGACCACGCCGAAGTGGAACAGCTGGCCGGCCACGCCACCGTCCCCGTGATCAACGGCCTCACCGACCTGTCGCATCCCTGCCAGGTGCTCGCCGATCTCTTCACGGTGCGCGAGGCGCTGGGAGGATGGGAAGGCAAGCGGATCGCGTGGATCGGGGACGGCAACAACATGGCGAACAGCTGGATCGAGGCCGCCCAGGTGCTCGGGTTCGAGCTGCGGCTGGCGTGCCCGGAGGGGTACGAGCCGAACCGCCGCATCTTCGACCACGCCAAGGCCGCCGGGGCGTGCGTCTCGATCACCGAGGTGCCCGAGGAGGCGATCGAAGGCGTGCAGGTGGTGAACACCGACGTGTGGGCCTCGATGGGGCAGGAGGAGGAGGCGGAAGCACGGCGCAACGCGTTCCGGGGCTACACGGTGGACCGCGATCTCATGCAGCTCGCCGACCCCAAGGCCATTTTCCTGCACTGCCTCCCCGCGCACCGCGGCGAAGAGGTCGCGACCGAGGTGATCGAAGGCCCGCAGTCGCGCGTGTGGGACGAGGCCGAGAACCGCTTGCACGTGCAGAAGGCCCTGCTCGCGACGTTGATGGGCTAGGCCCGGCCATGGAGACTCCGAAGCGTACCCCGCTGCACAAGATCCACGTCACGCTCGGCGCCAAGATGGTGCCGTTCGGCGGGTACGAGATGCCCGTGAGCTACCCGTCCGGCATCGCCGCCGAGCATCGGGCGGTGCGCGAGCGCGTGGGCGTGTTCGACGTATCCCACATGGGTGAATTCGAGGTCAGCGGTCCGGACCGCAACGCCTTCGTGCAACGTGTAACGTGCAACGATGTTGGAGCCTTGAAGCCCGGTCAGGCCCAGTATTCAGCCATTCTCACGGACCAGGGCACCTTCGTGGACGACTGCCTGGTCTATCGCTTCGAAGACCGGTTGATGCTGGTGGTGAACGCCGCGAACATCGCGCCGGACTGGGGCCACATCGTGGCTCAGAAACGCGGTGCGAACGTGCGGCTGCGCGACATCTCGGACCAGACGGGACTCCTGGCGGTGCAGGGCCCCGCGGCCGAGACCCTGCTCGCGCAGCTCACGGCCGTCGGCGTCGCGATGATTCCCTACTATCACTTCGTCCAGGGTATGGTCGCGGGCGTGCAGTGCTTCATCTCCCGCACCGGCTACACCGGCGAGGACGGGTTCGAGCTGTACGCCCGGGCGGCCGACACCGAAGCCTTGTGGCACGCGCTGGTCGGCGCGGGGCGGGCCGAGCCGTGCGGCCTGGGCGCGCGCGACACGCTGCGGCTCGAGGCGGGATACCCGTTGTACGGCAGCGACATCGACGCCGGCGTGACCCCCTACGAGGCGGGCCTCGGCTGGATCGTGAAGCTCGAGAAGGGCGCCGACTTCACCGGACTCGCCGCGCTCAAGCGCCAGAAGCTCGAGGGCGTGAAGCGGCGGCTCGTGGGCTTCAAGCTGCTCGAGCCCAAGGTCGTCGCGCGGCATGGCTACGGGGTGTACCTGGACGGCACGCAGGTGGACGTCGTGCGCTCGGGCACCGTCACGCCAACGGTCAACTGCGCCATCGGGATGACGTATCTGCCCGTTGCCCAGGCCAAGCCGGGCGGAGCGTTCGCCATCGACGTGCGCGGCAAGCGGGCGGCGGCGGAAGTGGTGGCGCTGCCATTCGTGGCGAGAAGGACAAAGACGATGGTAGAGGGCGGTAAAGGACGGTAGAGGCATGCGGATCGGAATCCTGACGGTGTCGGATCTTGGGGCTCTTGGCCAGCGTGAGGATACGTCCGGCGACGCGATCGCGGGATGGGCCGCCGAGCACAGTTACGACGTCGTGGTGCGCAGCGTGGTGCCCGACGAGACCGACCGCATCGCCGGCAAGCTCGCCCGCTGGGCGGACTCAGGTGAGGTCGACGTGGTGCTCACGACCGGCGGTACGGGCCTGACCGCGCGCGACGTGACGCCGGAAGCGACCGAGGCGGTGCTCGACCGGCTCGCGCCCGGCATCGCCGACGCGCTACGCTCGGCCGCGGCGGCGGGGTTCCCGCGCGCCTGGCTGTCGCGCGGCGTGGCTGGCACGCGGGGCAAGACGCTGATCGTCAACCTCCCCGGCTCGACGGGGGGTGTGAAGGATGGGCTGGCCGTGCTCGAGGGCTTGCTCGACCACGCCGTCGACCTGGTGACCGGGGCAGCAACCGCGCACGGCGCACCGCGCACCGAAGCCGATGCCTGACCGCATCCTCGTCACCACGGACGATCTGGAGCACGCCGTCCGCATCAACGCGGCGCTCGAGGCGGCGGGGTTCCACACCACCCTGGCGCACACGCTCGACGAGGCGCGGCAGGCCATAAGGCGCGAGCCCCCTCCCGACTGCATCGTCGTGACAGGCGGGCTGCACGAGTCTGGTGCCGTCCAGCTGCTCGGTCTGGCGCGCGACCGCTCGATCTCCACGCTCGGCTTGGTGGAGCACACCGAGCCGGATGCCAAGGGACTCGCCCGGCGGCTCGGCCTGACCGGCTATCTCACCAAGCCGGCCGACCCGGCGGAAGTAACCGCGACCGTGCGCCGCCTGATCGAGCGCCGCAAGCTGCAGCAGCGCACCGGCATCATCGGCGAGTCCCCCGCCATCCAGGAAGTGCTGGTCAAGATCGAGCAGATGGCGCCCGTGAGCGCCACCGTGCTGGTGGAAGGGGAATCGGGCACCGGCAAGGAGCTGGTGGCGCGCGCGATCCACGATCTGTCGCTGCGCCGCACCAAGCCGTTCATCGCGGTGAACGGCGCCGCGATCCCGGAGACGCTGCTCGAGAGCGAGCTGTTCGGTCACGAGAAGGGGGCGTTCACCGGAGCCGCCGAGCGGCGTCTCGGTCGCTTCGAGCTGGCCGACGGCGGCACCATCTTCCTCGACGAGGTAGGGGAAATGCCGCCCGCCACCCAGGTCAAGCTGCTGCGCGTGCTCGAGGACCAGAGCTTTTTCCGGGTCGGCGGCACGCAGCCCATCAAGGTGGACGTCCGGGTGGTGGCCGCGACCAACAAGGCGCTCAAAGAAGAGGTCGCCCTGGGGCGCTTCCGCGACGACCTGTTCTACCGCCTCAACGTGCTCTACATCTATCTGCCGCCGTTGCGCGAGCGGAAGGTCGATATCCCGTTGCTGGTGCGCCGCTTCATCGCCGAGTTCGCCAAGCAGCACGACCGCAATTTCCGGGGCATCACCCCCGAGGCGCTCCAGATTCTTGTAGACGCGGACTGGCCGGGCAACATCCGCCAGTTGCGCAATCTCATCGAGTCGATGGTCGTGCTCGCGCCCGAGGGGGAGATCCGCGCCGACGACATCCCGCGCGACATCCGCGAGCGCGGGCGGGGGCTGCCGATGCGTCTGGTGGGCGCGACCCGCGACGTCGCGGGCCAGGAGCTGGAGTTCATCTTCCGCAGTCTTGTGGAGCTCAAGTTACAGGTCGAGGAGCTGCGCCGGCGGCTGGAGGAGCGGCCCCAGCGGGTCGAGGTCATCGAGGTTGGCCCCGGGTCTGCACTTAGCCCCACGGCGCCGATCGAAGCCGAGCCCGCGCCGGAGGCCGAGGTGCTGTACCGGCCCGGCATGACAATGGCGGAGGTGGAACGGGCGGCCATCGAGGCGGCGCTGCGCGAGACCAAGGGGAATCGACGCAGGGCGGCCGAGGTGCTGGGGATCGGGGAGCGCACCCTGTACCGGAAGCTCAAGGAATACGCGCTCGTATAGTTGTAAGTGACACTCCGACAAGGAGTTGCATTCGTGTACCCATTGACAGGGTGTGACGGCCGTCACATGTTAGGGCGCCCTTATACGCACTCTTTAACTCGCCGCCGCGCCCCGGCTGCATGAGACGTGGACTTTAGGGTCGATCCGGGACTGTGCGTGGCGTGCATGGCGTGCGTCCGAGTGTGCCCCGCCGACGCCGTCGCCGTTGAAGGCAACCAGATCCGAATCGTGGACGAGACGTGCACGCGCTGCGGGCTGTGCCTGCCGGCGTGCCCGCACGATGCAATCCGGGCGTCGGGCGACGTGGCCCGCGCGGACGAGCTGGCGCTGTCGGGGCGCGCCGCGCTGATCCTGTCGGTCGAGTGCGCGGTGTTCTTTTACCCGGCCACGCCGGAGCAGGTGGTGAACGCGTGCTACGCCGCGGGATTCCGCACCGTGCACCGCGGCGTGCTGGGCGACGAGCTGGTGGCCAAGGAGTACCTGACGCTGTGGGCGGACGAAGGCTGGGGCAGCATGATTCGCTCGACGTGCCCGGTGATCGTGGAGACGGTCCGGACCCAATATCCGGAGCTGATCCCGTACCTGGCGCCCATCGCAACGCCGATCGCGGCGGAGGCTCGCTACCTGAAGGGTCTCCATGGCGCGGCCACGCCGATCGTGTACGCGGGCGTGTGTCTCACCGAAGGCGGGCACGAGGTGGAGGCCGCCATCACGTTCGAGGAGCTGGCGGACCTGTTCCGGCGCCGCGCCGTGCGGGTGGAAGACCAGGCGCCCTATTTCACCCGCGTGCCCGAGGAGCGGCGGCGGCATCTGAGTACGGCGGGCGGACTGCCGCTCGAGCTGCTGAAGGAGGAAACGCATGCCAGCCGGCGCTTCCGCAAGGTGCGCGGGCTGGGGGGTCTGGAAGCGATCGCCCGGGCGGTGGCGGTGGACCGCATCGACGTGGGGTTCGTCGACATTCTGCCGTGCGAGGGCTGCCTCGACCACCCGCTGCTGGGCCCGCGCAACGAGCTGTTCCGGCGGCGCGAGATCGTGGGCGCCACGGAGCCGGCGCGGGCGCGGGGACCGGTCGTCGAGGAAGCGGTGGCCCGCGGGGTGCGGGTGGGCGAGGCGTTCCCGATCCTGCGCGACGGGCACGGGCCGCCGCCCGAAGCGGTCGCCGGCGTGCTCGACGAGATCGGCCTCGCGCCCAACGGCCGGCCCTGGGACTGCGGCGCGTGCGGCTACGCCACCTGCCGCGCGTTCGCCGAAGCGGCCGCGGCGGGGCGCACCACGCTCAAGTCGTGCCCGCCGTATCTCGACAAGGTGGGCCGGCAGGCGCAGCTGCAGGCGGCCGTGGACGGGCTCACCGGGTTGGCGACGTACCGCGTGTTGCGCGACCGGCTGGCGAGCGAGGTGGCGCGCAGCGACCGCACGCACGACGCGTTCGCCGTGCTGTTCGTGGACCTGGACAACTTCAAGCAGGTGAACGACCGGTTCGGCCACGAGGCGGGGAACGACGTGCTGAAGAGCGCCGCGCGGGAGTGCTCGGCGCACATCCGCACGACCGATCTGGCGGCGCGCTACGGGGGCGACGAGTTCGTGATGGTGCTGGTGCACACGGGGGTGGAAGGGGCGCGGGTGGTGGCCGACAAGGTGCGCACCGGCGTGGAAGTGATGGGCCGGGACCTGGGCTATCCCGCCGGTCTCGTGACGGTGAGCATCGGGGTGGCCGAGCTGGCGCCCGGGCGGGGGCCCGAGCGGGAGGATGTGCTGGTGGCGGCCGATCGCGCGCTGTACCGCGCCAAGGCCATGGGACGCAATCAGGTTGCCACAGGAGCAGCGTGACGTGACGCCATCCAACCCGGCCGAAACCCCAGGGGGCGCGGCAGAGCGCGACGCCCTTCCCCTCACGGCCGCGGGCCAGACGCCCGACCCGTGGGGCGTGAAGCGCGCCGAGAACCTGATCGCGGGGCTCACGGGCGTGCTGTCGGCGCGTGTGGTGGTGACGCCGCTGGGCGAGGTGAGCGAGATCCACGTGCTCACCACCAACGACATGCAGCCGAAACAGGTGGTGCGCAACATCGAGTCGGCGCTGATGGCGCAGCTGGGCGTCAAGATCGACCACCGCAAGATCAGCGTGGCCCAGACCGCCGACGTGCGGCCCATCGAGCAGATGCAGGAGGAGGCCGTCCGCACCCGCGCCAAGAAGCGGGTGGTGATCTTCCAGGGACTTGAGGTGCGGCCCTCGGAGCGGCCGCAGCGCGTGCAGATCCGGGTGCGGCTCTCGTTCGAGGGCAAGGAGGCGGAGGCGGAGGAGCAGGGAACCGACACGGCGCGCAACCGCGTGGAGGCGGCGGCGCGGGCCGCGTCGCTCTGTCTCGACGAGCTCTTGCCCGACAACTCCGTGGCGCTCGAGGGAGCGCAGATCATCGAGGCGTTCGACCGCAAGTTCGTGTTCGTGGCGGTGCACGGGCTGGGCGGGCGGGAGGCGCAGCTGCTCACGGGCACGTGCGAGATTCGCGAGAGCCCGGAGCGGAGCTCGGTGCTGGCGGTGTTGGATGCAACCAACAGGTGGGCGGATGCACGCCGTTAGAAGAGCCTCTCCCAGCACTGTCACATCACTGTAAGTAATTGTAACTCTTGTAGTTAGCAGCACTTCCTACCGCTGTTGCGCCAATTCAACAAAAGCCCTTGCGCAGTTCCCATTTTGGTGGTATTTCGTGTTCTGTGAGTTTGCCGAAACAGAAGCGGTATTGGGGCACGCAGCGCGTGGCCCGCGTCTGTCAGGTGTCGCCGGCGACAGTAGCGAACTGGATCGACCAGGGGCTGCTGAAGGGGCACAAGACACCGACGGGGCGCCGGCGTGTGGAGGCGGACGATCTCAAGGCGTTCCTGCGCGCGCACGACATGGCCGTGCCGCAGGACCTGGCCCACGGCAACGGGCACGCGATGGTGGTGGTGGTGGACGACGATCCGGGCTACCTGAAGGCGCTGGTGCTCACGATCGAGCGGTCGGAGCTGGACGTGGAGGTGGTGGAGGCGGCGACGGGGGTGGACGCGCTGCTCGAGATCGGCCGGGTGCAGCCGACGCTGATCGTGCTGGACTACAGCCTGCCGGACCTGAACGCGCCGGAGGTGATCCGGCGGCTGCTCGAGCCGGGGCGCCAGCTCGATGTCGAGGTGATCGTGGTGACGGGGGGGATGCCGGAAACGGCCGCGGTCGAGCTGCGAGAGATGGGCGTGAAGACGATCGTGAACAAGGTGGCCGGGATGCAGGCGGTGGTGGAGGCGATGCAGCAGGCGCTGAAGCGGCGCAAGGTCGCGTAGCGCATCAGAATTGACGGTTTTGGCGGATTTGACGGTTTTGGGCTGTGCCGGGCCAGTGGGGAGCCGGCGAGCCGTATAGAGACATCTCGAAAAAAGGGGCCCCTGGTCACCGCTACCAATACCAAAGAGCGGAGCTGAGCGAAAAGACGACGAGCGGAGCGTTCGGGTGCGCCATAGCGAGGCGTGCCACTCCTAGCGGTCCACTGAGACTCGCAGTATCTCGGAGGGGGTGACGCTCAATGTTGCATGTGCTCGCAGTGCTTTTTGCGGCCGTGGCGAAGTTGTTTTTCGCGAATGGCACAGTGTCGTGGTAGTGACCTACGGGGCCCTTTCCCTTCTCACATAACAGCAAGTCTGGGGATGACCGAACACCTTAGACGGAAGCTGCACCAAGCGCTGATCTACGCCTACATCAGCGCTGTATCCGCTGCCACATTGGGCGTTCTCGCGTTCCGAGAATGGGATATCCCCGCGCCGTTCCCGTCCAAGTTTTGGAATGCTATCGCCGCCTTTGTGATTCTCGGGATTGTAAGCGAGTCGTTCTCGTTCACGATTCCCGTAGCGAACGTGCGGACCTCAGTGTCTTTCGTTGCCTTCATTGCATCGGTTGCGCTGTTTCAACATCCGTGGCCTATGTTGATCGGGGGACTCACGGCGTTAGTAGCTGACGCCTTCGTTCGCCACAAGCCTCTGATACGGGTTTGGTTTAATACAGCGCAGTTCATGCTGGCTTCGGGCCTTTGCTCTTGGGTATACACTGCTTTAGGTGGGTCCGTCAGCCTAGAGAGGTTCGCTTTCTTACCGCTCCCGTTCGCGTGTCTCGTCATAGTGTATTTCTTGGTTAATCACGGTAGCGTGGCTTTGGCTGTCTCCTTGAGCAGCGGCGTGTCGGTGCGCGAGGCCTGGGACAGAATTGGAAAGGACGCCCTAGCCACTGACCTTCTGTCTAGTACACTGGCTGTCTTGTTGGTCTTCCTCTACGTGAAGCTGCAGTTACTTGGGTTGGCCATCCTCGTATTCCCCCTGTTCCTCGTTCGCCAGCTCTATCAGATGAACTTTCAGATGCAGCTCGAATTGGAGGAGAAGCTCGAGTTGATGGTGAAGGCGATGGAGGCGAGGGATCCTTATACGTCAGGTCATTCCCTCAGGGTCTCTGAGTACGCGTTGGCCATAGCGCGGGAATTGCGACTGTCTGCCAACGACGTCGATGACATCAAACGAGCCGCGCTGCTCCACGATGTCGGCAAGATCTACGAAGAGTTCGCACCGCTGCTACGCAAAGAGGGCAAGTTGACGCCCGAAGAGCGGATGACCATGCGGACTCACGTAATTCGAAGTGCACAGCTAGTCGAGACTGCGACGAGGCTTCGTGGGTCCGTACAGGCCATGATTCGACACCACCACGAGAATTTTGACGGATCGGGATATCCGGACGGTCTAGCAGGTGACGATATCCCGATGGGGGCGCGAATCATCATGATCGCTGATACCATTGACGCGATGACGACGGATCGGCCGTATCGGCGAGCCATGAATCTGGCTCGAGCCTTAGAGGAGCTGCAGGCCTTCGCCGGACGTCAATTTGACCCGCAGCTGGTGAAGCTAGTTTCGAAATCCACGAGCATCCGCAGGTTGCTGGGCACGGAACGCAGCGCGTCCGCAGTCAGCGAGACTCCCCGGGGTCAAAGGCCGGCTTGGGCGCACCGACTGGCTCAGTGACAAGAGCATTGCGCTTGCGACCTTAGCCTACCCGGCGCGCAGGCCCTGGGCGACATGCATCGCTCGCAGGCCGGCGAACCCGAGGTTGTCGACGACGTTCACGTCGGCTTTCGTTTGCTCCGAATAGGCCCCAAACGCCATCATGTCGAGCCATGCGTTGCATGCCACAACATCAGCAAAGTTGAGAGGGTGCCTGTCCCGATACTTCGCGAGGCATTGGTGGGCTAGGCGGCGCGCAGCATCAAGGCCATCCACATGGTGAGCTCGGTGGATGCTCAGCAAGTCGAACAGGCCAGCGTGCGGTACCGCTCTCTCCTTCCCCCATGCAACTCGCTGTGCTGCCTCTGTTAGTCCCAACGCAAGAGTGACGTCGCGGGTCTGAAGAGCGAAGCTCGCGCTACCCATTAGGAACTCCATCGTGGCGAACCAGCTGCGCTCGCGATTGCTTGCTTCCTGAGCTGCAGTGAATGATTTCAGCGCGGTTTGGTGCTGGCCGTTCATAAAGAGGGAAGCTGCTAGGTTCAAATGGATACTCACCAATCGAGGGCTCAATACGCGCTCGGCTGTCGAGACAGCAAGCTGGCCGAACCTAACGGCCGAGTCGAAATCTCCCTGGTGGAGCTTTGCAACACAAAGGTTAGATGCAATGACCGCGGACCTTAGGTCGTCTCCGATCTTAGTGCTGAGCGCCAAAGCTTTGTGGTAAGCCTCGCAAGCTAACTCCAATTCCCCGAGCCCCTGCTTGCACGTTCCATATGCACTGTATCCGAGCGATAGGCCTACTGGGTCTTGGCGGGCATTCCAAGTGCTGAGGGCTGACTCCAGGCCGCTCGCCGCCGCGGCGAGTTCGTAGAAAAAGAAATCGCAATACGCCTTCGTATAAGAGAGCATGGGCGGAACGTCGTGCGCGAGGTCCGGTATGGCGACTTCGGTTTGTTCTCGCGCAGCAGCTACCCTCCTCTCGTCCCCTGCATTGGCACCCGATCTGGCGCATTCAAACAGGGCATTACCGATCAGTTCGAGATCACCAGTCGCCCGTGCCGCCATGAGCGCGGTGTCCGCAGCGTTGCAGTAGCCGAGTCCCGGCTCCTGATTGAGGAGATACGCGACCGTGGCCCGCATTCGGGTAACAAGCGCTCTGTCACGAACTGACAGTCCGGCTCCCTGTTCCAGAAGAGTTAGTACTGTTGTTGCATCATCGGCCCTCGACTGACCAACGAGGGCTCTTGCGAGAAGCAAGCGGAGCCGTTGCCCATCAACCTCCTGACACGGTTCTCGAAGTAGGACCGTAAGGATCCGCTCAGCCTCCAGGAATCCACCGCTGAGGATCG
>WNFW01001640.1_pt1 | contig 15032 bp, 12 predicted proteins | sample 5400131 | NCBI WGS metagenome assembly WNFW01 (sample SAMN13153362, study PRJNA577476) | soil metagenome | isolation source: 20 cm soil or saprolite under grassland replicate 1 | place: USA:California | collected 2016-06-15 | reverse complement strand
TGCACCCACGCACCCGCGCTGCCCTGGCGTCGACCGGTTTTGAGCCCGGAGCGCAGCTGTCGGTCATCGAACCTGTCGGGTACCTGGAGATGCTCGTTCTGGAGGAGAACGCGCAGGCCATCCTCACCGACTCAGGTGGTGTGCAGAAGGAGGCCTACTTTGCGGGCCGGCCGTGCATCACCCTGCGCGACACCACGGAGTGGACGGAGACCGTGACCGCCGGCTGGAATGTGCTGGTGGGGGCTGATCCTGGCCGGATCATGGAAGCCATCCACCACTTCCGACCCGAGGGAAGCCGTCCTGATCTGTATGGAGATGGCCATGCAGCCGGCCGCGTGGTTGCGGCGCTCACAAAAGCCTGAAGTGGGCGCGCTCATCCAGATGGCGTCGCCGGAAATCGGAGACGAGGAAAAGCGGGCGGTCCTCGAGGTGTTGGACAGCGGGCACCTCGCGCAAGGGCCTGTGGTCGAGGACTTCGAGCGCAAGTTCGCCGCGTGGTGCGGCGCGAAACATGCGATCGCCGTCAACTCCGGCACCGCGGCGCTGCACCTCCTGATGCTCGCCCATCGAATCAAAGAAGACGACGAGGTCATCACGCCGGCGTTCACGTTCGTGGCATCGGCCAACGCCGCCCGTTTCGTCGGCGCCCGCCCGGTGTTCGTCGACATCGAGAGCGAGACGTACTGCATCGACCCCGCGAAGGTCGAGGCCGCGATCACACCGAAGACCCGCGCCGTGCTCGCGGTGGATCTTTACGGGCACCCGGCCGCGATTCCTGAGCTGGACCAGATCGCCCGCAAGCATGGCCTGGTGCTCATCGAGGACGCGTGCCAGGCGCACGGCGCCGCGATCGGGGATCGCAAGACCGGAGCGTTGGGGGCCACCGCGACGTTTTCGTTTTATCCGACCAAGAACATGACGACCGCTGAAGGAGGCATGGTCACCACCTCGGACGACGGCATCGCCTCGGCTGTGAGAGCGTTGCGACAGCACGGCGCGCGTGAGCGCTATCACCACGAGGTGCTCGGCTACAACTTTCGGATGACCGACATCGCCGCCGCGATCGGGCGTGCCCAACTGGCCAAGCTCGATCGGTTGAACGAGGCGCGGCGGCGCAACGCGTCTGTGCTCGATGAGGGCCTGGCCGGAACGCCGGGCGTTGTTTTGCCGAGGGAGCGTGCGGGTTGCCGGCATGTGTACCACCAGTACACGATCGCCATCGCGGGCGATCGCAATCGATTCCAGCAGCGGCTGACCGATCGCGGGATTGGCACCGCGATCCACTACGAGGTCCCCGTGTACCGGCAGCCGCTCTACACGGCCATCGGATACGGGAGGGTCTCGTTGCCGGCGACCGAAGCGGCCGCGGCGACGGTGTTGTCGCTCCCGGTCCATCCGAGACTCACCGATGGCGACCTCGACCACATCGTCGAGAGCGTGCGCGAGGCGGCGTTGGCGGCATGATTCGCGTCGCCGTCATCGGCATTGGTGCGATGGGACGCAATCACGTTCGGGTCCTGACCGACCTCGAGGGGGTCAAGCTGGCCGCCATCTGCGACACCGATTCCGAGGCCGTGGAATCGGTGGGACAGAAGCACGATGTGCCCGCCTACACGTCCTGGGACGAGATGCTGGAGCGGGAAACCCTCGATGCGGTCGTGGTGGCGGTGCCGACGAGATTTCACCTCGAAGCGGCACTTGCGGTTCTGGCTCGCGGGCGTCACGTGCTGGTCGAGAAGCCCATAGCGAGCGATCTCGAGGAGGGGCGCAGACTCGTTGATTCGGCGCGGCGAGCGAACAAGGTGCTTGCCGTCGGTCACATCGAGCGGTTCAACCCGGCGGTTCGCGAGCTGAAACAGCGAGTCGCGCGCGGAGAGATCGGCAGGATGTTTCAACTCCAGGCGCGCCGCGAGGGACCATTTCCGGCACGGATCCGCGACGTGGGCGTGGTCATCGACCTCGCGACCCACGACATCGATGTGATCGACAGCACAGTCGGCTCTCGTGTGCAGCGGCTGTATGCGGAAACGGAACGGCGCATCCATACCGAGCGTGAAGACATCCTCAACGCCCTGCTCAAATTCGACACAGGTGCTCTCGGAGTCCTGCAGGTGAACTGGTTGACGCCCACGAAGATTCGCGAGCTAAGCGTGCTGGGCGAGCGTGGGATGTTCGTCTGCGACTACCTGAGCCAGGACCTGATGTATTACAAGAACGCGGAGTTTCCGCCGCCGACCGACGCGCGGCGTCACGCAAGAGCGGTCGCGGAGGGCGAGGCGATCAGGTTCCCCATCGCGCAGACTGAGCCGCTCAGGCTCGAGCTGCAGGCGTTCCTGGACGCGGTTCGGGGTGAGCGCGAGATCGAGGTCGACGGTGAAGCAGGTCTCCGCGCGCTCCACCTCGCGCTCGCGCTGGTTCACTCCGCCAACGAATCCAAGGTGCTGGACGCACGGGAGCTGGACATGCTCTGGCGCGGCCACGGACCGGGCGGCAAACAGGCCGCCTAAGCAGCCCGGCGGCGCTGCTTGAGCGAGACCGAGACGAGAGCGAACGCTTCGAGCGCGGCCAGGATCCAGAACTCCACACTGAGATCGTTTTTCCAGTACGGCGAGTCGACAAGCCCGTGGACGAGGAGCATCGCGAACGCGGTGCCGGTGCCCCAGAGAATGGGCTTGTAGATCCCTGACGACCTGGACAGCGCGCGCCACGGCGCGATCAGCAGCATCGCGAAAAGCCACGTGAAAGCCACCAACCCGAGCAGCCCGAGCTCGGTCCAGGTCGTGAGGAAGATGTTGTGCGGGTAGGGCTCGGGCCGAAGATTGCGATCGGCCAGCCGGTACGGCGCCATCGTGGACTGGTAGGCGTTGAGCCCCGCACCCAGCACCGGGTGGTCGTGGAGCATACGAAACGTCGCGGCCCAGATGCGGCCTCGGTTCTCGAGGGTCCCGTAGGTCGGTGAGGTTGTGTCTTCCACGCGTGTGCTGATGATGGGCAGCGCAAGGACCGCCAACACCCCGACGGCTGAGGCTCCGATCATCGCAAGCCGCAAGCGCAAGTTGGTGGCTGTCACGATCGCGATTCCGGCCAACGCCGCCAGCGAGACAAGCCCGCCGCGTGACAGTGTCGCAAGCTCGGCGACCAACACAATCGCAAAGATGGCGATGGCCGCGTTGCGCCGGCGGCTTTCGCCGAACAGCGCAAAGCCGGCCGCCATCGCGATCACCGGCTCGAGGTAGATGGCTACCGAGTTGGGATTGATACCCAGCGCAGCCACCGCGTGGCCCGGATTGAGCGAGTGAGTGACGACCGCGTACGCGACTGTGAGGATCTCGACGCCTGAGAAAACGATTGCCCCGACGGCCCATGCGGCGAGCAACGACTCGACAACCGCAATCGAGTCAAGGATCGCGACCGCGACGTAGTAGAGGGCGACAGGTTCCAGAAGGTAGGCACGGTAGATGCCCAGCGCTCCCCGGTGGTCTGGGGCGGCGAACACCGCCACCGCTCCGGCGACGAGAAACAGCGCTATTGGCACTTCGAGGCCCGTGCGACGCGGCAGCGGTGCGCGCTCGATGACCAACGTGATCGCGTACAAGCAGATCGTCAGCAAGATCAGGGTCTCGAGGAGCGTGGTGGGGATGGGGCCAAGGCGCCACCGCAGGACATAGAGCGGCGCGGCGGCCACCGTCAGCGCCATGGACCATCGAGTCAGCCGCAGCAGCGGAACCCCGGTGCGCAGGCCACCGCGAATTTGGCCCAAGCTAAGATTCGCGCGCATGCCTTCTCGAAACCTCCCAAGTCGAACGCTTTATCAGGGTCGAGATCGCGCGGCTGCTCGCTCGTTTCTTCACGCCATCGGGCTCACTTCGGACGACATCAACAAGCCGTTTGTCGGGGTCTCGAACTGCTGGCTCGAGACGATGCCCTGCAACTTCGGCCTGCGCGAGCTGGCGGCGCCATTGAAAGCCGGCATCCGCGCCGCCGGTGCAAACCCGATGGAGTTCAACACGATCGCGATCTCGGATGGGATCACGATGGGAACGGAAGGCATGAAGACCTCGCTGGTCAGCCGCGAGGTGATCGCCGATTCCATCGAGCTCGTGTCGCGGGGTCACATGTTCGATGCCCTGATAACGCTCTGCGCGTGCGACAAGACGATTCCAGCTTCCGCGATCGCCTTGGCCCGACTCGACCGGCCCGGTTTCCTCCTCTATGGGGGATCCATCATGGCCGGCTCGTGGCGCGGCAAGCAGGTCGCGGTGGGCGATGTATACGAGGCGATCGGGGCGGCCGCCGCGGGCAAGATCTCCGACGCAGACCTCGCGGAGCTGGAGGCGGTCGCGTGCCCAGGAGCGGGAGCATGTGGCGGCCAGTACACGGCCAACACGATGTCGATGGTGATGGAGGTCATCGGCCTCTCGCCTGTCGGCTTCAACTCGATCCCGCAGATGGATCCCGAGAAGCACCGGGCGGCCGAGCGTGTCGGCGCGCTTGCGCTGGAGGTGCTGGACGCGGATCGGCGTCCTTCGCAGATCCTCACCCGGCGGGCGTTCGACAATGCGATCGCGGCTGTGGCGGCGAGCGGCGGCTCGACCAACGCCGTCCTGCATCTGCTCGCACTCGCGCGAGAGGTCGGCGTCGAGCTTGCGATCGAAGACATCGACCGGATCAGTCGCCGCACGCCATTGTTGTGCGACCTCAAACCTGGCGGTCGGTTCGCCGCCGTCGAGCTGCACCGAGCCGGCGGGATCGCGGTGCTGACTCAGCGCCTGATCGAAGGCGGTTACGTGGACGGCGACGCGCTGACGGTCACGGGCCGCACGCTGGGCGAGGAGTCCGAATCGGTGCGCGAGACCTCAGGACAGGAGGTGGTCGTCCCGCTCTCCAGCCCGCTGCGAACCGAGGGCGGCCTGGTCGTCCTGAAGGGCAACCTCGCACCTGAGGGCGCGGTGACCAAGATCACGCAGCACACGCCGACCTCGCACCGGGGACCGGCCCGCGTCTTCAACCGCGAGGAGGACGCGTTCGCGGCGGTCTACGCGGGGCGTATCAAACCGGGCGACACGGTGGTCATCCGATACGAGGGCCCGAAGGGTGGGCCCGGCATGCGCGAGATGCTGCAGGTCACGGCCGCGATCGTCGGCGAAGGACTCGGCGACTCGGTGGCGATGGTGACCGATGGCAGGTTCTCGGGCGCCACCCGTGGCTTGATGCTGGGTCACGTCGCGCCGGAAGCCGCAGTCGGCGGGCCGCTGGCGGCCCTTGAGGACGGCGACATCATCGAGATCGATGTCGACGCGCGAAGGCTGGCGGTCGAGAACGTCGACATCGCCGCCAGGCTCAAGGATTGGTCGCCGCCCGAGCCCCACTATCGAAAAGGTGTGCTCGCTCGCTACGCGCTGCTGGTCGGCTCCGCCTCGGAAGGGGCGATGCTCAAGCCTTAGGCTTTCGCGCGAGCGCCGGCAGTCGCAACTACTTGACGGTGGGGAGCCACTCCGCGCGAGTCTTTTCGTAGGCGGCGATGTCTTGGTCGTGCCGCTCGACAAGGGCGATGTCATCGAGCCCCTGCAGCAGGCACTCACGGGCGAATGGGTCGATCTCGAAGCGATAGTTGAACCCGTCTCCGCGGACCTGCTGCGCTTCAAGGTCGACGACGACTTCCACGGTCGAGTCCTCCGATACCAGGTCGATCAGATGCCTGACCTGGGACGCCGGGAGCGTGACGGCGAGCAGACCGGTCTTGTAGCAGTTGGCGCGAAAGATGTCGGCGAAGCTCGGGGCAATGATCGCCTTGAAGCCGAAGTCGCGCAGCGCCCAAGGCGCGTGCTCGCGTGAGGAGCCGCATCCAAAGTTCGCGCCGGCCACCAGGACCGAAGCCCCCGCGTACTCGGGCCGGTCCAGGACGAAGTTGCCGCGCGCCCGCCAGTCATAGAAGAGAAACGGCCCGTAACCGGTGCGCTCGATCCGTTTCAAGAACTGCTTGGGGATGATCTGGTCGGTGTCGACGTCAGCCAGGTCGAGCGGAGCCATGCGCCCCGCGGCGCGCTTCACAGGTTCCATCTACATGAGCTCCCGCACGTCGACGAGGTGGCCGGTCAGCGCCGCGGCCGCGGCCATCGGCGGGCTCATCAGGTGAGTCCTTCCGCCTGAACCCTGCCTGCCCTCGAAGTTCCGGTTCGACGTCGAGGCGCACCGCTCGCCCGGCGCGAGGATGTCCGGGTTCATGCCGAGGCACATCGAGCAGCCTGCGTTCCGCCACTCAAAGCCCGCGGCCTTGAACAGCGCGTCGAGTCCCTCGTCCTCCGCCGCGCGCTTGACGGACGTCGAGCCTGGCACCACCATGGCGCGGACCTTGGGATGGACGTGGCGGCCCTGGATGACGCTCGCCGCTGCGCGGAGGTCTTCCAGACGCGCGTTCGTGCAGGAGCCGATGAAGACACGGTCGATCACGATGTCGGCCAGGGCGATGCCCGGCTTCAGGTCCATGTAGCGGAGGGCTCGCTCGTCGGTCTCGGAGAGGGGGACGGGCACGCGACCCGTAACCGAAACCACCTGCGCCGGCGTTGTTCCCCACGTGACATGGGGTTCCAGCGCAGAAGCATCGATATCGATCTGACCGTCGAACGACGCGTCATCGTCTGACCTAAGCGTCCGCCACTGATCGAGCGCCTGCTCCCACGCAGCGTGTCTTGGCGCATGCGGCCTTCCTTCGACGTAGGCGAAGGTGGTGTCGTCGGGAGCGACCATGCCCGCCTTGGCGCCCCACTCGATGGACATGTTGCAGACGGTCATGCGGCCTTCCATCGACAGCCCCTGGATGGCGGGTCCGCGGTACTCGACCAGGTGACCCTGGCCCGCCGAGGTGCCGGTGCGGCCGATCAACCCGAGCACGATGTCCTTGGCCGTGACGCCGATCGGCAGCGAACCGGCGACGTTGACCGCCAGGTCGCCCTGCCGCCTCTGGGGAAGGCATTGGGTGGCCAGGACGACCTCCACCTCCGAGGTGCCGATGCCGAAGGCCAGGGCGCCGAAGGCACCGTGGGTCGAGGTATGGGAGTCGCCGCAGACGATCAGCATCCCGGGCTGCGTCAGCCCGAGCTCCGGTCCGATCACGTGCACGATTCCCTGGCGGCGGCTGCCGATCTGATGCAGGGGGATAGCCTCCCGCCGGCAGTTCTCGGCCAGGACCTCCATCTGCTTGCGGGAGAGCTCGTCCGCCGCCCGCAGGCCGCCCCGCGTGGGTACGTTGTGATCCATGGTCGCCACAGTCAGATCGGGACGCCGGACCTTGCGTCCGGCCAGGCGGAGCCCTTCGAACGCCTGGGGCGAGGTGACCTCGTGGACGAGATGGAGGTCGACGAAGAGGAGGTCGGGCTCGCCCTGTGCAGAACGGACCACATGTGCGTCCCATAGCTTCTTCGCCAGCGTCTTTGGCATCGGGAACGACAACTCTACGGTCCGTCAGACGGGGAAATTTGTGCCCTGGCCACAACCCTAACCGCCTGTCCGCTCGTTAACATGCACGTTCACACATGAGTCAGTCCTCCCGCGTCAGCCTCCTGGTACTTGGACTCCTGGGCCTTATTGGCATCCAAACGGGGGCACGCGCGAGCTAACAGACCGCCAGATAGATCGCAAAAGCCCCCGACCGAAAGGCGGGGGCTTCTTCATTTCTCGACCGGATTCTCGACCACAAGGAGCCCGCCCAACTTGACCGGAGCCGACATGATCCTGGAAGCGCTGGAGCGCGAAGGTGTCGAGTACGTCTTCGGCTACCCCGGCGGCGCCAACCTGCCGATCTACCAGCACCTCCACGAGCATCCCCGGCTGAAGCACATCCTGGTCCGCCACGAGCAGGGCGCCGCGCACATGGCCGACGGATACGCCCGCGCCTGCGGCAGGCCCGGCGTGGTGTTCGCAACGTCGGGGCCGGGCGCGCTGAACCTGGTGACCGGGCTCTGCACGGCCTACATGGACTCGGTGCCGATCATCGCGATCACAGGCCAGGTGAACAGCACGCAGGTCGGCCGCGACGCATTCCAGGAGTCGGACGTCATCGGCGCCACGTCTTCAGTCACCAAGCACAGCTACCTCGTGACCAAGATCGACCAGCTGCCGCGGGTGATCCACGAGGCGTTTCACATCGCGACGACCGGACGTCCCGGTCCGGTGCTGATCGACATCTGCAAGGACGTGCAGATGGCGGACGCCGAGCGCGTGACCACCGAGCGCCTGCAAATTCCCGGCTACAAGCTCAACGGGCACGTCGACCTCAACCACGCGAAGCAGGCCGCGGAGGCGCTGGCCGGCGCGGAGCGGCCGGTGATCCTCGCCGGCCACGGCGTCATCCTCAGCCACGCGGAGGCGCAGCTCCAGGAGCTCGCCGAGACGGCCGCCGCGCCGGTCGGCACCACACTGCTCGGCATCGGCGGGTTCCCTGTCAAGCACCCGCTCTCGCTCCACATGACCGGCTTCATGGGTACCGGCTGGTGCCTGAAGGCTGTGCAGAACGCCGACGTTCTGATGATGGTCGGGATGCGCGTCGACGACCGCGTCACCGCCAAGCTCTCGGAGTTCGCGCCGAACGTCAAGACCTTCATCCACGTCGACATCGACGGATCCGAGATGGGCAAGAACGTCCGCCCGCACATCGAGCTCGTCGCCGACGCGAAACAGGCGCTGGCCGCGATGCTCCCGCACGTCGGGACTCTGCAGGCAGACCGCGGCCGGTGGCTGTCCCAGATCGACGCCTGGCGCGAGGAGCACCCGCTTCGCTACAAGCACTCGAACGGCCAGCTGCAGCCGCAGGACGTGCTGATCGACATGTACCGCCGGGCGGATAGCGAGGCGATCGTGGTCGCCGATGTCGGCCAAAACCAGATCTGGGCAGCGCTGTGGTGGAACTACGACCGGCCGGGACTTTTCATCAACTCGGGCGGTGCCGGCACGATGGGCTTTGCACTGCCGGCTGCGATCGGAGCGAAGTTCGGCCGGCCCGACCTGCCTGTGTGGTGCGTGGCGGGCGAGGGCGGGTTCGTGATGACGGCGCAGGAGCTTTCGGTTGCGGTCGAGCACCAGCTCGACGTGAAGATCGTGCTCCTCAACAACTTCTCGCTTGGCATGGTCCGCCAGTTCCAGGACGACTTCTACGGCGGGGTGCGCTCGCAGGTCGACCTGACGCACATGCCGGACTTCGTGAAGCTGTCGGAGGCTTACGGGCTGCCGGCAATGCGCGTGCACACGTTCGAGGAGATCGCGCCGGCGTTCGACGCCGCGCAGCGTACGAAGGGCCCGTTTCTGATCGACTTCCGGATCGACCCGGAGGCCAACGTCTACCCGATCGTGCCTCTCGGCAAGAGCCTCAGTCAGTTCTGGGAGTCACCTGAGAATGCCTGAAGCTCTGTGGCCGGCTCAGCGTCCCCATCCGACCGAGCCCGCTGCGCGGGCTGGGTCACCTTCCCCGGCGAGCGGGGAAGGGAAGGCACCTGACCGGGTCCGTGTTCTATCGGTCCTCGTGGAGGATGGCCAGAACACGCTGACCAAGATCGCCGGCGCAGTCCGGCGCCGCGGCTTTCACATCCGCGGCCTTTCCATCGGACCGACCCGCGTGGCAGGGCGTTCCCGCATCACGCTCGAGGTCGACCACGGCCACGCCGAGGCCGACCAGGTCCGCAAGCAGCTCGAGCGCCTGGTCGAGGTGGTGGAGGTCTTGGACCTGACCGGCGACGAGGTGCACAACCGCGAGCTGATCGTCGCCAAGGTCAAGACCCCCGAGGTGGCGCGTTTGATCCTGCGCGGCGCCAAGGTGATCTCCACCGAAGCGGAAGGAACCACCGTCGAGTTTTCGGGCGACCGCGACGAGATCTTCGACTTCGTCGAGGAGCTGGCGCGCCACGGGATCGTGGACGTCGTCCGGTCGGGCCCCGTGGTGATGAGGAGAAGCGAATGAAGATCCATTACGAAGCTGACCTGCCGGAGCGGCTCGGCGAGCCGGTGGCGGTGATCGGCTACGGCAGCCAGGGGCGCGCGCACGCGCTGAACCTCCGCGATTCCGGGGAGGACGTGCGGGTGGGCCTGTATCCCGGGAGCAAGTCGATCGAGCGCGTCGAGGCAGACGGGCTGCGCGCGGTGCCGGTTCAGGAGGCGGTGTCCGAGGCGACGGTGGTCATGGTGCTCACCCCCGACGCCGGCCAGGGCAAGCTGTTCCGCGAATCGATCGAGGCTCATCTCCAGCCGCGCTCGATGCTGATGTTCGCGCACGGGTTCGCGATCCATTTCGCGCAGATCAAACCGAATCAGGACATCGACGTCGCGATGATCGCGCCGAAGGGTCCAGGCCACCTGGTGCGCAGCACGTATGTCGCCGGGCAGGGCGTGCCCGCGCTGATCGCGGTGCACCAGGACGCCACCGGTCACGCGTGGCGGCGCGCGATGGCCTACGCACGAGCCCTCGGAGCGGGCCGCGCCGGGATCCTCGAAACCACGTTCAAGGAAGAGACGGAGACGGACCTCTTTGGCGAGCAGGCCGTGCTGTGCGGCGGAGTCGCCTCGCTCGTGAAGACGGGGTTCGAGACGTTGGTCGAGGCCGGCTACCAGCCTGAGCTCGCGTACTTCGAGGTGCTGCACGAGCTCAAGCTCATCGTCGACCTCATGTACCGCGGCGGCCTTGGCTTCATGAGGTACTCGGTGTCCGACACCGCCGAGTACGGCGACTACGTGTCGGGCCCGCGCGTCATCGACGACCACGTGCGGCAATCGATGCGCAAGGTGCTGGCGGAGATCCAGGACGGTTCGTTTGCCGAGCGCTGGCTCGATGAGAACTCGAACGGCCGCGAGCAGTTCATGGCGATGCGGAAGAAGGACTCAGACCACCAGATCGAGCAGGTCGGTCGCGAGCTGCGCTCGATGATGACCTGGTTGGAGCCAGTAGAGAAATGAAAGACACGAATCCCGACCGCGTATTCATCTTCGACACGACGCTGCGCGACGGCGAGCAGTCGCCGGGGTTCCACCTCGACGCGAACTCCAAGCTGCGCATCGCGCGCCAGCTCGAGAAGCTGGGCGTGGACGTGATCGAGGCTGGGTTCCCGATCTCGTCGCCCGGCGATTTCGAGGCGTGCCGGCGCATCGCGCGCGAGATCCGCGGCGCCACCGTCACCGCCCTGGCTCGGGCGGTGCGTGAAGACATCGACGCGGTGTGGGGCGCGCTCAAGGACGCGCACGACCCGCAGATCCACATCGTGCTGTCGGTCTCTGACGTGCACATCGACCGCAAGCTGGGCATGACGCGCGCGCAGGTCCTGAAGCGCGGGGCGGAGATGGTCGAGTACGCGCGCTTCCTGTGCGACAAGGTCGAGTACTCGCCCGAGGACGCCGGACGCGCCGACCCCGACTACCTCATCGAGACGGTGGAGACGATGATCGCCGCCGGCGCCAACGTCATCAACATCCCCGACACGACGGGCTACTGCCTGCCCTACGAGTTCGGCGAGCTGGTGCGCCGCGTGATCAACGAGGCGCGCGGAAGTGAGAAGGCGCTTTTCTCGGTGCACTGCCACAACGACCTCGGCCTTGCCGTCGCCAACACGCTGGCGGCGTTGGCCGCGGGCGCGCGGCGCGTGGAGTGCACGATCAACGGGATCGGCGAGCGCGCCGGCAACACATCGCTCGAGGAAGTCGTGATGCTGCTGAAGGTCCGGCACGCAAAGTTGGGCCTCGAGTGCGCCATCGACACGCGAGAGATCACCCGCGCGTCGCGCCTCGTGTCCGAGCTGACCGGCAATCCGGTGCAGCCGAACAAGGCGGTCGTCGGCGCCAACGCTTTTGCGCACGCGTCGGGGATCCACCAGGACGGCGTGCTGAAGGATCGTCTGAACTACGAGATCATGAAACCGGAAGACGTCGGCCTCGCCGACTCCAAGATCGTGCTCACGGCGCGTTCAGGGCGTCACGCGTTTCATCACCGGCTGAGCCGCCTGGGCATCACGCTGAGCGAGGGCAAGGACGATGAGGCGTGGCAGCGGTTCCTCGTGCTGGCGGACACCAAGAAGGAGGTCACCGACGAGGACCTGCGCAAGATCGCCGCGATGGCGGAGACCAACGGGACCAATGGTCATGAGGGGAACGGGCACCCGCCGGTGACCGACCAGCTCCACGACCACAACCACGTCGCCGACGCCATGCGACACATGATCTTCGGGTGATTACAAAGGGGTCCCCGCGAAATCACGGCGAAGCCTCTGATTTCGTGGGGAAAAAGGTTGCTTACCAGGGAGAGCCCGGCGCCTATTCGGACGAGGCGGTCTCGGCGATCTTTCCCGACGCGCAGGCGTCCGGCTATGCGACCTTCCGGCTGACCTTCGAGGCGCTCGAGATGGGTGCGGTCGATGCCGCGGTCCTGCCCGTCGAGAACAGCAGCGCGGGCGTTGTCCAGGAGGTGTCCGACCTGCTCTGGGAGCTGCCTGGCCTGCGCGTGGTGCGCGAGCATGTGCATCCCGTCCGGCACTGTCTGCTCGGGTGGCCTGGTCCGGTCGAGCGCGCTCTCTCGCACCCGCAGGCTCTCGCCCAGTGCGATCGCTACCTACACTCGCGGCAGATCCGGCCGGTTGCATTTCACGACACCGCCGGCGCTGCTCGCGCTGTGGCGGAGCAGCGTCAGCCAGGCACCGCGGCGATCGCAAGCAAGGCGGCCGCGGCCCGGTATTCGCTGTACGTGCTGGCCGAATCGATCCAGGACGACTCCGAAAACCGGACCCGATTCGTCGTCGTGGAGAAGGGCGGCCCCGCCCGGCCCCGCGAGGCGGCGAGTGGCTGGAAGGGCTCGATCGCCTTCGTGACGGCGCACCGGCCCGGGAGCCTGGCTCACGCCCTGGCGTGTTTCGCCGAGCGGGGAGTCAACCTGACCCGGCTCGACAGCCGGCCAATCCTGGGCCGGCCGTTCGAGTACCGGTTCTACGTCGACTTCTCCATCAACGGCGAGGCGTCGTCGGCGGCCGCGGCCGAGGCGGCGCTCAGCGACCTGGAGGAGGCGAGCGCCGAGATCAAGCTGTTCGGGACGTACCCCTCGGGGTAACGCCGGGATTCATACCACCTCACGAATGAGGGAGGAGTTTGAAAATACAGGCCGCGGTGGGAAGCACTCTTACCGCGACCTGCGCAGCCAAGTTTAAGTTAACAACGTTAAGTATGTGTTCGGCGGTTGGCTTCAAACGACCCCTGAACCTGAAATGAGCGTTTCAGAAAGCTGTGAACACCTCGTTGAAGGTTTTGGGATAAAGTGACAAATCGTGGGCCGCGGGCGTACTGACGCACGAGTTGCGGCAGACGCGCGACCGAAGCGCCGCCGGCTCCCCGGCGTCAACCTTCGCCCAGGCTCGGTCAAGCAAGCGCGCTTCGAGTCGGGCCTGAGCCTGGCCCAGCTTGGCAAGGGCCACGTGACGGCGCCCGCGATCTACCTGATTGAAACCGGCCGTACGCGACCGTCTCTCCCCACCCTGGAGCACATCGCGCGACGGACAGGCAAGCCTGTCGAGTTCTTTCTGGCCGGGCCCGTCGGCGTCGCCGACGACCTCAATACGCGCCTGGTCGAACTCGAGGCAATGGTCGCCGACGCCCGCTATCAGGAAGCCATCGCGCTCGGCCAGTCGATTCTCGACCGCGGATCGTCGGCTTTTCGACTCGGCCGCATCCGCTTTCTGATCGGCCAGGCCTACCTCGGCTCAGCGCAACCAGAACGCGCCGCCACGCTGCTCGCCGAGGCCAGGTCGCACTTCGAGGCTGTGAACGACGGTGCGATGCTCGCCGAGTGCATCGCCGCCCAGGCCGTGCTCGCCACCCGCACCCAGACGAGTGACGCCGTGTATCTGGCAGAGATGGCGCTTTCGGTGCTGCGCGCTCTCAAGCCCGTCCCACCTCCGACCGAGGCGCGCTTGCTGGAGATCCTCGCCGCGGCGCACTTCGCGAGTCATGACCACGAGCGGGCTATCGCCACCTACAAGGAGGCGATCGCCGTCGGTAGCGCGGTGTCGGATCTGCAAGGGCTGGCCCGCCTCTACGGAGCTCTCGGAGCGGACTACAGGAGCGCCGGCGACGCGGAGACGGCGGCGCGCTACACACAGCGCTCGCTCGCGGTGCTCGAAGTGATTCGCGATCGCGACGTCCTCGCCAAATGCGAGAACGACCTCGCCGTGGTCCTGATGGCGGATGGTGAGCTCGCGGAGGCGCGACTCCATCTGGATCGCTCGCTCCAGCTGTGCGACGACAGCAACCTGAGATGCGGCCGCAGCCTGGTGCTGCTCAGCCTGTGCGAGCTGACGATGCGCGAGGGCGACCTCGAGCGAGCACAAGAGCTCGGAAGCGAGGCCCTCGAACTCGCCGAACGCCTCGAGGAGGGCGCGACCATCGCCGAGGCGCACGTCCTGCTGGGCCGGGTCGCCGACCAGCGCGCTCTGCCCGACGAGGCTGACAAGCAGTTCGCCGACGCGATTCGCGGATTCGAAGCATTGGGTTTGCGCGAGAGGTTGCTCCAATGCCACGGCCAGTACGCCGAGATCCTGGAGCAGCGAGGTGAGTTCGCCCGGGCGTACGTGCACATGAAGGAAGCACTGCAGGCGAGCCGGCCGGGGCTGCTTCGCCGGGAGCAGGAGCAAGAGCAGGAGCGGGTCAGCTCGGCATAGACGTTCTCCTTGCGTGGAAGGAGACCGTGTTTACGCGTGTTAACGTAGGTTTCGCCGCCGGGGCGGCGTCTATGGACACGCAGGGAGGTAGCTGACAGCTGGCGAAAGCGCTTCGCAACTCGAAGCTCACCCTCACCGCGGAAGCCGTCATCGCCGACTACCGGCTGGGCTACAGCAGCCGCCGAGCCTCCATCATCGGGCGTGCTGAGGTCCTCCGTGGCAACGCCACCTTCGGCATCTTCGGCGACGGCAAAGAGATCGCCAACATCGCGATGGCCAAGGCGTTCCGGCCGGGGGACTGGCGCGCCGGCTACTACCGGGACCAGACCTTCATGTGGGCGACCCGGATGTCCAACG
>WNFW01001639.1_pt1 | contig 15032 bp, 11 predicted proteins | sample 5400131 | NCBI WGS metagenome assembly WNFW01 (sample SAMN13153362, study PRJNA577476) | soil metagenome | isolation source: 20 cm soil or saprolite under grassland replicate 1 | place: USA:California | collected 2016-06-15 | reverse complement strand
GGACGCCGTCCGGCCAGCTCATCGGCCGCATCCGCCTGCCCGAGGTGTGCGGCAACGTCTGCTTCGGCGGCCCCAAGCGCAATCGCCTGTTCATGGCCGCGAGCCAGTCGCTCTACGCCGTGTATCTCGGCACGCAAGGCGCAGGACCGGGCTGACGCGTTCTACCCGTCGTTCTTCACATCCAGGCAGAGGCGTTGGCGTACCCCGCCGACGCCTCCCGGATTGAAACGCGGTGTATTAGTTTTACTGCGTCATAGGCCGCTTTATCCCCTCATCCCTGCGTAACGGCTCCGCCGTTATCGCTGGAGGAGCCGCGCTTCGCGCGGCGTCTCGAAGGACGAGGCCGAGGGGTCGGCATCGAGGACTCATGGTTCTCCCGGCGATGCCAACGGGTCGCGCGGACGCGCGCCCGACGACGAGCGCAATTGCGCTCGCGTAGTGATGACAGGCTCCGCATCGTCCGGAGACGGCGCATTCGCGCCTCCTCACCATGAGGGTTAATGACGCAGTAAGATTAGGCCGTTGCGATCAACCCAAGGCCGCGTCGCTCAGGCGCCGCTCATCGCGCCACTCGCTCAGGTAGATCGCGCCCGCTCAGAAACATGGCCGGAAATCTCCGCGCCGATAACCAACTTTGGTCAATTTGCGGTTGCCAACATGGTCCACACATATTTTGGGCCAGAATGGAACTTACGAATGCCATTCTCCCATGCATGCATGTGGTGGAAGCGCCGGTTCAACAAGGCGGCAGACTGGGGCACTCCGATGAACACTGCGTGGACGGAACCGCCCGGATTACAAATCGCAATCCTCGATTGCAGAAGCCTGCAACCCAGCATTGATTACGTCGCTGCGGCCGCTTTTCACGGGCTTGCGGGCCCGCTCGGAAGGCGGAGCCGGACTGTTGCTTCACCGCGCAAGCTTGATCGAAATTTTCGTGGCATGGAATGACGAAGGTGTCGTGGGCAAATGTCGCCTGACCGACCCGGCAGGCGCAACTGGGTAGAGTGTAGCGTGAGTGATCCAAAACGACAGGACCTAGGTCCCAACGATCCGCTTTATTATGTATCGCGCCGGCTACGCGAGCGTGGCAACGGTTCCGACCCGGTGCCGCTAGCGCCCGCAACAGATATTGCGGACCGGTCCGCACAGCCCAAGCCTGACGAAAACATCGCGCATTTGCGACCCGTCGGAGACCGCGACCCGGCAGTTGCGAAGCCGGACATCTTTGCAGAGGCGGTCGCCAAGGTGCTGCAAGAGCAGGTCGAAGCGGGCCCCGCCAAAGCGCCATCTGTCGAACCGGAACCGATACGGTTAGGGAATTTAAGGGATAACGAGGACTGGTCGGCACGGCTCCAGCCTGATGAAAAAATCGCACATTTGCGGCCCGTCGGAGACCGGGACCCGAGAGCCCAGAAGCAGCCCGACGTGTTTGCAGAGGCGGTCGCCAAGGCCATGCAAGCACAGCTCGAGCCGGAGTTCGTCGAAGCGCCGTTTGTCCTCAGGAATCGCCGGTCGTTCAGCCTCGTCACCAGCCTGGCGGTTGCCGCGGGCGGCGCCGCGCTCGCCGCGCTGCTCTTCGTATTCGTGTTTCCATCATCGCAAGGTCCGGCTCAGGACGTTGCATCGTCGACCCTGCAATCGCTGAAGTCAGCGTTGTTTCCGGCGCCGCAGCGCAAGCCCGCCCCGACGCTGGTCGTTCGTGACAACAGCGGACCGGTCAATGAGCCGTTGTCGCTTGGTGTCAGCGTCAACTCTGCTGCTGCCGGCACGACGGTCATCATCGACAAGATGCCGGCCACCGCCAGGCTGACGGTGGGCAGGCGCATGAGCAGCAGCGAATGGCACGTGCCCGCACAGGAAATTTGGGATGCATCGATCATTCCGCCGACCGACTTTGTCGGCGTGATGAATTTGACCGCCGAGCTTCGCTCTGACGGGACGGCGCTGGTCAGTAGCTTCGTCCACTTGACCTGGACCTCCGCGAGCGCCGGCAGCATCGTCGAGCTTGCCGCCAATGCCGCCGCCACGGCGCCTTCCCGGCCCGTCGCGCCAGCGCCACAACAACAACAGCAGCAGCAGCAGCCCGTGGTTTCTCTGGCCCCTGCCCCGGCTCCTGCTGCCGTTCCTACTGCACCCGCTACGCGCTCGGAGCCGATCCGGGCCATGAACCCCGATGAGGTCGAGGGTTTGATCAGGCGGGCGCAGGAGATGCTGACGAACGGCGATCTGCAGGCGGCCCGTTTGTTGCTGCTTCGCGCCGCCGAAGCGCATGATGCCCGCGCGGCCCTTTCGCTGGCGAAGACCTTCGATCCCATGCTGGCGAAACAGCTTGGCAACCCGGAGCCCGATCTGGCGGAAGCGCGCAACTGGTATCAGAGAGCCAGGGAATGGGGTGCGCCCGAAGCGCAAGACCCGCTCGACGCGCTTGCGAGCTATACCCGCTGAGGCGGATCGCTGCCGGAGTGATCGCACTCGCTAGTCGATCAGCGGGGTCGCAAATCCCGCAACGATCTTGACAAGATCGGCCTGACGACCGGCGCCGGTCTTCAAAAACAAACGGCTGAGGTGCGTCTTGATCGTGCTTTCGGCAACACCGAGCGCCACCGCGACTTCAGGCACTCCCCCAATCTCAACGATCGCCAGCAGCACGCGCAACTCGGTCGGCGTCAGCTTGTAAGCGCGGGCGATGATCTCCGGAGCGGCTGGGGTTTCCGTGGCCACCTTGAAGATGAACAGGGCCGCGGCCGCCGAGTAGGCGATCCCCGCAATGCGGCGCGCACCGGATGTCAGCGGCAGGACACGCGCAACGTGGCGCGACCCATCCTGCGCTCTCAGCGACAAGGCGGCCCCCCGAGTTCCGATAGCCGCGCCGCCGCCAGCGGCGGCAGCAAACAGTTCATGAAGCGCCTGATCAGCCTTCGTATCGCTTGCGACGACACGCCCGTCGATCGCAGACAGGAAATCGCCGGCGTCGAGAATGAGGTGACAAGCGGTATTGGCATGCAAGATGCGCCCACCCGAATCGACGAGGCACATCCCCGCGCTAAGGCCATCGAGCGTGTCGGCGAAAGTGGCAGCTTCAGCGGACTTGAGATCGATATCTCTTCCGATGAGCACCGCCCGGCGGATATGCGGAACGATGAGGTGCATGCGACGGCGCGTCTCATCGTCGACAACTCCGCCGCGTTCGTGATGAAACACCCCGAACAGTGCCGCGCTGGTCATCGATTTATCGAGCATCGCCGGCACGCAATCGATCGTCTCCTGCGCCTGGGCACCCCCCTTGTAAAATGGCGTTTCCTGAAATTCACGGTAAGGCATGAGATCGGCTACCGCGATCAAGTGCCCGATATCGGTGAAGTAATCGCCGATCGTTGAAGGGGCTAGTTCGACATCCTTGTCGTAATGGAGATGTCGAAGATACGGGTCGGTGCCCGCCTCGTGGTAGAGATTGCCGCTGCCGACGGCTGCGTTCTTCGAAAAGATTGCCGCCGCCGAACCGCCGACGAAGCGCCCGGCCTTGTCCACGACGTCGCTCCACAGCGACGGGTCGAGCGCGGCATCATAAATCTCGCTAATGAGTTCAGACAACTTCTCTGGCTGATCCATGTCATCCTCGAAGACGGACGCTCGGGTCGGCGATCGTCGAGAGGTTTGCGTCAGGCTGCTCCGAGCGACACCGCGGTCTTCTTCGGCGCCCGGCTCCGCGCATAGGCCCCGCTTCGCGCCGCCCCTCAAGAACGGCACCGCTGAAAGCCGGGTTTTCGCCACCTCGATGAGGCACTACGTTTCACAAAACCACATCACCGCTATGAGTCCGTCATACGCACAACATAGACACGGCGGCGTCACAAAACTTGGACAGAGGCGACATCTCGATGGACAAACGCGAACAACGGGCCGGCCCGGCTTCAGATCGTGGCGGCTTCCCTGACGTCTCTCGGTGTAATGCCGTACAGCCTTCGAAAGCAGCGATTGAAGTACGAAAGATCGCCGAAGCCGACACCGTAGGCGATAGCGCTCACCGCCTGTTCGGAGAACCGGGCCTTGCACAGCATGCGATGAGCGCGAATCAGACGCTGATTTAGCAGCCATGTCGAGAAGGTCTTGCCATCGCCCTCAAACAGTCTCTGAAGATAACGGGGAGTTACTCCGAGATGAGCCGCCACCATCCCTATCGAGAGATCTCTCCGGTGGCTATTCTCGATGATGTAGGTCTTGGCTGCCCGCAGCCGGGCGGCTGGCACCCCACGAGCCCTCGCGGTAGATTTGGCGTCACGCGTGGCGCCGAGGGTAAGCGCAGCAAGATCGGAAACGTGACTGGCGACAAGATGCTGGAGTCCAGGCGCGGTCAGAGCCTGTTCATCGATCAACGCCTTCATATAGCTTTCGAGCAGCTTCAAGGCTCCCGATTCCCGCGGGATGGTGCGCATCGTCGCGCCATCGACATCGACGATGAGCGACGACAGAATGGACCGCGGAATCCGCAGCGCTAAGGAGCCGCCGTAGGTGCGCCGTTCGAACACCGTGACCTCGTCACCGCTCCTCAGCAATCCGTCGCCCTCACGGAGCAACACCACACGGTCGCGTGCGGAAATCGAAACGCTGCCTGTTCGGTTGACGAGGAGGTATAAATCGTCATTGCCGTCCGAGATGAGTTCTCGCGTGCGTGTAAGGCGGGCGGCTGACAAACCGCCCTCCAGCAAATGCAGTCCGGGCAGAATGCGCGAGGTTACACAAGCCTCGAAAGGTCCCTCCTCGATGGGCTCAATCTCCACTCTGAGCGCCGTGCGCCCGAAGTGCTCACGCCACATCGCAATCCGGTCCTTCTCCGGCACATGGTCTGTCGAAAACCTTATCGTTGAGGCATCAGATGGCGCGCTGGTCAGAGTCGCCGGCAAACACGATGGCGCGGATTTGCCCTCGGCGGGCAATGTGCGATCCGCAATGCCGGGTAAGCTGCGCTGCTCAAGGCCTCGCGATGCACGATCTTCGTCTTCGCTGAGAATTTTTTTGCGCATGGTTTGCCCAATCAAGCCGATCTGCGTTGATATAGTGTGCCGCTGGGAACAGCGTCCATCGATTGTAGGAGCTTGATTCTACTTACCTAAATTGCCTGCTTTGTTGTGAATCGGATGCGCCATTACGGGAATAAGTCCGAGCCCGCGGTGTTGCCCGCGGGTCTCTCAACGGATCCGCGAGGAGCATCCCCGCGGGTGTGACGCGCCCCTGCCGCTCTCGGCAGATCACGCCCGTGAACGTGCCGCGCCGGTTGATGAAGCAGTTCCATGGTGGCATCTCGAAGGTCTCCGTCTGCAATTTTTGGCTGCGCGAGGCCGTCCCGCGTGCGGTACGCCCACGACGCTCGCGGACGGCTGGAGTTTGGCGATCTCGTTTCAGGCAGGCGGTTCGCCTGGGCGCGGCGTCACCGCCTCGCGGACAACGAGGAAATCGTCGATCATGGTGTGGGCCTTCCGTGCAACCTGGTTCCGAACGGTATCTAAAAATACCTCCGGCCGGATTGATGTGATGGCGGTCACAAGTGCACCGCCGATCATGGAGATCGAATCCGGATCAGGGTCGCAGTTGCTAGCGCGATCATCACCGCTTGATGCGAATCGGCGTGCGAAGCGATGATGCTTCTCAGCATCCCTGCTACCACCGCGTGCAAGGGAGTTCCGTTTCCGCGTCCATTCATTTGCTTCAAGCATGCAAGAAAAATTCCACCGTGCGGTTTTCACCAAGTAGTCGTCGCACCAGTCCAAGAAGCGCTTTGCCGCAGCATTTAGGTTTGCGTGTGTCGACCCAGCGCATGCAGCCGCCGGGTCTTGGGGCTGCGCCGGGTCTTGGGGCTGAAAGTCTTTGGGACTGAAGGTATTGGGACTGAAGGTATTGGGACTGAAGGTTTTGGGACTGAAGGTTTTGGGACTGAAGGTTTTGGGACTGAAGGTTTTGGGACTGAAGGTTTTGGGACTGAAGGTTTTGGGACTGAAGCTGTGTGTTCGCTGCCGGCGTCTTCGCTGGTGCCGCCAATCTCATCAACTCCAACCCTCACAACGGCTGCCTGTTTCCGGGTTTTCACCATTGATACTGCAACGATCGCAAACCCATACATCGCGGGGACCGCAGTTCTCGGCGTCGTATCGCTCCAGAGTTTGGAACCAGAAAATCTCGTGACCATATCATTTCGACTTGTGGCGAAGTGCTTGCTCCACCGCGCGGGTTTCCCAACAGGCAATTTTTTCATCCGGCAGATGCCAGGCGCGTCCGGCGCCATCGACCCGGCGTTCGAAATTGCCGTCTCCGGGCTGATCAGGAGATCGCAGGCATGACCGTGGCATATCGATCGTTACCGTGGCTTCGTCGGAGTGAACGCGTCCACCCCATCTCTTCTCCCGATGAGACAAATGGCGTGACGGCGGTGAGGTTTTCCACCGATGACATCCCGGAGTCCGACCGGGTGGCACGGTGGCGGGAGCACCACGCCAGGGTCGCACTCAACGTGGAAATCGAGCCGGCGCACAATCACGCTTTCGAGGCCTGCAACGTTTCCCGGATCCTGCCGGTATTGCATTTGATGTCGTTCAAGCTGTCGCCAGCGCGCATGTTGCGGACGCGTGTCAACGACGGCAATGACGAATTGGCGCTGTTGGTCAACCGGACCGGCCATCTCACGGTGACCGCTCGAGGCCGCGAGGTGCCACTTGCCCCGGGCGACGGCGTATTGATCAGCAGCGATGAGGTAATGGTGTGTGAACGTTCGTCTCTTGGCGAATTGCTGTCGCTTCGGGTGCCTCGTTCGATCCTCTCATCGATCGTCGTCGGTATCGACGATGCCGTCATGCGCCTGATCCCGAGGCAATCCGAGACCCTGAGCCTTCTGACGCGCTATGCCGGGTCGCTCATTGACAGCAACGCCCTTGCCGCGCCCTTCCTGCGAAATGTGGCCGTCAGTCATGTGCACGATCTGATCGCGCTGACGCTCGGCGCGACGCACGACGCCGCCGAGGTGGCAAGCGCGCGCGGATTGCGCGCGGCCCGGCTGCGGACAGCGAAGGTCTACATTGTTGAGAACAGTTCCCGGCAGGACCTTTCAGTCGGTGCCGTCGCAGCCCATCTAGGTGTCGCGCCACGCTATCTCCAAAGACTGTTTGAGTCCGACGGCACGACATTTTCTGCCTTCTTGCTCGGTCAACGTCTTACGCGGGCCTATCGCATGCTGTGGGATTCGCAGTTTTCCGCTCGCCCGGTAAGCGTCGTTGCCTACGACGTCGGTTTCGGGGATCTCTCCTATTTCAACCGATGTTTCCGCAGACAATACGGCCTGACACCCACCGACATCAAGGAAGCGAGCGCAAGCTAGCAATCGGCGAATTGACCGAAGTTGCGAGAGCGCCGGCGGCGCGGCACGCCGCCACCCGCAATCTCGGGCTCGCCGACTTCATATTGATTTCCAACCAGTGCAACTTCAAATCATGTAGGACCACACCGTCCGACTGACCAAGCACGACACAGCGCTCCCCTGAATGGGGAAGTCACTGCGCGTACCGAATCGACCCTCGCAAACGCCAGGCGCGGCCGCGATGTGCAGACTTGGACTGATGCGACGACAACTTGGCGAAAACCGCAGCCGTAGTTCTTCTTCAACGACAGACGCAAAATTGCGTTGCGCAGGAAACGCGAGACGTCGTTGTCTATGGCAACACGAGGCGGATGCTCGCATTACGAATGCCGCGCCTGGTTACCTCGCTTCACTTTTGAGAAGGCAGAAAACGCCTGCGCCACCGACATTATTCGAATCCATCGACCGACGGACTTGGCGCGGTCGTTAACGATCCACGCACAAACCAAAAGAAATTTTCCAAAATACCGCAAACGGCGGACGCGGTGCAGCGCGGATGCAGCATATCGTGCGGCAGCCAATTAGGCATGAGCAAACCAATGACTCACAGCAGCACGTTCGCGCAGCCCTCAACATCTCACGCAGCTCGTGTGCGACGCGCTTCTGTCATAACAGGTATTTATCTTGACGATTATCTCTACTTTACTTTGCGCGAGCGCTTTGGCGGGACTTGCAATCGGCCTTGCGTTCTTTCGGGCGAAAGCGATCGTACTCGCCTCCCCGCTGGTCGCATTACTCTCCGCGGCTTTTCTTTTCCATCACAGCTTAGGGCTGGTACCGGATGTGTTGATACTGGTGGGGTCGCTCACAGCTCTGCAAAGCGCATATCTGGTGGGCGCATGCATGAGGTACCTGGCGTTGGACGATGGCCATGATCGATGGTGATCCGGTTCGGGCGCGGTAATTTAATCCGCGGCGAAGCCGGCCGAACCGAGCGGCCAGCCGCGAGGCTCCCCGACGTGGCGCTGCGCTTACGGAACCGCCGTCGTCCGAGACGGCAGCCGCATTGGGCAAGCGCCGTCAAGGATTGATTGCACGCCGCCGGCACTAACATCCCGGCTCGGTTTGTGGCATATGATTTGGGCATCCGGCGATCTCCGGAGTTGCGCATTCCAAGCCATCTGCAAACCATTTGCGAGCTGCGATGCCCACACCCAAGCCGCCCGCTTTCGAAACCCTGAGCCTGCATGCGGGGCAGCATCCGGACCCGGTGACGGGCGCCCGTGCCGTCCCGATCTATCAGACCACCTCTTACGTCTTTCAGGATTCCGAGCACGCCGCGGCGCTGTTCAATCTCGAACGCGCCGGTCACATCTACACCCGCATTTCCAATCCGACGACCGCGGTGCTGGAAGAGCGCCTTGCCGCGCTTGAAGGCGGCGTCGGTGCGATCTGCACCGCGAGCGGCATGGCCGCGCTGCATCTGGCGATCGCGACGCTGCTTGGCGCTGGTGACCATATCGTGGCCTCGTCGTCGCTTTACGGCGGCACCATCAACCTCCTGGCGCACACGCTGCCGCGTTTCGGCATCACCACGACCTTCGTCAAGCCGCGCGCGCTCGACGAATTCCGTTCGGCGATCCGGCCCAATACCCGCCTGGTGATCTGCGAGACCATCGGCAATCCCGGCCTCGAGGTGCTGGACATGCCGAACGTCGCTGCCATCGCCCACGATGCCAAGATACCGCTGCTGATCGACAACACCTTCGCGACGCCCTATCTCAGCCGCCCGATCGATGATGGCGCCGATATCGTCATGCATTCGGCCACCAAGTGGATCGGCGGCCATGGCATCGCGATCGGCGGCGTGATTATCGATGGCGGCCGGTTCGATTGGCGCGCGTCAGGCAAGTTTCCGGTGCTGACCGAACCCTATGCCGGCTATCACGGCATCGTCTTCGACGAGCAATTCGGCCAGGCCGCGTTCATCATGCGGGCGCGGACCGAAGGCCTGCGCGACTTCGGCGCCTGTCTTTCTCCGACCAATGCCTTTCAACTGCTGCAAGGTGTCGAGACGCTCGGCGTGCGTATGGACCGCCATATCGCCAACACCCATGTGGTGCTGGATTTCCTGAACGCGAACAAGGCGGTAGACTGGGTTCTGCATCCCTCGCTGGAAAACCATCCGGACTACCAATTGGCCAAGCGGCGGCTGCCGCGCGGCGCCGGATCCATCATCAGCTTTGGCATCAAGGGCGGTCGCGCCGCCGGCAAGAAATTCATCGAGAGCTTGCGGATGATCAGCCACCTCGCCAATGTCGGCGACGCCAAGACGCTCGTCATTCATCCCGGCAGCACCACGCATCAGCAGATGGACGCGGCGCAGCTCAAGGCCGCCGGTATTGGCGAAGAGCTGGTGCGGCTATCCATCGGCATCGAAGCAGCCTCCGACATCACCGATGATCTTGGCCAGGCGCTCCGCATGTCGCAGAAGGCGTGAGCCATGCAGTTGTCCGTCAACGGCGTTGAGACATTCGTGGCCACCGGCGGCCGGGAATTCGATTCCGCGCTGCCAACCGTCGTGCTGCTGCACGGCGCCGGTTTCGACCATGCCACCTGGGCCCTGCATAGCCGGTGGTTTGCCCACCATGGCTACGGCGTGCTGGTTCCGGATTTGCCAGGCCATGGGCGTTCCTCCGGCAAGCCTATTCCCGCCATCGCCGAGATGGCCGACTGGACCGCAGCGCTGCTCGACGCCGCCGGCGCTTCAAAGGCATGGCTTGTCGGTCATTCCATGGGCTCATTGATTGCGCTTGAGACCGCCGCACGGCACCCCGCAAAAGTTTCGGCGCTCAGCCTGATCGGAACGGCGGCGACGATGACTGTGGGACCCGATCTGCTCAAGGCCGCCGAGGCCAACGATCGCGCCGCCATCGACATGGTGTCGATCTGGGGTCTTGGATTTCAGGCCGAGCTAGGTGGCAGCCTGGCGCCGGGATTGTGGATGCACAGCGGCGCCCAGCGGGTGCTTGAACGGTGCCGGCCCGGCGTGCTGTACAACGATCTCTCCGCCTGCAACGCCTATCAGAACGCGCTCGCGGCCGCCGCGCAGATTGCCGTCCCCGCTACGTTCATTCTCGGCGAACGCGACATGATGACACCCGCGAAAGCCGGCAAGGCGCTTGCAGCGGCCCTGCCCTGTTCGCGCACCGTGGTGATATCAGGCGCTGGCCACATGGTGATGGCGGAACGCCCCGACGAGTTGCTCGCCGCCTTGCAGGGCTGATCGATCGTTTCGGTTTGACCGACGACGGCGCGGCCGATCGCGTCCATGAAGCATTTTGCGATGCGCTCGCACCGCCTGCCCCGTTGGCGATGGTGGCGCGTGAAACGCCTATGCGCCGGCCGTCGGCAGGCTGGCTGCCGCGATTGCAACGATCAGCGCCAGACGGCGTCCGATGCGGGACGGCGTCGAGCGCAGCAATGAAGCCAACTGTCGCATGTCGCGAAAATCCTTGCGCGCTCGCCGAAACCACCGTTCAGCGGGGAAAAGCGCTGAATCAAGACATGGCCGTGTTCTCCGCGGGTGTCGAGGGCGCGGCGCAAATAGCAAGACGTCTATCGTCCGACCGTTGTCCGGCAGTGGATTTGTTGCCGCCGTGGGGCCGGCAGCAGTCAAAATTTTCTTCCAGGTTGCGGCGAGATTTGCCCAATTCGCCGGGAAAAACGGCTACGCGGGCACAAATCCGAACACCCGCTCGAAACGTTTGGCGTAAGCGGGCCAGACCTCGGGATTGATGAGGCGCGGCGGCCGCTTGCCATCGAGCACGTCGAGCATCTGCTCGGCGGCGATCCTGGCCATGTTCATCCGCGCCTCCCTGGTCACCCCCGCCGTATGCGGGCTCGCGAGCACATTGTCGAACTGCAGCAGCGGATGCTCCGGCGGCGGCGGCTCCTTCGACCACACATCGAGGCCGGCTCCGGCGATCAGCTTGCCGCGCAGCGCCTGCAGCAGCGCGGCCTCGTCGTGAATAAAACCCCTCGCCGTCGTGATGAAAAAAGCGTGCGGCTGCATCAGCGCGAATTCGCGCGCTCCGATCATGCCGCGGCTTTCCTTGGTCAGCGGACAATTGATCGACACGTAATCGGAGCGCCGCAGCAACTCGTCCAGCCCGACCTTCTCACCGCCACCTGCCGCGATTTCAGTGGCCGAAAGATAGGGATCATAGGCCAGCACCTTCATGCCCAGCAGCCCCTTGCAGAGTTCGGCGATGCGGCGGCCGACATGGCCAAGACCGACGATGCCGATGGTCCTGCCCTGCGCCTCGGTGCCGATCAAGGCGTTGCGATTGACGTTGGGATCGCGCCGCAGTGCGCGGTCGGCCTCGATAATGCGCTTCGACAAGGTCAGGAGCATCCCGAGCGCGTGCTCGGCGACGGAACCAGCATTGCCGCCGGCTTGATTGACGACCACGACGCCCGCTTCCGTGCAGGCCTCGACATCGACGGGGTCATAGCCCGCGCCATTGCTGGAGACGATCAAGAGGTTCGGCGCGCGCCGCAGGAAATCCCGGTCGACGTGGAAGTGACCGGCGAGTTCATCGCGCGCCGCGCCGATTTGATAGGCGTGCGCCGCTGCCAGGATCGGCGCGAAGACCTCCTCGGCGGCTTCATTTTCGAGCCGGTCGAGGCGCACGTCGGGCCGCGCCCGCAGTATATCGGCATAGACCTCATGCGCGAGGTATTTGACATAGAACACGCGCTTGCTATTCGCAGACATTGGCGGACTTTCAGTTCGGGAAGCCATAGAGCGTCGCTGGATTGGTCACGAGGATGCGGTGCTGCGTCGCCTGATCCGGCGTCCAGAGCTGAAACAGTTCAAACAGGTGTCCGGCGTCGGGCATCTCGCCCTCGACGCGCGGATGCGGCCAGTCGCCGCCCCAAACCAGCCGTTCCGGATTGGCCTTGACCAGCGCTTCGTGAAACGGGCGCGCGTCGGGATAATCGGGCGCGTTGCGGCTGATGCGATGGGCGCCCGACAGTCTGGCCCAGCACCAGCCGTCGCCGACCGCGCGCAACAGGCTCTGGAAACCGTGGGTCTGCGTACCGGCGCGCGCATCGGTGCGGCCCATGTGATCGATCACAACGGGCAGGCCGAGAGCTTTCAGAACCGGAATCGTTTCGGGCAAATCCTTCACATCGATCCAGAGCTGGAGATGCCAGCCGAGTGCGGCCATGACAGGCGCGAGCCGCTCGGCCGCAGTAAGCGGCACACCGCCGCGATAGTGCAATTGCCCGTCGCGGAAGAAATGATTGAAGCGCAAGCCCCTGACACCGAGACTCGCCCATTGGCGCAGATCGGCCGGTGAGATATCGGCATCGGCCACCGCGACGCCGCGCAGCCGGTCCGGCCGTTGCGCCAACGCATCGAGCATGGCGGAATTGTCGCGGCCGTGCGCGCTGCCCTGCACCAGCACGCCGCACGCAAATCCGATCGCATCGAGCATGCCAAGATATTTTTCGAGCGGAGCATCCGGTGGCGTATAGCTGCGATCGTCGGCGTAGCGAAACCGCGCGGCCGGCCCGAACACATGCGCATGGGTATCGCAGGCGTTGGGCGGCGGCGGCACGTTCGGCCGGCGGACGTCGCGCGGCGGCAGGCAGGCGGGAATCATCGCCACGTTCGCGCCCTCTACTCGGCCTTGATGCCGGCAGCCTCGATGATCGGCCCCCACTTGTTGTAGTCGGCGCGAATCCTGGCATCGAAGGCTTGCGGCGAACTGCCGATCGGCGATGCGCCAAGTTTTGTGAGACGCTCCTTCACGGCCTCGGTGTTCAAGGCCGCCACGAAGTCATGCGAGAGTTTCTCGGTCAGGTCGCGCGGCATACCGCCCGGCCCGAGCAGGCCCCACCACACTTCAGTATCGTAGCCCGGCACGGTCTCGGCCATGCTGGGCACATTGGGCAGAAACGGCGCGCGCGCGGCGGTGGTGACGGCAAGCGCACGCAGCGTGCCGGCTTCGAGCTGTCCGACCGATTCCGGGCCGTTGTTGAACGACAGCGGGATCTGCCCGCCCAGGAGATCGTTGATCGCGGGCGCGCCGCCTTTGTACGGAATCGGATTGATATCGATCCTGGTCAAGCTCTTCAGTAGCTCCAGGGCCAGGTGCGTCGATGTTCCCGTCCCTGCGTGAGCGACTGAGAGGCTGCCGGGCTTCGATCGCGCCTGCGCGATCAGATCGCCAAGCGTCTTGAACGGAGAATCGGCACGCACCAACAGGATATTGGGCGACGAGGCCAGCAGCGAAATCGGCGTGAAATCCTTAAACGTGTCGTAGGGAATTTTGGGGTACAGAAACGGATTGGTGGCGTGGCCGCTTGCGACAACAATGAGAGTGTAGCCGTCGGGCGGCGACGTCACGAGCGCCTGGGACGCAACCACCCCGCCCGCCCCCGGCCGGTTTTCGACCACGACGGTCTGGCCCCATCGCCGGGACACCACATCGCCCAGCGTGCGCGCGAGAATATCGACGCCGCCACCGGCCGCATAGGGCACGAAAATATGCACGGGCTTGGAGGGAAATGGCGATTGAGCGGACGCGGCACCGCCCGCGACAGACATCGCCACCACCGCGGCGACAATCCGGAACCACCTCTCCATCGGCATCCCCCTGATCTATTTTCGTTACTTGTCTTGTCACTCGTCTTATCGCACGTCGGCCGGCGCGCGGCATCGCCCACGAGACGCAGATCACGGGCACGATCAGGGCATGTTGACAATCCCGCCGATCGCGTCAAGTTTTGCCGGGCTGGCACGATCGCCGCGATCATGTCGCGAACGAAAAATCGGCGCCAGATAGGGAGAAATCGATGGCGGCTGCCGAGGAACAAAGCTGGCACGAGGTGGTGCTGCAAACGCTCAAGTGCCACGAGATCCGGCTGGTGCCCTATGTTCCCGATCGCGTGCTGACGACGCTGATCAGGAATATTCACGCCGATCCGTTCTTCACCACCTTCCCCACCGCGCGCGAGGAGGAAGCGGTCGGCATCGTCTCCGGCGCGTGGATGGGCGGCATGCGCGGCGCCGTGCTGATGCAGACTTCAGGCTTTGCGACGCTGGCAAATGTGCTGGCCTCGCTGGCGATCCCCTATCAGATTCCATTGATCATGTTCGTGTCCGAACGAGGCACGCTCGGCGAATTCAACTACGGCCAGTCGCTGGTGTGCCGCACCATGCGGCCGGTGCTGGACTCGCTGGCAATGGAGCATCACACCGTGACCCGGCTCGACGAGTTCGAGTTCATCGTTGATCGATCGATCCGGCAGGCCATCGCGACGCAGGCGCCGGTGGCGCTGATCCTCTCTCCGCTGCTGACCGGCGGCAAAGTCTTCGACAAGTGAGCGGCCGCATGAACACGCAAGCAACCATCCCGGCTCGCAACACCAAGATGATGAACCGGTTCGATCTCACCTCGCGGCTGGTCGCAAAACTGAAGAACGAGGAAGCCGTGATCGGCGGCATCGGCAACACCAATTTCGACCTGTGGGCGGCCGGCCACCGGCCGCAGAATTTCTACATGCTGGGCAGCATGGGGCTCGCCTTCCCGATTGCGCTCGGGGTCGCATTGGCTCAGCCTGACCGCCGCATCTTTGCACTTGAAGGCGATGGTTCGCTGCTGATGCAACT
>WNFW01007558.1_pt1 | contig 15035 bp, 9 predicted proteins | sample 5400131 | NCBI WGS metagenome assembly WNFW01 (sample SAMN13153362, study PRJNA577476) | soil metagenome | isolation source: 20 cm soil or saprolite under grassland replicate 1 | place: USA:California | collected 2016-06-15 | reverse complement strand
GCGGCTTTTTACCCATGAAAAGAGCCTGGGGATAGATTGGGATAGGACAAATCCTGATACAACGTTTTTCTGGACATTTCTTGACCAGGCTACCTCCATCATTGAGCGCGCGCGTCTAAGGAGTGAAAGCTTGCAAATTGAACTCTTGCAGCGTACAGACGCGTTACGGGCGGCGCTGTTGTCTTCTGTATCGCATGATCTAAGAACGCCTCTCTCTTCAATTAAGGCTGCAGCCAGCAGCCTGTTGCAAGAAGATGTACAGTGGGATGAGGAAGCGCGACGGAGCTTTGCAGTGGCTATTGAGAACGAGGCAGACCGGCTCAATCGGTTGGTAGGAAATTTGCTCGATATGTCACGTATCGAGGGAGGGGCGCTCAAGCCTGAAAAAGAGTGGTATCCTGTTGATGAACTGATACATGATGTCCTGGGCCATATGCAGACTCAATTGCAAGATCGCACTGTAGTGACGGACCTCCCCGAGGATATGCCGCCAGTAGAGTTGGATTATCTGCAGATAGACCAGGTTTTGACGAATCTCCTCGAGAATGCGGTGCGCTACACCCCGCCGGAAACACCAATTGAAATATCAGCGCACGTCGAGGGCGAAGAGATGGTGATAAGCGTTGCTGATCGAGGGCCGGGAGTACCTGCTGTCGACCTGGAGCGGATCTTTGACAAATTCTACCGGGTGCTTGGTACCCAACGCATAACGGGTTCTGGACTTGGCCTGGCCGTCTGTAAGGGCTTGGTGGAGGCTCATCGGGGGCGTATCTGGGCAGAAAATCGCGATGGGGGTGGAGCAGTATTTCGTTTCACATTACCCATAACGAAGACAGAACCAGTGGGGAAGGCAGAGGATGAAAGCAAATGAGTAAAAGTGGAGCACGGATTCTGGTTGTTGACGACGAACTTGAGATTATGCGTGCATTACAGCGCAGTTTGACGGCACACGGTTTTGAGGTTTTTACAGCAAGTAACGGAGAAGATGCCCTGGAGGCCATTAGCCATCACCGTCCGGATCTCATGCTGCTCGACCTGGGATTACCTGGAATGAGTGGTTTAGAGGTGTGTAAAAGGGTAAGAGAACAATCAGACCTGCCGATTATTGTTCTCTCGGTCAAGGATGCCGAACGGGACAAGGTGCAGGCTTTAGACCTGGGTGCTGACGACTACGTTCCCAAACCCTTTGGCATGGATGAGGTACTAGCGCGTATACGGGTGGCTCTGCGCCATGCGGCGCAGGTACATGCCGGGACGGAACCAATCTTTACGGCTGGCCCACTGAAAGTTGATTTTGCGCAGCGATTTGTGCAGGTCAATGGAGAGGAGGTGAAGTTGACTCCAACAGAATATGATCTCCTCAAAGTGTTGGTAAAGAATCGTGGTAAAATCATGACACGCCATATGTTGCTTTCCCAGGTATGGGGCACTGGTTATGGCACTGAATCCCACTACCTTCATGTCTATATCGGACAGTTGCGTCGCAAAATTGAACCTGACCCCGCTCATCCACGCTTTATTCTTACCATATCTGGGGTGGGTTATCGTTTCAGTAGTGATGACTGAGACTCCCCGCTATATAGAGGCATAGGTTGCTTGTCGCGGATTGAGCAAAAGTGGCCGAGCACACCTCTGAAAATTTTGAGCAAATCTTTAGATATCCGCTTTTTCTCTTTAGCATGCCTTGATGTAGCTTGAGTTATATTATAGGCGGAAATGATATTGCTACTACATGGAGCTGGATATCTGGAGGTTGCCTTGAGCACGTCTCGTTTACTCCTTCCCTTTACGCATGGAGTAAAGTTTCATGCGATTGAATATGCGGTCTTGCTCGCCAAGTGCCGCAATGCGACACTTGTACCGCTTTCGTTAATACAAGTACAAAAAGAGTGCGCATCAAAAGGTGCAAGGTTAGAGCATATACAACAATCCAAAGATTTTCTAGAAGCAGTTGCGCATCAAGCTGCCAAAAACGATGTTTCAACCGAGAAGATCGAACTATTCACGAGTGATGTGATAGGGAGTATTAGCTTTTATGCGGACAGCAGCGACTGTGAAGGTGTCCTACTCTTTGTCAGCGATAGTGAAGAGGTTTTCCTTGATCGCAATCAGATCAAACGAATTATATTAAAAGTAGCCGGTAAGCATCACATTGTTCATCTGCAATCGATAAAAAGGCAAAACGCTGGTCAAAAGCTGCTCAAGCATATCGCGCAGCTGATTTACAGAGGTGGAGAACAAGAAAAGCAGGTGAATCCCGGTGTTGGAGTATCGTAGGACTCGAGCCGCTGTGGTGCTTATCACCCAGGTTGTGCTGGGCCAACCGGCGCGTAGACGTTGGGAAGAGATTTTGCGCGGTTCAATCATGAATCGCTTGTTTCGCTTGAGCACGGATAGAGATATTCACCTGGTTCCTTTGCAGAAGAAAGATTCTAACCACTCGCACAGTTGAATCATTGCTTTATTACCAGTGTTTGAGCATATGGGCTATTTTGCCGCTTGTAGTGAGTTCGTAGCGGATACGATCGGGGTTGACATCCTCAAATTCTTGAGCAATATCCCCTGCAACAACTGTATCTCGAGGATGAACTGCTTGCCAAACGCGTGATACCGTCCCCGGTTCCTGTTGCCGGTAGACGTATCTACGAGAGATCCTGGCTTTTTGTGCCAGATTTTCGGCTTTGCCAAAATATTCTTTGGCCTGTAGATCGTCTAAATACGGGTCGACAAGCTCAAATATGCCAGGTGCGCGGCCAGGTAGGGGTTTTCGTTCGCTGACATAGAGAAACACCACGGGATGCCCTTCGGCATTATTGATGGCTGTACGTATGACCGCGTCGTTATGTCCATTACGATCGGTGAGTACTGCCAGTATAGAGCCTGGCAGGCGTCCCTCGACCCCTGTGATCGTTACCGGGACACGACCTCGCCGCTTATGGCCGATATAGTTCAGGTAGGCTACAAGCATACCCACACCTGCTACCGTGCCGCCGAAGGCTGTCGCAAGTGGTTTAGACACTAAGTTGGTAGACCAGGCGATCATTACCAGGGCAGTGGTGAGTATACCAAGATAGAAATTGATAGTGGACCACAAGCTGATTTTTGGCTGCTGGTTGGTGAGTTTGGATGGTGTGGTAGAAAGTGTCCCTTGTGCTCTTGATACACCTGCAAGCGTATCTCCGTCGAGAGCGTCTTGCTGGTGAGTTGATGGGAAGGTAGGCTCAAGCTGATTTTCAGCAGAGAGTAGTCCATTCACAATTTCTGAAAACCCCGCTGGAACCTGGTATTTTTTGGAACGCGCTGCTTTGCGTTCACGATAGCGCACCAGGTCTAAGCCCAGACAGGTGAGGGTAAAGGCTCCTAGAAGACCAAAGGCGTACATGTCTCCAAGAATGTTGATATCGAATTTGACTAATAGTAAGACTGCTATGGGTATAGCAGTTGCTAGCGCTATCGAATAGTGAGGGGTTCCACGTAACTTGTTACGCTGTAAGACGAAAGCGGGAAAGAACTCCATGCGCGAAAGTGCTATAAACACGTGGTAAGCGCCGATAATAGCGGTATTGCTGGCGAAAACCAGGAGCGCACTGGCACTGATGGCCACCTCAGTCTGTAATAAGATATTTCCCCAATGCCCGGCAAGCAGCGATATGAGCTGGGTAGAAAGCACGGGATCAGCAGCTTCCTGGGGCTGGAGAAGAGTTGAAAAAATTGTCAGCAAAGGGCTGGTCAAGCCAATCGTGAGCACCACGAGCAGGAGTGCGATGCTAGCGACTTTTTTGCGAGGTGTCTTCATGACTGGAGAGAGCTGCGAAATACTCTCAAGGCCCGAAAAAGCCAGGAAAGAACCTGCAAAGCCGGTGAGGAATAAGACCGGCGTGAGTGAGTGATGGGCAAACATTTCCGGGATGAGCGCCAAAAAGGCAGAGAAGGAAATATGGGTAAAGACGGTAAAAAGAATGGCGATATCACTGATGAAGGCAATGACTGCCCCAACCAGGCTCACTTTTGCACTTTCACTAATACCTACCCAGTTCAGGACGCCCAGTAAAATAAGCACACCAATGGTTATCCATCCAGCAAGTTGAGGACCAATCGCCGGGACAACCACGCTGAGGTAGAGCATGCCCGACAGGCAACTGATGGCGGCGGTGAGGAAGTAATCCACCAGAATAAACATACCTCCAAGCGCTCCAACCCAGTGATTGATGGCCTGCGCGGCTACAGTCACAACACCGCCACCCTGAGGGAAGCGATACGTCACCTCAGCATATTTCAATGTCAATAAAACAAATACTGTCATTGTTAAAAAGACAAAGAAACCAGCTAGTGGTCCAACGGTCTGGTAGAGGATGCCAGGTACGTAATAGACTGATGTACCAATATCAGCGAAAACGACAGCCCAGCAAAGAAGAGGACCGAGTAAATTGCCGCCATGGCTGTGCTCATCTCCCTGGGCATGTTTTGATGCTTTTGGCGCCGCTGCTTCCTGTGCCATAGTTTATGCATTCCTTTGTGAGGAAGACTATTCATCCAAAAGGTACTGCTTCCCTACACCTTTTATAGGATGTAGGGAATGATGTACATAGTGTAGCATAGCGACTTAGGACAAGCAAGGAATGTTCAAGCCCCGTGAATCACGCTCCACGTGCGTAGCGACAAGGGTAGCGATGCTCAAGAAATGCTCAAGAAAATGACGAAAGTCCTAAAAAAACCCTAAGGAAACTCTTCTTAGTTCTAAGTTGCAACTTATTTACTTGCTTAAGAAATGCTTATGTCTTACTATAAATCATGAAGATTGATAGGGTGTTGTGCATATACGCCAGGGAATTACAGGGACAAGAGGATAAGACCAATGGAGCCAATGGAGCAGGATGACGGTCATATAACTGAGGGGTCTGATGTAAAAGGTGCTGGACAGGAAAAAGAAGTTGTGATTGATGAGAACGATCCTTCTCTGCTGGTTCGCACTGAGGAACGTCAAGGTAGTAAGCCCGGCAATCTTCGCGTGCGTTTAGTACGTCCAAGCCATACCTCTTTCCGGCGCATTAAAACAGGATTATTAGAGGCCACGGATATTGTGCAGGAACCACATACTGTCCTTGATCGCCTGAAACGCCTCCTTATAGGCGCGCCTATTGCTTCATCACGAGCGGAACACGAGCGTTTAACGAAGTTTAAAGCACTGGCAGTACTCTCCTCAGACGCTATCTCATCCGTTGCCTATGCCACCGAGGCAATTCTGGTTACATTAATTGTAGCTGGTTCTGGCAATCTCTGGATGACTCTGCCTATCAGCTTTGCTATTGTTACATTACTGGCCATTGTTGCCATTTCTTATCGCCAGACTATTCCAGCCTATCCCAATGGTGGGGGGTCATATATTGTAGCGAAAGATAACCTGGGTACAATGGCCGGCCTGGTTGCTGCTGCCTCTCTCCTCATTGATTATGTGCTCACCGTCTCAGTGAGTATTGCTGCTGGTGTACAAAACCTTGCTTCTCTTTTTACTGAATTGGCCCCTTACGTCGTCATCATTGATGTTGCTCTTGTTGCCATAGTCACCATCGTCAATTTGCGTGGAGTGCGTGAATCCGGTTCGATCTTCGCTATTCCCACGTATATATTTATTGGCAGTGCACTAGTGCTCATCGCGGTTGGGAGCTTCAAGTCATTTTTCTTGCAACACAACGGTATCATTGGTCATTTTGAGCCTGTTCCAGGTATTGAGCCATTGACTATTTTTCTCATCCTGAAATCATTCGCGGCAGGTTGTTCGGCGATGACTGGAGTAGAGGCTATTTCAAATGGTGTCCCGGCTTTTAAGAAACCGGAAACACGCAATGCCACCGCAACGCTAACATGGATGGCCGTCATTCTTGGGACACTTTTTATCGGTATCACTTTATTAGCAACATCCTTTGGTATCGAGGCCAATGCGGCCGGCAATCCAACAGTGATTGCTCAGATAGCAAAACAGGTGTTTACTGGCCCTCTTTCCTTTATGTTTCCTGTCTTCCAACTGGCCACGCTGCTTATTCTGACTCTGGCTGCTAACACCAGCTATTCAGATTTTCCGAGATTGGCTTCTTTGTTAGCAAGAGATAATTTCCTGCCGCATCAATTTGCTTTTAGAGGCGATCGGCTGGCGTTTTCCATTGGTATCATCTTTCTGGCAGTGCTGGCGAGTATCCTGCTCGTCGTTTTTAGAGGCGATACCACTCAGCTTATCAACCTGTATGCCGTGGGTGTTTTCATGTCGTTCACCCTTTCTCAGAGTGGTATGGTGCGGCACTGGTGGCGTTTGCGCAGGGAACAAAAGGGATGGTTGCGCAGAATGGTGATCAATGGATTAGGCGCGTTTACAACGTTTGTTGTGGCCCTGGTGATTGCCTCTACGAAATTTCTTGAAGGTGCCTGGATTGTTGTTATCCTGATTCCCTTGTTGGTGTTAATGTTTCTTGGTATTCAGCGACACTATAATCGAGTCGAGGGTGCTCGTACCACCGATATTCCAGTTCATCCTAAGGACATCCACCACCGTCTCATTGTGCCAATCGCGGGGTTGGATGGTGTTTCTGTACAAAGCCTGGCTTACGCTCGCTCAATCTCACGCCATGTAACTGCTGTGCACGTTGCTATCGATGTAGATGATGCGAATAAGGTGCGCGCTGAGTGGAGTGAATGGCAAAAGCAATTTCATGAAGATGAAGAGACCCATTTGATTGTGATCGAGTCTCCTTACCGATCGCTGAATCGGCCGTTGCTTGCCTATATTGATACTGTCCATGAGCTTTTCCCCGACGATACGGTGACGGTTATTTTACCGGAATTCGTTGTTACCCATTGGTGGGAACATCTATTACATAATCAGACCGCTCTCCGTTTGAAAGCAGCGCTGCTTTTCCGCCCTGGCATCGTCGTAACGAATATTCCCCAACATCTACCAGTTCGGCCTTGAATGCAATAGTAGATGGTGATTCGTTCTCTGTCGCGGCTAGTAAGGTTACAAGTAGTGAGGTTGTGGTGGGTAATGCAAGAGAATGACAACACTTGCGTTTTCTTGCTCGAGGCGGTAGAATCAAAATGGTTCCACCTGTTGATGGTACAGTGGTGATCATGTAGGATTGGCTGCTTGTCCCCTATCCCAAACATGCATTCCACGAAACCAGGCTCCAAGAAAGGTAGCACAAAACCGAATGACCATTACTACTCGTGCACGCACTATTGGTGAATTGCGTGAAAGTGGATATAGGTTGCTTTCTGTCAAAGAAGAATTGCGGAAAAATCTCATCCAGAAGATACGTAGAGGGGAAGAGCTATTCCCAGGAATTATCGGCTATGAAGAGACAGTTATTCCACAGATAGAAAACGCCATTCTCTCCGGCCAGGATATCATTTTTCTTGGCGAACGTGGCCAGGCAAAGACACGTATGGCACGTGGTCTCGTAAACCTGTTAGATGAAGTCGTGCCGGTCGTTGCTGGCTGCGAGATAAATGACAATCCATATGAGCCGATCTGTAAGGCGTGTCGTGATAAGGTAGAAGAACATGGTGATGATGTCGAGATAGCCTGGTTGCCACGTGATAGGCGGTACGGCGAGAAGCTAATTTTCTGTATCAACGAACTGCCAGACCTGGCCGAGCGAATTCAGGTGGGTCTGCTGAATATTATGGAAGAGCGCGATGTACAGATTCGTGGCTATAAAATTCGCCTGCCATTGGATGTCTATGTCGTCGCCAGCGCCAACCCAGAAGACTATACCAACCGGGGACGCATTATCACCCCGCTCAAGGACCGTGTCGGTTCGGAAATTCGCACCCACTATCCGCGCACTGTGGAGCATGAGATTCAAATCATGGAATCAGAAAGCAACCATTTTATTACCGAGGGGTTGGATATCATCTTCCCGCAGTTTATGAAAGAAGTGATTGCTGAGATTACCCAATTGGCTAGGCGTAGCAACGATATCAGCCAACGCTCTGGAGTGAGTGTGCGTGTCTCCGTTTCTAATTTTGAGAATGTGCTCAGCAGCGCCAGTCGTCGCGCTCTGCGGCTCAAGGAACGCCATGTAGCACCACGTATCAGCGATCTCTCGGCCATTTTTGCCTCCACCTGTGGAAAGATCGAGCTTGATACTGTTGGTGAGATCAAAGAAGATCGAGTTGTACAAAAGCTCATCAATGGTTCCGTTGTCAGCGTCTTTGGTGACTACTTTGAAACCAGAGAATTTGAGCAACTTATGGCGGGTTTTGAGCGCGGGTTGAGTGTACAGGTGGGAGATGACATGCCATCTATGGAGTATGTCAACCAGCTCTCGAAAGTAGGTGGTTTAAGCAAAGCTATAGATAAGTTAAGTGGGCGTGGTAGTCCAGCGAGTATTGCGTCAAGTATAGAATTTATTCTCGAAGGCTTGCATCTGAACCGGCGTCTTAATAAGGATGAAGTCAGTGGGAAGATACGCTATCGGCGATAAAGGAACACTGCCATGTTTGAGCGCTTTTTTAAGAATCGCTATGGGTATTCACGCTGGGACGGTACGCAAAATATTGAGGGGCTTGATGCTGATGACATTCTGAAAGCTCTTTCAGATGATTACATGGAGAGTGGCAACCTGCAGCAGGCACTCAAACGCCTGATGCAGGATGGTATACGCGGTGAGGATGGACGGCAGACAATGGGGCTGCGCGAATTGATGGAAAGAATGCGCGAGCAGCGCAACCAACAACTCAATCGCTATAATATGGCTTCCGGTGTGATGGATGATCTGCGCGAGAAGCTTGAAGAGATCAAGCAACTGGAACGCCAGGGCATCCAGCGTCGCCTGGATGGCGAGTCAGACAATCAACAACAATCAACCAATTCGCAGGATCAACAACAGACACCTGCTGGAAAGCAAGGTCAAGAGGGCCAGCAACAACCCAATGGAAGTCAAAACCAGGACGGACAAGAAGGCCAGCAAGGCCAGTCTGGCACTGGGGAGGATGACGATCTCACACCCGAGCAGAAGCGAAAAATGCTGGAGATGATTGCCAAGCGCAAGCAAGATTACCTTGATAAGCTGCCAGGGGATGTTCCTGGCCAGATTAAGGGACTTTCTGAGTACGACTTCATGGACGACCAGGCGCGTGAGAAGTTCAAAGAACTGATGGATAGTTTGCAGCAGCAGATGATGCAGCAGTTCTTCCAGGGGATGCAGCAATCGTTGCAGAATATGACTCCTGAAGATATAGCCAAAATGCGCGAAATGATTCGTGACCTGAACAAAATGCTGCGCGAGCGACAGGAAGGGAAAGAACCTGATTTCGACGCATTCATGCAGAAGCACGGTGAGTATTTCCCCGGTGTCAATTCGTTGGATGATCTCATCGAGCAAATGCAGCAGCAGATGGCAGCAATGCAAGGTATCATGGATAACCTTTCGCCGGAGCAGCGACAAGAGTTACAAGACCTCATGGAACAGCTGATGGGCGATGACCGTATCCGTGTGGATTTGATGGAACTGGCACAGAATCTAGAGGCCGTAGCTCCAATGGAGGGAATGCGCACGCGCTTCAACTTCCGTGGTAATGAGTCTCTGCCCTTCAACGAAGCGATGCGCATGATGAGCCGTCTGCAGCAGATGGAGGGGCTTGAAGATCAGTTCAATGAAGCTCGCCGCATGGATAACCTGGAGGCCATCGATAGTGAGAAGGTGAAAGAGCTACTCGGAGACGATGAGTATCAGTCGGTTGAGCAATTGAAAGAGCTGATGAAGATGCTTGAGGAGGCGGGTTATATTCAGAAACGCGGCAACCGTTGGGAATTAACCGCTCGAGGCATTCGTAAAATTGGGCAGAAGGCTCTGCAGGACATCTTTAACAAGCTCAAGCGTGATGGTTTTGGGCGTCATGTCAGTCCTTTCCGCGGGGTCGGCGGTGAGCGTACCGATGAGAGTAAAGCTTACCAATTCGGCGATCCCTTCCTGCTCGACCTGGAAAAGACGTTGATGAATGCTTTACATCGACGGGGGATAGGCACACCCGTTGGACTGAAAAAAGAAGATTTTGAGGTGTACCGCACCGAGTTCACCACACAGTCATCGACTGTGCTGATGATTGATATGAGTCTGAGTATGGTCTACAATGGCTGCCAACCCGCTGCAAAGAAGGTGGCTGTCGCTCTGGAAAGCCTGATCCGCTCGCAGTTTCCGCGTGACAACCTCTATATCGTTGGTTTTTCACGAATTGCCCAGGAATTTAAACCCAATGAGCTAATCGAAATGAGCACGCTTGATAATCAGCAGGGCACAAATATGGCGCATGGATTGATGCTCTCGCGCCAACTGCTGGCACGGCATCGGGGTGTGAACAAGCAGATCATCATGATTACCGATGGAGGCCCGACTGTCTGGTACGAGGATGGCGAATGGCTTTTCAATTGGCCTTATAATCACCTGGCTGAGCAACAAACTCTGCTGGAAGTACAGCGTTGTACTCGAGAAGGCATCATTATCAACACCTTCATGTTAGAGGATGACAACTGGATGATTGCTTTTGTGAACCAGATGTCACAAATTAACCACGGGCGTACATTCTACACGGATAAGAACAATCTTGGAGAATACCTGCTGGTTGATTATCTGAATAGCAAGCGGAAGTTCGTCTCTTAACCGAAAAACTCCCATCCTACACGGTTGGGAGTTTTTTATGCTCTCTTTTACTTCACCTGTGATGGAAGGTTACTCAATGGGCGATGATTCACTGGATACATTTGTTGAAGTTCTACATAGGTTTACCCTCGAAAGAGATAGGCTAGGGGGGACGGTCTTAGAACAGTTCCTGTGCTATCGGAAGGAACTGCTCGATTGGAACACTCACGTAAATCTCACTGCGATTACCACCCCTGAGGAAGTGTTGACCAGGCATTTTCTCGATTCGTTATCTGTGTTGAAGGTATATAATAAACCTCGTGCTCACCTGTTAGATATTGGTTCAGGGGCAGGCTTTCCTGGCCTACCTCTCAAAATTGTGCGGCCACAATGGGAGGTTGTGTTATTAGAAGCCACCGGTAAAAAAGTGACGTTCTTACGGCATATGATCGAGACATTGCATTTAGAGAATGTTGTAGCTATACAAGGCCGTGCCGAGGAGTTTGCCCATAAGCAAGAGTATCGTGCAACGTTCGATGTTGTTACTGCACGAGCGGTGGCCTCACTTCCAACACTTCTGGAGTATGCAGCACCATTTTGTCGTGTACATGGACAAATCGTTCTTCTCAAAAAAGGCGCCCTGGAGGACGAAATTACCCTGGGAAAGCGGGCGGCTAAAGAGGTTGGAACTGTATTGAAGTCCGACGTAGCAGTTACTCTTCCTGGCCTCACAGATGGCCGGCGTCTCCTGGTATGGGAGCAGCAGAAGCTGTGTCCGAAGCAATATCCGCGCGGCGGGGCAACGATGGCAAAGAATCCGTTGGGAGTTAGAAGCTAAATCTGCTCAATGCTTTATCTCATAGTATTCCTTGGAAATCGTTCATCGTACTCTGGTGTTGCCAACACATTCTTTACTTGAATTGTCTTGCCGCGCTGAGGACTCACCGAGATCATGGCAATGGGTGTTTCTAGTAACTCTTCCAGGCGTTTCAAGTACTGCTTCGCAGCCATGGGGAGACCATCGTAGGTACAGATGCTTGTGGTGTCGCACTGCCAGCCTTCGACCTCTTCGTAGACTGGCTCGCAGGCGGCAAGATCACTCATGCTGGCGGGCAGGCTGTGTACAATTTTCCCATGCAGTTGGTATGCCGTGCAGATTTTAATGGAAGGGAAAGTGTCGAGTACGTCGAGTTTGGTGATAACGGCAGCATCTAGCCCGTTTAACTGCGCCACAAAGCGGCCAGCGACGGCATCAAACCAGCCACAGCGGCGCTCTCTCCCTGTGTTCGTTCCGTATTCGTGTCCGCGATCTCGTAATGTGTTTCCGTTGGCATCGAAAAGTTCAGTAGGCATGGGTCCACTGCCGACGCGAGTAATGTAGGCTTTGTATACGCCGATAACGCGATCTATTGAACGTGGGGATAATCCAGCGCCACCAGCGGCGTTCGCGGCCATTGTTGAGGAGGATGTGACGTAGGGGTAGGTGCCGAAATCAATATCGAGAAGTGCTCCTTGAGCGCCCTCCAGAAGAATCGTCTTGCGTTCAAAGACTGCTTCATGCAGCATTGATTGTGTATCGGTAATGTGTGGGCGTAGTTGCAGGCCATAGCCGAAGTACTCACCATGAATTTCCTCGAGCGAGAGCGGAGGCTGACCATATATCTGCGTGATCATACGGTTCTTTTGTTGCAGGATGTTCGAAAGTTTGGCGCGATATCGACGTAGGCAGGCCCGATACCACGTTGTGTGCTATCAATTTTGTCCGCTCCTCGCGCCTGCTCCTCAAGTCGATCCAACAAAAAATGGTAGGGCATGACAACATGCGCCCGTTCGCTGATATAGAGGTGAGAAATATCGACGCCAAGATGCTTGAGTTCGTCCATCTCGGCGATAAGACCTTTTGGATCAACGACGACACCATTGCCAATAATGCAGGTGGTGTTTGGGTAGAGAATGCCGGATGGGACAAGACGAAAGGCGAATTCGCCCTTATCATACACGACCCGGTGTCCTGCGTTGCTTCCTCCCTGGTAGCGCACGACATATTGTGCGTGCATAGATAATTCGTCAACAATCTTTCCCTTCCCTTCGTCTCCCCACTGCGCTCCAATAACTGCTATTACCGCCATGGTGGATCCCTTCTCGTCTATTTGGTACATTGCCATTGGTACGATACCTCAGATTTTTCATACATGTCAATAGCAATTTCTAATGTTGTTGAATATAGTTGAGTAATAACTGGTCAGTGATTTGTTCGATCGGGGCGCGGTCATCAGTGAAAACGATCCCTCCATCACTGTGCCCCTGCCTGACCACCGGAGACACTTCACTGGCGACCTGGCCCATGGTGCTTGTGGAAGGGAACTGTGCCAGGTTATGGCGAAATGTAGTGATAGAGGTAGGTTGTACTGTTGCCATGATTTCAGTATTAAAAGTTCCTGGGACGTTGAATACATAGACACTCGGAAAAATCTGGCTCATCGTATTGATAAAAGCCTGCACTAATCTGTAATCTTGAGTGGTGTGTGCTGTGTTGAGTACGACCACCCCGTTACTGGACAGGTGAGAACGAATGGTAGAGAAAAACTCGCGTGTTGTGAGTTGAAAAGGAATATATGGCTGCTGAAACGCGTCTATGGCTACAACATCGTACTGAGCCTGTGTTGTCTCTAAATAGGTGCGCCCATCCTCAATGTGCACATGCAGGTTCGGTTCGTTCATGGCGAAGTACTTGCGTCCCACATCGACAATAGCGGGATCAATCTCAACCCCATCAATAGGTACTTGCCCGTATACACTAGTAAACTGGTGGGCAATTGTGCCTGCCGCGAGGCCAATGATACCGACGCGATGTAGTTTTTGTGGAGTGAACCCAGGATTAAAATATGGTGCGGCTAAAAAATAATCCCAATACCAGCCCGTTAAGATAGTATTGGGGTCGGAATAGTAAATTGAGTGTATCGCCTGCCCTTCGTTGAGGATGAGCTCCCTGGTTCCGCCGGGAAGCTGGGTGACTTGAATATAGTTATAAAGAGATTCCTGCTCATAGATCAGGTTCGGTATATCTTTTAGTGGCCCTAGCGGTAATACCAGAGTAACGAGGACAAGAGAGAATGCTAGACGCCAACGAAGTCTCAGCCCCCAAAGTGAAGCGGCGAAGAGCAATACGCCGAGGATGATCAAGGTGCGGCGCACGCCAAAAGTCGGGATAAGCCAGAGTACAGGCAGAAATGCGCCCAGGATGCTGCCAAGCGTTGAGATAGCATAGAGTGAGCCGCTTGTCTTCCCGCTTCTCACAATATCTTTGGTCATGAGGCGCATCGCGAAGGGAGAGACCAGGCCAAGCAAGGTCACAGGGACTGCAAAGAGAAGGATGGTTCCAAGAAGGGAACTAAAGAAGATGCTCACTGAAACTTGTGCTAAACCCGTAATCGACCACGTGAGAATGCCCTGGCTGACGAACGGAAGGATTGAAATGGAGAGGGCTGCCATAGCGGTAATCGTGCAGAGCACCTGTTCAGAAGGGAAGCGATCAGCGAGACGACCGCCGATAAAGTATCCGACGGTAAGGTAGACTAAGATCAACCCAATCACACTAGCCCAGATAAAAAGTGATGTGCCGAAGTATGCTGCTAGCAGGCGCGAAGCACACATTTCAAGAGCTAGACTGGTCATACCGCTGACAAAAACCAGGATTATGAGAAAATATCGCACCAGCCTCTCCCTCTGTAATGGGTTTTAGGATGTACTCGGCAGGAACTGGAAGCGAGCAATCATAATGGAAAAGTATTGGGTATTGACAGCATCAAATTGGCTATCGGCGGCTTGTAGCTCAATAACATACCCCTTTTGCGCATGAATAGTAGCGTAGACTGCAACTCGCTCTTTCTGGCCATTCAACAGGTAGTATGCAATAGCGTAGGTCCACGTCTCACCACCTATCGTAGTAACCGATTTGGACGTAGGAGCAGTGTAGACTGGTCGCGAGGCAAAGACGTTTTGCAGATCTGTATCAACAAGGTCGCTGGCATTGGCATTTTCTTGAGTCGCGGGAACCTTGAAAGCGGCATACTGGTCTTGTTGAGACGGGTTGAGGAATTGTACGCCGGTTTTGTCGCTTGTTTGCCCCTGATTCCAGCCAGTTGGATACTCGACGATGAAACCATTATTTGTGCATGTTGCGTCGCACCAGGCGAAATTCGCATCAGGTGCGGGCGAGAGGGAAGGTGATGGAGTAGGATTGGGCGTAGCAGTCGCAGTTGGACTAGGACTGGGTGTAGGCGTTGGACTAGGAGCGCTGGTTGCCACGGGGGTGGGTGAGATAGAGGGTTTTTGACCAGAATGTCCGCGCAAAAAATAGAGTGCGCCAGAAGCAGTAATTGCGATGAGTGCAAATACGAGTAA
>WNFW01005280.1_pt1 | contig 15055 bp, 14 predicted proteins | sample 5400131 | NCBI WGS metagenome assembly WNFW01 (sample SAMN13153362, study PRJNA577476) | soil metagenome | isolation source: 20 cm soil or saprolite under grassland replicate 1 | place: USA:California | collected 2016-06-15 | reverse complement strand
CAGGATACGAAACAGCGCACGCTGCCAGGACGGAATCCGATGATCAAGACGAGGTAGAATCCATGGTGGGGTACGCTGAAATAGAGAAAGATGCCTGACTTGTGGCTGGATCTTCGGGATAAACTGAATCGACGATGCGCCGGTTCCAATTACAGCTATACTTTTTCCTGAAAGGTCATAGTCGTGCTTCCACTGTGCAGAGTGGAACTTCACTCCTTCGAAGTGATCCATGCCTGGAATGAGTGGAAAGGATGGTTCACTAAGTGGGCCGTTACCGAGTATAAGGATATTGGCAGTAAGCTGACCTTGTGTGGTGGTGGTGATATGCCAGCATTGGTCAGTTTCATTCCAAGAAGCTTGCAGCAATTTAGTGTTCCATAGAATGTGGGGTAGGATGCCGAAGTCTTTCGCGCAGCGGCGTAAATAGTCCCAAATTTCGCGTTGTGGAGAGTATGACCGGCTCCAATTCGGATTAAGCGCGAAAGAGAAGGAGTAGAGGTGAGAAGGGATGTCGCAAGCACAGCCAGGATAGGTGTTGTCACGCCAGGTTCCTCCGATATCTGACGCCTGCTCGAGTACGGCGAAGTTTGCATACCCTTGCTGCTTGAGTCGAATGGCCATACCTAATCCAGAGAAGCCTGTTCCGAGAATGACCACATGAACATGACGGCTACCCACTTGATCTTCAGATTGTTCACGGGAAAAGGTCTGCTTTTGATCATCATGGAGTGTTTGGCTTTTACTGGATGCAAAAAGCTGAGACATGGTTGCTTCCTCTACGGATTGACGTGTGGTTCCCCCAACTAATGTGTCCTGAATGGGAAAGGTCTACGATGAGCCTGGTCGGCGCAAGCGCCCCCACCCAGCATCCACGCCCAACCCGCCCCTACGCCTGAGACATCTAGCACCCGTCAGTTGGGGGAGCCTTGACTTGTGGATTGTTGGATATGTTGTAACAAAGAGTATATCATATATACTACTTACTTTTATGTGACATACATTTCAGATGTGTTGGTTGGTGATAAGAGATATTCTTTTCTTAATTTCTTTGGAGCGTATACATGCATCCTAAGCGGCTTGATCCCAAAATTAGTGTGAGCGTTGTTTTTGTAACGGCGATGTTTATGAGCATTATGGATTCGACGATTGTGAACGTGGCTCTGCCATCGCTGGCCCGGCAGTTAAACGTACCCAGTACCGCTATCGATGCAGTGGTAGTAGCTTACCTGGTTAGCCTGGCTGTAGTAATGCCAGCCTCCGGATGGTTAGGGGATCGGTGGGGCACCAAGCGGATTTTGCTGCTGGCATTAACGTTGTTTACGATTTCGTCTGCTCTATGTGGCCTGGCTAGTAGTTATGCCATGTTAATTTTATTCAGGGTCTTGCAAGGAGCTGCCGGGGGTGCACTCACTCCAGTAGGCACAGCTATGCTGTATCGCACGTTTCCACCTTCGCAACGTGTGCAAGTCTCGCGCATCCTCATTTTTGCGACGATTCTCGCACCTGCAATCGGACCGATACTTGGGGGATTGCTTGTGACGCAGTTGTCGTGGCGCTGGGTTTTTTACGTGAATGTGCCAATTGGGATTCTGGCATGTTTATTCGGCCTCATTTTTCTTTACGAGCATAAAGAAGAAACTCCTGGGCGTTTCGACCTTGCAGGTTTCTTGTTGGCCGGCATTGGTCTTGCACTGCTTATGTACGCTCTTAGTGAGGGGCCATCTGCGGGTTGGTCGTCGATAAACATTTTTGGTAGTGCTATAGTGGGTGCGCTCCTGCTTTGCGCGTTTGTGGTGGTCGAACTGAGGGTGCCAGAGCCAATGATAGATTTAGGCCTGCTCCACGATCGCTTGTTTCGTACTACAAACCTGGTCTCTCTATTCGCCTATGCAGGTTTCCTGGGATTACTTTTCGTTGCTCCCTTATTTCTGCAAGAGGCGCGTGGGGTTTCCGCGCTCGTCTCGGGACTGACTACTTTCCCTGAAGCAATAGGTGTGGTAGTGTCTACACAGTTGGTTGCAAGGCTCTATCCCAGGATTGGGCCACGAAGACTTATGGCTGGTGGGCTTGCCGGTGTATCGATTATGATGGCTCTGTTGACACTGATGGGGCAAGATACAAACTTATGGGTCATGCGAACGCTGATGTTCCTTATTGGAGCCGGAATGGCGTACGCATTTCTGCCACTCAGGGCTGCTGCTTTTGCTACTATCTCGTCTGCTTCCACGGGGCGAGCATCGGCATTTTACAGTGCACAGACTCAATTGGGCGCTGCGCTTGGGGTTGCTATATTAGGTAGTGTGCTGAGCATTTTTGGGCCGACAAGTTTGAGTGCAAGTGGGAGTGTAGAGCCTAACCTGGTTGCCTATCACGCTGCCTTCCTGGCGGCAGCTGTACTTGCGTTGATTGCCGCATGTATTGCGCTGACTGTTTCTGATCGAGATGCTGCCGTCACTATGAGTCGTAAGTCCAAAACGGTCGAGCAAGAGGAAATGCCAGAACTGGTTCGGAGTATGGATGCTGCTCATAGTGGAAATGAACAAAATAGGTAGGGATGGCGTGAAGACAACGGAGGGCCGATGATGCGGATCAACACAGCAGGAAAGATAGTATGAAAGGCCAAGTAGGACCGATAATGTGGGTTAACACAATAACAGCGATATCGTGAAAGCGACCGAGGGCCGATAAATCGGCGATGGGCACGATAAATCGGCCCCTACGAATGGTTGGGCGTTATTCAATTGAATGTTGTGAGCCGGGCATCCGCAAGGGATGCCCCTACATTTTTTTCAATCAGATGAAGCTTGAGGGAGCATTACGAGCGGGTGGTAGTTATTCAATAAGTTTTATTTCAACTATTATTGCTTGTCTACATTATTACAAAAATAGCGCGCACATAGCGCGCATTTTGCGCGATACTTTATTGATCAGCTATTGATTTATAAGTATTCGATGATGCTTCTCGTGTATGTCTCGATGAATACGTTTTTGTAGAGGTTTGTGACTTCTTGTTCGTTGCCCAGGAACGAGGCTTTCAAGAATAACAAGACAAAGCCATGCTGATAGAATTGACTTGCCTCGAATTGCGCCAGGCTGCGTATGCGTTCTGGTTCTTCGCGGATGGATTGGTCTTGTTGGTGCTCGGCAAAGATTGCCTGAGCATCTTTGCGGGCATGTTTTTGTATGAATCTTTCGAGTCGCACTTGTTGCTTCCCCTGGAATTCCGTGAAGGTATTTGCTTTTTGAGTAGTATACACCTGTTGCCGTTTTGTGTGCTATACTCATGAATGTTGGGGAATTGGAGATAAAATACCCAACAGCAAAGGAAGATATGCCCAGTCCATCACCGAATGTACTTACATGGTCTGAAGTACAGCAGCACTATGAACTCTCTACCCAGGAGCAACCAGCACAGGGTTTCCATCGGGGAGACGAGCCAGCATGGCAAAGCTGGTTGGATGAGCACAATGCTTTTGCGTTTGTAGGGCAAGAAGGACGGATATCGGTGCTGAAAGAAGCACGGTCACGCGGGGCAGGCTATTGGTATGCCTATCGTACTCAGGATCGCAGCGGACTAGATGCAGCGCGCTCTCATTCTTTGACGCTCGTCTCGGCCTCTGCCGGAAGTGGGAAGACCACGCTGCTCTCCGCATGGGTGGCTCTCTCTTTGCGGTCATATGAGAGCCTGGAAAGGATGGAGGGTGCAGAGCGAGACAGAGCCGAACCACTGGTTGCCTGGCTTTCCCTTGATGAGCTGGATAATGATCCGATACGCTTTTGGTCCTCGGTCATTGCGGCACTGCAAATCTATGAGCCGAATCGTGGGCAAAGGGCTTTCGCCATGCTGCACTCGTCCGAGTCTCCGCCTCTCGCAATCATCCTGATGACCCTCCTGCAAGACCTCGTAGTAGAGGACACAGATATCATCTTGATCCTGGATGACTACCATGTGATCTCTGACCAGACTATCTTTGATTCCATGCGCTTTTTGATCGAGCATCTACCCGCAAATATGCACCTGATACTCGCCACACGTACTGATCCTGAACTTCCACTCTCTCGATGGCGCGTTCGTGGGCAACTGATCGAGATCCGCGATCGTGATCTGCGGTTTACTCAGGAAGAGGCGACCAACTTTCTGACACAGAGAATGGGCTTGTCTCTCTCAGAAGGAGATGTGGCAACCCTACAACAACGTACAGAGGGCTGGATCGCAGGGTTGCAACTGGCAGCACTCTCCTTACGGAGGCATGAGGATCTCTCGGCTTTTGTCAATGACTTTGCTGGAAGCCACCGTTTTCTGCTCGACTATGTGCAGCAAGAAATCCTTGCACAGTTGCCGAGCCCACTTCAGCAGTTTCTGCTTCAAACATCAATCTTAGAGAGAATGAATGCAGCCTTATGTCAGGCAGTCACTGCGCTGCCTTCGATTCAAGAGAGCCAGGACATGCTAGAGGCGCTGGAGCGAGCAAACCTCTTTGTGATACCTCTGGATGACGAGCGGCAGTGGTATCGTTTCCATGATCTCTTTCGTGAGGCGCTGCGCGCTCGTTTGCAAGCAAGTCAGCCCCAACTGGTGCCGCTGTTGCACCTCCGGGCGGCTCGCTTTTATGTGGCAGTGGGCGACCGACGAGAGGCGATCGCCCACGCACTAGCCGCGCAGGACTACTCCTTTGCGGCCTCCTTAATGGAAGAAGCAGCTGAGCAGTTCTGGCTCAATGGGGAAGCAAGGATAGTCCAAACCTGGGTGCTTTCGCTGCCAGATGCCGTTCTGCGTGCTCATCTCCGCCTGGCTCTGGGTGCCGCTCTTCACTTGCTCAACTCCATCACCATCGGCCCCCTAACCGTGCATGCCAGCATGGCGGCTCAGGTTGAGCTAACACTCTTACGTATGGAAGAGATGTTACAAAGAAAGTCGGAGCTGGCTCTCTCCGAGGCAGAGGTGGCATTGATCGAGCGGCGACTGCGTGTTCTGCAAGCCCTGATTGAAGTCACCGCGATTATCAAGCGTGGCGACCAGGAACGCCTGCGTCTTCTCGCTCTGGAGATAGAATCACTACCCCAGGACGAGGAAGCACGCTGGAATATGATCCCACTTTACTTCACGTTCTGGCGAACCGCACTACTCCAGGGTGAAGGAGCTTCCCTGATACCAAAACTGCTTGCTGCAAAGCGGCAGATGATGGGAGCAGGAGACTCTCTAGTCATGATCCGCGTGATGAGCTGGCTCGCTTTTGCCTATGTCCAGGCTGCTCAGTTACACCTGGCTCAGCATGAGTGCCTGGAGACCCTTGCGCTGATCGAGCAGAGCGGTGCACGTACCATCATGGCAGGCTATGTGTATCATTTCCTGTTCCAGATTTCTTACGCCTGGAATCGGCTCGAAGAGGCAGCAGATTGGCTTGACCGTTTGCAGAGTATCGCGCAAGACTGGCAACTGATGGATTTGCTGGTCAGGGGAGAACTGCTCGCAGCGCGGCTTGAAATGGCAAGAGGGGATCTGTCTACCGCCGAACTGTGCCTACAAAAAGTCGAAGCCTTGATTGAGCAGGAAGGGTTGGTCAACCACACACCTGGGATGATCGCGCTTCGCGTGAAATGGTGGTTAGCTAAGGCGAACCTGGCAGAAGCGGCTAAGTGGGCAGCGCAGATAAGCATTTCTCCGGAGGCATGGAACCCCCTGCGCAAAGGGGAAGTGTTGATGCTGGTACGTGTCTCTCTTGCACAACAGCAGTACGCCAAAGCGATCGAGACGCTGGAACGCTTCAGCCAGCACCTTGATCGTCCAGGGGATATCGATACAGCTCTCGAGTTTCTGGCATTGTATGTGGTGGCCCTACACGAGGGAGGGAAAAGAGAGCAAGCAATACATGTTGCGACTCGTCTGTTGGCGTTGACGGAGCCAGAGGGCGCTATGCGTGTGTATCTGGATGCGGGTCTTCTCATGAAACACGCGCTCTTTACTCTGCTTAAAGTTCCACAAGATACTGAATCCTCTCCTGTGTCTGTTCCCATTTCCAGACTCTACATTTCGCGCTTGTTGGCAGCCTTCGAGCAGGAGGAGTGGCGGTCTACGCATGGAAGAGAGGCATCATCTGCCACAACGCACAAGACTTTGCCACACTCACTACAAAAAGCTGATCCAGGAACGCCCATTGAGCCCCTCTCTCCCGGAGAGCAAAGGGTGCTGCGCCTTCTGGTAGCCGGGCAGACCTATGCGGAGATGGCCGAGGTGCTGGTCGTCTCCCCCAATACCATTAAGACCCAGATCAGCAGTATCTATCGCAAGTTGGGCGTGAGCCGACGTGCTGAAGCCATCGCGAGGACTTCGCAGCTGCATCTCTCCTAGCCATCTATCCGCAAGGCGGGTCCCTCCCTGTTGTGGAATACTATCTTCGGTCGATCCCCCAACGCTGTGACGATATCACCCGTCCAATCATGAACTCAGGTGATGTCAAGGCCCTGCCTCTCAGCTATACTTTTCTCAATGAGACGGTAGAGCACATACACCTGGAAGAAGGGAGGGACAGATGAACGTTTCGATCCGTGTCAAAGGGCATCTAGACGCATCGTGGCAGGAGTGGCTGGAGGGATTACAGATAGTGCATGAAACAGGTGGCACATCCAGACTCTTCGGACCCCTCCAAGATCAGCCGGCCCTCTATGGAGTGCTCACCAAATTAGGTCGCTTGAATCTGACACTGATCTCGCTTGAGAGCAGAGAAGTGACGAACAAGGAATGAAAAGGAGCATTTATGGACAAAACTACTTTCCAAGACAGCACAATCATCGCATTTGATCAGACGGGAGAGAGACAGGTTATGCATGCTCTCACGTGGCAAACGAGAGCCTTACTGATCTGTGGCCTGATCGCAGGACCTTTCTACATCGTCGTGGGCTTGATCCAGGCGCTCACTCGACCTGGGTTCGACATTATGCGCCATGATCTCAGCCTGCTTGCAAATGGTGACCTTGGATGGATTCAGATCACCAACCTGGTGCTGAGTGGATTACTGGTCATTGCAGGCGCGGTCGGGATGCGGCAGGCTCTTCAGGATGGTCGGGGTCGAACCTGGGGGCCGATACTTCTGGGTGTCTACGGTTTAGGACTGATCGGAGCTGGTTTCTTCATTGCTGATCCGGCCTTTGGTTTTCCTCCTGGGACCCCGGCAGATGCCCATGTCATGAGCTGGCACGGTCTTCTGCACTTCATCTGCGGTGGAGTAGGGTTCCTGGCTCTGATCGCGGCATGTTTCGTGTTTGCACGCCGGTTTGCCTCTCAAAGACAACGAGGATGGGCAGTGTACTCTCTTGCAACAGGTGTGATCTTCTTCGCAGCCTTTGTTGGAATCGCCATGGGATCGGGCCAGTCCTGGAGTGTCATTGGTTTCTGGATTGGGGTAGTGGTCGCCTGGGCATGGATTTCGGCACTAGCAGTGAAGCTCTTAACCGAGCGTATTCCTGTAAGGAGCTAAGACGGCCAATTATGGTGATTAACAAAATATAGAGGAATATCGTGAAAGTCATGGAAGGCCGATGAATCGACTAGAAGCGCGATAAATCGGCACCTACGATTGTCCGGATTCATTTTTCAATCACCATAACTCTAGCTGCCAAATATCAATGAGAAGAGATCATTCTCAGAAGGAAGGTGAACGTGATGAAATTTCGTGCCAGAATTGAGTTGAGTGGCAAATCCGCCACCGGTATCGAGGTTCCGGAAGAAGTCGTTGCTCGCCTCGGGTCGAGCAAGCGGCCAGCGGTCCGCGTCACGATCAATGGTCATACATATCGCAGTACTGTAGCCCCTATGAACGGAGTATTCATGCTCCCGATAAGTGCAGAAAATCGTTTGCTCGCCAATGTGAGCGCAGGTGACGAGGTGGAGGTCGAGATCGAACCCGACACCCAGCCTCGCGAGGTGAGCGTGCCGCCCGACTTACTGGAGGCGCTTGATCGTGATGTGGACGCCAAGCGCTTCTTCGATGGGCTATCGTATAGTAACAAACAGCGGGTTGTGCTCTCGATTGAGGGAGCTAAGACAGCCGAGACAAGGGTTCGACGCATCGCGAAGGCAGTTGAATCTCTACGAGAGGGCCGAATCTAGTGCGGAGATGGGAGCGAGTTGCATGTTCCCAGCCAGAGATCTGGATGGCAATTACATTCAGGCCTATCACCTTTATCCACAGGCCCAGGACATGAGACAATGCATCGGTTGAGCGAAAGTCTCTCCTCGTTGATCACGCCAGAAAGAGTACGTGCACTCCACGCTTTCTGGCGTGATGAGCTAACGATACCCAGATGGTACTGTCTGGGCAGGCAGCCTTGTACTGCAGAGCGAAGCTTCAGAAAAATCATTCATGCTCCAGTATCATCCAGACATTGAAGCGAGGATCGTGCGAACGGTTTTCGAGAATAGGTTATTAACATGCTAGAATAGGGAGGTATTGGTGTGGTTGATAGTCGATGAACCTGAAATTTCTTATAAAATTTGTAAAAGAATTGTTGATGATTGTTGAAAGGATACTGATGCAGAGGGAATCATTAGTTGCAGTAGTGACAGGTGCCAATCGTGGAATTGGTCTTGAGGTGGTTCGTCAACTGGCAAGAAGAGGGATGCGAGTCGTCTTAGGATCACGCAATCTTGAGAAAGGGGAGGTGGCTGCTCGGTCACTCTCACATGAACTCGAAGACGGAATGGTGTTCCCGCGTCAACTTGATGTCACGGACCAACAGAGTATTGAGCGATTGTTTAAAGATGTGACTGCTGATTTTGGACAACTGGATGTGCTGGTGAATAACGCTGGCATCTTGTATGACTCCTGGGAACAGGGCATAACGGCTGATTTGAGCGTAGTACATGAGGCATTGGAGACTAATTTGTTCGGAGCATGGCAGATGTGTGAGGCATTTCTGTCTTTACTTCGTAAGAGCCGTGCAGGACGGATCGTAAATGTGTCTAGTGAGAGCGGATCGCTGACGAGTATGGGAGGAGGAACTCCTGCATATAGTGTTTCGAAAGTTGCACTCAATGCGCTTACGCGTATCCTCGCGGCTGAACTTTCAGGAACGGGGATTCGGGTGAATGCGGTCTGCCCAGGCTGGGTTGCTACTGATATGGGTGGAGCAGGAGGACGTCCTCTTTCAGAAGGAGCGGCAGGGGTTGTGTGGGCAGCAACATTGCCAGCAAATGGACCAACAGGTGGATTTTTCCGGGATGGGAACAGAATTCCCTGGTGAGTTTGGTAGGAAGGGAAAATACTTACTATATTTGAATTGTAGAGTTTTATTCCTCTATCATGGCCCCATCCTACGTAAGCTGACACCGGGGGCAAAGTAGCGGGCATTACGGGCATCCCTTCACTCATATCCTCAGTACCGAATCCTTTCGGGGAAGAGCTGCGTCTGAGCGAAAGGTCGGAAAACTGGCTTCTCGTCGCTGTTCTCTGCTGAACACCGGGTATCGCAGGCGTAGCTCTCGGTGCCTCACGCCCCAAGATTGTGCGTTAATGGCGCGACCAGCCTTCTCTCAGTACCCGTGATCTTTGTCATGGGTAAATCTGGAGGAATTTCACTTCCCCTTCTGTCCAGATGCGGGTACACTCCCGTGTAGGAGCAGAGTAGAGAACATGTAGTGAAAGGAGAAAGGTCATGGTATCCACTTCTACTCGTCTCACCCCCCGGGAACGGGTTGCGACCCGTAAGCTCATGTGGGTTGGGCCGCTCACGATCGTTGTGGTAGTGCTGCTGAATCTCGTGGTGCGTACACTCGCGATCAACTTCTTCGGCGTGGCTGCGAGCTTCTTGTACTTGCAAATACCTGTTGTCATCGGCAGTACCGTCAGTTTCTTGCTGTTAGCCCTGCTCGCCTTCGTGCTGGTCGGTCGTTTCAGCCGCCAGCCGATTCGAAACTTTTGGATCGTGGCAGGTGCGGCCTTGCTGGTCTCGTTTCTGAATCCCTTCCTGCTCCTGGCTGGTTGGTGGCTTCCTGTGGTGGGCATGAACTTGCACATCTTCTGGACGATGATCGTCATGCACATGGTCTCAGCACTCATCGCGGTCAGCATGCTGACGACACTCGCCGTTGAGCGTTCGCGGTCCTTGGCCGCGGATACTTTGTGAAGAAGTTCACCAGGATGAACACACGGAAAGAAGCAGATGAGGGCACATCCGGATGAACATTGTACGTGTGACGAGCATGGCTGCCATGTGCAGTCCATTCGAAGAGACAGGAATGAATCGGATATGCGAGAAGCACACGAGAACCAGGAGAAAAGAACGTCTCAACCATTAAGCTACAGAAATGAAGAGGAGGAGGTGCATAGTCATCATGACTGCACGTATTCTACAGATTATCGTTGGTCTTGCCGGGCTATGCGCTCTGGTGCTTGGCCTGTTCATCTGGATCGCCAACAGTGAGCTCACCGACACCCATATGCTCTTCGGCCTGCTTGTCACCCTGGGGCTACTGGTGATGAGCATCATCGCACTCACTGCCCCCGTACTGCGCATCTGGGGCTTGGTCGGGATCATCTACGCCATCATTGTGCTGATCTTTGGCGTGTCGCACTCCAACCTGCTGGTCGGGAATCTGCACTGGCTGATCCAGACGCTGCACACGCTGGTCGGCATCGGTGCTATCGTGCTGACAGGCGCACTTGGCGCACGCTACCGGACACTGAAGCGCGGCGAGGCGAAGCCCGAATCTTCATCTCAAGCGCTGCGGCTCTGAGTTTCAGTTAACTGCATACGATGGTTCAAGAGGAGGGAAGAGATGCGTATTTCCCGTGAGGGTAATCTGGTGACGTTGATCAACGTCTTTGAGACAAAACCTGAGCAGCAACAGGCACGGATCGATGCGTGGCTGCGCTTTGTCGAGTCCGTCAAGGAGGAGCAAGGCCTGAGCAGCCTCGCGGGTAGATCCCCCTCTGTACGAAGTCGTCTCTCTCTTTGAGCGCAAAGGCAGTTTATTGCCTGAGCAGCAGCTGTCGCTGGCGCGGTAGCATGGGTATCCTCTCCCGCTCGCGCACATATCGAGCCGATGGAGAGATGACAAGAAAAAGGAGCAAGGATCATATGGCCAAGTCCTATCGAGTCACTGCTTTGTAGCACGACTTTCAGAAATCATCGCTTTTATCACAGGAAACGAAGAAAAATGAGAGGAAGAAGAAAGATGTCAACTAGAAATATACAAGAAGACATGACGATGAACATGAAAGTGATTGGCTCTTCGAAAATGATCGGCTATTGGACAACCACGATCATCGTCACGCTTGAGCTGTTAGTAGGCGGCGTGACAGACCTGATCCATGGGCGAGAGTTGCTCTTCGTTGGCGATCCTGTCGTCCTGGTCCTGGCGCACCTGGGCTATCCGCTGTACTTGCTCTCGATTCTCGGAGTATGGAGGCTGCTTGGAGCCATCGCCTTACTTGTGCCGCGTTTTCCTCGGCTCAAGGAATGGGCGTATGCCGGCACCTTCTTTGTCTACATAATGGCGGCTGTATCATGGGCGGCGTGCGGGGGTGGGCTGGGTGACCTCATCGGGCCCCTCGTTTTCGCCATGCTCACGCTCGCTTCGTGGGCGCTGCGACCGCCAAGCCGGACCCTCGGAGTAATACTTCCTGCGATGGCACATGCGTAGACCCTCTATGAACACTCGACCCGGTCCATTCTAGGGCTAGATGAAAGAAAGGGACGGTGCTGAAGCACATGGCGACCGGAAGCCTCCTGACTCTTGATGGACCTCTCAGCCTCGTCGTCATCGAGGGAAACAGGATCGAGAAAGATCGGTCTGGACAAAGGCGGTGGTACAATGGAAGCGGATGTCCGGCATCGTCATACGGCACCGATAAGAAAGAACTCTATTATGCGAACACGGGATGATCACCGATGGCAAACAAACGGAAACACAAGCCAGGAGCGGGTCGAGATAAACGATGAAGTGATCAGAGAGAGTCGTGTCACCATCCTTACCTGGCGGCTCTATCAGCTCTTCTGGCTGCTGATTTGTCTCTATTTTCCTCTGGCTTCTTTAGTGAGCAAACCAGATGCCTGGCTTCGTCTCGTTGTGGGCATCATGGCTCTGCTCTTTTTTGCGATCAGTTATACCTGGATCATGTGGCTGCATCCCGCGAGCCAGGGAACGCGAACACGTAGCCGATCACGTTTGTCGGTGCTCCTCCCGGTGGCTCTCAGCCTCCTGGTCACCGTATTCAGCCTCCTGGATGGTCCTGCCTGGCTCTGGTCCTTTCTAGGGGTGAGCGCCATAGCTGGAGTGGTGCTCCCCATGCGCCGTGCGGGGGGGGTCGTCGTGCTCTTGACAGCGCTTCCGCTCCTCATCACCCTCTTCACTCATCGAGGCGTGGCGGGGATCGACTGGTGGTGGCTCATCGCGCTGATGCTGCTGGTACGAGGTCTGGGCCTGGATATGATTGGCGTGTCCCGCCTCTTCAGCGCACTTCGCGAATTGCACACCGCACGGCGCGAACTGGCCCGTCTGGCGGTGATCGAAGAGCGCGAGCGCCTCTCGCGGGATCTGCATGATCTGCTGGGACAAACTCTCTCTGTGATCACTCTCAAGAGTGAACAGATCCAGCACGCTGTGCTCAGGAACTTACGGAGATTGAACAGGTCGGGCGGATGACGCTGCGCGAGGTTCGCAAGACCGTCGCAGGCTACCGACAACCGCGACTGTCGAGCGAATTGGACGGTGCGCGACAACTGCTCGAAGCAGCGGGGATCTCCTCTTCCATCGAGGAGCTTCCTGGAGAGCTTCCCCGGCCGCTCGATGCGGTCCTGGCGTGGTCGGTGAGGGAAGGGGTCACCAACGTCATCCGTCACAGTCGGGCACGACACTGTCTGCTGCGATTCACGCAGGAGCAGAGTTGGATTGGGCTGGAGCTGCTCAACGACCGGGCAGGGACAGAGGATGCTGGCACGCAATGCATTGGTCAGGGGAGTGGGCTGGTTGGCCTGCGGGAACGAGTGAACGAACTGGGAGGAACGATGGAGGCCGGTCCACTGCTGCTTGAAGGCGAGCCCCATTTTCGCTTACGCATGGAACTGCCGATGCAGTCCCAGGTGGAAGTGACCGCTTTGCAGGAGGAACGATCATGATCCGTGTGCTATTAGCAGAAGACCAGGCGATGGTGCGTGGGGCACTTGCAGCGTTACTGAGTCGAGAACCAGATATCGAGGTCGTCGCGGAGGTGGCGCGGGGCGATAAGGTCGTCGAAGCAGCGCTTGCCTCGCGCCCAGACGTGGCGCTGCTGGATATCGAAATGCCAGGGGGAGGCGGACTCGGAGCTGCCCAGGCGTTACGCACAGCGTTGCCATCCTGCCGCGTAGTGATCCTGACCACTTTTGGGCGCAGCGGCTATCTGCGCCGGGCGATGGAGAGCGGGGCAGTCGGCTTCCTGCTTAAAGATGCCCCCGCCTCAGAACTCGCTTCTGCCCTGCGGCGAGTGATGCATGGGGAACGAGTCGTTGATCCCGAACTGGCCTTACTGGCACTTTCGGAGGGAAACAATCCCCTGACCCAGCGAGAGCGGGAGGTGCTCGCGGCTGCCCTTCCTGGTCTCAGTCATGCGGAGATCGCCACACGCCTTTCTTTGTCCGAAGGGACAGTGCGCAATCACCTTTCTACGGCCTTGCAGAAATTGGGCGCGCACAATCGGATGGAGGCAGCACGTCTGGCCGAACAAAAGGGATGGCTGTGATCACGCTGTGCTTCTGCTCTCGCTTTGCACGGGATTTTGCCATACTATGCGATGCATTTCACATGCTTGAAAGTATCAGCACTCCAAACCTTTGCGGATAGTTTTCAGATTTGGATGCGCTGACCCCATGGGAGCGAAGGGATGCCCGCTACTTTGCCCCCGATGTCAGCTTACGTAGGATAGGGCCATCTGTTCAAGTTATTCAAGGAACGATCACAGTGCGAACATCGCTACTGAAGTTTTCGAGATTGTCCAAAGCCTGGTTGATGGCATCAGCGTCTAAAGGCACAGTATGTGTAATGGCGTCCGAAAGTTTTAGCTTTCCTCGTCGAGCAAGTTCGAGGAGAAGTGGTAATTCTTGAAGGAGGTGGTCGTTGGTGCCTATGATTTCGGCTTCCTTGCCAAGCAATTCCCGATACGTATCGATTTCAAGTGGTCTTTCACTAATACCGACTATGACTGCACGGCCCATGACTGCCAAAGACTGTACTGCTTGCTTCATTACTTGTGGAAGGCCAATCATCTCAATCGCAACATCAACTCCTTTGCCATGAGTAAGCGAACGAATTTCGGCGACAGGATCATTCGACATGGCATTCACGGGAATGGCACTATATTTTTCGGCAAGCCTGAGCTTATCTGCGTTGATATCTACTGCATAGACATCGAGTGCACCAAATGAATATGCGAGCTGAACTGCTGAAATCCCAAGTCCACCTACACCGAAGATAGCAACTGTCTCACCGCCTTGCAGCCTTGACTTACGTAGAGCATGGAATGCAGTAGATGAAGAGCACATGAGGATTGCGCCTTGTTCAAAGGGGATTTCATCGGGCAAAGATACGAGGTTACGTTGAGGAACTGAGACGTATTCTGCATAGCCACCATCTGCATAGCGTCCGATCATCGAGCCTCTAATGCAGAATTGTTCGTTACCTGTGTTGCAATAGTAGCAAGTTCCACAGCTCAGCACAAAGTGCACACAGACGCGGTCATCAACTTTGAAAGTTGTGACCTGTTTGCCTACCTGTTCAACGATTCCAGCGATTTCATGCCCAAGAGTTCTGGGCAGTGGATGCACAGGCGATTTGCCTGCTCGATAATGTACGTCGGTATGGCAAAGGCCAGCGGCCTTTATGCGCACCAGAACGTCGTTTTCCCCAATTATTGGCATGGGGATATTTTGCAGTTGGAGGGAATGTTGGACCTCGGTGAGGCGAACGGCTTTCATGCTTTAGTGCTCCTTTGATGCTTATGGTGTTATCGCTGTTCTTTTGTTATTGGATTGTATACAAAGCAAGCGTTGTGAGTAAAGTGGGATGTGCGAAATCGCAACT
>WNFW01001636.1_pt1 | contig 15056 bp, 13 predicted proteins | sample 5400131 | NCBI WGS metagenome assembly WNFW01 (sample SAMN13153362, study PRJNA577476) | soil metagenome | isolation source: 20 cm soil or saprolite under grassland replicate 1 | place: USA:California | collected 2016-06-15 | reverse complement strand
TCTCTCCGATCCTTGTTCCAGTCGTCAGTGTCGGGTTTGGGATAGCCTCGGCCACGGTTGCCACTCTACTCTATTTCACGATGAGGAACGTCAGGAAAAGAGAGGGAGTGAAGGACGAGGAGCCGTCAACAAGGCGAGGATCGACGAAGAGACCCCTCAAGAAGCCGCAGGCTTCATCTTCTAGAAGTGAGAAAGCCGCGGGCTCCTCAATAATGGTGCCAAGACAAAGGGCGTCAAGCGCGGGGGCGTCAAGCGTTAGGCGTGGAACAGCCCCGCAGAGCGGCGACGAAAATGATCAGCCAGAATAGAAAGGCGTCTCTACAACTCAGGCAGGTTCGGACCTGGATACTGCGAATCTAGTCCATAGGGGACAAACCGCCCTTATCGAACCGGACAGCTAGATGAGCTGGATTGGAAGCAGAGATCTTCTGATTCGGGTGATAGCACACGAGCGAGCATGTCGAGAGTCCGAGAAGGTATATTCCCAGTCCTGTGAAGGTCCTGTTACTTTTACAGTCGTTTGTCATCGCCTATCTTGGGTTCTGGATGTATGAGAATTATCAGAACGATTTCTACTTCCAAGCCTATGTCAACGCGTCGCTACAAGGAAGCGGTTTCACGATAGTTGCGTTGAGCAGTGTAGGAATCTTCAGCGCCGTAGCAATGGGTCTTTACTTAAAGCTCCGAAGAACGCACAGGGAACTAGAGCATCTGATATTGACCGAGCATTCTGCTTCTGAGGAAGAGGGCTCCAAGAACATTCTAGAGCCGCACGTCGAACAGCACTTGATCAACATGATAAGAAAGTCGACGGCTAACGAAACAACGAGCGCGTCCTCATCAATGCCGGTTCTTAAGAGAGAGAACAGTCAGACATAGGGAGACACTGCTGTTTCTCGCCCCCACAATCAATTCTGTGATCGAATCAGAATAGCGCCCTTTCCCAAATCGGTCAATGTTGGCCTCATGAGAATTCCGTCTCATTCCGATTCTAGATTCCTAGACGGAATAATAGGACGACATATCCTATGCCGCTTCGAACGAAGCTCAGCTTGCTCGTTCCTCTTGGTCGGCGAGTGAAAGTAATAGGGACTTCGGTTATGGAGAATCCCTTCTTCTTGGCTCTGATCAGTAGTTCAGCTGTGACTTCGAAGTTCTTAGCTACGAGTTCATCTCTCACGCTTTCAATCGCCCGTGTGGAGTAGATCCTGAACCCCGATGTGACATCGCTCGATGGCATTTTGAAGGTGTTCCTCAATACCCAGTTGGTAGAGGCGCTCACCATTCTCTTGAACCAGGGCAGCTCTTGGACGAGCCCTCGAGCTTTTGATCGACAACCCACGACCACATCGGCCTCTTTCGTCGCGTCAAGAAGCCGTTCGATCTCTTGAGGATCATGGTTCAAGTCCGAATCCATTGTCAGTACATAGTCAGATTTCGGATCCACCAAGCTCAAGCCCTTCTTTGTCGCTTTTCCTAGTCCGAGTCTCTCTTCGCGAAACTCGACTCTGACTCGAGGGTTCCATTTCGCGAGCTCGCTAACTTTTTGCAGGGTGGAGTCTGTTCCTTCTACTACGAATATGACTTCATAATCCCTGTTTAGCGCTTCAAGAGATTTGATTAGACGAGCTGAGAATTCATCAATTACTTCTTCTTCGTTGTATAGCATTATGACCGTGCTGATCTTCACCATTCTGTTCTTCTCCTCACTATACTAGTGTCAGATGTGGATTGCTTTCTCGACCTCAACCTTCTGAGGAATCACTGTCCTTGGTTTGATTTCTGGGTTTCTTGACACTGTCGAGAACTCCGTTTCCGAGACTATGAAGTTTGCACTTGACGGTTTCCTCGACCGCGTTCCGTCCGTTGAGCCTCGGGATCCATCCTAGTGATTTTGGCTTCGTCACGTCGAGAGGCATTGATCTAACGTCTCCAACCCATCCCCTGCTGTCGCCAAGACCACCCTTGAACTTGAACCGCAAGTTGGTCAAACCCATCGTTTTCGCGCCGTGACCTCCCATCCATCTTCCGCGAGTCTCTCCGAGAGAATAGAACCAATGAATTCTGTAACCCCGGGCGATAAGGCCTTCAAAGCAACGAAGACGCTCTATCGCAACGGGTTTCTAGTTCACCGATTTCAGTTGGTACCACATGCTTTGCCTTCACCCGGATCACGTTCTGCAATCTTATGGATTCCAACCTGAATAACCTCGGTATAAGAAGTACCATCATTGACCGAATGGACAGGAATCATTCACCATAGATCGAGATGGGAACCTTTCGTATTCTCATATTCCGAAACACGTAGACTGGGCTGGACTATCGTGTCGCTATGAGTAGGCGCACGCCTGAGCGAGGGTTGCATGAGTTCGTGCCGTGAAATATCGAGGAGACCGCCCTTAGACCGTAACCGCGACTCTTTGTTTCTGCTTCGGCAAACTCGCCAATATGGCGTATCACGTTTCTCAACGATCTCGTAACCAGTTTCCTTGTGTTCCACTCTTCGACTTGGAAGCCCACGCTTTGGAGCTGACGCAGTATTCCTTGCCGAATTTCCTCCGTGTGAGTTTCAACGAAAAGACAGCGACACTCTTGGATGATCTTCATACAAGAGTCGAATATGCTCTGCTCCGTTCCTTCAATGTCCATTTTGATTACGTCCACTCCTGTTGGCACCACATTTTCAAAGAGTAGGACCTTAACCTGAATGTCTCCGTCAGCAGAGAGTGCCGAGGCGTGTCCGTCGGATTTCAGAAAGGTCGGACTGATTGACGAGCCGGTGACGGCTCCGCGGATAAGAGATACATTCTCCGCGTGGTTTAGTTGGACGTTGCGCTTCAAGAATGAGAACGCAATAGGGTTCGGCTCGACAGCCACCACCTTTCCTTGGGGCCCAACTTTTTCTGATGCCATTAGAGTGAAATCGCCGAAACCAGCCCCCAGGTCCAATACCACATCCCTCTTGTTGATCAATGAAAAGGGATACGCCTCGGCAAAGTAGGTGCTGTAGTAGGCCGCAACGAGATCTGGCGGCAAGCAGATTTTCAAATTACTGGCCCTGAGCATTATTGGTTGAATCGTCCGATTTTCTCTGAGAATCATAGGCCTCACCTAGTAAGAGTGGGCGAGAACTGTCTCCTCACTCTTTTTCCAATGAGCGCTGGCGAAGTAATTGTTGCGAAGAAAGTGGGGCGTATAGTGGCAGGCATGGGAAGATGCAACATGCACTATATCCTTTAGCAATCTTCCGTTGTTCCCATGAATTCGAGGATCAAAACCTAGGCATATTCCCAGGCGAGATCGCTGCTCATTCAGTGAGAGGGGCCTCCCTGCCACTTGGCAGTTCGTCAACACCAATCCGCTTGAGAATGCTGTTAGAGAATGTACGGGCTGAAAAGAATGCGCCCCGCGCTCGGGCAATGGCAGAGTGTTCCTGCCATCCAGCCTCGTCATCCATCAAACTGTCGATTTGGTCTGCAAGCGATTCATATCCGTCGTATCCTAGCCCGTATCGACCTTTGGAAACGATGTCCACCCAAGGGCCGCCATTCTCGCTCGTAAATACGATTGGCACCGCACCTGCGTTCATTCCTTCGGCGACAGATATACCAAATGGTTCAAACCGAGAAGCATGAATGATCAACTTGCTTCTTCCCAATAGGCCTAGCAGAGTTTGCCTGGGCGCTTCCGGAAGAATGTGAACCCGTCGTTCAAGACCTAGATTTCTTACTTGGCGAACGAGGCTTCTGAAGTATGTGACATCACGGAGGTTGCCTATTATGAAACATTTGCAGTCTGTTTTCACCATGCTCATTGCTTGGATAACTTCCTCGAACTTTTTGTTTGGTTGTATCCCACCCACTGAAATGATGATGTTCGACTTTTGAGGAACCTTGTATGGGAAGGCATCAACCGGCGGGAAGATTGTTATTATTTCTCTATCATTGAAGGTCCTGCTCATGTATTTCTTTGTCACGCTAGAGTTTGCGACCGGCCAATCAACCCAGAGCCTGTCCATGTCGAAGAGCCTCGCCATGAAAGGCATGACGAGCATTTCTGACATACGTCTCAACACAGAAGAAGTTTCCAGCATTTTGTTTCTGTACTTGACACGGCAGGCGTAAGGAAAGTGGCTATACAACAGGCTCCTTACGTCTCGGCTCTCAAAGATTGAAGAAAGGGCTGGGGAATCATCGTTGAATACGACGAGATCCGGTTTGAATCGTTCCATTGTTCTCCCTAAGAAACGAGAGACGCCCATCAGAACCGCTGCCAGGTAGGGCGTGGTCATTGCGCCGATCGGCAGTTCGTAGCCGGTGCTACTGGTCAGAAGCGAAAAATGCTTGACCCTAGATGTTGATAAGGATACTCCGAATATTTTCTCGAAAACCTCTGGTCTTGCTCCCCAGAGCGAAACAAGGCCGACTTGCGAATTCGGGAGCCTTGATAGCGTCTCGGCAATTTTAATCGCAACAAATGACCCTCCGCCTCCTCCGAAGCTAGCTCCACCGTTCGGACCAACCACGAGAAAGCGCTTCAAGAAGCTGCCATTTCCTCGTAGATGCGGAGGAGTTTGCCCGCTATCACATCTGGCGAGTTCTCGTCTAAGACTCTGCTCCTCGCATTACGCTTCATCCTCCGTTTCAGGTCCTGATCTGAATCGAGGAACCTCATTGCTTCTGATAACTTGGCCGGATCCGGAGGGACGAGGAACCCATTCTGCCCGTTTGTTACCAACTCCTTCAAGACAGGCAGATCCGTCGCCACTACCGGGGTGCCACATGAGAGTGCCTCCATGACTACCATGGGAGACATTTCCGAGAGAGACGGCACCACGGCAAACTCTGCACCTGAATAGAGTCCGGGCAAGAGATCTCGCGGTACAGATCCAATGAACCTGACCATCGAATCGATACCGAGTTCTCGAGAGAGTATCATTAATGAGCTCCTCTCGATTCCGCTTCCTGCGATAATTGTTGTAAAATTCGGATGAAGTCTTTCAATAGCGCGAAGTAGAATTGAGACTCCTTTGCGTGGATCAAGCCTCCCGACGAAAACAGCATATGGTCCCTCTCCGAGGTTGTAAGTCTCCCTCGCTCTTCGTGCCCCGACCATGTCGGGTAGAAAGAAGTCCGTATCGATGGGGTGAGGGACAACGCTGGTCTTTTGTTCGATTCCGAGCCAGGCACCGAACTCTCGAGCGACGATCGATGAAAGAGCAATGAACTTGTTCACTCTCTTGATCACCCGTTGGGCCGTGAGCAGAGACAACGTCCGCCTGACATACGCTTCGGCACTGGACGGAATCTGCCCGATCCAAGGGGGAGGATTGTGAAGGGTGAATGCAGTGGGGACGCGAGGTTTGAGACTTAGATACATTGCGGCGGAAGTCTCTTCATGGAAATGAGCAACGTCCGGTCTATGGGATAGGGTGACGGAATAGCCGGTCATCGCGGAGAGTGCTCCACCTACTGAATGGGTCAATATCCATGTCGGGAATGGGGCGGGGAAAATCTTGATGGGTGAATGCACGGGATGGACTCTGACGTTTGGATGAAATTTAGCCCCTGGAACGACATCGCTCACGAAGTGGACGCTAGCGCCCTTCCGAGCAAGCGCGTTTGACAGGACGAATGCGTGGCTCTCTATGGCTCCGCCGAATGCAGGAGGAGCAGGAATTATGCCAGTACTAACCAGCATGATAGAAAGGTCCAAACCGGAGGTCACCTTCAATCCTGAGTATTGCGACTTCTGAATTCCTGAATACGCAAATGAGTCCGTCTCCCATCTTCGTGAACCTGACGGTTTGGGCGTATCCTCGCAGGTCCAGAAAAATGTAGCTGACCGAGTATGCCTGCATAAGGCTGAAGGCCGAGTAAGAAGAGACGGGTCCGTTGAAAGCTAGATTGAGCAGAGTAATCCAGAGATCCAGGGAGACGATTGAAGAGCTAGACGTTGCTAGGATTCCGAGGGTTGGAAGTTTGGTTGTGTTATCACTCGCGTTGAGGAACGAATTGGCACCTTGTCCTGGTCCTTGGCGATAGGTGATGGAGATGGGAAACGTTTGCCCGTCTGGCAGTGATATTTGCATTAACGTCGTGTTCTGAGAGATCCGAGAATAGTCGAACCTTTCGCCAGCGAAAGCTAGCATTCTGCACATGAAGCTTGTACCGGTCGAATTGTTCATCAAAACTGAGTAGCCAAGATGAATAACGTTGGGTGGATTTGCTGAGATAGTCCGGTTTATTTGGCCGAAGGCCCAAGAGTAGCTGAACGAAAAAGAGGTTAAGTTGCTTGAAGACGATCCGTTTAGGACAGTTTTGAGCGGGGCAGAGACAAGGCTCTGAACGTGTGTTCCCGCTGTGTCATTGAACGTGACAACTTGATAGTCATCGTCGAAGAACAGAAGCCCCTGAGGCCCTGATGCCTTGTTCAAGAAGACCGCAGGAGTATAGATCGTGGATGGAAAAAAGTCTCCGATAGTTACAGATCGGCTGTCGAGAACGTAGTTACCAGCACTTATGATGTTTGCCACTCGAATTAGGGCTAGATCGGGAGAAGTTATTACGTAGTTGACCGGTTTAGGTGTCAGCTCCGTTCTTTCGCTGTATCCTGCAATCCAGGCGCCTAGTGCAGGATAGTCCGAATAGATCGCATCATTTCTGGCCGTATGGAGAGAAATCCAATCCAGACCCTGAACTATCTGAGGGTCTAGAATCTGATTGGCCGCCGTTGCAACCTGAAGCGTCTCGAAGTCGCCTATCATGAAACCCGCTAGAATCAAGCAAATTAGCAGCCCAACCCCAAGTTTGACCCACGACATATGCCGATCCATAAGACTAAGCAAATACCTGTAAGATTCGGCTATGAGCAGGAAAAATGGGATCGGGAGGAAGTAGGCGGCCCTTTCGAAAATTGTGGAGTTTAGCAGACTGACCAGAATTATCGCCGCAACGCTCGACGCGGCAATCATGCTAATCCCGGTCTTGTCTCTGGCTTGAACGATCATTACGAAACCGAAAACCGAGGCCGCAATCAAGAGATACGCAGAGATGCTTAGCCTTGCATTGATGTAGATCAACTGAGCAATGACCGATTCTAGCGACAAAGGCGCACTGGAAAACAGGTTCACGCTGTTAGTCACGAGAAAGACGTAGGTCGGAATATACGGCGCGCTAAAGATTACCGCTAGCCCAGCCGTCGAAGCATACGCCCGAACAGGAGGCTTGAATCCAAGACGAGGAATGAACGTTAAGGCACCCACGACTACGAAGACGATTATTGCGTAAAGAGCAGTCAACTGATGGGAGCCGATGGTCAACGACAAGAATAACGCAGCGAGCAAAATATCCTTCGATGTAGATCCTCGAATTATCCTCGTCAAATAGTACAGTGACGGCATTGCGAATACGAAAGCGAACATGTTCAGTGTCCCTCCCCATCCCATAATTTGGTTGAATGCTTCGCTAAAGGAGAACATGAGGGCCGCAACTGATGAAGCGAGTCTTTTTTGGATGAGGAGCTTGCAAAGAAAGTAAAACGGGAAAATTACAATGCTAGGCACGAAGGCATCGACGATCTTCTGAGCAAGAAGTGCTGGGAAGAGTGTGTTCATGGGCAGAATAACGAGAAGGTAGTAAAGTGGCGGTGCCTCGAGCCTGAAATTTGGAAATACAGGATCTGCCTGGGTATACGTATGAAGAACTACTAGATCGCCCCCCAAATCCTCACTAGGCGGACCGACTTGAGCATTGATCGTGAGAAACCTGACAAGAAATACGGCCACGAAAAGTGCAATTAAAGTGATGGTGTACTTTGTGACCCTCGACCGGACAGTCTTGATTAGGCTTGTTATTCTGACGGAAACTGTTGAGAAGCGACCTAAAAGGGCGCGAAACCCGCTCATCTACTCTCTTTGTCCTGGTCGAAATCGGCGGTCGGTGCTCTTAGCTCCCGTTTTGTCAGCCAAGACCGCTCTTCTTGGATTGGAATCTAGAGTTGCTTTTTTGAGTGTGCAAGCTTTCCCACCTCTCGCCCGGCGGGATGTCGATGACGGTTACCTCCATCCCCAGTAGTTTTTCAGCGAGTGGGCCAACCAACATTCAGGGCGCCAGTAATCAGAATCCTGTTGCCTGGCATCTACGGACGCCCGGATGAGAATAATTCATCGATCCGAATCCATCCATAAAAGCATCATGCTTGCGATTCGAGGCCATTTTTTGGTAACTTCTTCAAGCGCGAAGACAGCAGGAAGAGCAACACAGGAATGCCGTCTCTCCAAAAGTCGAATTTCGACTTTGAGTAGTTATGGCGCATCTGATAGCGAACAGGTACCTCTGTAACGTTGTATCCTAATAGACGCCCGACTACTAGAATCTCTGAACTGAGCGACATTCCTTCTTGCCGCAAGGCGCTTGCAATCCTGCCTGGGAAAACCTTGAAACCTGATTGAGTGTCGGCAACTTTCTGTCCGAAGAGTAGCTTGTAAAATAGAGAGAGAACCTGGTTGCCGATTCGGTGAGACATTGACATTCCACCGTCCGGTGCGCTTTCTCTTCGCCCAATTACCAGTTTGCCCTGACTCGCGAGGTCGAGCATTTTCGGCAATCGTGATAGATCGTAAGTATCGTCTGCGTCTACGATAGCATAGAGATTCGCTCTAACCGATTCAATACCACTTTTGATTGCTCTCCCGTATCCCCTCTTAGACTCGTGAACTACGTTCACCTTGGCCCTCCGTGCCTTTTCGGCGGTACCGTCAGAGGACCCTCCATCGACCACAACAATCGCCGCCTCAGGGACCATGGCCGACAACTTGGAAATTACTCTTGTTATTGTGTGTCCCTCCTGTAAAGCGGGGATTACTATCGCTACGAAGGGCCGCGACCTAAGTTCAACTTGCGGCCATGATAATTGTGCAGAAAACGGCACATCGACTGGCTTTTCCATCTCGGAGGCAGTTACTTGCAACCGTCAAGCATCCTCAGAGTTACTTTTTACGCTGACTTGGCTCCGCGAGATTTTGAAAGCTCGACTAGAAACGCGGGCCAAAGACATTGCTTGCATAACTATCCTCGTGTCATCTCCTTCAATCTCGGGGTCGCGACCATCTACGATGTTCTCAAGGTCCGGCGTGACGAGATAGTCAAGATGGCCAGGGTGTCCATTCTCACGTTTCCAAACCCCAGAGATAGACGCAGCAAAGGCCATCGTGGTATCCAAAGCGGGCGAAGATTTCCTAAGGCAGAAAAAGCTTGAGTTTGTCAACGATATGGCCTAGAGTTACAACCGTTGTGTGACGAGAGCGTCGTAGGATATGTGTTTGATATGTCAAAACTGGACCTATCGGCTGCCAACCTACTGAGGATTCTAAGTTCGGAATCCTAACGATATAGAACTACCCTCAAACAATTCGAACCTTCTTCGACCCAAAGCCAGAGCCATTTCGTGCATGCGCTGGCTATTTCTGGAGGATGGAGTCTCTTCATTACCGAGTCAAAGATCGAAGCGGCGGCCACGGAGCTCGATAGACCTTGTTCCCCGCAGGTACTAGTTCATTGCACATCGAGATGAGCCAACTATCTTGTTGAGTATGGTGCTACATGTTTCCATTTTCTGCTCGGGAGTAGAGACAACTATTAATTCAAATGGTCGTCAAGTCCCCAGTAACGATACACATTGCCCCTGCATAGGGCAGTCTTCCTCGACCGGGACGGTGTTCTAACCCGCGAACGGCCAGACTTTGTCAAATCTCCCGAAGAGCTCGAAATTCTTCCGGGAATTGAAGGCCCGCTGCATGAGATTCAGAAGCTAGGATTCCGAATAGTCATCGTAACGAATCAGTCTGTCGTTGGGCGAGGACTTACTACTCATCATGAAATGTCGAAGATACATCAGAAGCTCGTTCAGGAGCTCGCACGATTCGGTTGCGTGGTTGACGGTGTCTACTACTGCCCTCATCGGCCTGACGAGGGGTGTGACTGTCGGAAACCTGAACCCGGACTGATCTTGAGAGCATCGAGTGAGCTCGGAATCGATCCGGCAAGATCTTGGATGATTGGAGATAAGGAGATAGATGTCGAGGCGGCGAGGCGGGCGGGATGTCGTGGTATCAGAGTCCAGACGAATGGAAATGGTCTCAAGGAAGCAGTTCACACGATTGCTCTCGCGGAAGTTGGGTCTAAGGCGGTTGGATCCTCTTGACGAAGATCCGAGCTCGAGCTCCTCTCCGGGTTAGTTATGCTGGCGGTGGAACGGACGTTCCTCCGTACCCTGGATTAATGGGGGGCGTGGTGCTCTCATCAACCATAAAGAATTATGCCTACTGCTCTGTTACGCCAAGGACTGATGGTAAGATCACTGTCTCTCGAGAGGATCAAGATGTCCGTTATGGTCCAGAAACTCTTCAGGATCTAAAGGGTGGTGGTGAAGTCGAGTTTGTTCGAGCGGTTGCCAGGCGGTTTGGTACAGATCAAGGATTTGATGCGAGTCTTCGTTATGACGCTTTACCAGGCACTGGACTGGGGTCGTCTTCTGCTCTTTGCGTTTCCCTCATAGGCGCGTTTCGAGAGTGGAAGGGGAACTCAATGACTGATTACGATATCGCAAATCTAGCTTACGATGTGGAGAGGAAAGATGTTGGTGTTCCCGGTGGAATGCAAGATCAATACGCTTCAACTTTCGGGGGCTTCAACCTGATCGAGTTCAAAAAGGAAGCCACTATTGTAAACGCTCTCCGAATTAAGCGCGAGACCTTGAACGAGCTTGAGTACAATAGCCTCCTCTGTTTCACGGGAACGACAAGACGCTCTGGTGGAATTCTCCAGAGACAGATAGAATCCTACGAACACAGAAGCCCCGCGATTATGAAAGCGCTGGAGCGTATGAAAGAGCTGACCTTGCAGATGAAAGACTCCCTGCTTACGGGCAACCTCAGAGATTTCGCCGAGATGTTGAACGCAGAGTGGGAGATTAAGAAGAAGCTTGATCAGGCTATCTCTACCGAGGATGTTGAGACGCTCCTTCATGTCGCGAGACTGAATGGCGCCATCGGGGGCAAGCTGCTCGGAGCGGGTGGTGGAGGCTTCCTCTTTCTATACTGCGACTCGGGGAAACAGGTTCAGGTGGAAAAAGCGGTCGAGAGCCTAGGGGCTAAAGCCTTCCCTGTCAGATTCGACGAGGATGGGTTGCAGACTTGGCGAAGCCCAAAGTAGCCATTACTCAAACGTTCGGAGGTAAGCCTGCAGAGAATAGGCCATCGAGTCAGTGGAACCGAGAAATGTCGCTGGCACTCTCATCCATACAGAAAAGCGTCGAGACGAAGCAACGGCTCTCTAAGGAGTCCCTTAACGAGATTATAGAAATGGCTCACATGATCGCAACCGCTTTTCGCGAAGGACGAAAAGTCGTGTTCTTCGGAAATGGGGGAAGCGCGGCCGATGCTCAGCACATTTCAGCGGAGCTGGTCGGCAAATTCAAGAGACCACGACCTCCTCTGAGAGCCCTTGCGCTAACAACAAACGCATCGATTCTTACAGCGATCGGTAACGACTTCAGTTTCGACGAAATTTTCTCACGACAAGTCAATGCGAATGTAGAGAGAGGCGACGTCGTCGTAGCGATAAGCACGAGTGGACGCTCCAAGAATGTGATTCTCGGTGTTCAAGAGGCTACTAGAATTGGTGCGAGGACGATAGCTCTTACTGGCGGGGATGGGGGATCGCTCGCTCCTCTCTGCGACCACAGAGTGATTGTTCCTTCGAATGACACTCAGAGGATACAGGAGTGTCATATCATGATAGGGCACATCGTCTGCGAATTGATAGATGACGCAATTGAGGACCCGGCAGTCGAGCATTAGCCTCCGATTTCAAAACAGGACCCAAGACAACGGCTGCTTCTTGGAACGACAGGCTGGGATGGACGAAATATTCCTTCTCTGGATGCGTCCTCTCGGGATCATGATTCATAGGTTCGCTTTCCGCACAATCCTTAAAGGGTAAAATCCTATGATCAGTCATCATCGGGTAATCTGAAATACGGTTGTCGTGGTCCGCCGTTTGATCTTTTCTAAATTCACTGAAGGAGTTCACTGGTCGAAGACCAAGATCAACGACTACTTTGGGCTGAGCGACACTCTGTCCAAAGCCACGAAGGTCTCGCGCACAGGGCTCGGGCTCTCAGGAGCATTGCTCATTCTGGCTGGCTTGTGGCTTCTTGCAGTTGAACCCGGAATCGTCGCTGGATTGATACTTTCCACAGGGTTGATCGGGTTCGGTCTGTTCAACTTGATCTTAGCCTTAACAAGGGGTCTAACCCTTTCTCGCGCCAACCAGCTTTCGCTGGCTGGCCATTTCGTCGCCATTCTAACATTCTACGTGGTCATCTCACGATTTCTCGTGGTAAGCTACACTACTGATACGATGGTGGGAACTTACATGGGAGTCCTGAGAGTTCTGCAATTTCAAAGTCCCTATGATTTCTCGATCAAACCATTATTGGACCAGTTTGGCTTCTCTTCCTCGTTCTACACTCCGGGAGTCGACGGTTCCTTCGACTTCCGTCTTGCCTATCCTTCACTCAGCTTCCTTTCAGTGCTTCCCTTCTACTTAGTTGGTCTACGCGATCTCCGTGACCCCATCTTCATCTTCCACATCATGTCGATCCTTTTGATATTCGGTCTCGCTCCAGCGAGGCTCAAGAGCGTCAGCCTAGCTCCCTTCAGCCTATTTTCAATCGTCATTGCAGGGAGCTGGACAGATAGCGTCTGGGCCTTCTTCCTAGTTCTAACTGCCGTTCTATGGTATCGTAATCCCAAGGCGAGTTGGGCGTCGCTCGGCCTCGCCATTGCAGTGAAACAGATTGCCGTTGTAATCGCTCCCTTCCTCATGGTTCGGCTCTGGTACGAGAGACCAGGGTATAGGCTACGAAGCCTAGCCACTAGCACGAGCTTGATGCTGGCGGCGTTCTTCCTACCAAACCTGCCATTCATCATTGCTTCTCCAGGGTCCTGGTGGACCGACATTGTCGCTCCCTACATGCCAAACGCGACACCACAAGTTCCTGGGGGAATAGGCCTCTCTGGCTTTCTCCTCGACCTCGGGATCGCGCTTCCTTCTACATTCTTCCTTGCTCTGATGCTCGGTACGTCCTGCGTCTTGGTGTACCTCTATGCAAGGCATTATCGTGGACTCAACAGTATGGTTTTCGCATTCCCGATTCTCCTCTTCTTCTTCTACTATCGGTCTTTCCCCAACTACATGGCCTATTGGCTATTCCCGCTTGTCTTTGAACTATACCGGCTTGGCGGTCCAAACCTCAGAATTGCACTTACGACGAGACTCCCACGTATCGCTTGGCGACCTCCTACAGGAACATTCCTCAGGATCCTGCGTCAACGGCTGACACCTTCCGTGATGGTAGTGATGACTCTGACGGTGATTTTTGCCGGAGTGTCTGGGGCCTACATAACTCAAGCTTCGAGTCCTCGTACTTCGATCCAGATCAACGGTGTAATGGACCCGGACAGCATTGGGGCAGCAACCGTGATCAACGTGACAGTTACCAACCTGCTCGCGACACCAGTCTCGCCTATCTTCTTCGTCAAGTACAGTCCCCTCCCCTATTTCTGGGATAGCAATTCGACTTCGCTACTGAACAGCGGGTCTGCAGCTTCGTATCTGATTAATGCTCCTGACGCATTGAGCGCCGTCCCCCGCGGCGATCAGTTCCACATCGTGATCTATGACAAAGTAACTGGACAGTTGCTGGGTGAATCTTCGTCATGGAAGTCAGACATTCCTGCTCCGCCATTGCCGAACCCTAAGTTGAAGTGGTGGGTCTTAGATGCGAGCGTAGGAACCAAGGTTCCTTTCAACTGGAAGCTTTCTCCTACTAACACTGACCCTGCGTGGTCCGGCATCACTCCATTAGGGATCAACACAACGGGCGGTGTGCAAATGACCCTGAACTACACTTCGCCCGCCGGGGGGATCGAGAAGTTGGCCTTGTCACAGAGAGTGTTGCTAAACGCCACTAGTGTCAGTATTCATTTCAACCAATCGCTCACGACCAACATTGCAACCAACCTCTTCTTCTCCGCCAGTGTAGCTGATGGGGCCCACATCTTGTACTACATCTTCTCCGACCGGGCAACCCAACAGATAATCACACCATATGCAACGAACACGACTATAATCATTCCAATACAAAGGTCCCAATGGAGCACAATCTCATTGCGTCCCCAGTCCATCTGGAATGCTCAGGGCTGGGCAACACCTCAGCAGGTGACCTTCACTCTATTACTGGAATCGAATTCCTTGGGGTTCTACTATGTGAGCCTGGACGGGATCAATCCGGTCTAGCCCGGGCCACAATAAGTCATTGACCCGGAGCGTCTGAAGCAGTCTGCGCGGCCACACTACCGCAATTCATCTACTCGATGAGGACATGTCTCAATTTTGAGACTTCTTCACGGTGCATTTTGAGACGCTGCTCATAGTTGCGATCGATGTTTTCGTGCAATTGATTGCGAAAGCTCGAGTCTTCGGCTATTCTCATCATTGCCTGCTTGACCGTTTCGGGACGCGCATCTTCTATCTCAACTATTGCGCCGTCGAACAATGACCGTAATAGTGCGTCATTGAGAACTATCGTCGGAATTCCGAACGCCAAGTACTCATGTATTGCGTGCGGGACAGTGTTCAGCTCGATGCTCAGCGACAAGGCCACGTCAGCGTTCCTCTTCAGCGACTCATAATGGGCGTCGTCAAGATAGCCAGGGTAGACCACATTGCTGGGGAGGTTCATTCTGTCCATTCTATGCCCTAGCTTTTCACGTTTCCCCGTGATCACAAGAAGGTAACCGTCGAGTCCCCTTATCGCCGCCACTTCTTCTTCTAGGAGTTCTTGAGGGTGGCCTCCGTGAGCCGCGATGACCAGGAAGTGATGTGCGGGAAGCGGAAACGGAGACCATTTACCAATTTGGCTTTGGCCTTTGGTTATTGTTGGCTGTGGAATGAAGTCGTGATAGGTGAAGGCGTCGGTTGCTCCTCTTG
>WNFW01011215.1_pt1 | contig 15058 bp, 11 predicted proteins | sample 5400131 | NCBI WGS metagenome assembly WNFW01 (sample SAMN13153362, study PRJNA577476) | soil metagenome | isolation source: 20 cm soil or saprolite under grassland replicate 1 | place: USA:California | collected 2016-06-15 | reverse complement strand
GCGCCACCGCCGCGAGATACTCCGCCGGCAGCGGATCGCCCGGCCCGAGCTTGAGCTGTCCCACACCGCGGGCGTGGGCCTCGAGCGCCGCGAGGCGCTCCGGCGCGAATCCCATCAGCGCCCCGGCCTCCCGGAGCAATGCGTCCGGCGCGGCGGGAGGCGTCTTACCGGCCAGGCGCAGCGTCGCCCGCAGCATCGTGAAAAATCCGGCGGCGCTCCCTACGAGCGCCTGGGCCAGCTGTTTCGGATCACCCCGCAGGGCGGCGTACGCCTGGCGCAGCCGCACCAGCTTGCCCATCAGCTCGTGCTCCAGCTGGCGACGCAGGTGCTCGCGCTGCACCGTCACGCCGCGCCAGGGATCTCGGCCCGCGAGCAGCCGGTGCGCTTCGCGCATGTCTTCGTACTCGATTGGAAAGGCGTCGGCCGAGGTTTGCCACTCTCGCTCGGTGAGGATGAGCGGCGTCTTCGTACTCGATCGGGAACGCGTCGGCCGAGGTTTGCCACTCTCGCTCGGTGAGGATGAGCGGCGCCGGGTGACCGGCGCGCCGCCACTCCCGCACCGCGCCGTCCACACGCGCGAACAACGCCTCGTCCACCGCGTCGCAGATGAGCAGCGTGTTCATGTCCGAGCGGCCCGGCACGTGCGTGCCGCGGGCGGCCGAGCCGTACAATAACAGGGCGACGAGTCTGTCACTCAAGGCCGCGGCGACGGCCGCCGCAAACTGCTCTAGCGTCATGGTCGCCATGGTTAGAATCTCCCTCCCCCGCCCCAGCCCCCACCTCCCCAGCCTCCACCCCGCCCGCCACCGGACCTACTGAGCGCGAGCGCGACAATCCACCATAGGATGCGCCCGCGCGTGACGAGAATCAGGAACACTACACCCGCGATCACCAGGCCCACGGGGAACGGTACCTGGCCGGTTTCGGCGGGGGGCGGAGGCTCGGGGGGCGGCGCCCCGGTCAGCGTGAACCCGAATTCGCGCGCGAACGCCTGCGCGATCAACTGGACGCCCAGCGTCAGCCCCGCGCCATAGTCCTCGCGCGCGAGGTACGGAGTCATCGCGTCGCGGATCCGCCCTACCTGCGCGTCGGTGAGGAACCCCTCGGCGCCGCGGCCCGTCGCGATGAACACCTGCCCGGTGCCGCGACGGTGGTTTTTCAAGGGGACGAGCAGCACGACGACGCCCAGGTTCTTCGCCGGGTCGCCCGCGGCGCCCTTCGCCCCGACGCCCCACTGGCGGCCGATCTGGAGGGCGACGTCGCTCGCTGCGCGGTCGCCGATGTCGGGGAGCGTCACTACCGCGATCTCGCCGCGGCTCTGGGCGCGCACCTCGGCGATGACGGCTTCCATGCGCGCCACCGCCTGGGGGTCGAGCACGCCGGCGAAGTCGTTGACGTAACCGCGGGGCGGCGGCAGGGAATCGCTCCCCAGCTGTACGGCCAGGAGCAACAGGAGTGCGTGCATGGGCGCGCGGGAAAGCTATCACGATTCGGGCGCTGCGCCCGCTTGACGCCCGCGGGCTGCAGCGTAAGATGCGAATCCCTCAGGACCGCCGAGGCCCGCCCATGCACCAGCTGCGGTTGACGTTCGCGTCGCTGCCGCTCGCCCTGGTCCTCGCAGCCTGCACTCGCGCCCCGCAGGCCGGCGGGGAAGGAGCGCAGGTGACGCCCGAGGGACGGCGCCGCGTCGACGAGCGCGCCATCGAACAGTCGGGCGCGCGCACCGCGTGGGACGCGCTGCAGCGCACGGTGCCGTTCTTCGTCTTTCGCACGAACAGCCGTGGCCGCCCGACGCGCGTGGAGCACCGCGGGCGCTCGAGCATCGTGTTACACGATCAGCCCCTCATCCTGGTGGACGGTGTCGCGCTGCAGGATGTCACCGCGCTGGGCGACATGCCGGCGTCCGATCTGCTCGACATCGAGGTGTTGACCGGCGTGGACGCGACGACCTACTACGGCACCAACGCCACCAACGGCGTGATCCGCCTGCGGACCAAGGCTGGGGGCAACTAAGCGGGGGAGACCGACCGCTCACTTCGTTATGGCGTGTTATAGTTGCACCCCGTGAAGTTGGGGTTGTTACGCTCGTCGAAGGGAACCGGCAGCTCGGTGTTGTCTCCGTACGCCGTATTGGTGTGGGTGTAGGTACCGGTCGGATAGATCGCGCTGACTGCGCGCCCGTACGGCGTCCGCGCGAGCCGCCGGAGATCGCCGAGCCGGTGGCCGGTGGCGAACAGCCAGAATGCCCGTTCCCGAAACAACAGGTTCACGCGGAGTGAGTCGCTCGGTGACGGTCCGGGATCGCCGAGCGCAGCCAGGTTGAATCCGCCGTTGTTCGCCGCGTCCGCGCGCAGCGCATTGAGACTCGTCACCATCCCCGGCCCGTTGCCCCCCTGCAGCAACGCCTCGGCTTCGATGAGACGAGCTTCCACCCCATCGGCAACGTGCACCGGGCTCGTTTGCGACGCGTACTTCTGGAGCACGAACAGGGGAGACAGATTGTCGAAACCCTTGCCGTTCTGCGGGGCCACGACCCGTGGATCCGCCGCGCTGCGGAAGTTGAGCCCATTCGTCCCCTCGCCGTCCGCCACCGAGAACCGACCCGTGCCGACGGGCGCCTGGTTGTTGAACACGAAGACCCCGTTCTTCTGCCGGTCCGTCGCAGTCGAGTGGAACGTGGAATAGGCAAAGCTGGTCGGCACGCCCGCGACCGCGGTGGCGGCGGCGGCGAAACTGCCCTTGTCGAGCAGCGCCCGCCCCTTCCCGACCGCGGCCAGGTTCCGCACCCGGAGGCGGGCGATGGAGTCGGCCTTGCGCGCGTTGGAATCGGCCACGGCGAAGGGCGACTGCGTCGCCGTCACCGTGAGCATCGAGTCGAAGCGGCTGATGGCACGATCGAGAATCGCGTCGGTCGCAAGTGGTTGCCCATTCTGAATCACGCCACTGGGCAGCCGCTCACTGAAGGGCACGGCCGAGCAGTAGTTCTCCGCGAAATAGACGTAGGTCATCCCCGACAGGGCCAGCATTTCCCCGATCCGGGTGTTCGGTGTGGGCGCGTACTGCTGCAACGCGCCCGCCGCGCCTTCCAGCGCCACGCGCGCCTTGTGCAGGTTGAAGAACACGTTCGTGAGCGTGACGTTGCGTTCGTCGATGGCGCGCGAGTCGTACTCGATGCGCGTTGGAAACGTCTCGACGTCCGTGTATTCGTCCGACATCACTCCGGAGACGAGAATCTGACCCTCGGTGCCGCCATTATCGCCGTCGTTGGCGAACGCGAAGTCGCCGATGCCACCGTTGTAGGCTCCAAGGGCGCCGTCGGCGTTCTGGACGTCCGGCGGGTCGATGACGTCGGGGTCCTTGAGGTCGAGCAGGCTCGAACAGGCTCCGAGCAGAGCCACGACGCCTGCGGCGAACGGAAAGGAGCGATTGGCTTTCATGGTGAGTGCTCCTGCCTAGAAGCCCAGCGATACGCGCACGGCCAGCGTGCGGATCGGTGGCGCCGTGAGGAAGTCGTCCGCGAAATCGGACTGCCCGTTGCCGTTCAGCTCCGGGTCGATGCCGTCGTAGTTGGTCCACTTGAGCAGGTTACGCCCCGTGAGCGAGATCTGCATCGACGTGGCGTGCAGCGCGCGGGCCCAAACCTCCGGTGCGTAATAGGTGACGGACGCCTCGCGCAACTTCAGGAACGTACCGTCCACGATGTAGCCGGCCTGGGTGAATCCGTAGGCTGAGCTGCCCGCAGCCACCGCCCGCGCCTGCTCGGCCAGCGGCGCCGTCGGGTCATTGACCGCGGCGCAGTTGAACCCGACGCCGACGCAGCGGAACCGCTCGGTCAGGTTGTACGCCTTCCAGTCACCGCGGTAGTCGAGCTGCCCGCCGAGACGCACCCGGTTGTGCAACACCGTGACGCCGGCGTTGAGCGAGATGGAGGTCTTCGGAATGGACGAGCCGAGAAACACCGCGGCGGGCCCCACGGTCACCTCGCTCACCTCGATGATCCCGTTGTGGTTCGCGTCGTTGAACCCCAGGATGGGCCGATCCCAGAATCCGAACAGCGGGTAGCCCGGCACCTGGCGAATCTCGCCATTCACGATGGGCGGGATGTCACTGCGCAGGGAGAGCAGCTTGTTGACGTTGCGCGCGATGCTCAGCGAAGCGTCGACGCCGACGCCTGCAGCGACATCCTGCGTCACGCTCAGCAGCGCCTCGATCCCCTGATTCTGCACCGAGCCGACGTTCTCGAAGCGCGTCTGGTTGATGCCGTTGGACGGCGGCAGCCGCCGGTTCACGAGCGCGTCGTGCGTCTTCTTGTCGTAGTAGGTAAGCTCGAGACGCGCGGCGTCGTGGAACAGCCCGGCGTCGAAGCCGCCTTCGAACTCGGCCGACCGTTCGGGTTTGAGGTTGTCGTTCCCGAAGGCGGCCAGGTCGATGCCCGGCTGATCGGCCGAAACAGCGCCTACGGTGGCGGTCTGTCCTGAGTAGAACAAGAGCGCAGCCGTCGTGGACGGCTGTTGCCCGGAGGCACCGTAGGCAAAGCGGAGTTTCAGGTTACTCACCGGAAAACTGCGCGGATAGAACGGTTCGTCCGACAGTACCCACGAGCCCTGCACCTTGGGGTACCACACGGAGCGCACCTTGCTCCCGAAGGCACTGTTGCGATCGTTGCGGACGCCACCCGCGAGGAAGACCCGGTCCCGCCAGCCGAACGACTGCTCGATGTAGGAACCGAGCGTGACCGCCACCGTCGTCGATTCCAGCGCCGTGCGGAGCGCCGCTCCGCTGAGCGTCTGGGCACCAGCCGCGAGATTCTGACCATTCGCCACCACGGCGAACGAGTTGTCCTTCAGGTATTGGAATCCGACCGCCGTCTTTGAGGTGATGGTCGGGGTGAGCGTGAACGATGCGGTTCCGCCGACGTCCGTCGTGTAGTGTGCCAGGGTGAAGCGGTTGTCGTTGCGTCGGCCCTGCCTGAAGTTGGAGAAGTTGGTCCCTTGACCACGCTGCTGAAACTGAATGTCGGTGAGGGCGGTGTAGTCCAGCCCGACGGTCGCCCGAGCGCTCAGGTGCGTGGTTGGCCGCCAGGTGGCGGCGAGGCTGGGCGTCACACGACTGATGTCCTGCTGCACCAGGATCTGGAAGACGTCTCCCGGCAAGAAGAATCCCCACATCCCCGGAGTGCTCGCCCGCCCCAACCCGAACAGGCCGCTTGGGAGGAAGCCGGTCACGTTGTTGTCGTTCTGCGGCAACCGACCTCGGCTTTGCACGATCCCGATGTTGCCCTGGAAGTCGAGCGCCGCCATCGGCACCGCGTGCACGTTCGACCGGATGCTCGTCTGCTTGAGCTCGTTGGGGCGATACACCTGGTACGACGGGGCGATGCCCACGGCCGCCGTCGTGAGCCGCTGGTACTCGACCGCCGGGAGCCGGTACACGCCGAGCTCGTCCTGATAGTCCCCCGACACGAAGTACTGCACCTGGTCGCTCCCACCCGAGACTTGCACCCCGCCCTGACCGCGGTACCCCGTGCCGATGGGGGTCTGGCTCGGGTCCATGAGAATGTTGTAGGAGGTCAGGCTGTCAATGCCACACGACCCGGGCGCGCCGGGCGCCTTGAGCGAGTTGAGCAGAGTGCACTGCACGAGCCGTTTGTTCACCGGAAATGTGTCGGGGAGCAGGTGCCCCCAGCTCCGGTAGTTCGTGGGATAGCTGCTCTTGTCGCTCAGAACCCCCGCCTCGGAGTAGACCCGCCAGCGGGGCCGGCCCGCGATTCCGTGCTTCGTGGTGATGCGGACGACGCCATTGGCGGCCTGCGTCCCGTAGAGCGTACTGGCGGAGGGCCCCTTCACGATCTCGATGCTGGCGATCTCCTCGGGACTGAGGTCGTTGAGGCGTGAGGGCGTCTGGCCGCCCGTGTTGACGGACAACGATTGGCTGTTGTTCTCTACGCGGATGCCGTCCACGTAGTAGATCGGCTCGTTCGAGAGCGACAGGCTCGCCTGGCCGCGGATGCGGACGCGCGTGCCGACGCCGACCGTGCCGCCCGACTGCAGCACCTGCACTCCGGCGGCCCGTCCGCTCAAGGCATCCGACCACCTCGTCGAGCGAAATGACGGCTCTCGCGAGCGTGAAGTCGGCCGTCGCGGTGCCACCCGCCTCGAGCTGCACGCCCCGCGTCAGGCTGCCGAACCCGACAGCTATGACCCGCAACTCGTAGGCGCCCGCGGGCACGGCCTGGAGCGCGTAACGACCACTCGCGTTGGTCAGCGCGGTGCGATTGGTGTTGCCGAGAATCACGCGGGCGCCTGTCACCGGCGAGTTATTCAGCTGATCGGTGACGACGCCCGTGATGGTCCCCTGCTGCGCGGCGGCGACGGCGGCGGTCCCGATCAGCAAGGCCGCGCCGATGCCGCCGACGCGCAGTCGGCGAATACTGGAGAGATTCATCGGGGTCTCCTCATGCAAGGAGTTGCCGGCATGTTGCACAGTCCGACGACGCACGACAGCCGCCTCTCGTCGGAGGCGCACTGCCGATCAGAGCCGATGCGACGGCCTAGCGCTTATATCGATGCGGCGGGAGGGCGGCGGAAGGACGATATCGCAGAACGAACGAGGCGTGGCACATGATTCACCTCCGTGAATCAGGTGGGACGGCGCGACCCCGGAAACCGGGGGTCAAACGTGGCTTGCGATAGAGAGGGTCGCAAGAGCCCGCGTTTCATGGTAGGTTGTCTCGAGAGAGCGTCCGTGACCCCGGTGCGCAGCATCCCCGCAGGCCGTCTTGGCGCAGCGACGCTCGCCGCCCTGCTCTGCGCCGCTCCCGCCTGCTGGTGGCACCGCAAACCGAGCGCCGAGGCCGTCGTAGCGGCGCCGGCCGGCGAAATCGCCCTCCAGGTCACCAACCACAACTTCCTCGACGTGGTCGTCTATGTGGTGCACGACGGGCAGCGCACCCGCGTCGGCACGGTGACGGGTTCGTCGAGCCAGATCTTTTATTTCCCCGAGCGGTTGCTCGGGCAGGGCCACGAAATCCAGCTGTACGGCGACGCCATCGGCAGCCCGGACTTCGCCCGCACGGAGCGGCTGACCATCCAGCCGGGACAGTACATCGAGTGGACGCTCGAGTCCGACTTGAGGCGCTCGAGCGTGGGGGTGTACTGAACCCGGACGGCGCAGCCCCGATATCCTATTGCTTCGACGCCGTCCAGCTCCCGGTGACCGCGACGGAGGTCTTCTGCGGCCGCGCGCGGAGCAGCAGGATCCACGACGCGCTGCCCGACAGCTGCGTGCCGGTCAGCGTGGCGTTTTGGAGCGCGTGCGCCGCGAGCGCCACGGTGTCCTGGGTGCTGATCGTCGTATCCTTCTTGCCCGCCACCACCGTGTCCTTCACCACCACCGTGTCGGGCTTGCGGAGGTTCAGCACGGTGTCCTTGCTGTCGTTGAGCGTGAGCCCGACGGTCCGGTCCGAGGTGAGGGCTCCATACTTGATGCTGGTCTGCACGGTGTCGGTCTTGCCGTCGCAGGTCCGAATCATCTTGTACGGACCTGACAGGTAAGCCGCGGGGCTGCTCTGGGAGAGCGTGAACGTCGCGCTCGCCGTACAGGTGTCGGCCGCCGTGCGCGGCGTGATCACCAGCGAGTCTTTGCCCCCGCCAACGGGAATGAACGTCGTGTCCGCGTAGTCGTTGGTTCCGGTCAAGGGACCCCACTGCATCGTCCACGTGCCGCTCATGTCGGTAGGCACGTTGTTCTCCACCACCAACGGCGAGGGCACGCCACCGCGACAGGCTGCGGCGAGCGCCATGAGCACCACCGACCCGATTCGCTTCGACCGCTTCGCCATCGCCAGCGTCCTTTCTCTGGTGAAGAGGACCGGCCCGCTAGGGACAGTCCGCCGTGTCGTTGGGATTGCGGAACCCGTTGGTGGACAGCTGCTGCCCCGGGCTCGGAACGTTGGAGTTCACATTCCCCTCCGTCCCGCCGTAGTAGAGGCGGCCCGGGATCTTGCCGCGCCAGATCGGGTTGGCCTTGAGGTACGGGGTGAGAACCGGCACGCAGGTGCGGCGGTAGTCGCTCCACACCTCGATGTTCTGGAACAGCGCCACGTATTTCTCGATCATGATCGAATCGAGCAGGGCCGGGCCCGTGATCGCGACCAGCGCCGGCAGCGGCGCCACCGCTCGAGCGTTGTTGAGATGCGTGAGCGCCACCGGGTCGTTTCCGGTCTGGCTGTACGCCTCCGCCAGCACGAGCTCGTTCTCCTGGTACGTCACGAGCGGTTGCCGGAAGTCCGCCACGTTGCGGCCCGCTCCCTTGATGGCGGAGATGGAGTCGCTCGGCTGGGTCACGTTCACGTCCTGACCGCCGTAGCCGCCGCCCTTGTTTTTCCCGTAGTACTGCGGCAGGCGCGGATCGCTGCGCGCCTTCATGAGGTCCACGAGGAACTTCCCCGCGACCACGTCCTGCCCGAAGGTGGTCAGCTGGAATTGGAACCAGATGTTCCGCTCCGATGTGGCGGAGGTGTGGTACGTCCGCAAGTCGCCGGTCGTGGCGCCGATGCCGAGCGAGGCGTACTTGACCACGCTATCGTATGCCGCGGCCTTGCTCGCCGCGGCTTCCACCGTGTGCAGGTAATACCGCGCCTTCAGGGTGTTGGCGGCGGCGATCCAATTTGCTTTCACGCCGCCATAGACCAGGTCCTGCGCGCCCGGCCCCGCGCCGGGGCCGCCGAGCTCCACGATCGCCTGGGACAAGAGCGCCTGCACGGCGTCGTACACGGCCGCCTGGTTGTCGAGCGTGGGCGTCGGGTCCGAGCCCACGGCGTCGGTAAACGGGATGTTGCCCCACAGATCGGCCGCGGTGCCGATGTCGAACGCTTCCCAGATCTTCGCGACGCCCAGGTACACGCTATCGCCGTCGGCACGAGCGCTCGCCTCGATCTTGCGCAGGTCGATCAGCCCGCCACCGGTGTACACATTGAACCAGTTGCCGTCCCAGCTGAACTCGTCGACGACATACCGGCTGTACTGCTCGACGAACCGGCCGCCCACGCCCGCGCACTGCTGCATCCACATGCACACCGTCATCGCGACCGAGTTCTCCTGCGAGCTGAAGAGGTTCGCCTGCACGCCCACGAACAATTGATCGCGCGTCGCCGCGCTCGGCTGGTTGGGATCGCTCGAGAGCTTGTCCCCGGTGAGGAAGCTGCCGCACGCCGAGGCCCCGAGCACGATCAGGGAGACGGCCGCGACTTTGCTGAAGCGAGTCATAGGTCGGGTCTCCTGGCGCTAGCGGTTCAAGGTGACGGTGAACACGAACGAGCGGCTTTGCGGATTGCCGAAGTACTCGGATCCCTGGATCGCGTCGGCGGAACCGCCGCCGCTCGTTTCCGGGTCGAACCCGGGCCACTTGGTCCAGGTCTTCAGGTTGCGGCCCGACACCCGGAGATCGATGCTGCCGAGCCCGAGCGTGCTCTGTACCCACGGCGCGTCCAGCGTGAAGGTGACCGAGACCTCGCGCAGCTTGACGTAGCCGTCGTCGTCGAGGCACGCCTCGTCGTACCCGGTGAACGCGCAGGGCGCCAGGTCACCATTGTACCAGTTCTGGCCGATCGGCACGGCCTTGTTGGCCCCCGGACCGGCGACGGGCCCCTCATACCACCCAGCCTGACCGAACACCTTGTCGTTCCCGACGCACGCGGTGGCGGTGCACGTGGCACGATTCTCCGTGTCCTTGTGCGTGCCGTAGCTCCACAGCGCGCCCTTCGAGCCGTTGGCCACGACGCCCCCGTGCCGGATGTCGAGCAACCCGGAGAGCTGGAGCTTGCGGTAGCGGAGCGCCGTGCGCACGCTGCCCGTCCACCGCGGGTTCGGGTTGGAGACGATCCGCGGGTTGGGATCCCCCACGGGGAACCCGTCGGCCGCGATGTAGAGCGCGCCCTGCGGCGCCCCGGAACAGGCCGCCGCGAGGCCCGCCACGAGCGATGGGTCGCTGATGCCGCAGCGGATGAATCCCAGGCTGCGGTGCACGCCGATCTCCTGACCCACCTGTGCGACCCCGTCACCAAAGAAGATGTACTGCGGGCCGTTCAAGGTGAGCGCGTAGCCCCGGTTTCGAGCCCACTGCAGCCCGACCTCCCAGCCGTAGTCGGGCTTCTGGATGGCGCGGACGTTGACTGAGGCCTCGACGCCGCGGTTCCGGAACTTCGCCGCGTTGGTGTACTGATTGGTGTAGCCCGTCGAAGGGGCGAGCGGCGTCGACAGGATGACGTCCGAAGTCGTCGAGCTGTAGACCGTGAAGGACGCGTCCGCCCGGTCGCGGAACAGCCCGACGTCGATGCCGGCCTCGAGCTCCTTGGAGCGCTCCGGCTTCAACACGTCGGCCGGCTTTTGACCGCCCGTCAGCAGCCCGCCCAGCCCGTTCTGTGTCGGCGTGACCCCCGTGCCCTGCGCGATCCCGCCGAAGATGCCCGAGAAGAACGTGGGGGTCGTGACATAGGGCGGCGGCTCCGTGCCCGCCTCACCGTAGGCCACCCGGACCTTTCCGAACGTGAGCCATGGCCGTTCGCCGATCGCCTTGGTGAACGTCCACGCCACGCTCCCCTTGGGGAACCAGGCGCGCCGGGAGAGGCGCCCAAAGTTCGAGAAGCCGTCGTTGCGGAGCGAAGCGGTGAGGTAGAGTTGCTCGTACAGATCGAGCGTACCCTGGCCGAAGTAGGATTCGCGGTGGATCACCGTCTCGTTGTCCTGCGGGGGATCGCGCAGCACGGTGTTCGACAGCTTGAACGGCGTCGGCGCGACGAGCGAGCGACCGACCTCGAACAGGTTCCGGTGGTTCTCGCTGTTCAAGTTCTGTCCGAGCGTGACCGTTCCCGAGGCACGGGAGCTGATGGTGTAGTTCACCGTGCCGGTGAGGTTATGATCGATCTGGTAGGTCACGATCTTTCCTTCGATCACGCGACCGCTGAAGCACACGTCCGAGGACGAGATCGGGCAGCCCTCGAGGCGCTCGTCGTTCGAGTAGTCCGCCCCCAGCGTGTAGTTGAACTTGAGCCACGGCGTGACGAGGTACTCGGCACCGATGTTCCCGAACACGCGGCCCACGTTGCCGAGATTCTGTTGCTCGAAAATGTCGTAGAACGGGTTGTCGAAGCCCCGGTCACCCACCAGATCCGACGCCTGGGGATGCTGGAACCGGTACGAGCGGTGCAGGTGATTGACCGGATCGAGGAACGGCAGGTTGTTGAAGTCGGGCGGCGTGCGCATCACCGGGATCTGCACGCCGTTGACGTTGTTGCCGCGCTGCGTGTAATGCCCGCGGGTGTCGGCGTACGACAAGTTCGCGCTGATCTTCAGCTGATCCGAGGGGCGGTGCGATCCCTTGACGCGCACCGTCGCCCGGTTGTAGCGGTCGTTGTCGCCCACGAAGAAGCCGTTGTTGTCGAGATTCTCGCCGGACAGGTAGAAGGTGGTTCGGTCGTTGCCCCCCGACACGGTGATGGCGTTCTCGATGACGTGTCCGGTCGTGTACAGCTCGCGGGAGTGATCGTATACCGGTGCGCCGGCCGGAATCGGCGGCCCCCAGCTGCGCCGGCAGATCCCGGCGCCGGGGTCATCGCACGAGCCACCGACGGACGTATCGGCGTGCAGGCCGAAGCTGCCCTGACCGAACTTGGTTTGCAGATCCCAGAAGTGATTCACGTTGTCGAACGAGGCGGACGAGCGCAGCGAGAAGTGCGTGGCTCCCGCCCGTCCGGACTTGGTGGTGATGAGCACGACGCCCTGCCCGGCGCGCGCGCCGTAGATCGCGCCCGCGGCCGCTCCCTTGAGGATCTCGACCGACTCGATGTCGTTCGGGTTCAGGTCCATGGCGCGGTTCGTCACCACCGTGCCCTCGCCGGGGTAGCCGCCATCGACGGGATTGAAGCTGGACGTCGACGTCGTGGAGTTGTCGATCGGCACGCCGTCCACGATGAACAGCGGCTGGTTGTTACCGACGATTGTCCGGATGCCACGAATCTGGATGAACGACGACGCGCCCGGATCACCGGACTGCCCCGTGACTTGAACATTCGGCGCTTTGGCGGCGAGCGCCTCGACGATGTTCGTCTCGTTGCTCTTGTCGATCTGGTCCGCCGAGACGGCGTTGCGGACGTTGCCGAGCTTCTCGGGCGCGGTGGCGGTGCCGGCGCCTGTCACCACGACCCGCCCGGGATGACGAACGCATACCGGCCGTCGTCCCGGGTCAGCGTTCCGACGCTCATCGCGGCAATGGATACTTCGACGGAGCCGAGCGGGGCCCCGGCATCGCTCGCCACTCGGCCGGTGATCGTGACCGGTTCCTGCGCGCCGAGCAGCGGTGTGAGCGCGCACAGCGCGCCGAAGAAGACGGGAACGAACGGACGGCAGCGAACGCGCATACTCCCTCCCGCAGGTGAGGGTGAGGGGCGCCGCGGACGGCGCCCGAGCAGGGCACCGCCGACGAGACGCCGGCCCCGTGGGACTGCACCAGTGACGCCCGCTCACCGCGCTAACCGCGCGGCGCCGGGCCAGGTCGGTTTTTTTTGTGGCTACGAATCGCGTGCGGACGCCCAACGGCTTGGGAGGACGCGGACGCGAGCGGGCAGGAGAACGTCAGACTCTGCCCGTGGGTCTCATATACCACGCCCGCTGACGCTCCGCTAGAGGGCTCTCGGCGCCCCCGGGAGGATCGGCTACCGGCAGCTGGTTCGATCCGTCACCAGGGGCGAAACGAAGGTGCCGTGGATCGCGAGCGCGCCAAGAGGATCGGCGTACAGGTCGGCCCGCTGCGCCGTGTAGGTGAAGCGCCCGCTGATCGCTTGGCCGTTCGATAGGGCGACGATCTGTGTGATGCCGATGATGCCGCCCCGGCGCGACAGCGCGAGGATGGACGGACTCTGGGACGCCCACAGGGCCCACGCCCGCGGCGGGGCGCAGATCGCCGGGGACGAGAGCAGCAGCGGACCGGCTTCGCTCGGGCTCAGGGAGTCGATCGTATATGCACGCGCGGCGAGGAGGGCGGCGGGCAGCGTGATCCGGATGGTTTGGGTCGACACGCCGCTCGGGTGCGTGCCAACGAGCCGAAACGCGAGGTTGTCGTCGCTGCGTCTGTAGTTCGCCCCACTAATCGAACCACCGACGTGCGCGACCGCGGTCCCGAGCACGGAGAAAAAGAACCTGCCCCCGGTCGTGTCAGACAGGCTCAGAACCGAGACGGCACCGGTATCCGCGATCGTGTCGGCATGAACGATGTAGCGTACCGGGCCACCCTCCGCGAGCGCCGTGAGACGCCCGCTCGCTGAGTCGATCGTGTAGACGGCATTCGACGCCGGGGCCTCGTACCACACCACCGCGGCCGGAGGGCTGTTCAGCTTCCGGGCCACGACCGGCACCGTGAGCGTGTCGCCGGGCATGGCGTAGATCGTGTCGAGCAGCAGCGTGAGGTCCAGGGTGTTGGAGACGACAATGAGCGCCGACCCCTGAGTGCTTTGGACCGTCGCGACAATGAGCGCGATGCCACGCCGGCGCGCGGTCATGCGGCCGGTTAGGCTGTCCACGCCGAGGGTTGTCGTGTCACTGCTCGACCAGCGGATCTCCGCCGGCGCCGGGACACGCGAACCGCCCGCGCCGTCATGGTACGTGGCGGACGGCCGGAGCGCGACGTCTCCGACGAACAGCGAATCGAGCACGGGATCGAGGACGAGGGAGGGCGGGCCTGCGACCGTGAGGTCCCGGCAGCCCCACCACGTGACCACGGCGCACACCCCCGCCGCCAGGCGCATCCGTCTCATGGCGTATACCCAAACGATGGGTTCGCCCGCCGCCGCGCGCTAGCGCGACGCACGAGCGATCACGTTTCGTTGCCCCGGGGCGAGCGGCACGCTGGTCTCCACGCCCCCCGGCCACCGAATCCATAGCGCGGCCGGCCGCTTGCCTCCGTCCACGCCGAGCACCTGCACCGCACCGTCCTGCGACCAATAGCCCGACCCCCCATGCACTTCCCGCGCCGGGCCGCGCGATCCGTCGTACACGATGCGCAACACCGCCCCGATCGCGTGGGGGTTCCCCCGCGGCCCTACCAGACGCACCCGGAGGCCAGGCCGGGCGTGCTCGTTGTGATACAGCTTGGTCTGGGCCCCGTTCTGGGACACCGCGAGGTCGAGCCGACCGTCGGCGTCGTAATCGGCGAACGCCGCGCCACGCTGGTCGCCGTACACGGCGATCCCCGAGACCTGCCCGGGCACCGGCACCAGCGTCCCGTCACCCTTTCCCAGGAGCAGCAGGCCGCGACCGGCGTCGTAACGCGGTGTCCCAATCTCCGTGGGGAAGAAGTTCTGCGCCAGAAACAGGTCCTCGTGCCCGTCTCCGTCGAAGTCCGCCACCCCCGCATAGAACGCGGGAGCGTATTGCGCCTCGGCCGGCAGGGGCGCGGCTGCGAACTTCCCGCCTCGGTTGAGGAACACCTCGTGGTCGAGCGTAGCCGCCTCGAGACGCTTCGCCGCCTGAAGTGTCCCGCCGAGGACCTCGGGGAGCGTGGTGTTGGCATACGCCGCATAGGTGCGCGTCCGGAACCGCACCGCCGGCAGCGCGGTCAGGAGACGCCCGAGCGGCGCCAACGGAGCGATCCCGCGCAACCGGTCGTCGTATTGGGCCTCGACCATGTCCACGCGACCCGTACCCATGAGATCCCCGTAATAGAGAAGGACCGGGTGAGCGGCGTCGACGTGGTACGTCGTGTTGCGACCCCAGCTCGTCGCGACGATATCCAGCCGACCATCCCCGTCCAGATCGCCCGTCGTCACCCCGTTCCACCGACCCACCCAGCGGTCCAGTCCCCACTCAGCGGTCGCGTCGCGGAAGCGCCCGTGGTCGTTCAAAAAGAGTTTGAGCGACCCCCATTCCGGCGCGACGATCAGATCGGGCCAGCCATCGCCAGTCACGTCCGAGAACACCGCGGCCGACACGAGACCGATCGCGTGAAACAACTTGGAATTGCCCTCGTCCAGCACCAGGCGCCCGGCTTGGTTGCGGAACAGGCGCGA
>WNFW01009357.1_pt1 | contig 15065 bp, 13 predicted proteins | sample 5400131 | NCBI WGS metagenome assembly WNFW01 (sample SAMN13153362, study PRJNA577476) | soil metagenome | isolation source: 20 cm soil or saprolite under grassland replicate 1 | place: USA:California | collected 2016-06-15 | reverse complement strand
CGGGAGACGAAGGGTGTTGCTTGTGACGGCGGCAATCTTCGGTATGGGCGCACTCGCCAGCGCCGTGGCGCCTTCACCCGCGACCCTGATTGCCAGCCGCGTCGTTCTCGGTTTGGCGATTGGTCTCGCCTCAACAAATGTTCCAGTCTATTTGTCCGAGGTTGCGCCTGCGCACGCGCGCGGCTGGGTCGTATCGCTCTTTCAACTCGCCGTCACCGTCGGCATCGTGGTTGCGTATCTGGTCGATTACGTTTTTGCCGGCGTTGGAGGCTGGAGATGGATGCTCGGCCTGGCCGTCGCCCCGGCGTTAGTCTTCGGCACCGGCATGTTTTTCCTGCCGGAAACTCCGCGGTGGCTCATTCGCGGCGGTCAACATGAAGTCGCGTACCATGTTCTCGTGCGCATCCGAGACCTTGCCGATGTCACCGTCGAGATCGAAGAGATCAAGGCGAGCCTGGCGCAGCAAGCTGAAAGCGGACACTGGACCGATTTGCTGCGCAGGCAAGTCCGCCCTGCTCTCGTTGTCGGATTAGGCCTCGCCGTGTTCCAACAAATTACGGGCATCAACACGGTTATCTATTATGCGCCGAAAATTCTTCAGGCCGCTGGATTCAATTCCGCTTCCGGTGCGATTCTGGCCACCGTCGGCGTGGGCGTTGTAAATGTCGGCATGACAATCCTCGCGATGTCTTTGGTTGACCGCGCCGGGCGCCGCCCGCTTTTGCTCATCGGCATCGCCGGAATGATCATTACGCTTGGGATGCTCGGATTGAGTTTCCGCATTTCAAATCCATCGGGACAGCTAGCCTGGATCGCTGTGATTTGCCTTATGGGCTACGTCGCCTCATTTGCAATCAGCCTGGGACCGATCTTCTGGCTCTTGATCGCCGAGATTTATCCGCTAAAGATTCGCGGCCTCGCCGAGGGAACCGCCGCCACGTTCAACTGGGGCTCGAACCTGATCGTCTCGCTTACCTTTCTGACATTGGTAGAGAAACTCGGTGCGAGTTCAACGTTTTTGCTCTACGCAGTTGCCTCGGTAGCGTCGTGGCTCTTCGCCTATTACTTTGTGCCAGAAACGAGAGGGCGCAGTTTAGAACAGATCGAAGCATTCTGGAGAACAAGGCATGGTGTTCGCCAAACCGCGCGCCGATTTTCCTAGCTCAGCCGCTGGCGATTGTGCGGTTTCCCCAGATCAAGCGCGGGACCGATGGGGACGATGCGGGTCGGATTAATTTGCGTGTGCGTCATGTAATAATGACGTTTGATGTGATCGAAATTAACGGTATCGGCGATGCCAGGCTGCTGATACAAATCCATCAAGTAGCCCTGTAAATTTGGGTAGTCGAGGATGCGGCGCAGATTGCACTTGAAGTGGCCGTGATAAACGACATCGAAACGGACAAGGGTGCAGAACAATCGCCAGTCGGACTCAACGATTCGGTTGCCGAAAAGAAAGCGGCTTTTCGATAAGCGCTCCTCCATCTGATCGAGCGCCTCAAAAACTCTGCGGCACGCAGTCTCGTATGGCCGCTGGCGCGTGGCGAAACCCGCTCTATAGACGCCATTATTAATGTTGTCGTGCAGAAATTGCGAAAGGGTTTGCTGTTCGGTTGCGATTTCGCCCGGAAAAAAATCAACGTCCTTATTCCTAGCGAATTCATTCAACACATCATTAAACATCCGGCAGATGTCGTCCTCGCAATTGTTAACTATCCGTTTGGTTTTCTTGTCCCAGAGCACTGGCACAGTGACGCGCTCGTCGAAATATGGATTGGTCGCTTTGTAAGCCTCGCTCAAGAATTGGAAGCCGTTGACTGGGTCGGTCGATTCAAACGGCGTACCCGGCGGAACCTTGCCGGACGGATCGCGAAACGCCCAGCCACGTTCGTCACGGATCGGATCGACAATTGTCATGCCGATCGCTTCCTCGAGTCCCTTTAACTTTCGGAAAATGATGGTGCGACTCGCCCAGGGGCACGCGAGCGAAACGTAAAGATGATAGCGATGAGCCGCGGCAGGGTATGGGCTCGATTCATCATTCGTGATCCACTTACGAAACGCGTCCTCCTGCCGTTGAAATTCTCCGGACTTGGTCTGCTCAGTTGGGAATTGCGCTGTCATCCAACCGCGAATGGACACGAATGAACACGAATTTACAATCTGTTCGTCCTGCTCGCCTTGACCGGTGAACCACGTGAGCCGCCGGTTTCGGCTGCGCCTGCCACGTTGACAGCCAAAAATGCCAGTGGTACCGTCGCGCAAATTTACGCGGAAGTCCGCAAAAGACGGACGATAACACCGCTAGTTCATAGAGACTTTGCATACATCGTTAAATAGTCAGGTTCTGGTGTTAAACCGCCTCTGGCAGGCGGTGAACATCTGCTCGGCCCGCCGTGCGTTTGCGCTGGTATACGCCGGCCATGCACAGATTGTCTCCTCGGACGAGACGAATAATTTTTTGACGCACGACTTTGAAAGCTGGCGCGATCTATCGGCAAACGCGCCGGAACACGAGGTGGTTACAACCATTTCGTTCAAGATCCGTATCCCACGAGTGATTGTGCTGCTGGTGTTCGATCGGCTTCCAAAGAAGGAAGTAAAGTTTACTCGCCACAATGTCTTCGAGCGCGACAAAAACACCTGCCAATACTGCGGTGAGATTTTCGATCGAAGCGAACTCAATCTGGATCACGTCGTGCCGCGCGATCGCGGAGGCACCACCACATGGGAAAACGTGGTTTGCTCGTGCATCGCTTGCAATACCCGCAAGGGTAACCGGCTACCGCGCGAAGCGCACGTGAGCTTGATCCGCAAACCGAAACGACCAAAATGGCGGCCGTTCGTCCAAATTACCTTTTCCGCGCCGCAGCACGACTTGTGGAAGCACTTTGTCGATCTCGCGTACTGGAACGTCGAACTGAGCGATTAGGATCCTTGTCAACGCTTCAATGCGTCAAAAATCGGCTGCGGGTAAACGCCCAGCCAGATCGTGGCAATCACTAAGGCGCTGATCGCCAGGCGCGAGAGCCCGTTCACGGGTATTTTGGTAAGGTTCGTCGTCGACTGCCAGTACATGGCGCGAACGACTTTGAGATAATAATAGAATCCGCAGCCTACGGTGAGCACGCCGACCACGACCAGCATGATTTGGCGCTGCAAACCTGATGCATAGAAGATGTAAAACTTGCCTAAAAATCCCGCGGTAAACGGGACACCCGCCAGCGAGACCATCGCCACCAGCATTGCGAACGCGAGAAATGGCGAACGTTTGGCCAGTCCATCAAAATCGGAAATCTCTTCGCCGGTTTGCTGCGCGACAATTATCAAAACTGCGAAACTGAGGAGCGTCATCCCACCAAATAGAAAGTAACCGCGCGGACATCGAAACAGACAACTCCGATCAGCAGATAGCCCGCATGCGCGATACTGGAATAAGCAAGTAGGCGTTTCAGGTTCGCCTGCGGCAGCGCTGCGAGATTTCCGTAAATCAACGTGAGCAACGCGATCAGAACGATCAGCCGCTGCGTTTGCGGCAGCGTCAGGAACGGCAGTAAAACTCGCAGGAGCACAACAAAACCCGCCGCCTTTGAACCAACGGAGAGATACGCAGTCACGGGCGTGGGTGCACCTTGATAAACATCCGGCACCCAGATTTGGAACGGCACCGCAGCAATCTTGAAACCAAGCGCGACGAGAACAAATGCCATGCCGAGCAGCGCTGCGCCGGGGTCGACATCCGGATTTGCCAGCGCCTGTGTGATCTGGTGTAGGTTTGTCTGGCCGGTCACCCCGAAAAGCCACGCGATTCCATACACGAGAAACGCCGTGGAGACTGTGCTGAGCACCAGATATTTTGTGCCCGCTTCGAGAGTAATCGGATTGCGGCGGGTAAAGCTGACGAGCACATAAAACGAGATCGTGACCAGCTCGAGCGAGACAAAGATGAAGACGAAATCAATCGCCGACACCAGATACATCAGTCCGGCGCAGGTGAAGATTGGGATTGCGAAAAACTCGCCCACTCCGCCTTGCGCACTGGGAAAGGAACTGTGCACCACCGGGGCGTAGTCGATCATCATGATAAGCACGAGGATCGTCGTCAGCAGCGCGAACTGTTTGAAGAAGATCGATAACCGGTCAGCAGTGTAAAAGCTCCAGAAGCCTGTCGCTTGATTGGGCGAGGAAAATGGAGCCACGAAGAAGCTCGCCACAAAAACTATCGCGAGACCGGTAATTGCAATGAAGGCTAGAATTCGTTTGTCGATTTTGATGGCGAACGCTTCGACCATCAGGATCACCATCCCGAGCACCAGCACCGCAATCTCCAGTTCTGGCGCCGTGATCCTCATCACCTGTTTGCGGTGAGATAAGTGCGGAACGTCGGCGCGACCATTCGCACAAACGTCTGCGGAAAAAATCCGCAACAAATAAGCGCACCGACCAGCAGGGTCACCGGCACACGCAGAGTCGGTCGAAGCTCGACAAGTTGCTTCCACTGCTCGCTTACCGTGCCCATAAACGTTTTGCGATAGGCGCGCAGCATGTAAACCGTTGAGATCACCACTCCCCAGAGCGCTAGCACCGTTGCGATTTGAAAAATGTGAAAACTCTCCATGGTCCAGCCGTGTTTGAACGAACCAAAAAAGATCATGATTTCGCCGGCAAAGTTCGCCAACCCGGGAAGACCGATCGCAGCGAATGCGCCAAATCCAAAGGCGAGCCCGGCGAAGGGCATGATCCTGGCAAGACCGCCAAGTTCGTCGAAAGCCAATGTGCCTGTTCGCTGGCGCAGTTCTCCGGCGATCGCGAACAAGAGCGCGATGGAAAGACCGTGAGCAAATATCAATACCACAGCGCCAGTCGTGGAGAGAATCGTGGCACTAGCGATCCCGAGGAAGATGTATCCCATGTGCATCACACTTGAGTAACCGAGCATCCAATCGAGCCGCTTCTGGGCGATTGTAACCAGCCCTACGTAAATGATGTTCCCGAGCAACAGCACCACAAGCAGACCAGTCCAGTGACGCACGCCCTCAGGCAGCAGCGGAATGGCCAGACGCAAAAGGCCGTACAGTCCAAATTTCTTTAGCACTCCTGCATGCAACATTGCCGCCGGCGCTGGAGCAGAGGCGTAAGCTTCCGGCGCCCATGTGTGAAACGGGAAAAGCGAAACGAGAATTCCAAAGCCGACAAGCAACAGCAGGTAGATGTGATGTTGTGCGTCTGCTGGGATTAGACCCATAGAAGCTCCGACCGTTAATACACGAATGTCAAAGCTGCGCCAACCTAACGGGACGCTTTGATAAAGCAGGATCAGGCCAAGCAGTAAAATGAAACTGCCGATCGCGAGATAGATTGTAATTTTCCAGGCTGCCGAGACTCGATTTCCGCTTCCCCAGATTCCAATCAATAAAAACGTGGGAATCAGCGCTAGCTCGTGAAATGCATAGAAGAAAAATAAATCGATTGACGTAAACGCGCCGATTGCGCCGCTGGAAATGAACAAGAGACAGGCATAGAATGCATTCTCATATCTCTCGATAGTCCCGGCGAACCAGATTGCGGCCAGCGTGACGATCGTAGCAAGCAGCACCATTATCAGACTCAAGCCGTCGATGCCAGTCGTGAAGCTCAGTCGCCACTCCGGAGATATCGTAAATGAGGTGACGTGTTGAAAGCCGTGTTCGCCGTCTCCAAAAGTCGCAAGGAGATACAGCGCCGCGGCAAACGTCAAAACCGACGCGGTTAATGCCGTTTTGCGGGCGGGTGCGCCGACCATGATTAAGATGGCCGCTACGAGCGGGCAGAAAATGATAAAAAGAACCATTAGTAAAAATGACGAATGACGAATGACCAATGACGAAGGAATGACGAAACCCGAATGACGAACTCTTCCAACAGCGCCGAGAGCGCTTTTTCGTCATTCGTCATTCGGTTATTCGTCATTCGTCATTGCCAGTTCGTGTGTTTCGTGGGCTAAAATTTCAGGAGTGGAAAACGGCGAAGTAGATGATAGCGACGACCCCCAGACCAAACAGGAAGACGTAAGCTTGCAGGTTTCCAACTTGAACGAGCCGCAGGAGAGCGCCGACGCCCCAAGTTCCGCGACTGCTTCCGCCCACCGCGCCGGCATCGATGATCCATCGATCAAAGAAAGCTGCCACGCGTGCGAGAAGCTCCTGCGTCCAGCAAATCAGCCAGTTGTAGAACTCGTCGAAATAAAACTTTTGCCGCAACAGCTCGAGATCCACCGGGTCAGTAGCCCGGTTGCGGTAAAGAGCAATCGCCAACCCACTTCCGAGAATCAAAGCAACGATCGCAAGCGCGGGAACAAAGATTGCGACTTCTCTTTCGGCTGGGAGTGTGAGGAAGTTTTGCGCGAAGAATGCAAATCCACCAACGGTCGCCATGAACGCGAGCACGATTAATGGCACCGTCATCACCGGTGGTGATTCGCGGCTTTCGCGCGCGATATCGCTACGTGGCTTCCCGAAGAAGGCGATCACGAGCAGGCGCATCACGTAAAAAGCCGTCAGGAACGCTGTGAACAATGCCACTGCAAAAATCGGACGGTTACGTTCGTAGGCGAGCGCAAGGATTGCGTCTTTGCTGAAAAATCCACTGAACGGCGGGCACCCGATCAACGCCAGCGCGCCCACAAGAAAGGTAACAAATGTGATTGGAAGTTTCCTGGAAAGCCCTCCCATTTTCCAGATGTTCTGTTCGTGATGAAGCATCACAATAACTGAGCCGGCGCCTAGAAAGAGGAGCGCTTTGAAGAACGCATGGGTAAACAGATGAAACATGGCTGCATCATTCGAGGCAAGACCGACGGCCATCATCATGTAACCAAGTTGTGAGAGTGTGGAGTATGCGAGAATTCGCTTAATGTCGTTCTGCTGTGTTGCGATTAACGCAGCCATCACTGCGGTGATTGTGCCGATCCACGCGACGACTAGAAGCGCGGTCGGCGAACCTTGAATAACGAACGCGACACGAACCAGCATGTAAACACCTGCCGCGACCATGGTCGCGGCATGGATCAATGCGGAAACAGGCGTCGGACCTTCCATCGCGTCTGGCAACCAGACGTGCAGCGGAAACTGGGCCGACTTTCCAACTGCCCCGCAGAAAATCAAAAGGGCGACGGTTGTCAGAAAGAGCGGATGACCCGCTAACGTCGACATCCGCGGCGCGATTTCAGCGAAAACAATAGATCCTGTTGCCATCCAAACCATGAGGATTCCAATCATGAAGCCGAAATCGCCGATGCGCGTGGTGATGAATGCTTTGTTGGCCGCATCCGCAGCCGCGTCGCGATAGAACCAGTGGCCGATCAAGACGTAAGAAGTAAAGCCGACCAATTCCCAAAAAATAAAAAGCATCACGAAATTGTTTGCGAAGACGATGCCGAGCATCGCGAACATGAAGAGCGAGAGCGCCGCGAAGTAGCGGGACTTGCCTTCGTCATCTCGCATGTAACCCAGCGAGTAGATGTGAATGACCGCGCCAATACCCGAAACCAGCACGGCCATAGTCCTGCTCAACTGGTCCAGTGTCAGACCGAGGGGGACGTGGAAGACGCCGCTGATACCGATCCATGTAAACTCAGTCGCGGCGACAGTTCGGTGTGCAAGGATCAGACAACTGCAGATAAAACTCACAAGCACCGCGGCGATTGAGATCGCGCTGCTCAATGTTTTCCATCGAAGCGTAAATAACGTGATTACAGCCGCGCTCAGCAACGGGGCAAGGAGAATGAGGCAAGGCAGGAGTGGGTTCATTACATTATTGCCCGCGAACAATGACGAATGACGAATGTCGAATATCGAAAGAATGATGAAATCCGAATGCCGAAAAAGATCCAAACCGGCTCTTCGTCATTTGAGTATTCGGGCTTGTTTCGTCATTCGTCATTCGTGCTTCGTCATTTTGATGTTCGTGTGTTTCGTGGGACCGCTAAAATTTCAAGCTGCTGATGTCTTTGACGTTCGTTGTCTGCCTTGCACGAAACAGCGCGACGAGGAGGGCAAGGCCCACCGCGACTTCCGCCGCTGCGACCGTTATGATGAAAAAGACAAACACCTGCGCGTTGTAATTGGGCAGGCCGCTTGGACCGACTCGGAATCGCGAAAAGGCAACGAGGGACAAGTTTGCCGCATTAAGCATCAACTCCAATGACATCAGAATGATGATGAGATTGCGCCGGACCATCACTCCGGCGAACCCAATTGAAAAAAGAATGGCGCTTACGAGGAGATAATCACCAAGTGTAGTCATCCTATCGAGGCTCGCGCTTGCTTAAAAGGACGACGCCAATCGTGGCCACCAGCACGAGAACACCGACGATTTGAAACGGCAGATTGTAACCGCGAAAAAGCAGCGCACCGATGTTCCGCACATCGTCAATCGTCGATGCCGAGAGCGGCGGAAAAGTCCGTCGCGCAGGTTCGAAATACCGGATCGTAAAGACGATCTGAACGAGCAGAATAAGCGCCACTCCCATGCCGCCGCCGGCAGCGAGTCGATTGATTCGGCGCTGTTCTTCGGCCTGCAGGTTAAGAAGCATGATAATAAAAAGGAAAAGCACCATTACTGCGCCCGCGTAAACCAGCACCTGAATAATCCCGACAAAGTAGGCGTCGAGCGACACGAACAGCGCCGAGAGTCCAAGAAACGAGACAACGAGGCTGAGAGCGCTGGCAACGGGATTGCGATTGATGACAACCGCTGCGCCAAAGATCAGCGTCATTAGTGCAAAAATCCAGAAGAGGAATGGAGACATCGGTTATTGGAGTAATGGAGTAATGGAGTAATGGAGTAATGGAGTTGCGCTTCTTGCCAACACTCCATTACTCCAACAGTCCATTATTCCAACGCGGCTCATTTCTTCTTGTTCCACTTCAACACGACGTCCTGCATCACTCCGCCGATTACTCTGTCATCCTGAACGAAGTGAAGGATCTCACAATTGAAATCTAATATCCACCGACGACGGCGTGATCGTTTCGCCCAGTGTGAGGTCCCTCGCCGTCTGCGCGGCTCGGGACGACATTTCTTTATTTCTTCTCATTCCATTTCAAAACCACGCCATGGATAACCCCGCCGATTTCGAGCAGCTTTTCTTTGTGATGCACCATTTCCGCGCGCGTGAAGCCGGTGATGGCATAATCTTTCCGCAGAAAAATCGCCTGCTCGGGGCAAACCTCCTCGCACATCCCGCAGAAAATGCAGCGGATCATGTCGATATCGAATTGCTCCGGATATTTCTCGACTTTGGCGAAGCGATCTTTTGAGGGGATTTCGCCGGGAATAATCTTGATCGCGCGCGGCGGACAAATGAATTCGCAGAGCTGACACGCGACGCAGCGGACGCGGCCATCCTCATCTCTAACCAATGCAGGCGCACCGCGGTAGTGATCCGGCAGACTGCTGTCCGGTTTTTCCTCGGGATATTGCATCGTGACCTTGGTGCGTCCGAGCAGCATGTTCTTGAAGTGCTTAAATGTAATGGCGAGTCCGGCGACGACAGCGGGCAGATAAAATCGTTCGCGCCAGTTCAATATCGGTCGTGGAACAGTAACGGCCATGAATTCCTCAACGGTGTTGTACAGGGTTAAATCGATTCGGAGATCAACAATGGCTCCTGGGATCGCTTTTGCATCCAAATTTCGGCGCTCATGGTGTATACTGTCCACCGCGGAACGCGATTATTCTCAGGGGATCGGATTGCGCCACCTGAGACCTCGAAAGCGGGCGAAGTCGGCATCGGTGGAAGCCAGAATGGAGTTGTGTTCCACAGCTAGCGTCGCCAGGTGCGCGTCGGAGACAAGGTTACCTGTAGCGTTGCCAGCTCGCAGCATCTGCTGGAACAAACTCCAATGTTGCTCGGTTGGTGTGAGAATACGGATGCAGGGCTGCTCGAGCCAGCTTTGGACGCGCTCGATGCTCTCTCTCAGGGTAAGCGGCCGTTTGTGTAATCGGACGTTAGTGACAATGCGAACGAAAGCCGTGAGTACAGGCCAGCACAGTGCCACCGGATCGGGGCTGCTTAACTGTTTATCATAGCTAAAGCCCTGTCGAAGTCCGAGCGGGCGCGCCTTGGTTCGATATGGTCTGGCAGGGGGCGGCTTCAACACTTCATCCAAGCCCACGCGTAAAGCGGCGTTAATGACCTCCTTGAACGGCTTGTGAAGCTTAGCGGCGCCTTTTTTCGCTTTGGTCGCGACATCTGGATCGAGCGTCAAGGTTGTTCTCATAAAGTCATCATGATGTTTGATGATAAGATGTCAATATGTATCACTTCCCGTAGGCGCAGATTTTAACGGATGAAAGCTAAAAGTGCCGCGACGAGGAAAATGTTTACCAACGCGATTTCGAAGAAGAAGAGCCAACCAAGCCGCATTAGCTGGTCCCAGCGGAAACGCGGCAGCGTCCAGCGGACCCACATGAAAATGAAAATCATGATCGCGACTTTCCCGAAGAAGACTGCGATGTTGATCAGGCCGAAGATCCATCCATGCGAGCCGTCGGGAATTCCGGGAAAATGCCAGCCGCCAAAAAATAATGTAACGATGATGGCCGACGCGGTAATCATCGCGGCGTATTCGCCGAGAAAATACAAGGCGAACTTCATTGAGCTGTATTCGATGTTGTAACCGCCGGCAAGTTCCTGCTCAGCTTCTGGCAGATCGAACGGTAGCCGGTTTGTCTCCGCGAAAATCGCGACCATGAATACGAGAAAGGAAATGATCATGGGAACAGCGATCAGCCATTTCCACGGATTCATCCAATCGCCAACAAACGGCGCGATGAACCAACCATGCTCGATCTGATAACGCACCACGCTGGTCAGGCGTAAATTTCCGACAACCAGAAAGACCGGAACCACAGCGAGGCCAAGCGAAAGTTCGTACGAAAGCATTTGCGCACTGGAACGGATTCCGCCGAGGAACGGATATTTCGAATTCGATGCCCAACCGCCGATCACTATTCCGTAAACGCCAAGCGAGGCGATGGCGAATACGAACAGAATTCCGACGTTCACATCCGCGATGATCATCGGGACGCCGAATAGAGTGCTGCCAAACGGAACGACCGCGATTGTGATGATGGCCGGCATCACAGCCAGACACGGCGCCAGCCAGTAATAAAACGTGTTTGCGCTGCGCGGGGTAAAATCTTCTTTCAGCAGCAACTTGAACATGTCCGCGATGGGTTGGAATAGACCGGCTGGACCCACGCGATTTGGTCCCAGCCGGTCCTGAATGAATGCACTTACCCGCCGCTCGGCGTAAACCGCGTAGGAAACCATCGGCAGAATTACTACAAAGAGAATTCCGACGATTTTTAGAAGCGACGTAAGGATGAAGAAAGAATCCATCTCGATCTTACTGTGTTGCAACAGCTGCGGATTTACAACGCTGCGATCTTTTTCGCTGCTGTAATGCTGTAGTGTCCGCTGTCCTCAGCGGATAACGCGTGCGATGTCGCCACCTCACAGGCTGCGCTGAGGACAGCGCACGCTACAGCCTGAAATGCCTCGCAGGAAGCACCTCGTGACCTCGGCAGTTCATACGCTTGCTGGACGGACCGCGCGGCGTCTTGCCTGAATCGCGATCGCTTCCTCGATTGCTTCTTCGTCACTGGGATGCATCGGCGGTAATTCTTCAATTGCCAAAATGTGCACGCCGAGGTCGCCGAGTTTATTCAAAGTCAACCCGGCAAATTGCGGGACTGTTTCGCTGATCCTTCGAAAAACGTCATCAACGGAGGAAAGTGAATCGCCACCGCCTGTTGCTTGAAGCAAATCGCGCAAGATCTCCCAATCATCGCGCGCATTTCCGGGCGGCCGCACGGCGCGATTCAGTCGTTGCAACCGGCCTTTACCGTTGATCATTGAGCCGCGTTTTTCGGCGAAACCGCACGCGGGCAGAACAACAGTCGCTCTTTCAGTCACCTCGTTCGGCAAAATATTCATCACAATTAACGCGGGTAGCTGCGCGAGCTGTTCGACCGGTAAACCCAAATGCATCGCGTTTTCTTTCAAAATCACCAGCGCCTTGATTTGTCCCGACCGCACGGCGTCGGCAATCCCGATGAGTTTCGCACCGGGTTCGGATTTCGATCCAAGAATTAAGCGCGCTCCGTTTGTGTTCGGGTTACGATCTTTGCTGAGCAAGATCTTATCACCGTGTCCGCGCCGTGGGACAATGTCGATCCGCTGGACTCCTAAGCAAGTCGCTAATTGAGACGTGAGCCAAAGCTCCTCGTTGGTCGTGCGGCCGGAAGCAATAATGGCGATTTCGGAGCCGGCAAACTGTTTCAACTGAAGCGCTGCTTGCGCGATTGCCGTTGGCCAGTCCGCAGAAACCAGTTTTCCCTCAAGCCGAATCCGCGGCTCGAGCAAACGGTTTTCGGCTTCGAGATATTTGAAGTTGAGGCGCCCGTAATCGCACATCCAGCAGGAATTGACGTGATCGTTCTCTCGCGGTGTTTGCCGATAGATCACGTCCTCACGACTGCCGATGACGGTGTTACACCCTGTGGCGCAACTCGTGCAGATGCTCTTCGTTTCCTTCAGGAACCAGACGCGCATCTTGAAACGAAAATCCGTCGAAGTGAGAGCGCCGACCGGGCAAATATCGACGGTGTTAAGAGAGTAATTATTTTCCAATCGCTTGCCCGGATGCGCTGTTAGCTCAGTGTGACTGCCACGATCAACGAAGCCCAGCACATCGTCGTGTGCGATTTCCTGGCAGAAACGAATGCAGCGGGAGCAGAGAATGCAGCGTTCGTCATCAAGCGTGATCCGCGGACCGATCTGCACATTTTTCGGTTTCTTAACTTTGTTCTCGAGAAAACGCGATTTCGAATCCCCGTAATCAACGCTGAACTCCTGCAAACGACATTCACCCGCCTGATCGCAAATCGGGCAATCGAGCGGATGATTGATGAGGAGAAATTCCATCACGCCGCGCTGACACTCTTTCACCAGAGGCGAATTAGTGCGGACGGCCATTCCGTCGGAAACGTCCTGAGCACAGGAAATTTGCGGACGTGGGATCCAATTTATGATGGGTTTACCATCCCCGCCGAGGTCAGGCTTCCGATCCGGCCCGAGCCGGGGAAAACCCATTTCGATCAAACACATCCGGCAATTCCCCGGCGAGGTGAGCTTCTTGTGGTAACAATAGCGCGGCACATAACTCCCGGCCTGCTCGCATGCCTCGATCACGCGCGTTCCCTTGGGAAACTGATGCCACTCGCCATCAATCTGGACGTTCAGCAACTGCGGGAATGGAGTTTGATCGGCCATTTTACCTTTTCGTAATCGTGCTCCTGCTCATAATCGAAGAAGTTCGATCACGATCACGAGCATGAGCATGAGATTTCATCTAGATCGTACCTTTGGCTCCGGCTTTTTCCCATCCAGGATCGTGCGCCATGGGGACGGTCGGGATTTCTTCTTCTTCGATGAGTTCTTTGGAGTGAGCCTTCCCGGCAGGGTGTGCATTGGCCACAGCTCTCGTGCGCATAGAACTCGTTGATGTTGTTCAGTACCCAGACCATATCGCGCGAATCGTCCAGCACGATCACGCCGCCGGAACCGGCCATCGACCCAGCAGCAGTTAGCGAATCGAAATCCATTGGGATCGCATCGATCGACATGTCTCGTTCGATCGTCGATCCGTCGGATTGCTTCTGCTTGAGCTTGAATCGCTCATCGGCGCGCAAAACTTTCGCAGAGCTGCCGCCCGGAATCACGGCCTTCAACTTTCGGCCCGGTCTCAAGCCGCCGGCCATCTCGTAAATCAACTGGCCCATCGTCACGGCGCCGACCTCAATTTCGAAGTATCCTGACCGCTGCACGTCACCGCTTACACACAGAATGCGAGTGCCGGTGTTATTAGGCCGGCCAAGGCGGGCATATTCCACGCCGCCCATGGCAACGATATGTTTAATGTGGCAGAGCGTCTCGACATTGTTAACGATGGTTGGGCACATGTAGAGGCCTAGCACTGCTGGGAAGTACGGTGGCTTAATCCGCGGATAACCCCGCTTGCCTTCGAGCGATTCGATAAGGCCAGTTTCTTCTCCGCAAATGTAGGCACCGGCGCCCCGATGAATGTAAACCTCGGCGTCGAACCCCGAGCCGAGAATGTTTTTCCCCAGAAAATTATGTGTGCGCGCCTCTTCGATGGCGCGTTCGAGAATCTTCGCGCCTTCAGGGAATTCGCCTCGTATGTAGATGTATGCTGTGCGCGCATTAAGCGCATAACAGGAAATCAAAATTCCTTCGAGCAGTTGGTGCGGATCTTCGTGAATGATGTAGCGATCCTTGAACGTGCCCGGCTCGGATTCATCGGCGTTGCAAATCAAATAGACCGGCCGTTTTTCGTCTGGTTTGATAAAGCTCCACTTCAGACCGCAGGAAAAGCCGGCTCCGCCGCGGCCGCGCAGGCCGGAGTTTTTGACCTTGTTGACGATGTCATCGCGCGACAGCGTTAGTGCTTGCTTCAACTGTTCATAGCCGCCATCGCGCAGGTAACAGTCGATATCCGCGGTCCAATCCGGCCGTCCGATGTTTTTGAAAACCAAGCGGTGTTCGAGGGGGTGGGGGGGCCACCAAGGAGCGGCGGTCTCTAGTCCGCCGATTGTGGGTGGGCGGTCTGGAGATCGCCCTTCCTTGTTTAGCAGCTCGGCGATCGAATTCACGTCGACGTTTTCATACAACTGTTCGCCAATCATGCACACTGGCGCGGTGCCGCAGCTTGCCAGGCACTCGACAAACTCGACGCTGTAATCTCCGTCGGCGCTGATCCTAATCGGATTGTGCATTCCATCGCCGACAGGCGGGCGTTGGATACCAAGAGTTGTGCACAAATTTTCCATCGACTCAAAGCCTCCGGCCATGGCGCAACTGAGTGTGCGGCAGACGCGGATGTGGGTTCTGCCCGCTAGCTTATCCCGAAACATCGGGTAGAAGGTGACCAGCTCGAGAATATTGATCGGTTGCAGGCCGAGCTTTTCCGCGATCCATACCACAGCCTCGTCGCTGA
>WNFW01002099.1_pt1 | contig 15068 bp, 13 predicted proteins | sample 5400131 | NCBI WGS metagenome assembly WNFW01 (sample SAMN13153362, study PRJNA577476) | soil metagenome | isolation source: 20 cm soil or saprolite under grassland replicate 1 | place: USA:California | collected 2016-06-15 | reverse complement strand
CTTTGAGCGAAATAGAAAGACTAATGCGGAGCCAGAAGTTCGATTTCCTCCAGATCAATTATTCGCTGATGGAACCCAAAGCCGAGGAACGCGTTCTGCCGTTGGCGCAGGAGCGCGGCGTCGCCGTGATCGCGAATCGGCCATTTGGATCCGGTGATCTCTTCGGCAAAGTGCGTTCGAAGCCGCTGCCGGATTGGGCGACGGAATTTGATTGCCTCTCGTGGGCACAATTCTTTTTGAAGTGGATTATCGCAAATCCAGCAATCACGTGCGCGATTCCGGCGACGGATAAAGCGCGTCATCTTGAAGATAATATGCAGGGCGGAATTGGGCGGTTACCCGATGCAAAATTACGCCGCCGGATGGCGGAATTGATCGCATCGTTGTAGGTCCGCGGGGCCTTTCGTACATCTAACGCAAGTCAAATGAAAAATTTCTCCTTTGCTGGAAAAAATCTGTTGCGAGGATAGCCGATATGCTGCATAGAACGCGCGCTTTATGCCAAAACTTCTCACCCTCACATTCGTTATCCTAGGGGCCGCGGCACTTTGCCCGTGCCCTGCCATGGCGCTGCGGTTCTCGGCGCCGACTCCAAAGTTTAATTACACCGACGCCTCCGGCAAAAAACAATCGGTCGACGTTGTGGACAAGTATTATCCGAAGAAGATCGTCCAACCAATTGCCAAGGCAGATGCGCAGATTGATCCGAAATTGCGCCGGGCCGCCACTATCGCCGAGGAACGCGCACGTGCGCACTCGCTGTCCAAGTGCTGGCATTTCGTTAAGGAAGCGCTGGTTGCTGCCGGCGTAGTGAAATCGCGACCGCAAACACCGCTTGCGAAACAAGCCGGCCAGGAACTGGTGAACAATTACGGATTCAAAAAACTGCCGATCTCAAATCCGTACGAAGCGCCTGTGGGATCTGTGTTGGTCTACGGTGCAAAGCGCGCGGCCGGTCATGTGGAGATCCGGACCGAGACTGGATTCGTTAGCGATTTTCGCTCGAAGACGCCATCGCGCCGTCCGCTGATTGGCGTTTTCGCGAAGAGTTAGGCCGGTGCGGTTGGCGCGATCGGCGCCACCACAAGCGAGTCTATTTTCGCTGGTCAATTCGCCGATAGCGCGAGAACTTCTGCGGATGGCTCAGCCCATCCGTATCGCCATGTGGTCTGGTCCGCGAAATATTTCGACGGCCATGATGCGCGCGTGGGGCAATCGGAACGACACTGTCGTTCTCGATGAGCCGTTTTACGCCTATTACCTTAAGGTGACGGGCATAGAACATCCCGGCGCGGACGAAACAATCGCGACCGGCGAAACCGATTGGCGGAAAATTGTGACGGACCTCACCGGCCCGATCGCGAACGGAAAGCGGATTTTTTTTCAGAAACAGATGACACACCATCTGTTGCCCGAGATAGATCGCGAATGGCTTGGAGCTGTAACTAAAAAAGCGAGAAGACCCCGCGCTCGAGGACCTCGGTTTCGTACAGCAGGCAGAGATTTTTGATTTCGTCCGAACACGCACGAATGCCGTTCCGCCCGTTGTCGATGCTAAAGACGTACTCCAAAATCCAGAGAGAACGCTACAACTGCTCTGCGAAGCTGTCGGCGTCGAATTTAGCAAGTCGATGCTTTCCTGGCCGTCGGGCTTGCGTCGCACCGACGGCATCTGGGCCTGGCATTGGTACGGCGAGGTGGCAAAAACGACCTCATTTCAGCCGTATCGTCCAACCCCGAGCGACGTTCCGGCGCGATTGCGTGAGATCTGCCAGCACTGCTGTGAATGCTATGAGCGGCTTTGTGAATACCGGCTGTATTGAGGATCTCGCACAAAGAACACAACGGGCACACAGCCATTGAAATAAAGTTTTTCTTTGTGCCCGTCGTGGACGTTGTGTGAGGTAATTCAGATGCTTCAAAAATTCGACGAGCGAAACAGCAACCTGATCGTGAACATTAACGGAGAGTTGGTGCATCGCGACGAGGCCAGGATCAGCCCCTTCGATTCAGCGGTGCAAGCGGGTGACGCGGTCTGGGAAGGGCTGCGACTCTATGACGGCCGGATCTTCAAGCTGCACGAACACCTCGATCGCCTCGAGCGGTCAGCCCGCGCACTTTCGTTCGAGGAAATTCCGGCACGCGAAAAAATCATGGACGAAATCAAACGCACCCTCGCGGCAAACAACATGCGCGATGGTGTGCACATCCGGCTAACGCTCACACGCGGCGTGAAGGTCACCTCTGGCATGGACCCACGACTCAACCAGAGTGGGCCAACATTGATCGTACTCGCCGAAAACAAGGCGCCTGTTTACACCAAAACAGGATTAAGTCTGATCACGAGCAAGATCCGCCGCCCGCCGGCGGACGTCCTGGATGCGCGTATTCATCATGCAAACTTGCTGAATTCGATTCTGGCAAAGATCGAAGCGAATAATGCCGGCGCAGACGACGCGCTTATGCTCGACACGCGCGGGTTCGTCGCCGAAACGAACGCAACGCACGTCTTCATTGTGCGTAACTCCGATGAATCGCGAGCAAGCGGCGACTTGGCAACGGGTCGCGTTGTAGCGTGTCCCGAGGGGATAACTCGTGCGACCGTGATTGAGATTTGTGCTGCCGAAAAGATTCGTTGCGTTGAGGCTGATCTGTCACTTGTAGACGTTTACGGTGCGCATGAAATTTTTTGCACCGGGACGATGGGCGAACTAGCCGGCGTGATCAGGATAGATAATCGTCAGATCGGCGACGGGAAAGTCGGGCCGATGACCAAACGCCTAAGCAATCTTTACGTGAAGCGGACTGCGACGGAGGGCGTGCAGGTCATCGATCTGTAGGAAGTTTAGTTGTTTTCCTTACAGCTGTTGCGCTGGCTCAATAACGCCAGCCAGGATCGCGACAGGAATGGACGTGTAGCCGATAAAAAGGAGCCAGGCGAAGATTCGGCCGCCTAACGCGAGACGCGGCGTCAGTTTCCTGTCATTAAATCCGAGCGATTGAAAGAAACTCGACGATCCGTGACTGAGGTGAAGAGCAAGCAAAAAAAGGCCGAGGACGTAAAAAGCAGATACGTAATAATTTTGGAACCCATACACCATCATCGAATAGACGTCGTAATGTCCGAGAGGATCGGCCTTAAGCAGACCAAAACGAGGATCCGTGACGCGCACTGTGAAATGCGCGATGTGGTAAACGATAAACGCCAGCACGATCAACCCGCTCATCACCATGTGACGCGAAGCGAACGTTGCTTTGACGTACTCACGGTCGACGTAGGCCTCCGGTCGCGCACGGCGGTTTTCGATCGCCAGTTGAATGGTCACGTAAATGTGAATGATGACAGACACTAGGAGGAACAAACGGATTGCCCAAAGTAAAGGGCCGAGGTCGCGCAGGTGTTGCGAGTAACCGTTGATCCAATCTGGACCTAGAAAAATCTGCAAATTGCCTAGCAGATGTCCGATAACGAAAAGAATCAAAATGATGCCGGTGACGGCGACGATCATTTTTTTCCCAACGGACGAGCGATAAAAAGCAGCGAAGATATTCACGAGAGGATTTGCCGCAGCGTGATGCGCGCGGCACGCGCTTTGAGGTTATGAACGCTGCCCGGAGCGTCAAGGCTGTAGGCGTTAGCACACGTTTCAGAGTTCTGATACGGCTCCTGGCCGTGGTGGAATAAGCAATCTTTTACTTCAGTTTACCCGAGGATATATTTGCCGGCCTGATGCCGAACAGCGAAGAGCCTCAGACGGTTTTCCAGGAGATCCTTGGATTTAAGGAGGAGCGTTCAGCCTTTGCAAGCGGGCGCGTTGCTACGATGACCCGCGGGGCTAATTTCTGGTCGCGTTTTCTGAGCCATGAATGGTCGTCGGCTGCGCTCTATCTATTTTTAGATGTGGTGAGCTGGCTCGCTATTTATCGAGTCGCAGGGTGGTTTCGATATGACGCGTTTTATGCCACGCCGTTTCAGTTCTTCGTAATCAACCTTATTCAGCTCTGTGTGATTGTAGCGGCACTGTACCTTGTTGGCGGTTACGATAGGACGGTCGAGAAGCTGACCCTCGGTTATGCAGCCGAGCACATTCTTGCGGTCACCGCAGCTGGGTTGGTCAGCGCAATGCTGATTTATTCGGCGGCGACGTTCGATCAGACGATGAAGCCGAGCCGCGGTGTGCTGCTTTTGAGCTTCGCTCTTTTTTTTCCCCTCTCGCTGGCTTACCGCCGCTGGATTCGGCAATATTTGGTCGCGAGCAGCGTTGGCCGCTCTTTCTTGGTCATCGGAGGCGGCGCTACGGCGGCGCATTTTTATGAGGCTTACAAGAAATCCGCAAACGGCCAGCAGCTGGAATTCGTGGATGTAAATGAAGAGCACGTGGGGCAACCCATTGCCGGTGAGGGATCTCCGATCGTGCAGGGAAATCTCGCGTCGAAATTGGACGACCTCAGTAACCGCTACAGCGGCATTGTGCTCGCTGAGCGAGCGAGCTCCCTGAATACCCAATTGCTGGAGCGCCTTGTGCACGCGCAGTTCCAGGAAACACGCGTTTACACTTTGGAATCGTTCTATGAAACTCAATGGCGTTATCTGCCACTTGGAATCATCGATCCGTTCTGGCCGCTGCAGACCGGGTTTCAATTAGCGCGCACCTCTCCCTATCACTACCTCAAACGCCTTTTCGACGTCGTTGCCTCGGCAACGGCACTAGTCATTTGTTCGCCGCTCTTCATTCTTGTTCCGTTCCTCATCTGGATAAAGGACGGCGCTCCGGTCCTATTCAGGCAGGAACGAGTCGGCCGCGACGGAAGACATTTCATTCTTCTCAAATTCCGGACCATGCGCTGTCGTACGCATCATCCGGATGAAGATATTTACACGCGCGAAGGCGATCCTCGAGTGACACGTGTGGGGCGATGGCTACGCAAGCTTCGGGTCGATGAATTGCCGCAGCTCTGGAACGCGCTAAAAGGCGACATCAGCCTGATTGGCCCGCGGGCCGAGTGGAGCAAGTGCGCCGAACGCTATGAGCAAAGCATCCCATTCTATCACTTTCGCCACCTGGTGAAACCGGGAATCACCGGGTGGGCGCAGGTCAATTACCCCTACGGCGAGAGCGACGAGGACGCCGTCGAGAAGCTAAACTACGATCTTTACTACATCCGGCATTACTCGCTAAAGCTGGATGCCATGATCGTGTTAAAAACGTTGTACACAATGCTCTTTGGCAAGGGACGCTGAGCAGAGCACTACTGGTGATTTTTAGCACCCGCTTGATGAAATTATGCCCTTCGAAATCTCCTAGGTGATCTCAATCATCTTCCGCAAGGCATCTCGCTGGATCTTTTTTGCTGCCCTTGCCTATGCTCCATGGGCGTACGGCGCCACAACGTCGGCAAGTCTCAACACAACTAACTGGGTATTACTCGTTGCGCTCGTACTTTGGGGTGCCGAATTACTCACCGGTGGGCGGCGTCCCGATTTACCGCCGTTTGCTCTCATTCTGGCTGGCACCCTGGTTTGCATAGGAGCCTGGATGGCCCTGAACGCCAAGTCCATCTACGACTCAGAATTCTCGTTTTTCGTACCGCTGCGGAATTTTGCGCCGCCTTTAAGCGGCTCCGTCGATTATGCAAATAGTGCTGCATGGATGTTGCGGGGTGCATTGCTGCTCGGAACGATATTATTCGTCTCCGACCTGTCCCAGAGTAGCCGATGGTTGCTGCGGCTGTGGTATGTCATTGGCGTGGTCGGCGGCTCGATAGCATTTCTAGGTTTGCTACAGAAAGCTACCGGAGCGCAGATGATCTTTTGGCAACCGCCACCGCCGCCAGAATATGGGGTTACGACGTTTTTCGCCACTTACTTTTACCACGGCAACGCCGGTGCCTTCCTGAACCTGGTGTGGCCATTGAGCGCCGGGCTCGTCATCCGGGCTTTTACGAGCCAATCTCAGCCGGGCATGCGTGCGCTATGGACAATCGTTCTCATCGTAACTCTTGCGGGAGTTGCGGCGAATACGTCACGAATGTCCCAAGTGGTCGCGCTTGTATTGCTGGTCGTCATTGGTCTACGTTTTGGCCCGGGATTGTTACGAAGACTACCGGGTACGCAGAAGAGCGTCGCCATGGCCGGTGCAATGGCCCTTGTTTTGGCGCTGATTGCGTTGGTTCAAGCAACTCATCTGGAACAACCGCTTAACCGCTGGCAATCGGTGAGTGAACAAATTCCTACCGATGCCCGTTGGCAAGCTTCGCGCATAGCGCTCAGCGCGCTGCCTAACGCCGGATTTTTCGGGTCTGGACCAGGCACGTTTCGCGTTGTGTTCCCAGGCTACAACATCGGATCCGGCCACACAGTTCCGGGAAGCTGGAGGTTTTTACACCAGGATTACCTGCAGACTGTGCTGGAATGGGGATGGCTGGGAAGCAGCCTCTGGGCGTTGCTCGTCTTCGGCGGAATCGCGGTCGGAATTCTTAATTACAAGAGGTATGGCACGCGAGACTGGATGCCGAGAAGACGCGTGATGCAGCCTTTGGCTATCATAGCCCTGGCGGGAGTGGCGATGCATGCGCTGGTCGATTTTCCATTTCAAATAGGGTCGATTCAACTGTACGTCGCGACGTATCTGGGTGTGTGCTGGGGAAGTAGCTTGTGGTACGACAAGTCAGAGGTCAGACGTCACCGTTCAGAGGCCGTGGTCAGGAGTGAGCGCTGCTAAATCTCGGCTCCGTTCCCTTCGTGATCGGAGCCGGAGCCACGACCGTAGGTCCGAGAATATGCTCCTTCCTCCTTACCATAACCATGTGACGAGTAGTGGTAATAGTAACCAACCCCGCCGCTCCGCCGCAAACGATTCAAAACCAGACCAGCTGGGCGGATACCTGATTTTGCGAGCAAAGAAGTTGCCCGCCGCACTGCCTGGAGCGGTGTTTTTGCCGCTCGAACCACAATGCACAACGTCTGAACGTGTGGCGTCATCAGAAGGGTGTCGCTGACTGCCAGAATCGGAGCGCTGTCGATTACAACCCGATCGAAGAGCGTGCCAGCCTCGGCGATCAAACGCCCAAAGAACGGGCCAGCAAGAATTTCAGCCGGATTGGGCGAGCGGCGCCCACCCGCTAGGACGGAAAGATGACCTCCGGTCGCGGTGTGAATATTTCGTGTCACGGCAAGGTTCTCGTCGATGATGTGGATTTCACCGGCCGGAATCTGGCGCGCTGCAGAGGCTACTTCGGCTTCACCCAGCAGGCAATCAATGACCCCAGGCTCGCCGTCCCCGTCAGAATTATTTTTGGCGCTCGGGAAACGAAAGATCTTGTGCATAGTTGGCCGGCGCAGATCGCCGTCAATGAGAAGAACCCGATAGCCTTGCTGAGCCAGCGCAAGCGAATAATTCGCGCTGGTGAAACTCTTTCCTTCGTTAGGCACCGCGCTGGTGAAAAGCGAAACTTTCCGCTCTGCCTCCGGGCCCAAAAGCGCGAGCGCAGCTCGTAAATTGCGGAACGCTTCGGCCGCAGGGCTTTCAGGAGTTTCGACCACGACCCGATAATTTGAACTGCCGAAAGCTCTTCGGCTTTTTCGTTTCAGACGGCTGACAGGCCCTTGATCAGTCGTCTCCGGGACAGCTGCGAACACCGGCAATCCAAGTGTGTTTTCCGCCTGGTCTACGGTTTTGATTGAACGATCCAATGCGTCGGCGCCAAAAACGAATGCCAACCCAACAGCCAAACCTCCCAGCAACCCCAGAAAGATTGTTCTGGTTGGACGCGGACTGGCAGGTGATTGCGGAAGCGGCGAATGCTCGATCACACTGACAGCGTTCGCCTTTACGTCTTTGCTTAAGCTCGTCTCTTTGATTTGACGAAGGACGCTTTCGTAAAGGGCACGGTCGGTTTCGGCCTGGCGCGCCAACTCTTGCCACCCGATCGCTGTCCGATTCAGGGCGACGGCGACACCCTGCTGGTCCTGCAACGCTCTGTTGAGGCTGGTCTCTGTGGCCTTGGCCTGCTCGATCGCGTTGCGCAGTATGGCTGGTTGCGCCAGCACGGCTTCGCGAAGCTTATCTTTCGCGTCGGCAAGCGAAGCCTTGGCCGCAATCATCTTGGGATGCTTATCCTTGTAGCGAAGCGCGTAAGTAGTAATTGAAGCTTCGATCTGTCTTACGGTGCGCCGCGCCTCGATCACCATCGGAGCGGCAGCGATACTCGGGATTTCAAGCAAGGCGTCGATGTTATCTCGGTTTTGTTGGATCTGCTCGAGCTCCCCTTCAAGCCGAATCCGCTCAGCCTTCGACGCGGTAAGTTTGTTGTTCAGGTCTTGCAGCTTGTCTTCTACAAGGCCGCCGCGCGGTCCGCCGCCGCCCGCGCCTGATCCCTGTTGCGAACCCGTAGCAGCCGTGCCGCCGCCAAGCTGCAAGGCGTCGGGATTCTTCGCTTTGTAGTCAGCGACACCCGCTTCACTCTTTTGAAGATTTGTCTTCAGTCGTTCTTCTTCGTCAAGCAAATACCGCAACGCCTCTTCACTGAGCGAGGCGCGCCGCTCGATTGAATTGCGGATGTACTCCCGCCCGACTGCTTCGGCAAGGCGCTGGGCCATCACCGGATCAGGATGAGTCACGTACAAGTCGATGAGGCGCGTTCCGCGGCGGACCGCTGGCCTTATCATGCCGGCCATCGCACGTCCTAATCCTTCTTCAAGCGGCGTAAACGTTGTGCCGCCACTTGGGTTCTGAGTCTTCACTCCGGACTGCGACGTTTCGGTGCGCTGCGGCGGGCTGGACTTCTTATCGACAACGACAGTTTGACCTAAAAGCGCGCGTCCGCCGTCCGTCGCCAGACCTTCGGACCGCACCACTCTGGAGAGCAGAGTCTGGTTTGTTAGATTCTGTTCAATAGTCCGCAACGCCTCCTGGCTGGCCAGAAACATGGAGCGCATATGCGTTGTGGAATCATCAGTAGGCAGGAAGCTTGGCTCCTGGAATTCTACTTCTAGCACGGTGTGGCCTTGGTATAGCTTCGGCGTCCGCGCGAGATAACCGAGCGCAAAAAAAAGGCCGGCGAGAACGCAAATCGCCACGATCCAAATGCGTTCCACAAGAGAATGCCAGAACCGGCGGAAATCGAACTTCTGCTGTCCCTCGGCGTAGTGGCCGGTCAAATCCGATAACACCGGCTTCTCCAAATTTGTGGAAACGGGCGTGCCGATCGAAGATTGCGCAGGATCAATCACGGCGGAGTATCGGCTGCAATCATACACCAAGAACTGCGCCGGGAAAGGCGTACGGTGCGAAAAGTCTCGCGGCTAAAAAATACTTTCCCCGACGGTGATGGTATCCCCCGGCTCGACGCGAAAACCTCCGCCGCCACCCTTATTGAATTTCTTGGCATTTACCTTGAAGACTTGGTCGCCGTTCGCAGCCTGTCGCCGCACGGTTATTCGTTCCGGCGCAGCGATACGCGTATATCCGCCTGCCAATGCGATCGCTTCCAGCAGATCGATACCGCCTGGGCTGGACTCGGGCATTTCATAGCTGCCTGGCCGACTGACCTGCCCCAGGATCGAGAACCGCCGCTTGGCGTAGCCAAGTAGCATCACGTTTACCTTGGGGTTCACCAGATAATCGCGACCGTACAACTCGGTAAGCTTCGAAGCCGCCTGAGTCAGCGTTAAACCCGCTAAATGGACCGAGCCCAGCAATGGCACACTTAAATTGCCCTCGGGATTCAATCGTCCGTTTGTGCGCAAATCGTCTTCGCCGAAAACTTCGACGCCGACGTAGTCGTTCGGACCTAAGACGTAACCCGCCGGCGCACTGGCTGCGCCTCCCGGAGGAAAGGCTGGCCTGGCAGCCGACGATGTGTTCGGCGATCCAATGGCCTGCGAGGCCCCGCTGCCTGGCGCGATTTGCCCCTGAAGAGAGCCCACCAGCAAGCACAATACGAGCGCAATGAACGACCAGCGCGCATGTTCCCCAGTTTGCAAACAGCTGAAACCCTCTTTAGAACCTAACCGTCGCCCGAACACCCACCTGATTGTCATAGAAGCTGAAGAAATCGATGTTGCTCGTGTCCTGGCGGTGCAGGTAGTATACCCCGGCGCTCAGCCACCTAGTAATCAGCACGTCAAGGGACGGCTCGATAAACCAGTAATCATCATTCCGAGGCGCGCTGACATTCTCGGCGGCAGCGAAGTAATTTGAGTTTTCATAGCCACCGCCCAAGCCGAGGTAAAAGCGACGGAATAATCGCTGCTGAAATCGGCCGACAACATAGGTGTTCGCAAAATCTTGAGCGCCAAGAAATCCAGAATTGTAAATGCTCCGCCCGGCCGCCAAGTTAATCGTTGTTCCTTCGAATGGATGATGCGTGAGCCCGACTTCGAACACGGGGGTGGTGTATGTACTTCTATTGCCGTCGAACTGGCGAAACTCGGCACCCGCTGAGGCATACAAGCCCAATTTGGCCGTCGCCTGATAATTGAGGCGCGCGTTCACCTGCTCGAAAGTTTGGTTTGGAGTCGGCTCATCCACCCAGTTGTACCCGAACGTGCCACCAACGCCGACGGACACTTTCGGAAGCCAGCTGTAATAAAGGTAAAGGCCGCCCGACACCGTGTAATTACTAATGTTATTTGGGTAGAAGTAGATGTAGGAATCAAATTCCCCCTGCAGGAATAGTTTGCCAGTCAAATCGTATTGTGCCCTCAACCGGGTGTTGAAAATGTTGACTCGGGTGGGCGCGCTCGCATCGAGATTTGCCCAGAGACCGGTCGTATCGATGATGCTGTTGAGATTTGCCGAGTCAAGCAGCGCGATATCCTCGAACAGGCTCAACCTCAATCGGCCGGTGCTATATCCGCCTTCGAGATGAATCAGCTGGTTAAATGCGTCCTGATCCGAGTGATTGACAAACAAAATCGCGCTGGGCATGTAGTCCAGGCGCAAATAGCTTCTGCTACGCCCCTCAATATCGCCAGCCCCAATTGTGATCTCTGGCTCAATCGCGAAGTAATAATCAGACTTCCGATCTGTGTGACTGATGAAGATATTGTCATCCCACACACCTCGGACCGTCAGCTGCAAAGCGTAATGAAAGCGACGCGGTTCGCCTGAGGACGGCCCTTCACCTGTCGCAACATTCTTCGTGCTGAACCCGCCGTAGGGGCCGCCTGCTGCCTGTGCCGGGACAACGCTTGTCTGCGCTGTGGTGTAGTTTGTTGAAGAAGACCACGGATTTGCCGAAGAGGGAAACGCCTCCTCTGAAGAAGGCAACAGGGCCGTCGACGAGGGCAATGGCTCCGCTGGAGTAGAGGGTAAAGGTTCCGGTGCAGAAGACAGTGGCGCTGTCTGCGTCGATGACGCCGGCTCCGGGGAAGGGAGCGACGGCTCCGACCACGGCGGCAAGGCTACCTCTTCAGTCGATTCCTGCGCTTGTGCCGCAAGAACAGCTGCGAAGAAGATTGCCGCGACGAGCATCGGGACGCGGCCGGAGACCAGGTGGGTGATCTCGACGGCAGCGTATACTACCGGGCGGGCTGAAAAAGGTGCGAAGCGGCGAATGTAGAGGGCAAAAGCCGGGCGCATGGGCGCGAGCGTAGAGGGCCGGCCATTACGGCGTCAATTAGAAAAATCCTAGTAAAAAATCAGGAATAGGGAGCAGCTTTTGCCTTCCGGAGGAACGTCATTGGTGCATGTGAAGACACCGGCGTTTAGCAGGAGAAATTTGCTTTGTAGTTGTTCACATAAGACGTTTTGCACGGTTCGGCAGGGCGCTTTCAACGACATGTCAGAGCGCAAAAAGACGCTTACAATCAACGAAATTTATCACTCGATTCAGGGCGAGAGCACCTGGGTCGGTTGGCCGTGCGTCTTTGTGCGCCTCACATTCTGCAACCTCCGTTGCAACTATTGCGATACCGAGTACGCGTTTTACGTGGGGATTAAAAGAAGCTTGGACGAAATTCTGAACGCGGTCGCGGCGTATCGGTGCCCTTTAGTCGAAATTACAGGCGGAGAACCTTTGTTGCAGAAAAATGTGCTGCCGCTGATGTCAATGCTCTGTGACTCGGGTTACACGGTGCTCCTCGAGACCGGCGGTGCGCATGACATATCGAACGTCGATCCGCGCGTGCACCGCATTATGGATTTAAAGACCCCGGGGAGCGGCGAAGTGGACAAGAATCTTTGGTCGAACATTGACCACCTCAACGCTGGGGATGAAGTGAAATTCGTCATGGGCTCGCGCGAAGATTACGAGTGGTCGCGCGATAAAGTGCAGCGTTACGATCTTCCCTCCCGCTGCCGCGCCGTGCTCTTCTCGCCAATTTTCGGGAGGATCGACCCACGCCAAATCGTGGAGTGGATTCTGGCAGATAAGCTGAACGTGCGTTTTCAACTTCAGATGCACAAATTCATCTGGAGCCCAGCTCAGCGCGGCGTCTGATTATGCGAGCGCGGTTAACGAAAGATTTCACATTTGAAGCAGCGCAGACTTTGCCCAAAGCGCCGGAGGGCCACAAATGCCGCCGGGTGCACGGACATAGTTTCAAGGTGGAAATTTCTATCGAGGGGGATGTCGACCCGACGGTTGGCTGGATTTATGATCACGCGAACATAAGCACAGCAGTGAAGCCGCTTCTGAAAATCCTGGACCACGCGTATCTCAACGACATCGATGGATTGGAGAATCCGACGATCGAAAACATGGCCGAATGGTTCTGGAAGAGATTGGAACCTCAATGTCGCGGTCTCTGCGAAATCGTAGTGCACGAGACACCCACTGCGCGTTGCGTCTACCGCGGTCATTAGGCAGCAACCGCTGGAACGCCGTGGCTCCTCGCCGAAACCTACAACTCAATCGCGTAGCGCTTCAGCTTGTTGTAAAGGGTCGGTCGCTGAATCCCGAGGAGTTCGGCTGCTTTCTTCTTGTTCCCGCGGCATTCGGCGAGCGCCTGGAGAATTGCGTTCCGCTCTAAGTCATCGAGAGTTTGCCCGCCCTTGCGCGGTAACCCGCCGAGTTCGGTTTGTTGCAAGGCCGGAGGCAACTGTATTTCTGCGGGCAACTCCTTTACCCCGATCACGCCCTGCCTGGCCAGCACCACCGCGTATTCGATGGCGTTTTGCAGTTCGCGAACATTTCCCGCCCACGAATAATCGAGCAACTTCTGGAATGCATCCGGTGAAACGTCCGGCTCCGGCTTGCCGAGTTGTTGAGAAAATTGCCTAACGAATTGGCCGATCAAGGGCGGGATGTCCTCTTTTCGCTTCCGCAGCGGCGGCACTTCGATCTGGAAAGTGTTTAGCCGGTAGTATAAATCGGAGCGCAGCCGGTTCTCAGCGAGCGACTCGGGAATGGACCTGTTAGTCGCAGCGATAGCGCGGAAATTCGCTTTCATCGTCTGCGTGCTGCCAAGCGGCCGATACTCGCGCTCTTGCAGCACGCGCAGGAACCGTGTCTGCAAATCAGCCGGCATGTCGGATATTTCGTCAAGGAACAGGGTGCCGCCGTCTGCCGCGGCGATCATTCCGGGGAAATCATGCGTTGCTCCGGTGAAGGAGCCTTTGACGTAACCGAAAAGTTCTCCCTCGATCATTGTTTGTGGAAACGCAGCGCAATTGAGCTTCACCATCGGTTGTCCAGCACGCCGGCTACGGGCGTGAATAGCGTTGGCAATCACTTCCTTGCCCACGCCGCTTTCGCCTGCAATGAGAACGTTCGCATCCGAGGGCGCCATTGCCTCGATCAGTTCCTCAATTTCCTGCATCGGCTTGCTCTTAAAAACCGGGGCAGGTCGCGCTTCCGCGATCTCCAGCCGCTTCTCCAATTGCTCTGTCTTCTCCCGCAGTTTTTCGGTTTGCCGGAGCAGGAACTGTTTCTCCAACGCTTTCTCCACCAGGCTTAGAAGTTCCTCCGGCGCATACGGCTTGCTGATGAAATGGTACGCGCCGCGTTTGATCGACTCGATAGCATTATGCAATGAGTCGTGCGCTGTCAGAATGATCACCTGCGCTTCGGGCAACTCCGTCTTGATCTGATCGAGCATTTCCAAGCCGTGGGCGTCCGGCAGTTGTAGATCCAGCAATACGAGCGAGGGCGAATTTGATTTCAGCAGTTTGAGCCCCTGCGACGCTGTGGCCGCGGTATCCACGTGATAACCATGGCGCTTGAGTAACGCTTCCAGCGTCATCAACACCGGACGCTCGTCGTCGATGATCAGGACGCGATGGTTCTCCGTTTTCATCACCTTATGCTGCTGGTATTACGCACGTGCAGTGTGGGCTGCAGTTGCTTAAACTGCGAGAATGCCATGAGGTTCAACCATTTTCGGAATGCCGGCTCAACACCGGGATTACCACTGTCGAAACAAGCGTCGCGGCTTTGGGATCGTATCGAACCTGCAACTCTCCGCCGTGCGCTTCTATGATAGCGCGGACGCGGTTCAGACCAAGGCCATAATGTCTCTGTTTGATGTGGCGGAGTGGTTCCCGCCCCCAATTTTGCGTATCCGAAGAGAAAACCGCCTTTGGTTCGTGGAGGCTGAACAGGAACCGCCCATCGCTGATTCTGGCTGTTGCAACCACCGCGCCCTTGCCGCGATCGTGCTGGAAAGCGTTGGCAAAAAGCTCAACAAATACTTCCTGGAACAGCTGCGGATCAATATTGAGTATCCCGTCCTGAAGTTGCACATCCCATGTGATCTCGTGGTTTTCTTTTGAAGAATTGCGCTCGATCTGCGTGCGCATGTCGGCCAAAAATTCACCCGCCGGATAAGTAATCAGATTCGGTGTAATCTCTCCGATGGCTCTGGAGAGCAGTTGCAACGTCGAATTCATGTCTGAGACGGCTTCACGCAGACGCTTGATCTCACTTGTGAGTTCCTGATCCTGCGTCAGCTCACCGATGTAAGCCGATCGCAGCTCGATCGCATTCAAATCATTGCGCAAATCGTGACTGAGTTGTCGGACAAAACGAACCGTGTCGCTCCACGGCACGGTCAATGAGTCGGTTGAAGCTTCCGAAGATTTGGCCGCCATAACGTCACAATTACGCCGATTCTAGGAGAGAAA
>WNFW01005820.1_pt1 | contig 15084 bp, 19 predicted proteins | sample 5400131 | NCBI WGS metagenome assembly WNFW01 (sample SAMN13153362, study PRJNA577476) | soil metagenome | isolation source: 20 cm soil or saprolite under grassland replicate 1 | place: USA:California | collected 2016-06-15 | reverse complement strand
ACTACGCTCACGGAGGTCATCGATGAAGGCCGTTCGCGTCCACGCTCCCGGCGGTCCCCAGGCGCTCAAGTACGAGGAGGTGCCCGAGCCCACGCCCAAGCCGGGCGAAGCGATCGTCAAGATCGATGCGGCGGGGCTCAACTACATCGACGTCTACCAGCGCAGCGGCCTCTACAAGCTCGACCTGCCGCTGACACTCGGGCTCGAGGCGGGCGGCACCGTGACCGCCGTCGGCGCCGGCGTGACCGAGGTGAAGGTGGGCGACAAGGTCGCCTACACGGGTGTGCCCGGCGCCTACGCGCAGTACGCCGCCGTCCCCGCGCAGCGTCTGGTCGTCCTGCCGCCGGGGCTCCAGCCGAAGCAGGGCGCGGCCGCGATGCTCCAGGGGATGACCGCGCACTACCTGGCCTGCTCGACCTACCCGCTGAAGACGGGCGACACGTGCCTCGTCCACGCGGCGGCGGGCGGGGTCGGGCTCCTCCTCTGCCAGATCGCGCGGATGCGCGGCGCGCGTGTCATCGGCACGGTCTCGACGGACGAGAAGGCCAAGCTCGCGCGCGAGGCGGGCGCCGACCAGGTCATCCTCTACACGAAGCAGGACTTCGAGGTCGAGGTGAAGCGCATCACAGGCGGCAAGGGCCTGCAGGTCGTCTACGATTCGGTCGGCAAGACGACCTTCGACAAGGGCTTCAACTGCCTGGCCCCGCGCGGGATGATGGTCCTCTACGGCCAGTCGAGCGGCCCCATCGGCGCCTTCGATCCGCAAGTCCTGAACCAAAAGGGCTCCCTCTTTCTCACGCGCCCGAGCCTCGGCCACTACACGGCCACACGTGAGGAGCTCCAGCAGCGGGCGGGTGAGGTGCTCGGCTGGATCCGCGACGGCAAGCTCAAGCTCCGGACGGAGCTCGAGTTCCCGCTGAAGGACGCGGCCGAGGCGCACCGGGCCCTCGAGGGACGGAAGACGACGGGTAAAGTCCTGCTGATTCCATGAACGTCGCCCAGCTCCTCGAAAGAGCTACGCCAGCGGGCTTGAGCTAGAATGAGCCCTGGAGGTGCGGCCATGCGTTCTCATGCCCTGTTGACGGTGCTCGGAGTGGCGCTCGTGTCCCTGCTCGTGGTGGACGCCGGAAGCGCCTGGGCCCGCGCGACGGGCGGCGGTAGCCGCGGCTCGCGCTCGTACTCGTCGCCCGCGCGCCCCGCGCCCTCGCCGACGGCGCCGGCGACGCCTACGAGCCCCTCCATGAACCAGCCGCAGCGGCCCGGGCTCTTCGGCGGTCTGATGGGCGGCCTCGCCGGGTTCGCCCTGGGGGGCCTCCTCGGCTCGATGCTCTTCGGCGGCGGGTTCGGCGGCGGCATCGGCCTCCTCGAGATCCTGCTGGTCGGCGCCGGCGCCTTCTTCCTGCTGCGCATGCTTCGTGCGCGCCAGAGCGTGCCCCAGCCCGCCTACGCGGGTGGCGGGGCGAGCGCCTACACGGGCCAGGGTGGCTCGAGCGGCGCGGTCGTCGAGGCCCCGGCGGCGGCCGACGTCGAGCGCGGCGTCGCCTTCATCCGCCAGATGGATCCGGGCTTCGATCCGGCGGCGTTCGCCCAGTGGGCCCAGCGCGCGTTCACCGACGTCCAGGACGCGATCGCGCGCCGGGATCTCGCCACCGTGGCCGACCGGCTCACGCCGCAGGAGTTCGCGCGCCTGCAGGGCCAGTGCGACCAGCTCCGTGGCGCGCGCCAGACGAATCGCGTCGAGCAGATCCGGTGGAGGCGCGCCGAGGTCAGCGAGGCGTGGCAGGAGAGCGGCCAGGACTGGGTGACGGTCTACCTCGCCGCCTCGCTCGTGGACTACACCGTGGACGACACGACCGGCGCGCTCGTGGACGGCTCGAAGACGCCTCAGGACATCGAGGAGTACTGGACCTTCACGCGCCTCGTGGGCCCGAAGCCCTGGCGCCTCTCGGCCATCCAGGCCGCGTAACTCCGCCGGAGGGTGCGCGGTGAAGCGCACCTTCACGTGGATCGTCGTCGTCGCGGCGGCGCTCGCCCTCCTGGTGATCGCCGCCGCCCTCGCGCTGCCGCTCGTGGTCGACACGCCGCGCGTCCAGGCGCTGATCGTCTCCACCGCGTCGCAGGCGCTCGGCCGGCCCGTCAAGTTCACCTCGGTTTCCGTGTCGGTGCTCCCGGCGCCGGCCGTCAAGCTGCACAACCTCGAGGTCGCCGAGGATCCGAAGTTCGACGCGGCGCCCTTCCTCAAGCTCGAGACGGGACGGCTCGCGCTGAAGCTCGGCGGGCTCCTCGCGGGCCGCGTCGAGTTCGGCGACCTCACGCTCCAGCGACCGGCCATCACGCTGATCCGGAACCCCGAGGGCGTCCTGAACATCGCGAGCCTCGGGGCCCCGGCTGAGCCGAAGAAGAGCCCGGGGCGGGGCGGGCAGACGAGCGGCGGCGCGGGCGGTGCCGGCGCGGCCGTGCTGCCGGGACGCGTGAGGATCGAGAAGGGCACCGTTACCTACGTCGTCCGCGGCAAGGCGGGCGCGCTCTCGCAGTATCGGGTGGAGGACCTCGACCTCACGCTCGGCGGGAGCGGCGGCACGCTCACGGTCGAGGGTGCCGCGCGCGTGAAGCCAGGCGACCTCGACGTCACGCTCGCCGACGGGCGGATCGCGCTGAACGCCGGGCGGAGTCTCCTCGAGGCGCCCGTGAGCGCGCGCGTCGGCGTCGACGGTCGTGACGTGGCCGAGCTGGTCGCCGCGAGCGTCGGCCCGACGCCGGCGATCGGCGGGCCCGTCAAGGGCACGTTCAATGTGACGGGCACGCTCGGCGCGCCGAAGGCGGCCGGCACGCTCGAGCTGGCGAGCGCGCGCCTGACGGAGGAGGTCGCCGCCTGTCCCGAGCCCCGGCGCCGGACGCTCACGCTGACCGCGCTGAAGCTCGGCGGTACGTCATGGGACGGGGGCAGGCTCACGAGCCGCCCGGTGACCGCGAGCCTCGCGGGCGGGAAGGTCAGCCTGAACCTCGGCGCCACGCTCGACGGCGGCGTGCGGGTCGAGCTGGCGGACCTCTCGATCAAGGGGCTGCCGCTCGAGCGCGTGCTGGTGGATTTTCTGTGCCAGGGCTACGCGGTCTCGGGCCCGCTCGACTTCGACGGCGCGCTCGCGTTCACCGCGAGCGACCCCTGGGGCACGCTCTCGGGCCCGGGCCGGCTGCGGATCGGTCCCGGGCGCGTCGTCGGCGCGCGGGCGCTCTCGCTCATCGGCAACGTCGTCCAGGTCGGCGGCGCCGTCTCCTCGCTGCTGAACGCCGACATCCCGTCGTCGCTCTTCACCTCGCCGCTCGACTTCGACTCGATCACCGGCACCTACGTGATCAGCAAGGGCGTCGTGACGACGCGCGACCTCCTCTACACGAGTCGCGTCATGAAGGTGGCCGTCGCCGGCGAGTACGCGCTCGCGAGCGGCCGGATGGCCCTCGACATGGTCGTGAACCACGGCCGTGGGGAGGTGACGGCGAGGGTCACGGGCACGGCGGCGTCGCCGTCGGTCCGCGTCGATCCCTCCGCCCTCGTCCGCGACCTGGACAGGAAGAAGGTCGAGAGCGGGTTGAAGGACCTCCTCAAGCGGTTCCGCTGAAGCGCCCGCCCCCGAGCTTGCCCGCCTCGACGAGGCCGACGAAGAAGGCGTAGAGCTGCTCCCACTCGCGGGCACGGGCCTCGCCGTGCCGCGCCACCGTGTCCGCGCGCAGCGCGCGGAACGTCTCCTGCCGGCGCCGGAGGATCCGCCGCCACTCGTCGGAGAGGTCCTCGGCCTCGATCGCCGTGAAGCCCGCGCGGCCGAGCAGCGCGTGGTAGGACGGAAGCGACTGCAGGGTGGTCGCCGCCATCCATTCGCGGAGCCGGTCCCGCTCCCGCTCGGCGAGGCGCGGGTGCGCGATCCAGTCGGTGAAGGCGAGGCGGCCGCCGGGGACGAGCGCGCGGCGGCAGCCCTCGAGCACGGCGCGCTTGTCGGCGATGTGGAGGAGCGCCTCCTGGCTCACGCAGGCGTCGAAGGCGTCGTCGGCGAAGGGGAGCGCCGTCGCGTCGCCCCGGACGACGCGGACACGCGCCCCGAGCCCTGCCAGGCGCGAGAGCCGGGCGGCGCCGGCCGCCCGCGCCGCGTGGAGCTCGAGCGCCACGACCGGGCAGCCGCGGCGGCTCGCCAGGAAGCGGGCCGGGCCGGCCAGGCCCGCGCAGACGTCGAGGACCCGGCTCTGCGCGGTGATCCCGGCCCGCCGCGCCAGCGCGTCCACCGCGGCGAGGCCGCCGTAGTGGTCCTGGTCGAACTCGAAGAGCTCGTCCGGGGTGAGGCGGGAGAGATCACCGCCGCGCCGCCGCGCGAGGGCCGCGAGCACCTGCGCTTCGCTGATCGGGTGATGGTCGTAGAAGTCGTTGACGCGCATGGCCGCGGCTTGAAGCGCCCGGCCACGTATGATAAAAGCAAACCGTTCTCACCACACCTCGGCGAGGGAAGCCCCATGAGCAGCGAGGGCAAGGGCGGTCTCGAGGACGTCGTCGTCTCGACGTCGGACATCTGTTTCATCGACGGGCGCGAGGGCCGGCTCGTCTATCGGGGCTTCGACGTCAACGACCTCGTTGAGCACTCGACCTTCGAGGAGGTCGCCTACCTCCTCTGGCACGGCGGGCTGCCGAGCCGCAAGGAGATGGACGCCCACCTGAAGGCGCTCTCGGCCGCCCGCAAGCTGCCGCCGAAGCTCCTCGACATCCTCCGCGCGCTCCCGAAGAAGACGACGCCGATGGAGGTGCTGCGCACGGGCGTGTCCGCGCTCTCCGCCTTCGACCCCGACGCCGCCGACAACTCGCGCGAGGCGACCGCGCGCAAGGCCCTGCGGCTCACCGCGCAGATGCCGACGCTCGTCGCCGCCTGGGAGCGGATCCGCCGGGGCAAGACCCTCGTGGCGCCGAACCCGAAGCTCTCGCTCGCCGCCAACTTCCTCTACATGCTGCGCGGCACGAAGCCCCACCCGCTCGAGGAGAAAACCTTCGACGTCGCGCTCATCCTGCACGCCGACCACGAGTTCAACGCCTCCACGTTCGCCGCGCGCGTGACCGCCGCCACGCTGTCCGACTTGCACTCGGCGATCGTCTCGGCCATCGGCGCCCTGAAGGGCCCGCTCCACGGCGGCGCCAACGAGCAGGTCATGCTGATGGTCGAGCAGATCGGGACGCCGGCGAAGGCCGAGGCGTGGATCCGGAAGGCGCTGGCCGACAAGGTGCGCGTGATGGGCTTCGGCCACCGCGTCTACCGTGTGGCGGACCCGCGGGCCAGGCACCTGCGGAGGCTCGCGACGGAGCTCGGGCAGAAGGCGGGCAACACGAGCTACGTCGAGATCCTCGACACCGTGGCGCGCGTCGTCACCGAGGGCAAGCACATCTTCCCGAACGTGGACCTCTACTCCGGCGCCGCGTACAAGTCCATGGGGATCCCGACCGACCAGTTCACGCCGATCTTCGCGCTGAGCCGCGTCGCCGGCTGGGCCGCCCACGTCATGGAGCAGCATGCCAACAACCGCCTGATCCGGCCGCGCGCGCAGTACACCGGGCCGACGCACGTCACGTACGTCCCGATCGACCGCCGCTAGGCCGCCGCGGGACGGCCCCCCGGCCGTGGGCGCGCGGGTCACGATCGCGATGTCGGTGTTCAATCAGCTGGCGCTCACGCGCGCGTGCCTCGAGAGCCTGCGGGCCACGACGGAGCCGTTCCGCCTCGTCGTCATCGACAACGGCTCCACGGACGACACGGCGCGCGTGTTCGAGCGCTTCGAGTATCCGTACCCGCTCCGCTTCGAGCGCAACGGCGAGAACCGCCCCGTGATCGCCACGCTGAACCGCGCCTGGCGGCTGGCGGAGACCGACTACGTCTGCGTCCTCCACAACGACACCGAGCTGGTCGAGCCGGAGTGGCTCGCGCGGCTCGTCGCCGCCCTCGCCGAGCCCGGCGCGGGGCTCGCCGGGCTCTACGGCGTCAAGCGCCTGCGGCGGAGCGGGCGCTACGTCGGCCGGACGATCGTGCACAGCCTCGCCGAGGGGCCGACCGTCCGTCCGCCGTGGGAGGAGGTGGCGGTCGTGGACTCGGTCTGCATGTGCCTGTCGCGCGCCCTCCTGGAGGAGGTCGGCGGCTTCGACGAGGGCTACGGCTTCTACCACGGCCTCGACCGCGACCTCTCGTTCGCCGTGCGCGAGCGCGGCCGGCGCTGCCTCGTCGTGCGCGCGCCCTTCGTCCACCACGGCGGCGGCACGCGGGCGCGCGAGTTCTCTGCGCACCCCGAGCGCGAGCGGCGCGACCTCGCCGCCCGGCGCGAGGTGCTGGCGCGGTTCCGGACGAAGTGGAGTCACCGCCTGCCCTGCGACGTCCGCTCGCGGCGCGAGCGGGTGACGGCGTGGCTCCGGGCCAAGCTCGCATGATGGCGCTCCGCGTCGGTATCGTCGGGGCGCGCTTCGCCGCCGACCTGCACGCGGTGAACTACCGCCCGCTGGTCCCCGCGCGCGTCGAGCTGTCGGCGGTGTGCGCGCGGACCCGGGCGGACGCGGAGCGGTTCGCGAAGCACCACGGGATCCCGCGCACCTTCGGCGACTACCAGGCGCTCGTCGCCTCGCCCGACGTCGACGTCGTGGACATCTGCTCGACGACCGACACCCACCACGAGATCGCCGTCGCCGCGGCGCGCGCGGGCAAGCACGTGATCGTCGAGAAGCCGCTGACGGGCGCGTTCTGCGACGGGAGCGAGCCGCGCGAGGCGATGCTGGCGCAGGCGCTCCGGAACGCCGACGCGGTCCTGGACGCCGTCGCGAAGGCCGGCGTGACGCTCTGCTACGCCGAGGACTTCGTCTACGCGCCGCCCATCGCGAAGCTCCGGCGCCTGCTCGACGCCTCCGGCGGCGCGATCCTCGAGCTGCGCGCCGAGGAGAGCCACTCGGGCTCGCACGCCGCGTACGCGGCCACGTGGAAGCGCTCGGGCGGCGGGTCGCTCCTCCGGATGGGCTCCCACCCGGTCGGCGTCGTGCTCCAGCTGAAGCACCACGAAGGCATGAAGCGGCACGGCCGGCCGATCCGGGCGCGGGCCGTCACGGCCGAGGTCGCCCAGCTCACGAAGCTCCCGGCCGTCGGCGACCGCAAGCTCTACATGGGGACGCGCGCCGTGGACGTCGAGGACTGGGCGGTCGCCGTCCTCACCTTCGAGGACGGGACCAAGGCGACGGTGCACTCGAACGACATCACGCTCGGCGGCGTCCGCAACGTCGTCACGGCCTATCTCACGAACGGCGTCGTCCAGGCGAACATCAACCCGAACAACGCCGTCGCCGCCTACGCGCCCGACGGCGCCGTGTGGGGCGACGAGTACATCACCGAGAAGGTCGAGACCAAGGGCGGCTGGCAGTTCCCGAGCCCCGAGGAGGACTGGATGCGCGGCTACCCGCAGGAGCTCGCGGACTTTGTCGACGCGATCCAGGGGCGGCGCGAGCCGCTGGCGGGCGCGCTCCTCGCGCGCGAGGTGGTCGAGGTGATCTACGCGGGCTATCTCTCGGCCGCGACGGGCCGCCGCGTCGAGCTGGCGCGCGCATGATCCCGTTCGCGAAGGGCCACGGCCTCGGCAACGACTACGTCGTCATGGCGCAGGCCGATCTGAAGACGCCGCTCTCGCCGAAGGCCATCCAGCGGATCTGTGACCGGAACTGGGGCGTCGGCGGCGACGGCATCCTGCTCATGGTCCCCACCGGGCGCGCCGACTTCGGCGTGCGGATCTTCAACCCCGACGGGAGCGAGGCCGAGAAGTCGGGCAACGGCCTGCGCATCTTCGCCAAGTACCTCTTGGACCACGGCCACGCGAAGACGCCGACCTTCACGGTGGACACGAAGGGCGGCGTCGTCGAGTGCCAGTGCCGCGTCCGGGACGGGCGCGTCGACTTCGTGAGCGTCGAGATGGGGCGGGCGACGTTCCGGGCGCCCGATATCCCGATGAACGGCCCCGACCGCGACGTCGTGGGGGTGCCGCTCCAGCTCGGCGACGGCACGGCGCTCACGGTGACGGCGGTGTCGGTGGGGAACCCGCACTGCGTGACCTTTGTCGAGCGGCTCGACGAGGCCGCGGCCCGGCGGCTCGGCCCGCTGCTGGAGCACCACCCCGCGTTCCCGAACCGCACGAACGTCCAGTTCGCGCGCGTCGTCGGGCGCGACGCCGTGGATATTCTCATCTGGGAGCGCGGCGCCGGCTTCACGCTGGCGTCGGGCTCCTCCTCGTGCGGCGCCGCGGCGGCGGCCGTCAGGAACGGGCGCTGCGATCCCGGGCGCGTGCGCGTGCGGATGCCCGGCGGCGAGCTGATCGTCGAGGTGCGCCCCGACTGGTCGCTCCTGCTCGAGGGGCCCGTCGAGGAGGTCTACACCGGGACGCTCACGGCGGAGTTCGCGGCGTCGCTGTGAAGCGCCTCTGCGTGTTCTGCGGCTCGTCGGAGGGCGCACGCCCCGCGTACGCGGCGGCGGCGCGCGCGCTCGGCGTTGAGCTGGTCAAGCGCGGCCTCGGCCTCGTGTACGGCGCGGGCCGCTCGCCACGCCCGAGCTCGCCCACACGGGGCTCGACGAGCTGCGCGTCGTCGGGAGCATGCACGAGCGCAAGGCGACCATGACCGCGCTCGCCGACGGGTTCGTCGCGCTGCCGGGCGGGCTCGGCACCTTCGAGGAGACGCTCGAGGTGCTCACCTGGGCGCAGCTCGGCATCCACACGAAGCCCGTGGGGGTGCTCGACGTCGAGGGCTACTGGGAGGGGCTCCGGCGCCTGCTCGCCCACGCGGTCGACGAGCGGTTCGTGCGGCCGGAGTACGCGGCCCTCCTGCTCTGGGGCGCAACGCCCGCCGAGCTGCTCGACCGCCTCGCCGCGTGGCGTCCGCCGGCGGGCGTCCGCGCCTGGCTCCGCCCCGAGCAGACGTGACGCCCATGCTCGCCGCGTGGTGCTGGGACCTCCTCGAGCCGTACCTCAGGCGCAACCTCGTCAACCGGGGCGTCGAGCGCCCGACGCGCCGGCAGATCCTCGAGGAGTTCGCCCGCGTCTGGCCGGAGCTCACCGCGACGATCGGCGTCCAGGAGCCGCATGCGGGGACGATCCGCTTCAAGTGGCTGGTGCGCCTCGCCGCGGCGGAGATGGAGCCGTTCCTCGAGGACCCCGCGCGCTTCATCCTGGCGCGCTACGGCGGCGGGAAGTTCAAGATGAACCTGCACCACGGAATGCACTTCGTGAGCACGAAGAACTTCAAGCCCGTGGGGGAGCCGCGCTGGGCCGACGCGCCGGAGCTCTCCCTGGACTGACGGAGAGACCACCATGCCGAGCGAGGAGACGCGTCGCGTGCTGAAGGTGTTTGGCGTGGCCGTGACGAATCTCGAGGACGCCATCGACCGGAAGGCGCCGCTCGAGGAGATCATGAAGTGGGACCGCGAGGTGGCCGAGCGGACCCGCGAGATGCTCGCGCTGGTCGACCACATCCGGAGCCGCCGCATCGCGTGACGACGCTGGTCGACGCCTCGGGGGTCGCGCTCGCGCTGCCGCACCCGCCGCGGCGGATCGTCTCGCTGATCCCGAGCACGACCGAGACGCTGTGTGCCCTCGGCCGGGCCGACGCGCTCGTGGGCGTGACCGTGTACTGCCGCGAGCCCGCCGAGGTCACGCGCACGAAGACGCGGATCGGCGGCGAGAAGAACCCGGACCTCGAGAAGATCCGCGCCCTCGCCCCCGACCTGGTCATCGCCAACATCGAGGAGAACGTCCGCGAGCACATCGAGGCCTTGCGGGCGTGGGCGATTCCCGTCTGGGTGACCTACCCGCGCACCGTCGCCGACGGCCTCCGGCTGATCCGCGAGCTCGGGGAGCTGACGGGGGCGCCTGAGCGCGCGGCGGCGATCCTGGCGGAGCTCGAGCCCCTGTACGAGCATGTCCGCGCGGCGAGCGCCGCGCGCCCGGCGGTGGACGTCTTCTACGCGATCTGGCGGGGGCCGTACATGACCGTGAATGTCGACACGTACATCAATGATGTGCTGACGGTCTGCGGGGGTCGGAACGTCTTCGCCGACCGACCCGAGCGCTACCCGACGGTGACGCTCGACGAGATCGCCGCGCGGCGGCCGCGCGTCATCCTGCTACCCGACGAGCCGTTCCGGTTCCGCCAGGCGCACGTGGCGGACTTTGCACCCTACCGTGACGTCCCCGCGGTGAGGGAGGGCCGGATCCACCTGGTGGACGGCAAGCCCTACGCCTGGCACGGCCCGCGCGTCGGCGAGGCGCTGCGCACGCTGCCGGCGCTTCTCACCTCACGGCGCTGAGACCTCGACCTTGATCCACTCGGCGGGGCCGCTCCCGACGCCGCGCGGGTGTTCTGCCGGCTTCACCTCGACCATGGCGCCCGGCCGCAGGTCGGCGAACGTCCCCTCCACGTTCGGCTGCTGAAGCTTGCTCCGGTCCAACCAGATCTTCGTGCGTTCCGTGACCTTGACGTTCAGCTGGCCCGTGGGGTCGGCGATCGCGCAGGTCTGCTCCTGCGCGTTGACCGATTGAAGCTTCCCGATGACGGTGTGCTTCCCCGACAGTCCGGGCGACTGCCCGATCGGAACGTACTGCTCGGTCATCTCCTGAGCGGCCGGCGCCGATGGGCTGCTACCCAGGACGGCGCTCATCCCGACCAGCGCGACGACGAATCTCCAGGCGGTCATGCGTCCTCCCTCGCGTTCTTCATTCGACGAGGAGTGCCCGTGCCTTCTTCTGCTCCCCGATGGCCTCCTTCGTGTGTCTCCGTCCAAAGAATACACTGCGGACGGCCTTGTCCGCCAGCCGTCGGGCTTCCTGGAGCGGGGCGACAGCCTCGGCGTGAAGGCCGCCGCCCTTGAGCACGCGAATGCTGTCGTCCGTCTCGTGCACCGCGCGCGCGAGGAGCCGCCCACGCTCCTCGAACGGCACCTCGAGGCTCGCCTCCAGCAGCTCGATGCTTTGCCGGATGTTCTCGAGCGCGTTGATGACGCGCAGGAAGGCGGCGATGGCCACGATCTGCGTCCCGTCGAGTTCGATGCCCGCGCCCTCGGGGTCCGCTTGTTTCAGCAGGAGGCCCGCCGGGGAGTTGTTGAAGGAGTCGCCGTCGTAGAAGGCGACCGCTCCCTCGATGGTCTCGATGGCATTGTTGTGGAAGAACGGCCCGCTATCCGCCGCCTCCACCAGCGGCGGAACGTTGAACGTCCCGTCGCCCGGCGTGTGGAACCCGTCATCGGGGGGAACCTTCTGGGTCGTCAGCCGCGCGGGCTGATCGGGCAGGTCCTCGACGCCGGTGTTGAAGTTGGCGTTCCCGAGGCTGCCCGCGCCGAGGTTCGCCGTCGCCCCGGCATTCACATGGCAGAGGTTGCATTTGCCGAGCTTGTTATCGAGGAAGATCTCCTGGCCCCGCTTGGGCACCGTGCCCTTGAGCCGCAGAGGCAGTACCAGATCCTGCTGCCGCCCCAGGGACAGCTGGAACGCCTCGAGGGCGTCGAGCTCGTCGCTGGTCGGGAGACGGAAGTCCTTGCCGGGGACCCGGTTCAGGGTCTTGGTGAAGTGCTGGATGACGGCGCCGGTCGCGAAGGATCGGAGCGATCCATCGCCGGGAGCGCCGTCTCCCGACCACCCGGTGCGAGGCCCCCCGGGGCTCTGGATCGAGGTCCGGAGACCCAGCACGTGCGGGACGCCCCGCATGACGAACTTGTTCCTCAGGTCGCCGAACCCATCCAGGTTCTCGAGGATCAGCCCGAACTCCCGCATCAGCGCCGGATTCTCGAAGTTCTCCTTCAGGGCCGGATTGAATTCGGCGACGAAGAGAGGATTGTCCTTCGGGAGCCTGGCGATGAACGCCGGATCGATGGTGAAGTTGTTTTCCTCCGGATGGCAGGTGCCGCACGTGCGCCCGTTGCCCGCGAAGGTTTCGTTGAAGAAGAGGTCTCGGCCCTTCGCGACGAGCCGGCTTTGCGGATTCGAGGGCGGAGCCGATTTGCAGGCCTGAAGCCCGACGACGGCCAGGAGGACCCAGGGAACACAGAGGACGGCGGCGCGCTTGACCATGGACGGTGCGCTCAGCCGCGCTTTTTCTTGGTCGGCAGGAACCGGTCGAGCCAGGGTGCCGCCGCAGCCATGAAGAGGCCCGGAATCGCGACACCGCTGATGACCCCGAGGATCGAGAGGAAGACGAGCGAGATGAGCACGATGGCGAGATCGAGGAGTTGTGCCATGGCGCCTATTCTACCTCGAGGATCATCTCGATCTCGACAGGGATTCCCATCGGCAGCGCGGCCATGCCGACGGCCGAGCGCGCGTGCTTGCCGATCGCCTCGCCGAAGACCTGGACCATGAGGTCGGAGAAGCCGTTGATCACCTTCGGCTGGTCGCCGAAGTCATCGGCCGAGTTGACCATGCCGAGCACCTTCACGACGCGCTTCACCTTGTCGAGGCTCCCGAGCTGTGTGCGTGTCGTGGCGAGCAGCGCGAGCCCGACGGCGCGCGCCACCTGGTACGCCTGCTCGACGGTCAGCTCACGGCCGACCTTGCCGCGGGCCATGGGTTTGCCGTCGGTCCGGTCCGGGCCATGGCCCGAGACGAACAGGAGATTGCCGACCCGGACCGCGCCCACGTAGTTCGCGAGCGGCGTGGCGGGCTGCGGCAGTGTGATCCCGAGCTCTTTCAAACGCGCTTCCGCGCCCATGCGAACGGCTCCTCTTCGAAGGAATGACGGCGGCCAAAAAATGGTGGCACACTACGTCGTGCCCGTCAAACCGTCGCCGGCCCGGCCGGCACCCGCCGCGACGCTCGTCCTGCTGCGCGACCGCCCCGCGGGATTGTTCAATGACGCCGGCCCGTACCTGCGGCAGGCCACCCACGGTGGCGGCGGGCTCGCGGGCCCCGCTACAGATGAAGCCACGCGTGCCTGTCTCGGGCCACCCACGGTGCACGCCGGCCTCGCGGATCCCGCTACAGAGGTGCTGCTGATCCGGCGGCACCGCGCCGCCAAGTTCGCCGCCGGCGACTTCGTCTTCCCGGGGGGCACGCTCGAGGCCGACGACCATCCCGCCGACGCCGCGGCGTGGTGCCGCGGCCCCGAGCCCCGCGAGGCGGCGCGTGTCCTCGGCCTCGAGCCCGGGTCGGGCGCGGCCCTGGCCTACTGGATCGGCGCGATCCGCGAGACGTTCGAGGAGGTCGGGATCTTGCTGGCCCACGGCCCCGACGGCGCGCCGGCTCGGGTCGAGGGCTCGCGGCTCGCCGCGCACCGGCGCGCGTGCCAGGCCGATCCTCGCGCGTTCTGGGACATGCTGAGCACCGAGGGCCTGACGCTCGCCACGGACGCGCTCGTGTACTTCGCCCACTGGATCACGCCCGCCGTGAACCCGCTCCGCTTCGACACGCGCTTCTTCGCCTCCGCGGCACCGGCGGGGCAGGAGGCGGCCGCGGACGAGCGCGAGATCACGGAGGTGCGCTGGCTCACGCCGCGCGAGGCCTTCGACGCCAACGCGCGCGGCGAGTTGCCGCTGCGCGCGCCGACGCTCAAGAACCTCGCCCTCTTCGAGGGCGCCGCGACGGCCGCGGAGGCGCTCGCGCGCGTCACCGGGCGCGCCGTGCGGACGATCATGCCGAAGGTCCTCGGCGAGGGCGCGGCGCGGCGGGTGCTGATGCCCGGCGACGCTGGGTACGACGACGCCTAGAGGGCGCCGGGCCGATCGACGTCGCCATCCGTCGTTCTCGGTCGTCGCCGGCCTTCGACGTACAACCGCGTACGCCTCGGGCCTGCTCCTCCCTCGGGCCTCGTCGGGCTCGTCGCTCACCCCGGCGCATCGCCAGGGCTCGGGGTGCGACGCTCAGAAGTATGCGAGCAGGCGGCCGCACGCGATCACGCCGGTCCAGAGGGCGAGCGACGCCAGCGCGGCCACCCGCGCGGCCGGCGGCGCCGGCGCCTCGACGTTCCAGCGCGCGACCGAGCGGAACGGCCAGCGGTGGAAAATGAACGCGTTGCTCGCCCCGGCGGCGACCAGGATGAGCTTCAGCCGGAACGCCGGGTTCTCGTAGAACTCGGTCGCGTGGGCCGCGAACATCATGGCGCCCGACGGCACGACCAGGAGCAGCGCGAGGCGGGCCCACGGCAGCAAGTGGCGCTCCATGCCGGCGACGGGCAAGCGGGGCGACCAGCCGAGCAGCCGCAGGTCGAACATGAACGCACTGCCCACGAGCAGCACGAAGCCCACGATGTGGGTGATCTCGACGATCGGGTAGAGCCACGCCCACTGTCGCATGGCGGTGGCCAGCGCGGTCGCCTCGAGCCAGCCGAGCCACGCGGGGCCCGCCGACGGGTGCGTCACCTGAGCTCGACGGTCTGGCCCGCGAGCGTGATCCGCTCGGCGCGCATCTCGTCGGCCTGGGTCCGGTGCGGATAACCGACGACGGTCGCCGTGCCGCCGACCTTCAGCATGGCCGCCGGGAGTCCGCGGCGCTCCATCCGCGTCGGCGGGGCCAGGACGACGAGCCACACCTTGCCAGGGACCTCGAGCCGGATGTGGCCGTGCGGGTGCTCGTAGCCCGATTCCTTGATGGTGCCCGTGAGCGTGAGCGCGGCGTTCGCGTCGTACCCGCTCCAGCCGTGGTGGGCGAAGACGGGAGCGACGGAGCCGGCGGCCAGCAGCGCGACGGCGCCGAGGACGGAGAGACGCGTGCGCATCCGGTAACCTCCTCAGTTCAGCGTGTCGGGTTGGAGCCGGCCGGCGACGCGGAAGCGCCCGCCGCCGAGCGGGCTCAGCACGACCAGCTCACCCTCGGCGGGGTACACGGAGGTGAGGGCCGCGATGTTGAGCTGGTGGGTGACGAGCACGAGATTGCCGCCGGGGGCGCGCTCGCCGGCGAGCGCGCGGACCTCGCGCGTGCGCTCGGGCTCGAGCTCGCGGTTCCTGAAGGTCGAGTTCAGCGCGGGCCAGGGGGTCGGCTCGCCGAAGGCCAGGCGCGCCGTCTCGAGGCACCGGCACCACTGGCTCGAGAGCACGCGCCCGATCGGGATCGCGCGCGCCC
>WNFW01002517.1_pt1 | contig 15096 bp, 13 predicted proteins | sample 5400131 | NCBI WGS metagenome assembly WNFW01 (sample SAMN13153362, study PRJNA577476) | soil metagenome | isolation source: 20 cm soil or saprolite under grassland replicate 1 | place: USA:California | collected 2016-06-15 | reverse complement strand
GAAGTCCTCCTCGCGCAAAGCGGCCAGGAGATTCGAAAGAGTTTGCAGCGAAAAAACAACGCGATTTCGCAGGGAGAAAGCGAAGCCGAGCCAGAGAGACAGGATGAGAAAGGCAAGTGTCCAGACGGCGCCCGAAGAATAATTGCCATGCCACAAGAGAATCATGGCGATCAGAGAACCTGGGAAACCCGCCGCTAGCGCGAGAAGCTGGATGCGGCGCTCATAGGCCATTCGCCTCATTCCAGCCCATGTTTTTGCAGCCGGCGATACATGGCGCTGCGGCTCAATCCCAGAGCCTTGGCTGCCTGGCTGACGTTGCCTTCGTGGCGAGAGAGAGTACGCTGAATGAGATACCGCTCCACTTCGTCGAGGCTCATCTCCTCCAGCTTGGCCGCGCCGCCAGCGGCCTGCGCGCGCAAGCCGAGGTCTGCCGCGCGGACGGCAGGGCCAGGTGACAGGAGTACGCCGCGTTCCACCGCGTGATCGAGCTCCCGAACATTGCCTGGCCAGGCATGCTCATGAAGAGCTTTCATGGCGGCCGGATCGAAACCGGAAATGTTTTTGCGATAACGCTGCGCGTAACCGTGGACAAAATGGTGCGCAAGGAGATCGACGTCCTCGCGGCGGTCTCGCAACGGGGGAATGTGGATCTCGATGGTGTTCAGGCGAAACAGCAGGTCTTGACGGAACCGGCCCGCAGCGGCCTCGGCATTCACGTCCGCATTAGTAGCCGCGAGCACTCTCACGTTGACCCGTCGTGTGGTGGACGAGCCGACACGCTCGAGATCCCCCGTTTCCAGAACGCGCAAAAGCTTGGCTTGCAGGTTGAGTGGAACGTTGGCAATTTCGTCCAAGAACAGCGTGCTGCCGTCGGCGAGTTCGAATCGCCCGACGCGGTCCGCGCGGGCATCGGTAAAGGCGCCTTTTACGTGACCGAAGAGCTCGCTTTCGAAGACACCTTCGGATAGCCCCCCTGCATTCACAGTCACCATTGGCTTCGTCGCACGCGCCGACAAAGCATGAAGGGTTCGAGCGACAACTTCTTTGCCAGTGCCATGTTCTCCGGTGATCAAAACGTTGGCGTCCGAAGGCCCGATTTGTCCGATCAGCTCCAGCACCGGCGCCATCGCCGGGGATTTCGCCAAAAATGTTGGGCGCGACTCCGCGCGCAGGATTCGGTTTTCCGCTTCCAGACGCGATGCTTGCCGCAGCGCCTGGCGCAATTCGATTTGCGTGCGCAAAATGGCGAGCAGCCGAGTATTTTCCCAGGGCTTCTGGACAAAGTCGCGCGCGCCGCGGCGCATGGCCTCTACCGCCAGTTCGATGCTGCTCCATGCGGTCATGACAATAACAGGCAACGTGCCGTCGAGCATTTGTATGCGAGTGAGAAGATCGAGCCCCTCCTGGCCCGATGTCGTGTCTCGCGCGTAGTTGAGGTCCATCAGGACTGCGTCAAATTCCCGAGATTCGATGGCGCTCAGAGCCTCGGCCGGAGAGGCGACGCCCTGCGTTTCGTAGCCCTCACGCTTTAAGAGCAAGCGCAGAGCATCGCGGATGTCCGCCTGGTCGTCAGCCAAAAGAACTCGGTAAGGGTGCGGGTTAGTCGTCTTCATTCGGATGTATTTGCGAAGTTTATCCCACTGCTGATTTTCAGGCACCGTGAGATACGGTCGAAGCGCCGGCTGGCAGCCGGCAAGCGCCCGCTCACGCGGGGTGCGCGGCGCCAACTTGCGCCCCGGCTGTTGCGTTGTCACTCACAACCCAGCCATCCTTCAATTGGATGATCCGGTTTCCATACGATGCATTTCTTTCGGAGTGCGTCACCTGAATGATCGTGGTGCCCGCGTCATTCAATCTCTTGAACAGTTGCATGATCTCATCACCTTGCGCCGAGTGCAGATTTCCTGTCGGTTCGTCAGCGAGAATCAGTTTTGGATTGAGGATTACGGCTCGGGCGACTCCCACAAGCTGCTGCTGTCCACCGGAAAGTTGATTTGGAAAGAGATCCTTCTTACCCACGATGTGGAAACGGTCGAGCGTGTCGCAGACCAGGCTGACGCGCTCTTTGTGCGGCACGTTCTTGTAGGACAGCGGCACTTCCAGGTTTTCGAATACCGTCAGATTGTCGATCAAGTGGTAGCTCTGGAAGACAAAGCCGATGTTTGCTTTATGCAGCTCGTTGCGTTTCTTGATGTTCAGCTTGTGAACGGGCTCGCCGAGAAAGTAATAGTCCCCGGTCCACGCGCCATCCAACATGCCGATGATACTGAGCAGCGTAGACTTCCCGGCGCCCGAAGGGCCCATGATGGTCACAAATTCGCTCGGCTGAATATCTAAATTGATTCTGCGCAACAGGAAAAACTTATTCGGCCCCGCCTCGACAACCTTCTCCAGATTCCGCAACTGTATTAACGGCTCCACGTCATCTCCTTGAGCTTCCACTAACGATTCTCGTTTCTTTTGCCGTCAACCTCAAGGGGACATGATCCGCTTCATTCATACTGTAAGGCAACCAGCGAACCCCGGGCTCTTCGCCAGTATCCGTGCAGCGTACCGAAGATCCCCGACGCGCGCTTCCTGTGTTTCCTCGACGATGCGGCCGTCGAACAAATGGATGGTGCGCTCCGCGAAATTCGCGTAACGCTGGTCGTGCGTGACCATGCAGACCGTAGCCCCGTTGCGGTGCAAGTCGCGCAGTAGTTCCATGACGGCTTCGCCGTTCTTGGAGTCCAGGTTTCCGGTAGGCTCATCAGCCATTAGAATGAGCGGATCGCCGACGAGGGCGCGGGCCACGGCTACGCGCTGCTGCTGACCGCCCGAGAGTTGCGACGGGTAATGACGCAGCCGGTGGGCCATGCCCACACGTTCCAGCGCGTGCTGCACCTTCTGTTTTCTTTCCGCCGCGCTCGTCCCGCGATACGTCAATGGCAATTCCACGTTCTCATACACCGTCAGGTCGCCGATCAGGTTGAACGCCTGGAAAATAAATCCAATCTCGCGGTTGCGGATCCGCGTGCGCTCGCTGATCGAGAGATTCGCCACCGGCTGTCCGTTGAGCGTATACCCGCCGCCCGTCGGTGAATCGAGAAGACCCAGAATGGAGAGCAATGTCGATTTGCCGCAACCCGAAGGCCCGGCGATCGAGATGTATTGTCCCTTCTTGATCTCCAGGTGGATCTCGGACAGAGCGTGCGTCTCGACCTCATCCGTATAAAACACTTTCTTCACGCCTTCCATCTTGATGAGTGTTGCGTTCGCGTCCGTCATTTGCTCTCCTTCTCGTTTTCGATCTCGGAAACTCCGTTCACCTGCACCCGCTGCTTCTGTCTACAAAACAAAATCTAGCTCGCGGCTATTCATAGCGCAGCGCTACGATGGGATCGATCCGCGTGGCTCGCCGCGATGGGATGTAGCACGCTGCAAAGGCTACCAGGCAGATGATCCCCAGCGATGCCGCATACACGGGAACGTCGCCCGCGTGCACCCCGTACAGCAGCGACTCGCTCAGCCGCGCCAGTCCGTACGCCACTGGCAAGCCCACCAACGCCCCCGCCAGCACCATCCACCCAACTTCCTTGAACACCAGCCCTCTCACGTGTCCGCTACCTGCCCCCAGCGCCACGCGAATTCCAATTTCCCGCGTCCGCTGCACGACGAGGTATGCCAGCACGCCGTAAATCCCGAGCGCCGCCAGCAACGCCGCCAACCCGCCAAATGCCGCGGAAAGCCCCGCGATCACCCGCTCCGCAAATAGATCTTCGTCCACCACGCGCTCGACCGTCTTCAGGTCGTACACCGGCAGATTGGCGTCTGCTCCCCGCACCGTTTCCCGCATGGCATTCGCAATCAGCAGGGGGTCTTGCTGGCTGCGGGCGTAAAAACTCATGCCGTAGAGTTTTCCGAATTGCGAATACGGCTGATAAAAATAGGGCCGCTCTCGATCCCGTACGTGTCCCTCTCTTGCATTTCTCACCACCCCAACGATCTCGATGTTTGGCTTGACGTCATTTCCCCCGCCCAGCGCGAAGTGCACCCCGATCGGGTTTCTCTTCGGAAAGAACTCTTTCACCATGGCTTCGTTGATGATCGCCACTTTCGCACTCGTGGATGTGTCTCCGGCGTTGAATGCGCGTCCCGAAAGCAGAGGGATCCGCATGGTCGAAAAATAATTCGGGCTCACCGCGTCAAAATTCACGTGCCGGTCATCCGTATCCAGGTTTTGACGGCCCTCCACGGTGATGTTGCTGCCCATATCGGTTCCGGTCAGCACCGCTATCTGCGACGATCCCACCCCGAGCACTCCCGGAAGCGCCCCCAGCCGTTCCCTCAACTGGTCGACGAGGGCCACCGTTCTCGCCTCGTCATAGCGGCTCAGCTGCGGCGCAATCGAAAACGTGATCAGGTTCTCCGTGCTCAGCCCCAGGTTTTGCTTCCGCAGATTCCACAGCGTCCGCGAAAACAGTGCCCCGCCCGTCAGCAACAGCAGCGTGAAGGCCACTTGTCCCGCAACGAGGTACTTGCGGAATCGCACGTGACCCGGCCCCGCGGATGTCGTTGATCCTTGATCCTTCAGCATCTGCGAAACACCCGTTCGCGTCGCGCGCCACGCCGGGATCAGCCCGAAAAGCAGCGCCGAAACCGCCGTCGCTGCCGCCGCAAATCCCAATACACCTCCATCCACCTGCGCCGTAATCCCTTGTATCCCTGCTTCAGAAACGACGGCTTGCGTCAAAATGTTCATTATCCAAACGCCCAAAATCAGTCCCAGAACCCCTCCGCCCAATGCGCAGAGGAAGCTTTCCACCAGCAGTTGTCGCATCATCCGCCCGGGCGTGGCTCCCAGGGCCGAACGGATTGCAAACTCGCGCTGCCGTGCAGCCGCCTTTGCCAGCAGCAGATTCGCCACGTTGGTGCACGAAATCAGCAGCACCAACGCCACCATGGCAAACAACGCCGTCAGTGCCGGCCCCGAATCCCTCTGAACCGTCGTCCTCCCCTGCGCTCCGGGAGACAGCAGTATCTTCTTGCTTAGAAACTCCTTCTTGTCTTTTCCCTCTGCGCGCAGCTTTAGAGTGGCAGCTTGCTGCTCAAGCAGCCCTGGGTAATCCACGTTAATCCCTGCCTGGGCCTGCTCCATGGAAACGCCCGGCTTCCGCCGCGCCAACACTGCCAAAAACGAATCATTCCAGTCGTCCAACCCATTGCGGATGGGCGTCATCTGCCCCTTCATGGTCATGGGCACAAAAATGTCCGGCGTCTGTCCCACCTGGACGCCGCTGAATCCTGTTTGCGCAACGCCGACAATGGTCATTTCCGTGTTGTTCACCAGAATCGTCTGATTCAGCACTCCGGCATCCCCGCCGAAATGCCGCGTCCAATAGCCATGGCTCAGGACCAGCACGGGATGGGCGCCTTGGACATCGTCATCGGCAGCCGACAGCACTCGGCCGAGGGCCGGCCGCACGCCCAGCACCTCGAAATAATTCCCGGTCACCAGTTCGCCCGAGCCACGGTCGGTCTGTCCGCGGCTCGCAATGGCGGCGGAAAATTGATAGCGCGCCATCACGCCGTCAAAAACAGCCGTGTTTTTTGCTAGCCCCTTGTACAGCGGGTAGGAAAAAATCTCCGAATCGTCGCCATCACTCCAGACATGCCCATGCTTCGGTCCGGGCGACTTCAGCACTACCAACTCTCCGGGGTTGCGCACAGGCAAACGGCGCAACAGGACTTGATTGAGCAGGGAAAAAATTGCCGTATTCGCGCCGATGCCCAGCGCTAGTGTGAGGATCGCGATCAGCGTAAATCCCGGATTCTTAGCCAGCATCCGCAGGCCGTACCGCACGTCCTCGAAGAGCATCTTCAATCCTCCGCGGGCGCCCGTCGCGCTTTCTTACCGGGCGCGGAAATCGGGAATCCTTAATTCCGAAGGGCCCTCGAAGGGCGACACCCCGTTACTTCAGGCGGATCCGGTCGAAGTTGTCCCAGGCGGACATGTCGGAGAGGATGACCTTGTCCCCGACCTTCAATCCATCCAGGATCTCGACCGTGTTCACCGAGCTTCGCCCCAACTTAACATTGACGCGCACCGCCTCCGATCCGTCATCAATGATCTTGAAAATTCCGATAGGACTGTTCTCCTGCCCGTGCACTGGGCGTCCCACGTAGAGCACGTCCTTTATGTTCGAGATCTCCACAGTTCCATCCACGCTCAAATCCGGCCGCGCACCGTTCGGCAGGGGATCCGTGATGGTCACGTCCACGGTCACCGTGCCGTTCACGACGGACGGATCGATCCGTGAAACATGCCCGTTCACTACGCCATTCCGCGTGTCAATCGTCGCTTTTTGCCCAATCATCACATCTTTCGCTTGCGTCTCCGCAATCTTGATTTCTGCTTTGAGTTTCTTCGGATCCGCCACCCGCGCCAGGTTTGTGCCGGGCGTCACGTGCTGGCCGACTTCCACTGGCACCAGTTGCAACACGCCGTTGATGCCCGCGCGAACATGCAGAGCTTCCACTTGGCTCTTTTTCAGTTGATAGAGAGCTTTTTGTTCATCGATTTTCGCCTGCTGCGCGGCCAGCCGCGCTTTCGCCGAATCCGCGGAGATTTTCGTGCGTTCACCCTCCAGCTTCACGCGAATCTCTAGTTGTTCTTCCCTCACTCTGGAGAGATTCCTGATATGGTCAGACCCGATGCCCTCTTTGAATAGCTTTTCGTCTACGACATGTTGCAGGCGGGCCTGCTCGAAATCACTGCGCACGGCGGCTTCGTTTGCCTTTTGGTTCATCAGATCGCTGTCAACTTGCACCTTAAGGTTTGCGTAGTCCGCTTCCGCCCCTTTGAGCTGGAATTCCGCGTCAAGCGCCTCTCGCTGCAACGTTGGGTCACTCAGTTCCATAATGATGGAATCTGGCTTGACGATGGCCCCGGGGCGCAGCACCCACCGGTCTATTCGCGAGTCCGTCTGTGCAGCGATCCACCGGATGTCTTCGGGCACCAGCGTTCCTAAGCCACGCCTTTCGACCAGCATTGGCCCGCGTTTCACTTCGTCCGGCCAAATCGTGGCCCGCTCGACGCTTGGCGCCGCAGGCCGCAGCTTGGAGAGTCCATAGGTTACCCCTCCCACAAGGAGGAGCGCGACGGTGCCGTAAACGATCCGTCTGATCTTCTTGGCGCGAGCGTTTGATGGTCGTTGGATATCCATAATATTGTCACCTTCTAGAACGCAACTCTCCGGCCCCAGGTTCCCTTCGCTAAGTATATTTTCTTTCAATGGTTTAGCGGGTATTCTCTTGCCGAGATCTCCTTGAATCGACCGGAAATGGGATTCCACGTCCCACCTTCGAACAAGCGCGGCGCACTCCCTCCCATCGATTGTGTAGGGCCGGAACTTCAGGCCGGCCTGGTTTTCTCTCCCTGCTCGGACGCGGGCATCTTCACCCAGGCCGAGTTTTGGCGAGAAGATTCCAGGACTCCCGAGATGAAACGAACTCCTTCTACGCCGTCCTCCACTTTCGGCACAAGCAGCGATGCGGGCATCGGAGCGCGGCGGGCGTTCCGTGCAGCGATCTGCTCGGCCAAGTCCGTATAAAGCTGCGCGAACGCCTCCAGATATCCCTCGGGATGCCCGGAGGGGATGCGGCTTGCCTGCTTCACCGAAGGCGTTGCCCCAGCTCCGGCCCGGCTGATCGTTACCGGCGACTTCCCATACGGAGTAAACCGCAGATAGTTCGGATTTTCCTGCCCCCACTCGATTCCCGCCTTCTCCCCATAAACCCGCAAGCGCAGGTTGTTCTCGTTTCCGGGAGCCACCTGGCTTGCCCACAACATTCCTCGCGCGCCGCCCTCAAATCGCAAGAGCACTTGCACGTTGTCGTCGAGCCGCCGCCCCGGCACGAAAATGGACACGTCGGCCGCCACCTGATCGCAACGCAGTCCCGTCACAAAACACGCGATGTTGTACGCGTGCGTTCCAATATCCCCAAGGGAACCAGCAGGTCCGCTCTGCGCGGGATCAGTGCGCCAAACGGCTTGTTTCTGCCCAGTCCTCTCGACCGCCGTGGTCAGCCAGTCCTGCGCGTACTCCACCTGCACGACGCGAATTCGCCCAAGTTCCCCCGCCTCAATCATCTCTCGAGCCTGCCGCACCAGGGGATAACCCGTGTAATTATGCGTCAAGCCAAAAATCAGCCCGCTGCGCCGCACGATCTGCGCCAGCGCCAGCGCATCTTCCACCGTTGTGGTCAGCGGCTTGTCGCAAATAACGTGAATGCCCGCCTCCAAGAACGCTTTCGCCGGCTCGAAATGAAGATGGTTGGGCGTGACAATCGAGACGGCGTCAATCCGGTCCGGCCTCTTTGCCTCCGCCGCGGCCATCTCCGCGAAGCTTCCGTAAGCACGTTCCGGCGCGATATGCAGTTCAAGAGCCCCGGCGCGGCTTCGCTCGGGATTCGACGACAATGCCGCCGCAACCAGCTCAAAACGATCGTCGAGCCGCGCCGCAATGCGGTGAACCGCTCCAATGAAAGCGCCCGGTCCGCCGCCGACCATACCTAGCCGGAGACGCCGGTTTATTGCATCCGTGCCTTTTGGATTTGCTGTCATGACCCTCGTCCCATCTCACTCCAGTGTAGCGTCCCGTAAATACTTCGAAAAAGTACGCGCCGCCTCTTTCCGCTCTGGGTCCGGCGCCTGCCCCCACCCGGCCGGGGCGCTCTTTGCGAACTCTGTGTTCAGTATCCTTCTGCTCGCCTAAAGAGCTCTCAGAATATCCAAGGTTATTTTCTGGGCGCTACTCTAGTCCTAACATCCGCCGATTCGCCCGTTGATCCGCGCCTGAACTTGCGAAGTCATCAAAAGTGCTGCCCGCAGCCTGAATGATATGCCGCTGAATAAAGGGCGCACCTTCCGCCGCCCCCTGCTCGCCGCTCTTGATGCAACATTCCCATTCGAGCACCGCCCACCCGGGAAAATCATACTGCGTCAGCTTGGAAAATATGGCGCTGAAATCAACTTGCCCATCACCCGGCGAGCGAAACCTTCCGGCTCGATTTACCCAAGCCTGATAGCCACCGTAAACGCCCTGCCGGCCTGTCGCACGAAACTCCGCATCCTTCACGTGAAACATCTTAATCCGGCTGTGATACAGATCGATGAATTCGAGATAATCAAGCTGCTGCAGTAGGAAATGACTCGGGTCAAAAAGCATGTTGCACCGCGGATGATTGCCGCAGCGCTCCAAAAACATTTCGAAAGTGACACCATCGTGCAAATCTTCGCCGGGATGGATTTCGTAGCACAGATCCACTCCCGCTTTTTCAAATGCATCCAGGATGGGACGCCAGCGCACCGCCAGCTCTTCAAAAGCAGTTTCAATCAGCCCCGCCGGTCTCTGCGGCCACGGATATAGGTACGGCCACGCCAGCCCCCCTGAAAATGTCACATGCGCCGCAAGTCCCAGATTGGCGGACGCGCGCGCCGCAAGCAATAATTGTTCAACCGCCCAGGCTTGCCTCGCGCGCGGGCTGCCCCTCAGCTTTTCCGGCGCGAACCCATCGAACGCCACGTCATACGCGGGATGCACGGCCACCAACTGCCCTTGAAGATGGGTCGAGAGTTCCGTGACGGCAAGGCCGTGGCCCGCCAGCGTGCCGCGGATCTCGTCGCAGTAGGTCTTGCTCTCCGCCGCTCGCTGCAAATCAAACAGCCGTCCATCCCAGCACGGGATTTGTACCCCTTTATAGCCGAGCTGGGCGGCCCACGATGCGACGCTCTTCAAACTGTTGAACGGCGCCACATCGCCGGCAAACTGCGCCAGAAATATCCCTGGTCCTTTGATTGTTCTCATCGCTCCCTCAACTCCACTCCGCATCTACGATGAAACCCTCACGAATGCGCCGGCGAGTATGCCTAACGGACGAAACCACCCTCACCCCGAACAACGGCGCAGAAGGCGGTCGTTTCTTTTTCGAGGTTCCTCATCGATCCGTGTACTGGCTTGCTGTCGCCAAGGATACGCTCTAGTTGCCAGTTCGAATTGTCCCAGTTCACGTCTCCTTCTTTCGTAACCGTGAGATGAAAATAGAGGCGATACTTTGCATGCGCCAATCTTTGCTGTTCCTCAGGCGTTGCTAGTCTTGCGGGGTCGTCAGTTCCAACAATTAGCGTGATCCCTTTGCAAGCCGGGTTTTTCTGGAAAGCATTCAGAAATTCATTCTCCAACTCTTCGGCCATCGCTGCGGGCCTGCTAGAACACTCTTCAGACCTGCCGGGACTCTTCAAGCTTATCGCCGCTACTAATTCACAGATGTGCATAGCCGCGTGAATGTCGGATAGCCTCTCAACGCTAATTGAAATATCGTCAAAGGCTCCAGCGGAAGCGGTCTTGGCTTGGTCTTGCCCGCAACCGGCCAAACTCAAGGCAAGGAGGAGTACCACAAACTTGAGGTGACGGGTTCCCTCTGAAATTAACATTGATAACTGCTCATGCTTGGCGCTTTTCTGCCAGCCAAGCACGTTTCCTTTCATCCAGCCTGGAGCGAACCTGGTCGGAATCGATCAATTCTCCGCGTTGCGCGGCTGCGTAGCCGTGCTCGATTTTTAACCGGATCTCCGTGTTATGCTCGGCCAGACAGGCTTCTTGCTCGTGAAGCAGGGGAATGGCGCGCCCCACAAACTCATCCACGGTTTGGTGGGGCCCGCGCTGAACGTCCCGCTTGATCATTTCTTCCAGCTCAGGTCGCAGATGAATCTTTACGACCACAGTCTACCCCAGGTTCTTACCCTTTTGCGTTTTTTTGCACTCAGCAAAAACTCAACTCCTTTATTTTCAAACGATTCCACACTCTTACAAAAAAAGAAGGGGTTGTGGGTAGGGTCACCATGCTATTTCCTAAGCCGAAACTCCAACTTACGGTACCCTCGCTTATCGCATTTCTCGAAGGCGACCGTCCGGCGCTATCCTCATTCCTTGTCTCCTTACCTCCTTACTTCCTTGCGTCGCTGCCTCTCCAGTCACCAGTCCCCAGTCCCCAAACGTTGTATCATTCCATCCTGTGAACATCCTCCTGAACGAAGTCGAATGCCGGGTTCTGGGTTCCCTCATCGAAAAAGAAATCACCACTCCCGAATACTATCCGCTTTCGTTGAACGCCCTCGTCAACGCCTGCAATCAGAAATCGAATCGCGATCCCGTCATGAACTTGGACGAAGCGGCCGCCCGCCAGGCCTTGCATTCTCTGGATGGACAATCTCTAGTCCGCTACGTCAGCGCCGCGGACAGCCGCGTCACCAAGTACGAGCACCGCCTCCAGGAAGCCTTCAACTTCTATCGTCACGAGGTCGCCATCCTCTGCGTCTTGTTGCTGCGCGGTCCGCAGACGCCCGGCGAACTTCGCACCCGCGCCGAGCGCATGCATCCTTTCGACGACCTGGGCGCCGTGCAATCCAGCCTGCAGCATCTGATGAGGCGCGAGCCCCCGCTCGTCAAGGTTCTTCCCCGGCAGCACGGGACCAAGGAGGCCCGCTACGTACATCTTTTGTCCGGCGACGTGGAGGAGTGGGATGCCAAGTCAGTAGCGGAGCCGCAACTCCCTCCTGCGTCCGCCGAAGGAGAACGGATTGCTCACCTGGAGAAGGAAGTCGCCGCACTTCGCAACGACGCAGCCCACTTTCAAAAGGAGATTGCGGACCTGCGACAAGAATTCGCCCAGTTCAGGAAGCAATTCGAGTAGGAAGCACTCTTCTTGTAGGAGAGCCATGCTGTCGGCCGTACTGAGCGCGGCTTCCTGTGTTTGCTCCGCGTCTTGGCCCTTAACGGGGATTTGTTACGGATGGATGCGTGCCGCCCAGCCGCCGCCGGGCGCCAATTTAATTTTCAGTTTCGTGGATTTGTTGACCTGCATTTTCACTTTCTTATAATCACCGGCCATGCGGTCGGCGTTTATTCCGTCCTGATAAGCTTCCATCGAAAAATTGCCTTCGCGCAGGAAGGAGAAATCCACTTCGAGTTCGCGCGCCGTCCAATCCGTCATCGCGCCCACATACCAGTCGTTGCCGTTTCTTCTTGCCACCAAAACGTATTCAGCGATGCGCCCATCAAGGACTTTGGTGTCATCCCAGACGGATGGAACGGGAGCAAGAAATTCCATCACCTCTGGTTCGCGCAAGTAATTCGACGGGCTGTCGGAGAGCATCTGCAGGGGGCTTTCGAATACCACGTACATAGCGAGCTGATGGCAGCGCGTGCCCAGCGCCATGGGCTGCTGATGGATTGGTGCAAAGGTGGTTCTGGTGGCGTTCCGCATTGCTCCAGGCGTGTAATCCATGGGGCCGAGGAACATTCTTGTAAAAGGAAGCGTGACATTGTGTTTTGGTTCGGAGTCGGCGCTCCATTTGCTCCACTCCATCCCGCGAACTCCTTCTCCACTGATCATGTTGGGCCACGTGCGGGTCATGGTGATTTGTTTCTGCCCGCCGTGAAAATCGACGAGCATTTTGCGCTTGGCGGTTTCGCGGCTGACTTTGTGGTAGAAGTTGATCAGCAGCTGATCGTCCCGCTGCATAAAGTCGACTTTGATTCCCTTGATGCCCCACTTCGCATATTGATCGAGAGCGGGGATCAGCTGATCGTCGAGCGACTTCCAGACCACCCAAAGAATGATTCCCACGTTTTTTTCTTTGGCGTACGCCGTCAGATCCTGCATATTGATTTCTGGAACGATTTCCAGAACGTTTCCCAGTTTGTACCAGCCCTCGTCTAAAATGATGTACTGGAGGCCATATTTCGCGGCAAAGTCGATGTAATACTTATAGGTCTCTGTATTGATTCCCGCCTTGAAATCCACATCGTAAATATTGTTGTAGTTCCACCAGTCCCACGCGACTTTGCCCGGCTTGATCCACGAGGTGTCTTGCAATTGCGACGGCTTTGCCAACAACCACACAAGCTGGTTTGTCAGCAGGTCTCCGTCCTTCTCAACGATCCCCACCAGGCGCCAGGGATAAGTGCGCGTGCCGGAAGTAACTGCGATGTACTCGGCTGCCTCAACGACTCTAAAATCGCGGTCCTTCTGCAATTTTTCTTTTAGCGGGTAGGGAGGGAATGTACCGGCAAGTCCGAAGCCTCCGGTGCCGCGCAGCCACATTCCCGGATAATCTTCCACATCCGATTCGGCGATCGCGAGTTTTGCGCCTTCTCCGGCATCCGCAACCACGGGCATGGTGGCGATGAACGCCGGATCGATTTCGCGCAAATGTTGCGGAAGATACTTTCGCTCGTTGTGCGAAAACATGCTGTCTTCCTGCGGATAATAGACCATGGAATCTCCGGAGAAATTGAACTTAACTTCTTCGCTGAAGACTTTCACCTGCTGCTGAGGAAGCGACGTTTCGAATCGGTAGGCGGCGCCTTCGTTGTATGCACGAAAGACAACGGCGTACCGGCCTTCCATTTCGAGGCGCAATTCATTGTAGTTTTCGCGAATTCGGGCAAACTTCTGACGCACCGGAGGCTCAACGGTCCGGTCGTAAGTGAGTTTTGTTGCGGCGAGGACTTTCGGGTCTACGCCTAGAGACTTGTGGTCGATGTCGAGAGACAGAGTCGAATCCTGCAGCAAAGTGCGGCCTTTCAAGAGCACGTCGTAGCGGAGGTGTTGGGCGGAGCGGATTCTGATTTCGATCCTGTTGTCAGGGGAGCGCAGGTCGTAGCTCGATTGAGCAGCGGCTGTCCCGGCCGTGGTCAGCAACGCAGAAAGCAGAGCTACCAAGGGCAGCGACCTTTGTTTCAGACGGTTGACCATGCCAGTCTCCTCTCCGATAGAACTGTTGTGATATGCCTGCCCGACGCGAAGGCCGCGCCACTTTACGTTTTAGGCGAGAGTTTGTAAAGCGCTTAACCTAGCGGGGCAAGTCAGGCGAAAGGCACCAGCGGTCCCCACAGTCCATCGCGAGAAACGCAACACCTTCCCATGCACCGGTGACGCTCCTGTGCCTTGCCGCGAAGCATTTCCCTCGCCCGCTGGATGAAAGTTGGTCTTGATTACTTCTTGAAGAGAGCGTCGAGCGCTGCTTGCGCGACGGCTTCGTCAATCTCAGATTTCGAGCCACTGGCAGCAATACCACCGATGGTCTGGGAGTCCACCTGGATGGGCCGTCCGCCCTGGTTGGGGAAAAAGTCCGGAAAAGCGAGGACATCGAAATGGCCCTTTTGCAATGCCTCGGCGCCGTCTCTCGAAGGACTCTTGTAGAGCGCAGCGTGGGGAGCTTTCTTTTGGGCGAATTCGTGGCCACTGAAAATGTGCCAGAGGAAACGAAGCATTGGCGGCACAATGGGTGACCGGCGCAGGTGATAACCGGATGTGAGACCCGATGCGCGAGGCCTCGTTCTCTGGACTAAAACTGTAGGGTGCTTCAGCGGTGAACCGGTGCGGAGGAGCCCCAGAGGTTTCACCTGAGGGATTTCGTCCTCAAGAGATAAACCCTTACAGACTATAGGGTTAGCTATCCGTGACGGTGAGTATTTCTGCCGCCATGGTCTTGCATGTTTCTGCTGGGTCTTACCGTCAGTGAGCAAAAGGTCTGCTATTCTCACTGAAACATGGCTTGCAACTCAGGTATTTACTTGATGGCCCTTGCAGGGGTTCACCTGCTTGAAGGGGCGGGTAAGTCATGGTACTTGTTGCGATCTGCATGGAACTCAAGCAAACCGTCTGTACGAGCCGTTTAGCGCAAGGAGAATCGATTCATGTCCAAACGAGAGATAACTGCAAAGGACTCGGAGGCCAGGGGCGGTCCAGGGGTGGAAATAGTGCGGAGTGAAGCGCCCTCAGAGCTTCTTCGCGAACTCGTGGCGCACCTTCGGCAAAACCGAACGCTGTTGCGCGAAGAATGGGTGGTGCGCATCTCGGAGACGCGCCTGCTGACGGCGATGACCAAGGAAGAGATCTTCGCCGAAGCCACTTCGGTGTACGACAGCTACGTGGAGGCTTTGGAGACGGAAGCCTTCGAAGCGCTGCAAGCTTACGCGCGCAACCTGTCTGAACGCATCATTCCGCGAGGCGTCGAAACCCACGAAGTGGTGGGAATCGTTCTGCTGC
>WNFW01009516.1_pt1 | contig 15097 bp, 11 predicted proteins | sample 5400131 | NCBI WGS metagenome assembly WNFW01 (sample SAMN13153362, study PRJNA577476) | soil metagenome | isolation source: 20 cm soil or saprolite under grassland replicate 1 | place: USA:California | collected 2016-06-15 | reverse complement strand
GCTTCATACGGTGTGCGCGTGAGCAGCATGCCGGCATGCGCTGCCCCCTTGGGCACCAGGATGACAGTGTGGAGCTTCACGCCATCGCGCATGGGGATCATGACGTCGCGAAGCTCGTAGTCCCAGGTGTCACTGACAGGAGTGAAGTGGGTCGGAGTTTCGCTGGGGTACTGCGGGTAAAGGGGCTTGGGCGCGTCTTCGGCGCAAAGGCCGCTGCTGCCGGCGAGGAAAAGGGCGACGAGCGTGGTGGTGAAGCTGGTTTTCATGGCATCCCCTCTCAGCCTTGTGGGGATACTGTAGCGGATGCGGAGTCCCCGGATTTCACTCTCAGGGCGTACCATCACCGGCAGTACCTGGCGAAGAATCCGGACGGCTACTGCGGGATCGGGGGATGCGGGGTGCCCTTCAGTCCGCGGAGTTACAAAGTGGGTGAGAAGACGTAGTCGCTGGAGCGGCGGCGTCCACGTCACCGACGTTCGAGCGCGCCACTTCCGCTGCCAAAGCACCTGCAGCATCGCCCCGCGTTCAACCGTGATCACCGTCACAGTTTCCGCGGGACACCCGCGGACCGATGGTTCAAATCTTGACACCGACGCTAATCACTGTCGTCAGTCTGCTGCTAAAAGTTAAGGATGAAGATCCGTTCGAAGGTCGCGACGCTGATCGCGACTTTGTTCGCCGCCCTGGGCGTAACGGCAATCTTTGTCGCCAGCTATGTGCTGATGCCGAGCTTTGCCGCACTCGAGCATACCGAGGCCGACGTCGCGATGCGGCGCATTCAATTCGCCCTGGATCGGACGTTCGCACAGCTCGAGCTTTCCGCAGGGAGCTGGGGAAACTGGACCGACGCCTGGCGCTTCGCGCAAGACCACAACCAGACATTCATCACTGAACAGATCACCCTCGCGGGCCTCAAACAGCTCAACGTCAGCACGCTGATATTCACCGACCTGAATGGGCGTTTTATCGCGGGCGCGGCTCTTGACTTGCAAACCGACAGGTCGCTCGATCTGGACTTGGCGGCTCGCCAGACGCTGCCGCAGGATTTCCCATGGCGCGGCAATTTAGAGGCTGGGCGACCGGCTCATGGCTTTCTGCAGACCAATCGTGGAATCCTGCTGCTGGCCGCCGGGCCGGTGCTGGACGGCTTTGCGCATGGGCCGCCGCGCGGCATGGTGATCATGGGCAGGGTGATATCGCCTCAGGAGGTCGCGGCGATTGGTGCTCAGGCACAGGCGCATGTTTCGATGTTGCCGCCTTCCAACTCGCGTGGTGCGATTCGGCAGGTCGAAACGGAACGTTTCATACAGGTCTACCACGCCTATGATGACATTTACGGTCATCCCATCCTGACGCTGCGAGTCGACGTACCGCGGGAGATCACACAGCGGGGCTATGCAGCGGTGTACTACGCGTTCGCGTACCTCATGATTGCCGCCGTGATGATCGTCGTATTGCTGGTCATTCTCCTGAATCGCACGGTCTTGAATCCCCTCGCTCGAGTCACTCGCCACGCGGTCGCGATCGGTGAAGGCGCGGATCCGACAACCCGGCTCGATTTCAAGGGCACGGATGAAATCGCGGTCCTGGCGCGCGAGTTCGACCGTATGGTGGAGCACGTCGTGCGGCTAGCCTATAGCGATTCGTTGACAGGGCTGCCGAATCGCGAACAGGCGCACCGCCACCTGCGCGCAGCGCTCGCCGATTCGCAACCTGGACGCCTGCTGGCGCTCATGTATATCGATCTGGACAATTTCAAGCGCATCAATGACACCCTCGGCCACAGCATCGGCGACGAAGTCCTGATTACGGCAACCGAGCGGCTGCGTAAGGCGCTGCGCAGCGGCGGGGAACGCACGCCCGATGAGCTCTCGATCGCCCGGTCCGGCAGTCTCGCCCGCTTGGGCGGCGACGAGTTCATGGTGGTGCTGACCGGGATCGGCAGTAGCGACGATGCCGCGCGTGTGGTCGAACGGCTGATCGCCGCGCTGCACGAGCCCATGCAGCTCTCGCGTCACACGATCGTGATCACGCCGAGTATTGGGATTGCGGTCGCGCCGACCGACGGCACCGACGCTGGCGTGCTGCTGCGTCATGCCGATCTCGCGATGTACTTTTGCAAGCGCCGTGCGCCGGGCACCTATGCCTTCTTCGACGCCTCGATGAACGAAGGCGTCCTGCAACGGTACACGATCGAGAGCAAACTGCGCGGCGCGCTCGAGCGCGGTGAATTATCCTTGCACTATCAGCCGCAGCTCAACATGCGCACGGGTGACGTGACAGGGATGGAAGCGTTGTTGCGCTGGAGCCATCCAGAACTGGGTTCCGTGCCGCCGGCCGAGTTCATTCCGGTCGCCGAGGCGACCGGGCTGATCGTTCCGATCGGTGAATGGGTGCTGCGGACCGCGTGCCAGCAGGCCAAGAAGTGGCATGACGAGGGCCTCGCGAGTCCGCGCATCGCGGTCAACGTCGCCGCTCCCCAATTCGCCATGCACAACTTCGCCGCCCAGGTCGCAACGATCCTCACCGAGACCGGGCTCACCTCTACGCTGCTGGAGCTCGAGATCACCGAATCGATGCTGATGCTGGAGGAGGTGCGGGCAGCGCGCGTGCTCGGGGAACTGCACGCCATCGGCGTATCGATCGCGATCGATGACTTCGGCACCGGCTACTCCAACTTCCAGCGGCTGCGCCGCATGGCGATCGACCGGCTCAAGCTGGATCGCTCCTTCATTCGAGATCTGGGTAGCGACAGCGGCGATCGCGCGATTGCCGCGGCCATCCTGGCGATGGCGCGGGCGCTCGGGGTGGAAGTGGTCGCGGAAGGCGTCGAGTCGTTCGCGCAGTTCCGCTTCCTGCAGGAGCACCAGTGTGCGCACTGCCAGGGGTTCCTGCTGAGCCGCGCTTTGCCGGCCAGCGAGGCGCGCCTGCTGCTCGAACGCGCCCGCGAGAACTTCGAGGGCAGCCCGACCCAACGCCTACGTCGCCTCAGCCGCGCCGAGGGCTGAGAAGGAAGACACTCTCAAGACCTCAAAACTGCCCGAGGAGGAGGCGGGCGCACTCGAACGATTGTGCGTGTCAGCCCAGCGTGGGACGATTTCGCGAACCCGCATACGGGAGCTGAGGCATGAACGCACGTGTTGCCCTGGTCACGGGCGGCGGCCGGGGGATCGGGCGCGAGGCGGCGCTGCTGCTGTCGGCAGCGGGAGCGCGCGTGATGGTCGTGGCGCGCAACGCGACGGAACTGGCGGCCGTTGGCCTCGAATACGTCGCGGCCGACCTCGGCACCGCCGCGGGCTGCGCCCTGGCCGTCGCCGAGACCGAGCGACGACTGGGGCCGATTGACGTGCTGGTCGTGAACCACGGTATCGGCTCGGCCCACGAGCGGCTCGTGTGGGAGCAGGACCCCGAGGTCTGGCGCGAGACGATGCGCATCAATCTCGACGGTCCGTTCGAGCTCGCGCGGCTGACGCTCGGCAGCATGTGCAAGCGCGGCTTCGGCCGGCTCGTATTCACCAGCTCGACCGCCGGCGAGAAAGCGGAACGCTCCGGCAGCGCGTACACCGCCTCCAAGCATGGACTCATCGGGCTCGCACGCGCGGTCGCCCAGGACGCTGGGCCGTTCGGAGTCACATCCAACGCAGTGCTGCCTGGCTGGGTGCGAACGGCAATGGCCGAGCGCTCGGCGCAGTCGGAGGCCGAACGGCGCGGCATCAGCGTCGAGCAGGTGTGGCGCGAGCGCGCCGCCATCTACCCGCAAAACCGGGTGCTGGAGCCGCGCGAGGTCGCGCAGGTGATCGCGTTCCTGTGCAGCGACGCTGCCGGGGGCGTGAACGGTGAGGCGATCACCGTGGCTCTCGGCGGCATTTGGTAGGCGTTCGGATCGAGCTCGATCTATGGTGGGAGCTGGTTGCTACAAAGTGCTACATTTGCTACATTCTGCGTGTGAACCGAATCATTACACAGCGGGAGCTCCGGAATCAGTCTGCAGCAGTGCTCCGGGAAGTTCAGGCGGGGCGAACCATCGTGGTGACTCGAAACGGGGCGCCGGTCGCCGAACTCAGGCCGATTCGGCCGCGCCGGTTCGTCCTCCGTGCAACCATTGCGGAGGCTGCAGCCCGCGCGCCACGGATCGACGCCGGCCGTTTCCGCGCGGATGTCGATGCCGTGATCGATCAGCGCATCGATGACTGAACCAACGCGCGGACTACTCGACACGTCCGTGGTGATCGACCACGACCTCATCGACTCAAGATCACTTCCCGACGAGTCCGCTATTTCTGCCATCACTCTTGCCGAGCTGGCTGCGGGCCCCCATGCCACTGAAGACAAGGACGAACGCGCACGACGCCAGGACCGCTTGCACTGGGCTACGGCAACTTGGGATCCAATGCCCTTCGACGCCGAGGCAGCCCGACTATATGGCCGAATGTTCGCGGCTTCGCGAGCTGCAAAGCAGTCGAGCCGCTCACGCCTCGCGGATCTGCTCATCGCCTCCACAGCAGCGGCCAGCAGCTTGCCACTTTACACTCGCAATCCGGCCGACTTCACTGCCGTCAAGCAAATCGTCAAGATCATCCGCATCTGATGTGAGGCCCCGCACACCGCGGGTCTGAGGCAATGGTCAGCGCGGCAGCACGCACGGGACGACCTGACGACTCAAAGGCCCTTGGCCGGCCATAGACCGGGCGGCTCAGGCGCTCACGAACGACGTCGGACTTGGAGCGCTGGCGCTCGTGCGACTCGGCCTCGATTTCCGCGACCAGCTCGTCGGGCAATCGTACGGTGAGAGTCCTCATGGCCCGTAACGCAATACGCGTCTGTCAGGTGCGCAAGACACGCGGCACCCGAAGCTACGCGCTCACTCTGAGGTCGGTGGCGCGCGCTTCCGGCCCCAGAGCTGTTACGAGAATCAGTGCGATGACCACCGCCGCCAGCGTCCACGAGAGGACGTGCGCGTAATCGCCGCCGTGCGATTCGGCGAAGCCCGCCTGAAATGGCGCCATCCGCGACATTGCCAGGTTGCCGAGTTGATAGGCGAAGCCCGGCAGGATGGCGCGTACCGAGGGCGGTGACAGCTCGTTGAGATGGGCGGGCACGATGCCCCACGCGCCTTGCACCATGAACTGCATGAGGAACCCGCCGACCGCTAGCATGACGGCAGTGTGCGAGTAGGCCCACAGTGGGATCATGGGCAGCGCGAGCGCAGCCGCCAGCGCGATCGCGCCTCTGCGACCCAGCCGCTCGGACAGCGCCCCGAAACAGATCCCGCCCGCCAGCGCCCCCAGGTTCATGACCAGGGCGATGTTACCGGTTGTCTGTGCGGAGAAGCCGTGCTGCACCTGCAGGAAGGTCGGATACAGATCCTGCGAGCCGTGCGAGAAGGCGTTGAAGCAGGCCATCAACAGGACCAGATAGCACAGCGTCGGGAAGTAGCCTTTCACCGCAGCCCAGAGGACCGCGGCTGATGCGCGCCGCGCCACGACGCCCGCCACCCAGGCCGGGGATTCCTCGACTCCGTAGCGGATGTACAGCACCAGCAGCGCCGAAGCCGAGCTGACGATGAACAGGCCGCGCCACCCGACGTGAACGAACAGACACGCAAACACGATCGACGCCAGCAGATAGCCGATCACGTAGCCTTCCTGGAGCAGTCCGGAGAAAAAGCCGCGGCCCTTCGCTGGCAGCGTCTCGAGGGCCAGTGCGGCACCCACGCCCCACTCTCCGCCCATGGCGAAGCCGAACAGCGCACGCAGCGCGAGCAGGGTCGCGAGATTGGGCGCGAAGGCCGTGGCGAGTTGCACCGCCGAGTAGCTGGCGACGTTCAGCATCAGAATCGGCCGTCGGCCATGCTTCTCGGCCAGCCAGCCGAACACCAGTGCCCCGAGCGGACGGAACGCCAGGGTGAGGAAGATCCCTTCGGCCACCGACTTCACGCCGGTGTGAAACTCGCCGCTGATCGCCTTCAGGCAGAAGACGAAAACGAAGAAGTCGAACGCGTCCAGCGACCACCCACCCAGCGCGGCAAGGTACGCGTGTAATTGGGCCCGCGTCAGCGTCCGCAAGGGGTTAGCCACGACTGCTGCGATCGGGTTACGGAAGGGAATGGATTACGGTGCGCTCTTCAATGCCATCTGCGCCAGGCTGGATGGTAGTACGTATTTGGGCACGTCGTTGGGGCGCATTACAATCCCCATCCGTGAAGCCCGTCCAAGCAGGGACGTCATCGTGCGACGCTGAAACTACCGCGGCGACTGCCGATGACGCCTCGCCGGGACCCAGCATCACCAGCTGGCCCCAGCTCGCGGATCTCGAGAGGTACTATCCGCCGGACGCAGATCGTCAGGGCATCGCAGGTATGGTCCTGATAGAGGTTACGCTCGATCGGCACGGGCGCCCCACCGAAGCCCTCGTGCTCGGCGAAGAACCGCTCGACATGGGCTTTGGCGCCGCCGCGTCGGCTTTAGCGCATGTAATGGTGTACAGCAATCCCACCGGAGAGGCGGCGCAACTCAAATTCAAAGTCAGATTCGCGCCCGGCAGGGAGCACGCCGCCGCGACGCAGGACACTAAAATACTTCCTTAAGTATCGCTCGCTGCTTCACGTCTGGAGCTCGGCGGATCATTTACGGCATTGGTTCTGTCCGGCCGGTTTGCCGTGCCGGAGGCCCAGGCTTGATCTCCAGGGCTACTTGATGGTCGCGGCGCCGACACCAGCGGGATCCCGCCGCGCGAAGCGATGACCCCGTCGAGCGTCATCACATAGTGGAAATTGCTCTGCTGAATGGCGTTCTCGAACACCTTGGTTTCGCGACGGAAAGTCGCGGCAGTGCGCGCCTTGTGCTCGGCGATCTGGATTGACGCGAGCTGCGCCCCGTCCATGCGCTGGAAGGCGACCAGGTTGCCTCCCGAGTCCACCACCGCAACGTTCAACTTCCAATCATGCTTCCTGGCTTCGGCGACAGTCGCGGCAATGGCAGCCTCAGCGTGCTCGAGCGATATGGGTGCGCCATAGGGGATGTCGAACGGCATCCTCTCCGGCACGACATCCAGCGGATTGGCCGCGGGTGTCTGTTGCGCATGAATGGGCGTGGGGCCAGGCAAGGCGCTGCCCAGCACGGCCAGGATCACGACAGATCGTGCCGACATGACGGTGCCTTCGTGTTGCCTCGGGATTGCGAGTTTACCGCTTCCGCAGAATCGGAAGGCGGCGCCGACTTCGCGGCCGTGGGATGCGCACGTTGTGTCGTCGCCGACTCGATGCGCAGGCCCGCTCCCGCGGTTTGACGGTGCCGGCGTAACAGGCATAGATTCGCGGATTCGCAGGAAGCCCCGGAGGGAGCCATGAACACTTTGATTGGGGTTGCTGCTTTCGGCCTCAGCCTCGTTGCCACCGCGTGTTCGGCGGGTCCGTCCCCAACCTCCGGACCATCGACTTCCAAGCCTGCGCCGCCAGCGCCCACCGGCTTCGACGACAAGAGTAACGGCGTCACAGACGATGCGACGCACCAGGCAGACCAGGCGAAATTCGAGGAATTCGAGGCCATCCCTGATGGCCTCGGTCCGCTCTTCAATGCGCAGTCCTGCCGCGAGTGCCACCAGAACCCGGTCAGTGGCGGCAGCAGCCAGATCCTGGAGCTGCGTGTCGGGCACAAGGGCCCGAACGGCAGCTTTCAGAATCCGGAAATTCCGATCAACGGCGGTTCCGTGGTCATCAAGGGGCGCACGTTGGTGAACCAGCGCGCCATCTGCCCCAACGCCGCCTCTCCCACGACCGACATACAGGAGCGCGTGCCGGACTCGGAAAATATCCGCACCTTCCGCACTTCAGTGAATCTTCTCGGCGACGGATTCGTGGAGGCAGTCGACGATTCGACCCTGATCGAGATTTCCAGGAAACAATGCAAACAGGACCACGGCAGGATCTGCGGCCTGATTCTCTACGTCCCCGTCGTGGAGTCCCCCGGCGCGACGCGGGTCGGGCGGTTCGGTTGGAAGAACCAGCACGCCAGCCTGCTTTCATTCTCCGGCGATGCGTACATCAATGAGATGGGAATCACCAGCACGCTCTTTCCGGACGAAGTGACCGACCTGTGCAACACGGTGAGCGAGCCGAACAACAAACCCGAAGCGGACGGCCTCGCCGACATCGATCACTTCGCACGCTTCGTGCGCGCCACCAAGGCTCCGGCGCGCGACGCCCGGCAGGCGGCGAGCGCTGCGGCCCGGAAAGGCGAGACGCTGTTCGCCAAGGTCGGCTGCGACATCTGCCACGTCCCGACGCTGACCACCGCAGCCGCGGGCACCGTGGTGAACGGCGGGAAATTCGCCATTCCCGAGGCACTCGGCAACAAGACATTCCATCCCTACGGCGACTTCCTGCTGCACGACGTCGGCACCGGTGATGGCATCGGCATCGCCATGGTGGAGCACTACGGCAAGCACATGTACGAGATCAAGTGGAAGGATCTGTCGCTCGAGGCCCATCGCTCCACCGCCAACCGCATGCGCACGGCCCCCCTCTGGGGTGTGCGTACGCATCCGATGCTGATGCATGACGGCGCGTCGATGACGTTCCGTGATGCCATCCTGCGCCATCGCGGCGAAGCCAGCGAGGTGACGGAGCGCTTTCAAAGGCTGAACCACGACGATCAGCAGGCGATCGTCGAATTCCTGAAATCCCTGTGAGAGAACAGCGTTGCGCCGCGCGCCAGGCGCGCGGCGCTCCTGCGCCGATACAGGAACAGGAGCAGCGCCAGCACGGTCCCCCCGGGCAGCAGCATTTCCAGCATGAGGTACGGACCCACCCGCCGCGCCGCCTCCCCCATCACCCCCATGCTCCTCAGGACAGATTGCATTTGCGGCTCCTCGGTCGGGTAGTCATCGCGTACAGCAGATAGACGAACGAGGGCGCTCGAAATCGACACCAGCGCGCATCGCCTGGTGGCTGGAGCGGCAGCACGGCCGCTGTCAGCGCCGTGGGCGCGGGTATAGACTGACAGGCCAAGCCATGACCGAAGTTCCGGCAACGTCCCGGCGCCGCGACCGAGGGCGTGCCCAGCGCTCTACCGGTCCCTCGCTCGCGCCCCTGCCGCGGCTCACCAATCCCTGGAGGCCGCTGGAAATCCTGACCGCCGAGCAGGTGGAACGCATTCTGGTCGCCGCCTTCCAGGTTCTGGAGGAGGCGGGTCTCGAGATCCGCAGCCCCGCGGCACGCGAAGCCTACCGCCGTGCCGGCGCCCTGGTGGACGAGTCGACCCAGATGGTCCGCCTGGGGCGCGACATGGTCGAGGCGCATCTCGCCCACGCACCCGAGCGCTTCGTGCTCCATGCCCGCAATCCCGGGCGGCATCTGCACGTCGGCGACAATGTGGTCAATTTCGGGCCCGTCACCGGCGCCCCGCACATCCGCGATCTCGAGGGCGGACGGCGCTACGGTGACCTCGAAGGGTTTCGCAACATCCTCAGGCTCACCCACAAGCTCGGCATCCTGCACTGGCAGGGTGGCATCGTGGTCGAGCCGGTCGACATCCCGGTGGCGGTCCGGCATCTGCGGACCTATCAGGCTCACATCGAGTGCGCGGATATCGTGTGGGCGGCGCGCGGCATCGGCGGCGTGCAGGCGCAGGATGCGATCGCCATGTCGGCCATCGAGCACGGCTGCACGGTCGAGGAGCTGGGCGCGCGTCCGACGCTGATGACGGTGACCAACGTCAACTCACCGCGCCGGGTGGATGAGGAGATTCTCGACAACATCATGGTGATGGCCCGCCATGGCCAATGCGTGGTCATCACGCCCTTCACGCTCATGGGGGCGATGGCTCCGGTGACGCTGGCCGGCGCGCTGGCGCAGCAGACGGCCGAGGCCCTGGGCGTCGTCACGCTGTGCCAGATGCTGCGCCCCGGCACCCCGTGTGTGATCGGAGGCTTTACCTCCAACGTCGACATGCGCACCGGCTCGCCCGCATTCGGCACGCCGGAATATTGCAACGCGGTGCTGGCGAGCGCGCAGATCGGGCGCCGCCTCAGGATCCCGGTGCGCACCAGCGCGGTGAATGCCTCGCCGGTGGTGGACGCGCAGTCGACCTATGAGACCGCGTTCTCGCTGCAGGCGGCGATCCTCAGTCACAGCCATCTGATCAACCATGCGGCTGGTTGGCTGGAAGGCGGATTGTCGGCCTCGCTCGAGAAGATCGTCGTCGACGCGGAACTGCTGCGCAACTGGGCCGAGATGCTCAAGCCGGTCAGCTTCAGCGACGACGACCTCGCGGTGGAGGCCATCAAGGATGTCGCGGTAGGCGGGCACTTCTTCGGCTCGGCGCACACGCTCGCCCGCTACGAGTCCGCGTTCTATCGTCCGCTGCTCTCGGACTGGTCGAACTTCGAGAACTGGACCGACGCCGGCGCCCGCAATGCCAGCGAGCGCGCCACCGGCATCTGGAAGAAGATGCTCGCGGAGTATCTGCCGCCGCCCCTCGACCCCGCCGTCAAGGAGGCGATCGACGCGTACGTGGCTCGCAGGACGCGTGAGCTCGGGGACACGGCGCCCGCGTGAGCGAATGGATCATGAACGCCCGCATGTACGCGGTCACTCCCGCGGTGGAAGCCGGTTGGCGTGCGCTGCTCGGGCACGTCGCGCAGGACGCATGCGTGCCGCTCACCTATGTGCCTTATCCGGCGCCGCAGCCCCTCGAGCAGCTGTGGGCGCGGGGCGATCTGGGGTCGGTGCTCATGTGTGGGTACCCGATCGCGCTGAAGCTCGCGGCGGTGACCCCGATCGCAGCTCCCATCCCGCGCGCCGGTTGGGCGGCTCATCGTGCCGTGTATCGCTCGGACCTGATCGTGCGGCAGGACGCCCCCTACCAGGCGCTCGAGGACACCTTCGGCGCTCGCGCGGGCTGGACGGTCGCGCACTCCCAGTCCGGATTCAACGCCTTCAGGCACCATCTGCTCGCCTACCGCACGCCGCAGCGGCCGGCGCTCTACGCGGAGATGGTCGGAAATCTGCTGACCGCGCGCAACGTCCTTGACGCCGTGCGCGAGGGACGCATCGACGTCGGACCGCTCGATGCCTACTGGCACCTGCTGATCGCCCGTCACGCGCCGCATCTGACGGCGGGCATTCGGGTGCTCACCTCGACACCCGTGACACCGATGCCCGCGTTCGTCGCCGCCGCGGCCGCTCCCGCGGATATGGTGGCGCGACTACGCACGGCGTTCACACGCGCCGCTCAGCGGCCCTGGTTCGGTCCGTTCGCCGATCTTCTGCTGCTCGAGGGCTTTGCGGAGGCGAGCGAGGGGGCGTTCGCGCCGCTGCTGCAATGGGACGCGCAAGCGCAGGCGGCCGGATTCGGTCTGCCGGCCTGATCGATCGGCGAGCCGCTCATCGCCCGACCCGCGCCGCTCACCGCCCGACCCGCGCTCAGGCGGGTAGTACAGGCACCCGGCCGCTCGGGTGCCGGGGTGTATCGTGCGGGCGAAACAGGAAGCGGCGCGCCACGTCGAAGTAGGTGCGATAGACGAGCCCGCCGTTTTCCGCGATCAGGCGCTCGCGATTGAGGCGGTAGCGGGCCGGGTACTCGTACCACGGGATCGCCGGCGCTTCGTGGTGCAGCGCGTGCAGATTGTTGAACAGGTAAAGCGGACCGAGGATCCAGGAGCCCTCGACGATGGCGATCCGCGCGCGCACCTGCGGCCGTGCGCGATGCTCGGCGAAAGAGCGAATCAGTGTCAGGCTGGTTCCGGGGATCGCCATGGCCAGGACGTAGATCGAGAGCGGCATGCCGCAGACGATCTTCACCCAGACGATGACCGGGATGCACCACAGCAGGTGCTCGAGCCACACCGCCCGCACCCCGTCCTGGTTACGGATCACCGCGCGCGACTCGGCACTCAGAAAGCGGCCGATGGCCCAGAAGGCGCCGATCGTGACGCGCCCGGCGAGGGTCTGTTGCAGCTGCACGATCACGCGCGTCACGGGTTTGAGGCGTGCCCAGTCCTGCGGTGTCCAGTAGTAGGACTCCGGGTCATCGAGCGGATCGGTGATGCGCTCATCGATGTGGTGCGCCCGGTGACTCTGCTCAGCACCGCGGCGATGGGGGCCACGATGGCCAGCGGCCAGTGGCTGTAAGCAAAGGTAATCGCGAGCCAGCCGCCATAGGTAACCAGGGCGATGAGCAGCGTCGGCAGTTCCACCGCCACGCGGCCCGTGTGGCGCGCGGCGCCTGCGCCGGCCGCATCCGCTTCGGTGGTAGTTACGGCGAGGTGGTTTAGCGTCATCCGACAAATGCCCCTTCCGCCAGCACGGAAACGGGGAGCTGGGCAAATGCCACGTGCTGTCGGAAACGGGTTGATTCTACCTAAAGTCGCCACGCGGCGCCGTCGAGGCTCGCGCTTTCCGCGAACCGAGTCTCGATCCTGGCCGCCGATGCTGTATCGGTGGTTGCTGCCCGCAGCTCGAGGCCGCCGGCCCGGCGCGCAAAGGCTGCGCTTGCGCCCAAACTGTCTGAGTGTCGGGCACGTTCCCGTCAGCTCATGGGGGAAAATAGGTACTGGCCGCGCGTTCTCACAACGCTTACCCTTTGGCGAAGGTCATCGCGAAAATCCGTGACCGGCGTCCTCGACAAATCGAGCGGCCGCCGACGGAAGAAACAAGTCAAGGGAGCTGACACACGTGACTACTCCAACGACAGCCTTTCGACTCCTCTGCCGCGGCCTTGCCGCCTTTGCGCTCATCGCCCTGATACCGGTCTCATCCACCGCCCAGTCCGGCGGCCGTCACGCATTTCAGCGCGTCACGGGAACCGCAATTCCAGGCGGCCCGCTCACCCACCGCCCGCAGACGGTCGTGCTCAAAATGGCCGGCGACCCGGTCGCCGTCGTGCGCAGCCGCACGCCAGGCAGGCAGCTCGCCGAGGCGCAGCGGCAGTCGATCGAGCGCGACCTGCGTAGCAGGCAGGACGCGATCGTGCCGTCCATTCGGAGAATGGGCGGCACCGTGCTGGGGCAGTTCCAGCACGCCATCAACGGCATCAAGGTGCGCGGGACGCCCGGGCAGATCAGGGCGTTCGCCGCGCTGCCGGGAGTCGTCGAAGTCAAAGCGGTTCGGACCTACCACCTCGTCAATGTGGAAAGCGTGCCCTTCATAGGTGCGCCGCAGGCGTGGCAGGGCCCGCCCGGGCTGCACGGTGAGCACATACGCATCGCGGTCATCGACACCGGGGTGGACTACACGCACGCCAACTTCGGCGGGCCGGGCACGGTCGCTGCCTGGAAGGCTGCCTTTGCGGGCAGCACCCAGCCGGCGGATCCGGCGCTGTTCGGCCCCAACGCGCCGAAAGTCAAGGGCGGCACGGACCTGGTGGGCGATGCCTACGATGCACGCTCCACCGACCCTGCCATTAACACGCCGCAGCCGGACCCGAACCCGCTCGACTGCGCCGGGCACGGGAGCCACACCTCCGGCACCGCGACTGGTTTCGGCGTGAGCTCCGCAGGCGCCACCTTCAAGGGACCGTACGACGCTAACACACCCGGTCAATCGTTCATCATCGGTCCGGGCGTCGCGCCGCTCGCGGACCTCTACATGGTCCGCGTGTTCGGCTGCAGCGGCAGCGCAACGACCCAGGTGGTAGTCGACGGCATCGACTGGGCGGTCGCCCACGACATGCAGGTGATCAGCATGTCGCTCGGTTCGGATTTCGGCAACGAGGACGATGCGGATGCCGAGGCGTCCGAGAACGCGGTCAATGCCGGCATCGTGGTGGTCGCCTCGGCCGGGAATGCGGGGCCGATTCCCTACATCGTGGGCACTCCGAGCACGGGTGAAAAAGCGATCAGCGTCGCCGCGGTCGACTCACACGCCTCGTATCCGGGCGAAGCGCTGGCACTCGCACCGACGGGTGGTATCACGGCACTGGACTCCAACGGCATCGCCGCCGCCAATGGCACGTCGCTCCAGGTGGCCGTGCTCAGGGATACCTCGGGCGGCGTCTCGCTCGGCTGTGACCCCACCGAGTACACGGCTGCGGGCGTCAGCGGCAAGCTCGTGGTCACGGCTCGCGGCACCTGCGCGCGCGTGGCGCGGGCGATTTTCGGCCAGCAGGCCGGCGCCGCCGCGGTCGCGATGATCAACAACGCGTCGGGCTATCCACCCTTCGAAGGGCCGATCAATTCGAACCCGGACACCGGCATCCCGTACACGGTGACCATACCGTTCCTGGGCGTGCAGGGCCCGACGGCCACCGACGGTGCGGCCCTCGCAGCCTCCACCACGGCGGTGTTCACGGCCACGGCGACGATTGCGAATCCGACCTTCCGGCACTTCGCGTCGTTCAGCTCCGGGGGCCCGCGCGGAGGCGACGGCCACCTGAAGCCGGACATCTCGGCGCCGGGCATCAGCGTCTTCTCCACGGGCATGGGCACCGGCAACCAGGGTGTGTTCATGTCGGGGACCTCGATGGCGGCCCCGCACGTGGCGGGCAGCGCCGCGCTCGCCATACAGGCGCATCCCGCGTGGGACGCGGCCGCCGTGGCCGCTGCCGTGGTCAACACCGCGGATGCGACCCAGCTCGCCAGCAATTCGGCGCGCCTCGGTGGCAACGGACTGGTGCAGCCCTTTGGTGCGACGCAGACGTCCGTGACTGCGCACGCGGCGGACGGCACGCCGAGCGTCAGTTTCGGCGTGGCGGAGCTCACGAGCGACTACAGCGGTGTCGGGCACATCGTGGTCGAGAATCGGGGCAGTGCGCCGGCGAGCTTCGCACTCTCGGTCGTGCAGGCGGCGAGCGCTCCCCACACCGCCAGCGTCTCGCCGACCTCGATCGCGCTCGCGGCACACCAGAGCCAGACGGTGACCGTGAGGCTCGCGGTGCCGGCGATGACGGTCGGTGATTCAAGCCTATTCCGCCAGGTGCAGGGGCGCGTGGTCATGACCCCGAGCACCGGCAACAAAGGCGTGAGATTGAGCGTGCCGTACTACCTGGTGCCGCGCGCCCGCTCGCTGGTCAATGCGCAGCTGACCGCCTCCGGCGGCTCGCGCTCGATCGCCCTCAGCAACCGCTCTGGCGGGATCACCGGCACGGCCGACTTCTACGCC
>WNFW01001631.1_pt1 | contig 15101 bp, 14 predicted proteins | sample 5400131 | NCBI WGS metagenome assembly WNFW01 (sample SAMN13153362, study PRJNA577476) | soil metagenome | isolation source: 20 cm soil or saprolite under grassland replicate 1 | place: USA:California | collected 2016-06-15 | reverse complement strand
GACTGACGAGCCTGGCAGAGATGGTGCAGTGGGCACAGAACTGGTCTCGCTCCCGCTCCATCTGGCCCCTTGGCTATGGTCTGACCTGCTGCGCTATCGAAATGATCGCAGCCGCGTCCTCAAACTGCGCGAGAAAATAGAAAAACAAGGCCTGAGGCTGCGCGATGAGGAAAAAAGGTGAAGATCACGTTGCTCTGCGCCTGAGAGGACTGAACGTCTGCATATGATAGAATGGTGAACAGCAGGAGAAAAGCGACACAAGAAAAGGAGGTGAAGATATGAGTGAAGGTTTCTTCTCACGTGGGTTTCGCGGTCGTCGCCAGAAGAGTGAGCTCAGCGGACGCATCCCGCCGGGACAATATCTCGAGCGTGGTTTTCCCGTGCTCTCGGCAGGGCCAACACCGCACACACCACTCGCGAACTGGGATTTTTCCATTGTCGGGGAGGTCGATCAACCGAAACGCTGGAGCTGGGACGAGTTTCATGCTCTCCCACGCGAGACGATCACCAAAGACATCCACTGCGTGACCAAGTGGTCGAAGCTGGACTCGCACTGGGAAGGCGTCTCCCTTGATACCCTGCTCGCGCAGGTCACCACTGCTGCCAGCTACGTGATCGCCTTCAGCGATGGAGGCTATACCACCAATCTGCCCCTGGACGAGGTGACGGGAGGGCAGGCCTGGGTCGTCGATACCTATGAAGGGCAACCCCTGGAGCCGCAACATGGTGGCCCGGCCCGCCTGCTGGTGCCGCACCTCTACTTTTGGAAGAGCGCCAAGTGGGTACGCGGTCTGCGATTAGTCGACGAGGATGAACCGGGCTTCTGGGAGTCGCTAGGCTACAACAATCATGGTGATCCATGGAAAGAGGAACGCTATTGGGGCGACTGAGCTGGCAGATCGGTGAGGTGGTCGCCACCCGACCAGAAACGATACGGGCCAAGAGCATCACGCTTGATCTCCCTGGCTGGATGGGGCATCGAGCGGGGCAGCACGTGGATGTGCGACTCACAGCTGATGACGGCTACCAGGCCGAGCGCAGCTATTCGATTGCCTCGCCGCCCGAGGAGGCACCGCGTGTGACGCTCACCGTCGAACGTATCGATGACGGGGAGGTCTCCCCCTATCTGACCGAGGACCTGCTCGTGGGGGACAAGCTGGAACTGCGTGGCCCCATAGGTGGCTACTTCGTCTGGGAGGCGCAGATGGGTGGCCCGCTCCTGCTGGTGGCTGGTGGGTCGGGCATCGTTCCCTTGATGGCGATGCTGCGCCACCGTGCCGCCGCGGGCAGCACGGTGGCGACTCGCTTGCTCTATTCGTCGCGCTCTCTTGAGGACGTGATCTACCGTGACGAACTCGACCATCTCGTGAAGAGCAGCCCCATGCTCGAGGTAGTGCAGACGCTGACGCGGGCGCAACCACCCGGCTGGACGGGCTATGCCCGCCGCATCGATACCCAGATGCTACGCGAAGTGGCCTGGCCAGTCGAGCAGCGCCCGCAGATATTTATCTGTGGCCCCACCCCGTTCGTCGAAACGGCCGCGGCCAGTCTTGTGGAACTGGGACATGAACCAGGACGCATCAAGACCGAACGCTTTGGACCGACAGGAGAAACATGATGGAGCAAAAACTGGATGGCAACGCTGCCGCGGGCATGCTGCAAGCGATCTTCCCCTTTGACATGACGCTCGCCCAGGTCACCTGCGCAGGCTGCGGCACCACCACTATGATTGGGGCGACCGCCGCCTACATGCACGGCATGGGGGCGATCATACGCTGTCCCAGGTGCGACAATGCGCTCATCCGCATCGTGCATGCCAGGGGACGCTACTGGCTGGATATGCAAGGCGTGCGCGTCCTTCAAATGAAAGAAAGGTAGTGCATACCTCTGACACTCGTTCTTAGTACAGACCGCTCGTGAACTCAATCAATCAGGAGGTCCAACTATGTCGTCCAACCCTATGAAGAACTCGCAGCAGCCGATCGACGCGCTCGCGGGGAAGCTCCAGCGCACTGAACTCCAGCACAGCGCGTCCTCGATTCCGGGATGGGAGATCGTGCAGGTGCGCATCGAAATACCAGCCGGCGTCGAGTCGGGCTGGCATATGCATCCGGGTGAGGAGGTCGGGTACATCTTCGCCGGGGCAGTGGAAATGATGATCCAGGGGAAGCCCACCCTCATCCTGCACGCCGGTGACTCCTTCCTCATACCATCCCGCACGCCTCACAACGCGCTGGACGTGGGTCCCGAGACGGGGATGATGCTCTCCACCTACATCGTCGAAGTGGGACAGCCGCTGGCGACCTTCACCAGTTGACGGCCTGTCCCTCCCTCCGGCAGCGCTGAAGACGGGCATGACGGGCGACTGACGTCGCTCGATGTCGCCTACTACGAAGCTTGAGCTTGACCAGCAACACGCTGGCAAGCAGCGTCACCCCAACCACCATCCATCCGGCATGAAAAATGCCGACTCCTTCTCTCAGAAAGACAATTTCGCTTGCAATTTGAAAGTAAAGATACTATACTATTCCAGAATCATGAAGGAAAATCGGAAAGAATGAATAGTGAATATTGCAGCAGGTATTCCTGGACGGCTTGCGCCTTCTCAGGGAAGAGGTTGAGCACATGAAGCACACACATCAAAAACGTTCGGACTGTCCTATCAATTTTGCCTTAGAGACGTTTGGCGATCCGTGGTCGCTCTTAATCATCCGTGATATCGTCTACTTTGGGAAGAACACCTATGGGGAATTTTTAGCATCAGAAGAAGCGATGGCGACGAACATTCTCGCCAGCCGCCTCGCTCATCTAGAACACCAGGGCATTCTGGTGAAAAAGCTCTCGGAGCAAGATCGGCGCAAAGAGGAGTATGCTCTGACGGAAAAAGGGCTCGATCTCATCCCTATCCTGGTGGACATGGCGAATTGGAGCGCAGAGCACGATCCACACACTGCTGCCCCACCCACCTGGATTGACCTGATGAAGGCCGACAGAGAGAAGATGATCCGACTCATTCGTGAAACCGTGCAAAGCGGCAGCTCTGTTTTTGTAGGCGAGCAAAGTCTTCTGCGTCAATTCGTCTAGCACTACTCTCTTGCGGCGGATACACGCGGCACGGTGATCTCCTAAACTTCCTCAAAACAGCAGGGTTCTTGTTATGAGCCTTGCTGTTTTTTTATGGAACATCAGCATTTGGCTCGCCTTTCTTGGAATTTCCGATTTTGCGAAGGTCAGGAAGAAGAGATGTATAGAGATTACTTGCAAATTGCAAGTTATATACGAGAGAAGGAAAGTGCAGCCCCAGTGTCAAGGATGGGAGCGGATCATTCGTAAGGGGGTTGGTTGGCTCTCACTTCTCTGCGATCGGAAAGGAGAAAACAGATGACTACAGCGGTTCTCGAACATGAACCTGTCAACGTTCCCCTGGAGGGTATGGTGAGAGGAAGATCCATGGCGGCTTCCCCTGTCAAATCATCACGGTCCATTACCATCGCTCTGATGTTCCTAATTGGGTGCGTCACCTTGATGATGACCGGGTTTGCCGTGATCCTTCCCGTTTTCCCGCAGCGCTTGCAAGCCTTGGGACTGGGATCCGAAACGCTAGCGTTCATGGAAGCTGCCTTCGGTCTTGGGATGTTCCTCTTTAGCACACCTATGGGCACCCTGGCCGGTCGCATTGGTCGCAAACCGATCCTCTTCATCTCGCTGTCCGGGTTTATCGTCACCAACCTGCTGCTGGCATTGGTGAATGTTCCGCTACTCTTCATTCCCATCCGCTTTGTTGAGGGCATGTTGCTTTCAGGCCTGACACCTGCCGCAATGTCGATGGTGGGCGATACGATCCCGCTTTCGAAACAAGGGCGCTGGATAGGTTTTCTCACGACGGCACAGGCAGTTGGGTTCGCACTTGGCCCCGGCATTGGAGGCGTGCTCGCTCAAACCCTGGGCTTACGAAGTCCCTTCTTGTTCTCAGCTGGTATTGCACTGGCGGCATCTCTGCTGGCAATCTACATGGTGCCAGAAACCCTGCCCACACACGTGAGATCCGAGGCGAGATCCCAAAAAGTCACTCGCAGATCAAAAGCCCTGAAGTCGAAAGAACGGCGCGTTGCTCGCCTGATCTGGCTCGTTGTCCCGTTCCTGGTCATCGATTTCGGTATGATCTTTACCTACCCTTTCGTGTTCCCGCAGTTTCCTTTCTTCTTTGAGAGGGTTCTCCACTACAGTACGTCACAATATGGTATGTTATTCAGTGTCTATGGCATGGCGCTGGCAGTCTTCCCGCTCGTGCTGGGACGTCTCTCGGAGTCACTACCGAAAAAGCCGCTCATCGTCCTGGGCAGTCTGCTCTTCAGTGCGCTCCTCGTCATCGTTTTAGTGGCTCCCCGCTATCCGCTTTTAATAGCGGGAGCGGCATTGGCAGGATTGGGCAGCGCCTTCGTCGAGCCAGCCATGGGCAGCATCTACCTGGCTGCCACCAACGACGAAAATCGCAGTCAGGTCATGGGATTGCGTGGCTCAGCCATCTCGCTGGCCATTATGCTCGGTCCGCTGGTTCAAGCGCTTCTTGGTCCCTGGATCACGCCACATATCACCTTCGCCATCGGTGTGGCCGTGTCGGTAAGCATGGCGCTCGTGGCTTTCCTCCTGTTGAAAAATCCTCGTCAGGTAAAACAAGCCTAAAGCTTGAAGGAAAGAAGCGTGCAATCCATACTCATCATTTCGCACGAGGAATTGCACGCTTCTGCCTTGTGTGTCATTCTGCACTGCCTCACTAAAAAATCTTCCCCAGCGGCTTGTTCAATAGGAAACACCATTTGCCTTGCTGTTACGGGGATGCCGTGAGCTGAGGAAGCAGGAGTGTGCGCTTCTCTCCCCACATTCCCTCCCATTCACATTCCTGCACTCTTCCAGGTCGCAGTAGTTCTTTATCGGCTTCCGCAATTTCTTCACCCTCTGGCCTCTCACAGCGCATTCGAAAGGTATAACCTTTGCCATCGCGTACAGTGCACTCGATCCCTAACACATAGTTTCCCCATGGTACAGGTTGGACTCTATAGGTGGTACCGACACGACGTAGCGCATGGGGCAGCGCAGGAGATATGGTTATCTTATCAGGCTCTTCCTCACGCAAACCCATCACATAACGAATGAGCAGGAACACGCTGAGCGCACCCCAACCATATCCCTCGATACCGGCATTCACATACTCTATCTCGCCCCATTTGCCCACGGTGATTGATCGACGATACTCTCGTGTCACCCCTGGCAAACCACCATACTCATCCAACTCACGACGATTGGTACTGCGATACGAGCCATCGATATACCGATATGCCAGCTCAGCAGCATCCAGGGGCATATGTGCAGCAGCGGCAGCCCCAACCAGGGTCATCACCACCGGGGGCCAGGAAAGTGGAGCCCATCCAGAACTATGCAGAGGAGGCTGGGCCAGAAATGGTCGTAGTTGCTCAACCTGCTCTCTGCCAACCACACCACAAAACACTGGTGCCAGGTGCATAGCATCTTGCTGGGAAGACCATTCGCGTGCCATGGCGTCATAATCGCAAAACCAGCCATTGCGCCACATCATGCTGGTCTTTTCAGCATAGGCAGCGGCGATCTTTTGCCACCATGCTGCATCCTGAGCAAGCTCGCTCGCTTGTTGAACTGATGCCTGGATATCCTCAGTCTGTGTGCCCCCAGCAAGCAGTGTCGCCCAGCGGGCAAGAATCTCAGCGCTCAACGCGACACTGGCCTGCAAATCCACCGGACGCACATGCTCAATGATGGTGCCACCGGTTTGTTGCGGCCCAAAACGGCTGGAGACATCCTGGCCGCTCTCCCACGAGCACGCATAAACCATCCAACCTTCGGCGTCACGACGATACTCCAACCACCAGCTCAGATAGGCCGCTGCTTTGGGATACAGCCGCCTGAGCCAGTGCATGTCACCTGTCCTGCGAAACAGTTGGTCACAACACCACAGGGGATAACCCCATTCAGGAGCGGTACCACACAACTGGCCATCATCGGCCACCATATTATAACTGCCATCTTCGCGCATACAGGGTTGTTGTGGATGCGGAGCAGACTCAAAATGACCAAGGATCACTTCTGCAGCCAATTCAGGATTGGCATAACTGAAAAAAAGTACATCCATTGCCGCCTCCGCCAGAACTGTGCGTGGAGCTTGAATCTGCATACCATCCCAAAAAGTCGGAAGAACTCCAGCAGGTGGGCGCATGGTCATACGCAAAGTTTCGAGGTCATAGACCAGGCCGTGCCTCCACGATGCTGGCCAATCTCCGGAAAGTTGTGGCGCTCGTTCCCAGAATGTTTCGTCATCAATACGGCGTTCATTCTCAGCACGAGAGAATCCCTCGATGCCTTCTTTCCAATGTTTGTAGGTCTGATCTTGTGAAACCCCACGCGCGAGAACAACATTGAGACGAACGCTTGAGGAGTTTGACCCTCCCAGATTCAATGCACAGGGCAATGCTAACGCTCGCACCTGCCAACCTGTTTCCTGCTGTCTCTGGGTGATATTTGGAGTAGCAATCGCTCTCCCCCTTGCCCACGCTGAAATATCTTCAAGCGAGATCCCAAATCCCATTTCACCCCAGGTCAACGCAGTTTCTTCCACTGTATTTGCACCATGGATGTACACATCACCCTCGCTGGCCAGACCTAACATACCAAACCCATGTTCGCGACTTTGAAGCGCATACAATCCATGCTCCCAAAGACGACTCGTATTCGGATTATGTGTATGCTGGTGAATCAAGAAACAGGTGATGGGCAGAGGAGTGTCAAGTGTTGTTGAAAGCGAGAGCAGACAACCTAGAGCGTGTTCATGTACAAGAAAATAGCGTGCAGTAAGAGTCAAGTCATACTTTGGCACAAAACAGGTATATTCAAAACGATTTTTAGTGTGGAGCTGGCTGCTAATCGTGCACCTGTTACGCCAAAAATCATCAGGAGTGACAAGCACAAGATCATGAATCTTTAAACCAATCGTCAGATGAGCCGTATATTGAAACTGGTTGTGCACATAACTGCCAAGGTTGGGAACATGCCAGCCCATTCCCAACGGTTGCATTGAACGCAAAACTCCACTGGGATTGAGCTTCCAGGAGTGATACGGATTGTCAAGATATCCATGTGGGGTAAAATCATCATGCGGAACCATTGCCATTTCTGCCTCCTGGCGGCATACATCTCTTCAAATTCATACAATGTTTCTACTCTCGACACATTGTATGCCAGCCCAGCTATACGGTCAAATAGCTTTCAACTCTGGTCAACTTTGCCTCGCCATCATGAACTTTAACAAGCAAATTTGGTCATTTTGTAGGGGCCGATTTATCGCGCCCATCGCCGATTTATCGGCCTGGGAAGTGCATCAATGGACCATTGGCCGATAAATCGGCGGTGCGCCAATGAATTGTGCGCCTACGAGATATGATCGATGTTGCTTGGTAAAATTCGTCATTGCTCCTCTCCCATTTATCATCTCGAACTTCCCATTTGTCATTCTGATCTCTCCATTTGTCATTCTGAGCGTAAGCGAAGAATCTCACACGCTGAGCAAAGAGATTCTTCGCTTACGCTCAGAATGACAAGCTTGTGATATATGCAATCCTCAACAACGTGTGCGAGAATAGAATATTGGACAAACACATGAAAGGTAATACCAAATGCCAACATTGAATACAAGCATGCAAGGAAAAGTCTGCGTAGTAACAGGTGCCAATTCCGGCATCGGCAAAGCAACCGCAATGGGATTGGCGCAAATGGGCGCCACAGTCGTTATGATCTGTCGCGACCCGGCCAAAGGTGAGGAAGCGCAGAACGAAATCAAAGAGAAAAGCGGAAATGACGCCATTGATCTCATGCTCGCAGATCTGACTTCGCAAGCTTCAATACGCCAGCTAGCAGAGAACATTCAGCAACGCTACCAGCAATTGCATGTGCTCATCAACAATGCTGGGGGCGTCAATCTGACTCGGCGAGAAACCTCGGACGGATTGGAGGCAACGTTTGTCGTCAACTACCTAGCACCATTCCTGCTGACAAATTTGCTGCTAGACAAGCTCAAAGCTAGCTCACCCGCACGTATTGTCAACGTCAGTTCCGAGTCCCATCAATCAGGCTACATCAAGATGGATGATTTGGAATTAGAGAAAGGCTACAGATTGATGCGTGCATACGGGCAATCGAAACTAGCCCTGGTGCTTTTCACCTACGAACTCGCACGCAGGCTGCAAGGAACGGGCGTGACTGCCAACTGCTTGCATCCAGGCTTTGTAGCCACAAACATTGGACAGAACGGAGTAGGATCGATTGGTCGCAGTATCGTCAAACTCATCTTCTCTAGACTTGGCATCAGTCCAGAAGAGGGAGCGAAAACCTCAATCTACCTGGCATCATCACCCGAAATCGAAGGCGTCACAGGCAAATACTTCGCAAAAAGTATTCCAGTACGATCAGCACCCATTTCCTATGACGAAACACTCCAACGCCAATTATGGGACGAAAGTGTGAAATTAGTGAACCTACACGACCTCGGAACCACATTCACTGCGCCACACTTGTCATTCTGAGCTTCCCATTTGTCATTCTGAGCGTGAGCGAAGAATCTCACGTGAGGGGCAACGAGATTCTTCACTCACGCTCAGAATGACAAGTACAAGCGAAGAATGAGACTAGACGGATCAGTCTATCCCTACACCAGCAATGCCTCGAACTGTTTCCGATTGAGTTGTTCCCGTAGCATCAACTCATCAGCAAGCCTCGTGAGTTGATCATAATGCTCACTCAACACATTACGAGCCATTTCATATCCTTGATGAAGGATGCGCTGAACTTCGCGATCTATCAAAGACGCCATCGACGTGCTTGAGGAATGGTTCGCATCTGGAGCAGCCATGGCAAACAGATTCTGTTGTCGTGCAGGCACATCATTGCCATTCAGCAACAAATTGCCATCAACATCCATAATGAGTGAACGAGGACCTTTCGCCATGTCCTCAAGCTCAACACGACGCATATTCAAACCAGCTCCACCTGCATCAGCACGATAATCCGCAAACATCACACCCACCTCATCGCTCATACCCCAACGCGTCACCATACGCCTTGCGAGGTCTGTCACTACTTGCAAATCGTTTTCTGCGCCAGTTGTAACACGTTCAGGACCAAAGGTAAGCTCTTCAGCAACTCGACCTCCTAACCCGACAGCAATGCGGGCCATCAAGGTTTCCCGGCTGTAGTTGTAACGATCTTCCTCTGCAGTGAACTGGGTCACACCAAGACTCTGACCTCGTGGTAGAATGGTCACGCGATTGACAGTATCCGCCTCATGCAGATGATACGCGACCAGGGCATGCCCTCCTTCATGGAAAGCAATAATGCGTTTCTCTCTCTCATGCATGACAATAGGTCGCAATGCTCCCAGTTGCACGCGTGCTAGCGCATCTTCAAAGCAATCATGGGTAACATACTCAAGATCTTGCCGTGCTGCGCACAATGCTGCTTCGTTGACAAGATTCGCAAGATCAGCCCCACTCATACCCGTGGTCAAACGCGCCAGGCGCTCCAGGCTGACTTCTTCATGTAAGGGAGTGCGACGGGTATGTATTTCTAGAATTGCCTGACGACCGGCACGATCAGGAAGAGAGACGGTAATCTGACGATCAAAGCGGCCCGGTCGCAGCAACGCTTTATCAAGAATATCAACTCTATTTGTAGCCGCCATGACCACGACAGATTGACGTGTATTGAACCCATCCAGTTCCACCAGGAGTTGGTTAAGTGTCTGGTCACGTTCGTCATTGCCTGCTACACGCATAGAGCGTTTGCGGCCAACAGCATCGAGTTCATCCAGGAAAACAACACAGGGGGCTGCTTGACGTGCCTTGGTAAAAAGATCGCGCACTCTACTGGCTCCGACACCTACGAACATCTCAACAAATTCTGATGAATTCATGCAGAAGAATGGCACACCTGCCTCACATGCAACAGCTTTAGCCAGTAGCGTCTTACCGGTTCCAGGAGGCCCAACCAGGAGCGCTCCACGCGGAATACGCGCTCCGAGCCGATCAAAACGTTCTGGAGCGCGTAAAAATTGTACGATCTCTTCAAGCTCTTGACGCACCTCATCAATGCCTGCCACATCCGCAAATGTAACCGGAGGTTCGGCTGGCTTAGGCGCCGTTGTTTTTGCAGGGGTAACAGACCTGGGAAGACCTGCAATTTTTTCAGGTGAGCGAAGCGACTCGCGTTCATTCTTCATACCATATCTCCTTGGCTGACTTTTTCCCCATTTGGAGTATTGAGCATCAATTTCACGAGTTGCGCGTTTACCATTACGCGGGATAAGAAACATCGTTAGTATAAGTACCAGGAGAATCAAAGGCAGAAATCTCATAATCAATGACATCCATAGAGGAGTTTTCGCAACGGGAAGCGTCGTGACGACAACATTCTTACTCAAAAGCAAGGGCATAAGTGTAGCATCACCACCACTGGGAATGCGTGTGTATAAAAGGCGAGATTGATTGATCGTACTTGTCCCTGGCGAACTTGCCCAGTTAGAACTTGCACCAAGGTAGTGACTCCATGCTGTAAAATCCAGCGAGCGCTGTTTAGCATTGATGCTTGCTTGAGATTTTGTTGCAGATTTACCTTGTTGCAGCGAATTCGCAAGTAAAGCATTCACTTCATTGTCTTGAACAGATACTGCTAGCACATTTCCAGCACTTACTTGCTCTTTGAAGGTGCTGTAATCAACAACGTTCGTACCAGCTGGGGGAGTGTTGAAAGAAGGTGCTTGAAACCTGCTAAAAACACCAAAAAGTAGTATTACTATGCCGGTAATCAGTATACCAGCGAGGAAAGATTGTCTATTTTTTACGAGAAATTCCTTGCATTTCTTGCGAAAATCAACAACGTTCCTTCGTCGTCGTGGCCGATCATTTGCTGATGAAAGGCGACGACTACCCTTGCCGTCCATATGTGTTCACCTCATTTGAGACGAGCAGATCATTGTGGCGGTTGAGTAAAAGCCTATCAGGCTACTTTACCTTCATGGGATACCCTCTTTGGTCACTCCCTGATCTACATCTGTCTATTCTAGCTTCTTAGTTTCCAAATCATCCAACTCAGTATTACTCTCCAATATCTGAACTAGTTTGCGAATATAAACATTCACTTCCGCGACACCTGCAAAGGCTTCATGCATACCTCAACAGGTCCAAACCGAACCTCCAGATGGAGAGTCCTTCTTATCGCGCCTGCGATAAATTACAGGCAAAGAGGGCATAAAAAAGTAAATTGATAAAAAATTTAGGTGTCACTTATATAGACGCCAAAGCATAGTGTACAGAATTTAGCTTTATCCATTCCAGGATAGTATAAAATTCGGTACTTTATTCTCATGCATACTACTTAGAATAGTACAATGTTACATCAAGATGTTTTGATGTGGTTTTTCGTGTATCAGATTATGTCTCTACACGATACCTATCTCTTTTATCATCTCGACATCTCTATAGACGTTCCCGTGTCAACTTACAGGTACAGCAAGGATAGAAATGAGGTATCCTTATTAGTAATACGTTGAACGTTACCATTCCGATGAATTAGGGAACTAACTTCAAGGTGATACAATTTTTACACGTACAAAAGAAGCAAAAAGACACTGAAAAGAACCATTTCATGAAAGCAATTCGTATTCACGAAAATGGCGATCCCGAAGTTATGCAACTGGAAGAAATAGAAGGGTCAGATCGCGCAGTTTTCCGGGCTAGAGTGGATGTATAAAAATCAGGCCATTGGTCTAGCTTTTAAGCAGCTTTTTTTCCATCTTCTAATCCCAAACTGCGCCTGATCTCAAGATAACGCACGATTGCATCCCGGCTCAATACACCAACGAGACGTTCATCCTGCACAACAGGCAGCTGGTTCACATCTCGTCCAGCCATAAGTGGCAGAACATCATTCAAACTTTGTTGTGGGGACACAATATGCAGGCGTTCACGTGGAATCATTGCAAGACCAACGGGTGTCTGTCCCCACTCTTCCCGTGGAACATGTCGTATATCAGTCAGTGTTATCAAACCTGCAAGTCTGTCAACTTGTGTGACCAAAGCTGAGCGCAGGCCATGCGGCAAAAAGTACTCGTCCACCAGCCTTTGTAGAGAGATATTGGCAGGAACTGTTGTTGGTGCAGTATTCATGACCTCACCAACTGTCACACCCCGAAACACCGATTGCAGCATCACTTCAGAATTGGCTGATTGAGCCGAACTCAGCAGGAACCAGCCAATGAATCCGAACCACAGGCCATCTATGAAATAGCCGACAAAGAACAGCCAGATGCCAACCAGGATGAAAAGATAAGCAATAATCTGACCCACAACTGTTACAATCCGTGTCGCTCGACGCAGATTACCATTTATCTTCCACACTATCGAGCGCAACACTCGTCCCCCATCCAGAGGGAAACCAGGTATCAAGTTGAAAATGCCAAGCAGAATATTAGCAAAGCCAAGATACCACAAAATCGCTGCCAGAGCAGAGGTATTCTGGCCAAGCAAATAGAGGAGAGCCAAAGCCAGTGCGCCTATCAGAAGACTTGTTAAGGGGCCAACAACGGCTATTTGAAATTCAATACCCGGGCTTCCCGGCTCCTTTTCGATATTCGAAACACCACCAAAGATGAAGAGTGTGATATTTTTTACAGGCAATCCACGTGTCCGCGCTACCACCGAATGAGCTAATTCGTGTAGCAACACCGAGACGAAAAGCAGAACTGCCGCGATGAAGCCAAGTATCCAATAAGTAATAGCGGAAAAACCATGATACAACACAGGGAACCAGCCAACAGCAAGAGACCAGGTCAAAAGCACAATAATGACGACCCAGCTAATATGAATGTAGATATCTATGCCAAAAATCTTCCCAATACGCAATGAGCCTGGCATTTCAAACTCCTCCCCTTATTACTTTCTGCAAAGTTTTGCTGATTACCCAAATTTCCTATCCTACGATGTAACACTTACTTTCGCTGTGGCACGACCGTGAGCATCCTGTCGGGAACGCGAAACTCCAAAGCAATCCTTGTAGAGAGCGCCTCACGAATGCGACGATAGACCGCCAGTTGTTCCTCCTGTGATAAACTGGCATCTGGAGCATCTTCAAGTGACCAGAGACGATGCCGACCGGCACCGGGGATGATCGGTCAGGTATCCTCCATCCCACTACAGAGGATGATGCCTTCATCCCACCGCAAGCCGAACCTGGGTTGAATGAGGCGATCTGGAGAGAGCAGGGCAGTTGCTTGCTCCTGCAAGATGGTCTCAACAAGGGCCTGTTCCTGAGCATGCTGAATCGGGGTGCTCCAAATCTCATAGCGATTGGCTGCCACTGATTGGAGCAGACTGGCAGCCAACACAGCACGGCCAGATCCACGCGCACAGAGAAACAGGAGACGTGAAGACATCTGATCTCCTTTCCTATCTTCAGCAAAGGATACGAGAAGGACAACTACGTGAGAGGCAAATCATCTCATTTCAGGATACCAAAGGAGCTGAGAAAGTGCAAGAATTTCATAGTCTAAATACACTATATAACCCCAAACCAACAAACCCCAATTACTCAAAAATACAACAAAATAGTACAAATTAATGATGTGTTTTTACCACAAATAAAGTATACTGGTAATGGCTATCTCTCTGCTATCAACAAAAAAAGAAACCATGCAGCCGAAGGTTCAAACCAACCTATTTACAACTAACCATCCAATTCCATTTGAAGGAGAAAAAAATGGCTGAACAAACAAAATCAGCAACCAAAGCAAAACAGTCCTCACCAAGTAAGAGCAAAACCCGTACAGCAGCCAAAGAGTTGCAAAATGCAGCGGCTGAGGAGGCCGCAGTTGGCGTCCTGAACACAGCAGAGGGGGTCGAAAATTTACAGGCTGCAAGTGATGTTTCAGCGGCAAGTCGTGACTTGCTAGCAGAAGGAGCCAGCGACGCTACACGGGGCGTCGATGCATTGAAAGCTGCGCAACGGGCAGAGAAACGTAGCAAGAAGGCAGCTCGTGAAAGTGCTCGCGATTTTGCCGAGGGCGAAGAACTACTAACTGCATCCGAAGAATTGGCAATACAGAGTGATATAGTCAGGGAATTGAGCGCTGACGATCTCGATCACGGTATGAAACTCGCCTCGATTGCAGGACAGCTCTGGGCCACGAGCAATGTGCTTGAAACTCTCGATATGCCCTTATTCGCTAGCTTTTTAGACGATAAGGGACAGGAGTTGCAAGATCTCGCGGTAGAAGTACTCTTGCGCTCTGGTGCAACACGAGTGCTGGCAACAGCAATGGCAGAGACAGGTGCTGAAGTTGGCGATCTAGCTGTGGACGAGGTTGCAGAGGGTATCGGTCGTCTTGTCGAAGCAGAAGAGTTGGAAAACCAGAGCGAATTGCTGCAAGATGCAGGCGAGGAGTTGGCAGAGCAAGGATTGGCGGAGGTAGTAGCATCGGAAGAATTGAGCGAAGCAGCGAAAGAGATACGCGCTGGAGGCGTTGAAGAGATAGCCACAGGTGCCGAAGAGGTCGGCGAAGCCGAAATAGCCAATGCCGTAGCCGACGGCAATAAGAAAACTAGGAGATAAAACAAATGAGCAATACAGGTTCTTCAATCTACAACATCCTGGTCTTCAGCTTTACCGACACCCATACCGCAGATGAAGTAGTCAATGAACTGAAGGCATCTCAGAAATTGGGAGGTTACAAGGTCGTCGCCGAAGCTGTTGTTATCCACGAAGCAGACGGCTCCGTGCATGTACACGAGCCTGGCGAAGGTGGCAAAGGCGCAGCCATTGGCGCAGCTGTGGGTGGCGCAATCGGCCTGCTAGGTGGCCCGCTAGGTGTTCTGTGGCTAGCAGCAGCTGGCGGGGCCGTCGGTGGAGTTGCTGGACATTTCGCCGGTCGCTCCATCCCCGCCGATGACCTGAAAAAGATTGGTGAACAACTTCAGCCCAACAGTTCTGCGTTCCTGGCCCTTGTTGAGAACACCGATGCAGAAGCTGTT
>WNFW01003288.1_pt1 | contig 15104 bp, 8 predicted proteins | sample 5400131 | NCBI WGS metagenome assembly WNFW01 (sample SAMN13153362, study PRJNA577476) | soil metagenome | isolation source: 20 cm soil or saprolite under grassland replicate 1 | place: USA:California | collected 2016-06-15 | reverse complement strand
AAGCTAAATGTAAGCTCGCGCAACGCGTTTGGATGAAACATCACCCTGTTGCGCTGATAGTCGATTTCCAGTTCACCAGCAAGCTTTTCAGTCTCTTTTGGCGCAGTTATCGAATTTTCCTCGCCTTCGTTGTGCATTCGTCACCTCGTTCTACGGAGCCGAAGCGGCGAAGTTCCGAGAAAAGTGGACCGGCAATTGAGATACTATATCGTCGCGCGCACAGGTTTACCTAGAAACCAGACGGCAATTTGTCATCTGTTTCTAGCCTTTTGACCGGAAGACTGGTTAAATAAGTTCGCGAGATGCTGGATCACAAGATTCTGCTCAGTTCCCGCTCTCCGTGTTCTGAAAAGACGTGATTAGCCACTTCCCGTTAGTTTTGACCATCATCATCGTGGTGATTTCTTTCAGAACTGGAACGGCCTCGCCAGCGGGACGACTCGAACCGGTCACGTCCCACGTAGCATGGACAAGTGCAACATCGGGCGTTGAAAAACGAACTTCTACACCGGTAAGCTTCCGAACGGCAGTCTTTAATCTCTTCCGAAACAGTTCCGTGTGCCGCTGAACAATCTCCTGCACTCCCTTCCAGTGGACACCGGCGATGTTTACGTAATCACAGTCTTCAGTGAAGAGACGACCGAAGGCGGCCGTGTCATGGCCGTTCCAAGAAACTTCGTATTCCGCGAGAACATTGCGCACAGCACTCTCATCGTCATTGGCGTAGTCGTAGTAATTCAGAGGCGGGGAGACATATCCGTAATTGTAGCCGGACGACCCATAACCATAACCAGAGCTATAGTTATCATAGCCGTATCCGTAGCCGGAGTTATCGGATGGATAGGAATATAGGTAGGATTCGTATGGGTAGACCCAGTTCCAACTCCACCAAGGACCCCACAACCATGGAGAGGCGAAGTTGCCGATAAAGATGATTTCGTTGAAATGCTTGAAGCGATGAAACCGATTATCTCGATTAAAGTCTCGATAGTTGAAACGGTTAAAGCGTCGAAGGCCCAAGGCTGAATTCATCATTGGAGCGCGGTGAATTGGCATCCGTCCCATAGAACCTGGCATCGGAGCGCGGTGCACCGGCATTCGGGCAATCGAACGTGGCGTCAAAGGGCCGCGCATTCCGGTTTGGGACGGCGAATTACCGTGCGCCGTCATCTGCGCCGTCGCAATCGAGGCTGCGAAAACGCATGCAATCACGCAACCAAGGAGAACGAATTTTCTCCAGTTCATAGCGCCATAGGTTTCTAAAGATTGAAACCCCCGGGATTCGAAAGTTGCGGCACTGGAAAGATAAAAGGTAGCGGTCGCGTTACCTTTAGTCTCTGGGAAACCACCACACCTGGCGATGGCAATCATTTGCTGCGAGCCCAGTTTACCGGTCGAGGTATTTGGCATTTGCTCACACCTCTCCAGCGTTATCTCTACGCCTACTCTACGACTCGAGACGGGCCGCCTCAACTCGCTGCCGTTTTGGGTCAAGAACCAAGCGATTGACTACGCTCTCACCCGTGCATGCTTTCATGCTGGCGAGATCCGCGTTCTCGATTCAAGCGGCGTGATCATATGCACCATTCGGTTTGAAAAGACGGATCGAAAATTGCGATCATTCCGTCGGATCAGGAACGTCGCGAGCGGAAACAAGCGGATGAGCAAAGAACGACTTATGCCATCTGAACGGGAGCCGATACGCACAGGCCTAACGAGAAATAGATTGCGAGGTGCAATCTATTTCTGGCCTCCATAGAGTGAAGTCTCTGTGAAAAGGTGGCAAGATGGCAAGCCCGCATTCGCAAACGTGTGCAGGAGTCGTTGATGACATCATGGCCGCATCATTTCTCGCCAACCAACCATCAATAATCGAATGGTAAGCGGAGGTCAGTCGCGGGTGACACGGATCTGCTTTAAGAGGCCTAACTCGTCGGAGCTTCCCCAACGCTCGACCATCTTGCCGTCTTTGAATTTGGAGATCTGCATTCCGCGGATCTTGATCGTCTTGCCGGTGGGCGGGACCTTTCCGAAGGGACCGGTGTGCGTGCCGGTAAGAGTGTAGGCGAAGGCGATGGTGTCCTCGTCTTGGACGATAGTTTCCGGAGTGACGCTCATGTCGGGGAAGGCCGTGCGCATTCCAGAGAAGAACATTCGATAGCCCGCGGGGCCGGGGACCTGTCCGTCGGCGGGATCGTGGTCGACGCAGTTGGAAGCGACGACCTGGTCGAAGAGGTCGAACTTACCTGTGTTGACGGCTTCAGCGAACTTGCCGAGTGCCGCTTCTGCGGATTCTTTGCTCATTCCTCTCCCCGTTGTTATTCTTGCAATTCAAAGTCGCAGGTCTGCGCCGAGATCGCAAGTTCAGTTGCAGGTAAATCTTTATCTCGATGGAGCGTACGTGAGATCACGCGACTTTCCCGATTCTATCTAGCGTTGAGCACTTCAGATCAAGTCGGGATAAAGTGAGAAAGTCAGCCGGATATCGGTATAAACGAGATGGCCTGTCACACCAGTGGCAAAAATTGTGCCGAGCTATTGAACCTTGGGGAAGCGCGATGATTCGTGGGTCGCTCGTTTAAGTAGCCCGATCAGGCCAGCGCGTCTTACGAATGCGCTCTCGGAGGTCAGACAAGATCTCTGCCTCGATATGGATCGAGAACGGAGTGATATGCATCGGTGCTTCCATTGTAGGTCTTATCGGCTAGCTAGCATTGTCGCCTGCGGCCTAACGAGACAGATAAGCCACGGGCGGGGGTCGTGACAAGCGCGCTCGCGATCATTCGATCAGGGTGGCTTCATCGATTGGTGTTAGGAGGCATTGGGTCGCGGCCTTCGCCGATTCTAAGTCGCGGCGCTGTCAAGATAGGCAAACGTTTGTAATCCATCAGCCGACAGCAAATGGCGCCCTTTGACTACAATTTCAGCACGTGTAACCGCGCCGTCACATTGCCGACACGTTCGTCACTGAATTATTACAATCGTCACGTTTACTTTAATCGCGTGACGATTGAAAACTCATCTAAACGGAACACTCTATGAAAAAACAACAAAATAATTCTACCAAGGCTTGGGCGCTCCAAGCGGTCCTTTCGGTTGCTCTGCTATCTATCTCGGCGGTCTTACTGGCCTCCAGTTTCAACTCCTCTCCGGGACAGGCCAACACGGCGCCCCTGAGTGACGACGACCATCACGACTGCGATCACCATCACCATGGTAACGATTGCAACACGGTAACGCCTATCAAGCATGTAATTGTTCTGATCGGTGAGAACTGGACCTTCGACAGTATCTTTGGCACCTACCAGCCGAGGCACGGACAGTCGGTTGGCAATCTGCTGTCACGCGGCTACGTGACGGCTTCCGGTGCGCCCGGGCCGGACTTCGCCGATTCGCAGCAATTCCAAATCAATCAACCGTATCCGGCGACCTACTTCATCGATGCGATGTCCACAGCCGGCAAGACGGCGTACCAGCAGGCCCCCGGCACGCCGAGCTTCCCGCCGCCAAACACGGCCTACATCCCCACAGCTCCAGGCGGCCTCGACCAGGGACAGGGCCCCTTCGATCCCACACTCGTACCGGACAGGCTTCTGCGGACGATCGAGCCGTCGCTGGAGAGGAACGATCTGGGGCTGCTGCGTACCGGTGCCAGTGGACTGCCCATGTTCACCACCGATACGCGCGTCCCCAATGCGACGACATTGGCGAACGGCCTTTTCCCCAGCACCAGTGCCACACGACCGTACGACAGCTATGTCGGCGATATGGTGCACCGCCTGTTCCATATGTGGCAGCAATCGGACTGCAACGTGATGAATGCAACCGAGGACAATCCTTCCGGCTGCCTCAATGACCTGTATCCGTTCGTGGGCGTCGCGCGCAACGACGGCTCGGGCAGCAACTCGATGATTCAAGCGCCTCGCGGACAGGTACACCCTCAATGACAACTATCACCAGCCGATCATGGGCGGTACCGCCGTCCAGCACCAGATGATCGGGACGGCCGACGACATCTTCTGGGAGACGTTCCAGGGCGTGAGCCAGCCGCCAGCAGCGAGCGTGGCTAATCCGAACCCAATATCACCGACCAACGTGGCGTTCACTGCCGACAAGGCGTGGACCAACTGTTCGGATGTCACTCAGCCCGGCATTGCACCGATCGTGGCTTATCTGGCAAGCCTGCCTTGGCATCCGTCGCCGAATTGCGATCCCGGTCACTTCTACATGATCAACAACCTGAGCCCCGGCTTCCTGCCTAACGGCACGGTCGATGCTGCCAACATCCTGAGCGGTGCCAAGGTCCCGCCCTCGACACTGCGCAACATCGGGGACGCGCTCAACGAGAACGAAATTTCCTGGGCATACTACGGCGGCGGCTACAACGCGGCGGTGCGGGTGGCGAACGGCTCGAGGGATCCGGTTGATCTTCTCATCTCGCAGAACTACTGCGATATCTGCAACCCCTTCAGCTATTCCAGCGCAATCATGGGAGATACAGGGCAACGCCAGGCGCACATCAAGGACGCGACCGACTTCTTCGATGCGCTCGACCACGGCCAGCTGCCGGCGGTCGCGTACGTGAAGCCCAACAGCCTGGTCGACGGGCACCCGGCAAGCTCCAAGCTCGATCTTTTCGAGGCGATGATCCAGAAGATCACTGACAAGCTCAACGTGGATGAGAACAAAGACACGGTGCTATTCATCACCTTCGACGAGGGAGGCGGCCTGTGGGATTCGGGCGCCTTCATACCGCTCGATTTCTTTGGTGATGGTCCGCGTATTCCAATGCTGGTCGTCTCGCACTGGTCTAAGGGCGGCAAGGTGGTGCATAGCTACAACGATCATGCCTCGGTGGTGAAATTCATCGAGCGCAACTGGAAACTGGAGGCACTCACCGACCGCAGCCGTGACAACCTGCCCAATCCGATCATGAGCACGAGCTCACCCTACATACCGACCAACATCCCCGCGATCGGGGACCTGTTCGACATGTTCGACTTCAGGCACGGTGACCAGGGGCAGCAGGGGAACGAGTAGGAGTCCCGAGGGACGGTAGCTGGTCGCTAGCCACATCCGTGCGAATGCCTCACGTCGATCGCGCTGCGCGTCCGATCCGTGCGGCCCTGAAGCGACCTGGCGACATGCCGTGATGCCAACGGACAACAAAATAATTCTACTAACGGTGGATCTGCTCGAAGAAGCCTTTAGCCTGACTAAAGAGGCGTCGACAAGGATGTGAGGTAGCGTTTCACGAGCTGTGATTCGGTCTTTTGCTCCGTACTCGGCAACGAGACACAGGTCGAAAAGTAACCGAAACGTCTCTTTTGTCCGCCTTCGAAGGACTCGAAGCTAAGTGCCATGAGCCCCAATGGCACCGAAAAGACCAAGCTCTCGCAGAAGGAATGGCGAGATTTAATCCTCGCAGAACTCAAAGGTAAAGGCAGAAGCCGGTATTACTCCGCTATCTGCCCTATCTGCCTCATTAGTTATGATGTCGACATTCTCGACAATGACGCGTCCGCCCGCGTGTTGGCGGTGGAAAAGGTGAATTCTCATATCAGGCGTGCGTACTACGACGCTTTGAACTAAGGGACAACGCGCGTCCTTTCAGGTTCACTGTTGGAATATTGCCCTTGTGTGACCAGAATCGAAATCGTGAATGGAAGCACTCCATCCGTGAGATTCGGCAAAAGCTGGATTTGCCTTTCTCGTTCTGCATGTCTGAGTTTTTCCCTTGGCCAGCAGCGCTCTAGCTCATCCTCAAAAACGACGCAGAATTCTCGTTCTCCTAGCTGCTGTTCAATGTGTTTAGCGAGCGTTTCCAAGGCAGCACTGTGTGCCACTTAAACGATAATGGCGAATTCTTTTGGGTGATTCGCGTATGACTCTTTCAATTTCGAGAAATGCAATCAGCTTTTCATCCGCCGGCACAAGTAAACGTTTTCTGTCGCCGCGACGCGCATTGCAATCCAGATTACACATTGCCGTAGCCGCGGTCGTCGACCGCGGCCCTCTCAAAACCCAGAGCAAAACCGTATCCCGTTTGCTTGTTCTGCTTCTGGATCTTCCCGTATTCGATTCACGGCAGACCTAGCCAGCCATTCGCGAGCTTTTTGTCGCAGCTCAGCGACACTATGCACCCCGAGTTTCTCCTTCATCCGCATCTGGTGCGTCTCAATCGTTTTAATGCTTACATTCAATTCATTCGCTAACTCCGAAGCGCTCAGGCCTCTTCCGATAAAAGAGAAAATCTCCAGTTCACGATCGCTTAAACTGTTGATATCGGAGTTCCGCGAATTCTTAGTGCCGCTTGCGAAGTCGCTTAGAATTAGCGGCAACACGCTCGTACCCACGTACGGCCGACCGCCCAAGATTTCATCAAACGCTCTGAGCAGTTCAGAAGAATCCTCGATACTCAAATACCCTCGCGCACCCGCCCGGAACGCGCGTTGAGCCGAAAAAGCATCAGCGTTCTCGGAAAGCGCAAGTACTGCGGCCACTGGATTAAGGCTTCGGAATTCCTTGATCAGTTGTATCCCGTCAGCACCGGAAAGCCTCAATCCAATCAGAACGAGATCCGGCTTGTGCCGCAGAAATAATTCGCGCGCTAAAGGCGCCTCTTCCGTTTCGCCGCAGGGCATGAATTGCACGCTTTTCGCGATCAGCGACAGGACGCCAGACCGAACGAAACCCATTCGATGAACTACGAGTACTTTTGCCTTTGTCCGGCATTTCCCTGACACGTTGTCGGGCTGTTCTGTCAGGGATTTTCTGAGTGGTCGCCGGGATTGCTGATCCCGGTCTCGGCCCTTTTTCTGGTTCCTCGTAGCCTCACGTGAAAGCGGCTCTCTCTCATTGAGTGGCTTTGTATGCCGGGGTCTGCGCACTTCTGAGGGATTTGCAGCCGTTTGTAGGGCAAAACCCGACAGACGCCAAGACAAAAATTCAGGGATCAACCCTGACAGACAAACTATCGGCCGTCCGCTTATCTTCAGCACGAGGTGAAGATATGACATCTACCGTTTTGCCAACCGCGTTCCACCTTGCCTCCGAATCGCCATCGACCTTTGCGCTTCACGCAGAAGGAATCGATCGGACGCCATCCCGTCGCTCCAAATCTCGCCGGGCTCATACGTATGGCTCCCTGTCTAATCCCGCCCGTTGTCTACTATTAAGTCTGCTTGCCGCGGTCATGACTGCTGTGCCTGTGCGGCTCCTCGCCCAGAGTTTCCCTCCACCCGGCAGCATGAACGACTTCTCCGATACCATGATCGAGACGCCAAACACGGCGATGGCCTTCGACCCGAGCGACGTTCCAGTCGTCCAGCCTCAGCCGGATTACCCTGGCACACCAGCGACGGTTGACCCTAACCTGCCGGAAACCACCGGCGCTAGTTATGAGGGACCAATCGGCGTGACCGGTGTGATCGACAATGTGACAACAGGCTGTGGATATAGTCCGCTGTCACACAATAACCAACGAACGATCGACGACATCGTTGTGCCCGGCTCCATTGGTAAGTACCCACTAAAAATGACACGCTATTACAATGGGCGCAGTCGATACTGGGATTATAAGATAAGTCTTAGCCCCGGCTGGTCGCACCAGTACTCATGGCTTCTGTGGACCGCGGGATACAAAGTGATTTCGCCTCAAGGGAATGTTATTGATTTCTCCTGCGGGCAAAGACCGCTTGGCGCATCCGAGGGTTGGGATGATGGGAGCCAAGGTCCTCACCCGAACGGGGGCATATGGCGGCTTGCTGATGGGGGCCGGATTTACTTTTCAACCGGCGGTGTGGCGGATCACATCGAAGATCCATACGGTCTGCGTACCACAATCACGCGCGATGCCTACGCCAGGGTTTGGAAGGTAACCGAGCCAGGCGGCCGCTATTTGCAGTTTACTTACGGTACCACCAACGCCTATACCGATCCGGCATACGGGAACAAACTGTTGCAAAAGGTTGAAGCCTGGGATGGCCAGGGGCATTTGATCGAGAGCGTCACTTACACTTACACCGACGTCGATTCTGGCGGTGTCCTTCCCGACACTGGCCAGCATGTAATTAGAAAAATGCTAACCGGTGTGGCTTACGACGACAACACTTCAGCTAGTTACACGTATCGAACCGACAACGTCCCTGACCATCCGCTCACACCACCGTACACTTTTAAATGGGATCCTCTACTCGAGAAGGCCAATGACAAGCGGTATAGCGGTCCGATGCGTCAGATTTTCTATGAGTACGACAATGGCGGCCAGCACGGGACGATTCAGAAGGAGAGAAAGAACAACGCAAGTGGACCGCTGGTTTCCAGGATCGAGCCTGACCCGCTGCCGCCGGGAACGGGGGGCTGGATGCCTTACCAGTTTACTGAGACGCGTGGTGACGATCAGACCCGCACCTTCACTTACACACAATTCAAGATTTATCCCCAGCGTCCAGACCCGCAAGAATTCGACCCATGTCTTGACGTGGATAGCAACGTGGACCACGGCTTGCCGCCCCAGCAGATGCTTGACCATTATACTGATTTCAAGGGTAAGACCACGCAGCTCCGTTACAATGCGAATTGGTATGTTGACAGAGTGACGGACGCCAATGGGAACGCCACCGACTACGAACGCGGCAACCCTCCGTCGCAGGACGGCATAGGTCAGATCAAGAAAATCACCCATGTTAGTGACGGTACCTACATTCAATATACGTACGACCCAGAGACCAGTGCTTTGGACGGTCATTACATACACACGATTAGAGATGAGAACGACAAGAGGACCACTATCACCCGCGACGCAAACAGGCACTGGATTACCGAAATCGATTATCCATCAGATGGAAATACCCCCGCATCGTCGGAGATGTTCGGGTACAATGGCTTTGGCGAGGTGACTGTTCACGTTATGAAAAACGGGGCCTGGGAACGCTTTGCCTATGATCGTGGCTTGCTAACCGATAAGTGGAATCCCAAGCAGGGTGCTCTCCCGGCTGATGCTGATCCTCACACGCATTACGACTACTACACCGCTGCCGACGGTATCGCCGGTTGGATTGATCGAGTCAAGAAAGTAACCATGCCGCCGAACTATCCATGGAATTTTCAAGTCACGGAGACGTACGAGTATGATAACAATGCCGGCGGTGCGCACTGCGCTGGCCGTGGTTCGGTCACGAAGATCACCCACACTGACGGAAGCTACCAATCCTTCAAATATGACCAGTGGGGGAACAAAGTTAAAGAATGGAATGAGTTGGGCGAACGCACCGACTACGTTTATGACGACTATAATCGCGTAACGAGCGTAACCAGGGCGAGCGAGACAACAACTTATACCTACAAACCCACCAACGGCAATGGTACCTCCCCTTACCTGCATACGACCAATAACCCGGACACAATCACGGCTCCGACCGGCATCATGACGAGCAATGTTTACGATGAAAACTTTCGCAAGATACAAACCAGTGTTGCCGGGCGAACAACATGGATGCATTACGACCCAGTGGGTAATCTTCAGTGCGTCACTGATCCGCGAGGTTCCGAAGAGTGTCCTTCCCCGCTTACGGCTTGTGCATACACCACACGCACTGAGTATGACACGCGCAACCGCAAACGGCACGTCTGGGACGCGCAAAATCACCAGACCACGTTTACCTACGATAACGCCAGTAATGTTCGTTACATTGACCGCCCGGACGGCACCAGGGAGGAAAAGACCTATGATGCCGTGAACCGTGTGCTCTCCGACACTGTACCGAAAAGCGCCAACCCCAACGTGAGTCTTACTACCTGGTTCAAATACAATCCGTCAGGTACGATCTGGAAAGTGACGGATGCGCGCGGCTCAGGTCCTAGCGACCCAAGTTACACTACCACATTTGAGTATAACGCGTCGGATCAAAAGACAAAAATGACCTATCCCGATGGCTCCGTTCAGGGCTGGGATTACGATGATGCGCATAATCTAAAGATCCGCACCACGGTCAACGGCGAGATGAAGACCTTCGCCTACGATAATCGCAACCGTTTATATGGGGAATCTTGGCTGGACGTGAACGCCGAATGGAGGTATTTCGGCCCCGACGCAGCGAGCCGGCTTCGAAGCGCATCGAATGGACCGGGAATATGGTACGACAACGTCCATTACACGTCGGTCATCCATCGCGATTACGATACTGCCGGTCGGCTCATCCTGGATCGGCAGACCCTGAGTGTGAATGATGAAAGCAGCATCACCAAGAGCGTGAATTACGAATACGACGCAACGCTCCGAGGCACCGATGGAAAACCAACGCGCATGTATGTGCCAAACGTTACTAACGGGGGGTACGACTACGACTTCAGGTACGATAACATGGGGCGGTTTGAAAAAATATTCATCCACGGCGGAGCCCTGCAATTCCAGTACTCCTATGATAACGCGTCCAACGAAACCCAACGCTACAACTCCATTGCTCATATCGCCCAGATCTACGATCCTGATGAGCTAAACCGGACTAGGAAAGTAGAGTTGCAATACAACACCGACAGATTTTGGCTTGAATCCTACGGCTATTATCCTATTGGGCGGCTTAACACCGTGACGCGTCCGGGCAACAAACAAGACCAGTTTAATTATTATCTTGATGGCGAACTCCGCTCCGTCTATTACGATGCGACGGTAGAAGCCGAGGCACCCGACCCTAACGAGATGCCACCTGCCGAGGACCCTACAAAAGAAAAAACTGTGGACGATTTTCTCGCCCTGCCCGCAGGGATGGCCCCCGGCGCTCCACAAACTGTAGCCCACACTGTGACATATGACCTGGACAACGCAGGCAACCGCACGGGCGTGACAGATTCTCTCAGCGGAACCAGATCCTATACGCCTAACCCCATTAATCAGTACACTGCAGTGCAAAACAGCACGATCTATAATGGCAGCGAGCACGAGGTGGATTCGTATCAGGGACCTAATGACCTTCAAGAGGTCCATTACACGTACCTGAGAGATGAGCACCTGACCAGAGTTACGTCTGGTAATAACACGTACGATCTCGCGTACGACGCCTTGGGTCGGTGCGTAAGTCGCACCGTGCATACCGAGGAGGACGATCCTTTACGCGCGACACCCACGCCTCGGCCGGGCGGGACGCCGTACCCTCGCCCGGGAGGCGCGACCAAATACTATTTTTACGATGGGGAACGACCGATCGTGGAATATACAGTAAACGCGCTGGCTGCGTACAATCTGTATGGCAAACGAGTCGATGAAATCCTGTTGCGCTGCGATCCCACACTGACACAGGAGCCCCGGACCTTCTATTATCAGCAAGACCACGAAGGCAGCGTCACGTTTCTAACCTACCTCCCGCCCACGGGCGTCAGCCCAATCCTGGAATACTACCGCTACGATGTCTTCGGCAAACCGACCATCTACGGCCCGCCTCCTAACTGGTCTCTGCGCCCAGCGTCCTTGTACAGCAATCGCTTCCTATTCACAGGTCGCGAATGCAACGCCATGTTCGGGTTCTACGAATATCGGGCAAGAGCGTATCATCCCGATCTAGGCCGGTTCATGAGCGAAGATCCGAAGCTCTTCGACGCCGGCGATTACAACCTTTTCCGCTACTGCCACAACGATCCGATTGATTTTACAGATCCGATGGGGCTGGAAGGTGAGGTGTTCCTATACCGTGATACGGCAGACCGAAGATCGCCAGGAACGTATGTGGTGTATGAGAACGGCACAAAGCGGTATGAGAGCCGCGCTAATGTTAATGGATTTATGAAGGATCAGAACGGGAATCTAACGAGAGGCATTCCGAAGGGCGATTACACATTACAGCCCAAAACTGCAGACGGCAGGTACCCTGCTGGTCAACCAGCGATCACAGGACGTGAACCTGGTTTGAAACCTGGGCAACCAACGCGAGACTATAAACCCGATTCTGTCCTTGTTCATGAGAAAGGCGCCCCGGGGCAACCGGATTCACTGAGCTGCGTAACGTGCGACAGGGAAGCGGTTGATCTGACCAAGCAGGTAATGGATAGGAATCTTAATAAGGGCGGCACGCAATTTCACGTCGTCGAGCCAACCAAACGCGACAGCAACCAAAACGGCTCGGACGCAAGAACGCAGAAGCCGCCCGACGCGACAACCGCAGAACAGAGGGCCATTCGGCAAGGAGCCGAAAAGGCAGCAGAAAAAGTTAGCAACGCCGAGCATGGTCTAAATCCAAAGCCACAATGAACGCGAAACCTGTAAACCCGGCAAGTCTGATGAAAGCCGTTACGGTGCACATTGTCGCTAGTGTCATCGCGCTTTCAATGGTGGTCTGTGGCGACGCCAGCGCAGGTGATTTCAACAATCTTTATGATTACTATTTCCCCAAGGAGAGCCAGGATGTTCGGGCAGGCTACCGGCTTTATTTTGACAAGCTACTCTTCGGACCGCCTCCTCCAGTATCCGAGACGAAGCGGGTCGCTCAGGTCTACTACGCGCTGCGTGGAGATGCTGCTGCATTTCACGCATTTCTCCACAATCCAGATTGGGCGGTTAAAGGCGCGCAGGGTGAAGAGTGTGTCTATGAGTCGATTCTACTTTTGTTGCGCTTAGGTGACGAGGGTTTTTCTCGACTTCTTGCTCGCGAAGATGCCAAAACTCGTAAACAGGTAGGGTATGCGATTGACCCGCAGATTCACTGGGACAAACACCAGTTTCCGAAGACCCGTGCGCTGTATTCGTATCGATATGTGCGACCGCGAAACAGGGGTAACTTTTGACCCCGGCCGTAGCCCGCGAGCGGGCAGAGGGGCGTCAGGTCTCAACATTGCACATTCGAACACGCAACAAGATTGCCTAACGAATCCAGCGCCGCCGCCTTGTAGAGAAAACCAACCCCCAAACTCCCCAAGCTCGTAAGTCAGGCCACGTCCTAAACAGTTTCACAATAGCTAGATGGCCGAAAAAATACCTTGCGACCAAGAAACCTCGGCACTAAAGCTGAGCCCTAATTTCTATCCTGCCCCCTGTGAAAAAAACGCCATATCGACTTCTTTTTTCTCTTCGCCGTAGCGTTTTTGTAGCTGCCGTGCTCGTAATCTTGCCGACAATCCCGGCGAACGCTGCAGACAGGGACGGAGAGCCGATAAACAAGAAGACTCTGGGGATAAAAGCGAATGGATTTCGGATAGTATTCCCAAAGAACTTTGTTGAGTCGCCCTTGGACGACACCGTTTGGACTGATGGAACAGGTGACTGGTTCAACCCTTCAAATTGGTCCGCCGGCGTTCCTAACGCAATTACTGGCGCGTTCATCAACGTGAGCGGCGCTGGTTCGAGTTGGACAAACAACAGTTTTCTCGAACTTAGCGGCACCGGTGGAAACGGAACGCTTCACATTATGAACAGCGGCACCGTTTCGAATGGCAGCTGCATCATGGGGACATTTAGCGGAACTGGTACCGCGACAGTGGAGGGAACGGGTTCAACCTGGACAAATGATGGCGATCTCATTGTAGGAAATAATTTTAGTGGAGTCGGAATGGTTATCATCTCCGACGGCGCACAGGTCACGAGTTCCAATGGATTTCTTGGTTTTGATTCTCCCTCAACTGGAACTGTCGAGGTTGACGGGGTGGCGTCAACGTGGACCAACAGCGGGAACCTATATGTTGGTGGGAGTGATAATGGGGCAGGGGGCGTAGGCGTGTTACATCTCACAAATGGCGGAACCGTCAGTGCGCAGAGCGTAACCGTGTGGAGTCAGGGCACTTTAGGTGGGAACGGCGTCATCCAAGTAACCAATGGGATGACAAATCCATGGCACGCTTGGTCCCGAGCAGACGCTCTCTATTAACGGTAACCTCGCCTTAAGCGGTGAAGGCACTACTTTATCCAACGTTACGCCCGATCACGCTGACAACGCTGTTGTTGAAGGCACGGCGATCCTTGACGGACACCTGCAGGCGGCACTCACCGGGGGCCCGTTTGTTGTTGGGACGCGATATACTCTTCTACAAGCGAATGGGGGGCTGAATGGTACAACATTCTCGGACGTTTCCATAAGCTTTCCATCCGGCGTCAACGGCCAAGTCACGTACGACACAAATCATGTCTATCTCGTTATCGACCAAGGCGGCACGCCAACACCAACCCCCAGCGCAACTCCAACACCTACTCCGATTGTCACACCGACTGCGAGACCCATTCCTACGCCTAGGTCGCGCCCAACTCCGCATCCACGCCCGACGCCGCCATCGAACATTGCCGGTGGAACATGGACGGTCACTGGTAGCCTTAACACCGGACGTTTTCTGCACACGGCAACGTTACTGCCGAGTGGGCTCGTCCTGGTTGCTGGAGGATCTGCTGGCGCTAACGTTACTCGCAGCGCGGAACTGTACGACCCGGCTAGTGGAAGTTGGACCTCCACCGGAAGTCTTAACACGGAGCGTTATGGACACACAGCTACGTTGCTAGCCAATGGCACAGTGCTCGTCGCAGGCGGTGATTTTGGCAGCGGGAGTCTCTCAAGCGCGGAACTGTACGACCCGGCCACAGGCACCTGGACGGTCACTGGTAGCCTTAACACTGCACGTACCGAGCACACAGCAACCTTGTTACCTAGCGGCAAGGTGCTAGTTGCTGGCGGGAGGGATCTGGTGGCTTCCGCAACCGCGGAGCTTTACGACCCGCTTAGCGGGACCTGGACGACTACCGGCGACCTCAACACCGCGCGTAATCTCCACACGGCCAGCTTATTGCCTAACGGTATGGTCCTTGTTGCAGGGGGATTTGATAGCGACTTAAATATTTCTGCGAGCGCAGAACTGTACCAGCCTGCGAGCGGGACCTGGACTGTCACAGGCAGTCTAAACACAGCACGCGTGGCTCACACCGCGACCTTGCTGCCCAATAGCATAACACTAGTCACCGGCGGGCTCGGTGACGGCAACGTTTTACCGACCACCGAACTGTACGATTCAGCGAGCGGGACCTGGACTATAACGGGCAGTCTCAACACAGCACGCGTGCAGCACACGGCCACCTTACTGCCCAACGGCATGGTGCTTGTTGCAGGGGGAAATAGCGACTCAAATGTTTCTGCGAG
>WNFW01001630.1_pt1 | contig 15109 bp, 13 predicted proteins | sample 5400131 | NCBI WGS metagenome assembly WNFW01 (sample SAMN13153362, study PRJNA577476) | soil metagenome | isolation source: 20 cm soil or saprolite under grassland replicate 1 | place: USA:California | collected 2016-06-15 | reverse complement strand
CGTTCGGCAGACGAGCCGTCCGCTTTCCGAATCCCGGCACGGCGCTCCAGATACGTCGCAACGACGTTCGCGGCCTTCCCATCACTCATCGCCCAAGCGGGTATCGGAGATTTGTGACCGCGCTTCATTCCGCTGCCCTCGCGGAGAGGCGGCGATGGACCCGCTGCATCACGGATTCGGGCACGCGCATTGAGACGTACTTTCTCTTCTTCGAGGTCCCGGGCCGCGCAATGACCAACACGCCCGGCTCACCCTTGAAAAGGGAACGCACGGTATCTTCGGAGAGTCCCCACATCTTGGCAATCGCGGGGATTTGATAGTGCTGCTCGACAGCAGTGGTCATGCCGCTGCCCGGAGCCCTTGCCGCTGCCATCCTTTATCGAGGTGCGTTTCCACCTCGCTCCGTTTGAGCAGGAAGCGCTTCCCTATTTTTTGGTAGGAAAACTCGCCGCGGCGAATCTTCAACCGGATAGTGCTGGCCGGGGTTTTCAAATACTCTGCGACTTCTAAAACCGTCATTACTGGGGAACCCGCCCGGGAGGTCGATGCCATGTCTTGTCCACGTTGACCCATCGTACAGTGCACTCCTTTGCTTGGGGGGCCCACCGCCCCTTCCACCATTATACCATTACTCAGGGGTAAACTGTCAAGAACTTTCTGCGCGCGGTCAGCGCAGTAGTGCGCAAGAAGCGGGAAGGATGCTCCTACACTTTGCTTATCTTGGCTTACGGAGTTGACCGGATGGCTCGAACTGCTCGGAATTGCACTGACTGTTAGGTGTTAAGTCTTGTCTTTTCAGTATTGGTCCAATGCTTGCAAGGGGTTAGCCGAAACCGGGCGCAAGCACTTAAAATCCTCCGGGGATTTTTCCTCATGTGGGTTCGACTCCCACCCCGGGCACCACTCTTTCTTGTTGAAGATGAATGAGTTGTTGGGCCGCTCCTTTCCGTGTACCTCTGGTGTACCCCACTTTGCGAAAGAACGAGCGGATCGCGGCTCCAGGCGTTAACCATATCCGCTTCCAGTTGTTCCTGTCGCGAGCGCACCCACGGTGCGTAGTGCTTCTCGGTAATTCTCACGCTTTGGTGGCCCAGCAAAATCGAGACTCGTTCGATGGGAACTCCAGCAAGAAGCAATTCAACAGCGAACGTGTCGCGGAAGCGGTGCGCATGTCCATTCGGAACGTTTGCGAGTTTGAAGAGTTTGCGCAATCGCGTTTGCCAGCTCCGCACGATGCTTTCTAACTTTCCCCTTCCGCTCCAGAAGAAAAACTTCTCTGTGACTTTTGGCGTTGCTTCTAACGCCGATAAGACAAATCCCGGAAGGATTGTGTTCACTGGGACACCCGTCTTCTGCGTGTAGAGGAAGAGACGGTTGCCTTCGAGCCTATCTGTGCTGAAGTTGACTCCATCACCGATTCGCATCCCACTGTAACGAAGTAGAAGAACAAGACCGCGAATGCGCCGCCCGTTCTCGATCCCGTGACTCGGCATCTCTTCTTTGTATTGGTCAGTTGCTGCGAGAATTCGCACCATCTCTTCGCGGCCAAATGGAAGGGTAGGACAGAGAGTTATCTTCGGGGCCTTCAGATCGAGTGCCGGATTTTCGGTTACCCACTTGCGTTTTTGAGCGAAGCGAAAGAATGCGCGCAACCGTTCGAGTTTCTTGGCGCTCGAACGGGGACCATCTTTCCATTCGGAGCGAAATTGACTTACCTTTGACAAGTCAAAGTCGGCGAGGACACGAAGACCGCGTCGTTGGGCGAACTCTTCCATTTGGCGGTTCAACAACTTGTATTTTCGTGCCGTAGAGTCGTTGAGTTTGCGAGCCTCGATGTCCGCCAGGAATTCCTTCCATGCTTCCTGCGTAGATTTCCTTGTCAGCTGAGATGTGCGGCGATTTTCGATCTCCCATTCTCGGATGATTTCTTGGGCTCGCTGCCAATCCCTGACCTTCAGTGATTCACGTATCTCCGCGCCGCCCAGTATTCCGTCAACCCAAATGGGGCACCTGCAGTTGCGATAACTTCGGCCTTCATCACGCCGTCTGCAATTTTTGAGATGTCTTCGATAGGCTGTGAGCATGAGGTAGACCTCCTACCGCGATACTGATTTCGATGACAACCGAGCGTGAACGCGTTCGACGACCGATTGCGGAATGCGCAAAGTTAGATAACGCCGCTTGCGGCGCGGATTCGATTCCCCAATCACAAACACGCCAGCTTCACGCTCGAAAAGCTCACGGACCTTATCAGGGCTCAAGTTCCACATTTCGGCGATTTCCGTAACGGCATAATGCCGCTCGATGTGCACCGAGGTCTCGATTTGTGAGGATACAGCCATTGCGTCGAAGTGACTCCTGCAGGTTTAGAAGATCGACGATTACCTCGTCGAGTTGGCTCTCCAGCTTCCGAGAGTGCTCTCAAGAAAATTCCTCTTGCATCCAGGCGCCGAATGAGCTACGATAACGTAAACACTGTACAACAGTGTAGGAGAATATGTCAACATGATGTCGCTCCTCAAAAAGAAGCCTCGCTACGAGGTCATTTCAATTCGCCTCAACGAAGACCGCCTCAAACTCCTTGAGCGCTATCAGAAAGTCCTGGGTGATCAACTAGGACGCGAGGTGTCTCTTGGAGAGGCCGCCTTCCTTGTCATCGAAGAGCGCGGCGCTGGCTTGGACCGCGAGACAGTGCGGCACGAGATGCTTAGCACGCCGACCTCTTCTCTCTATCGCATTCGCAAGAAGTGGGAATCGCAGCACACACTATCTGCCGCCGAGTGGGACGTGCTCACGCATTACGTTCAAATCGCGACAGAGGAGGAGAGGCAAGAGCCACCGTTGCTCTGGCCTGCCATTCCATCCAGGGAGTCGTATCTCGCGCTGCTCGACGCCTTCGAAGCTGTCTATCTTAACCGGAAGAATCCCGCATCGAAGCACGCGTGGTACTACTTCCGAAATCTCGGAGGCCAGTCTATTGATTCCAAGGATTCTCTTGATAAGGACGGCGAGAAGGTACACCAAGCAGTTCTGAAAGCGATTTCGACTCGCAGGGAACTCTTGAAACCCGCTGAGAAATGGCAGAGTCCTGGCGCTGTCGGAGCGTGCTTACTCATTGCAGTTCGGGACGAAGGAGTGGACAGCACCAGGCTCGATCAGGTGCTTGCCCCTTATTGGCCGACTGTTTGGGGCCTCGCTGCGAGGGGACATTGGGTGAGGCATGACCGCCTGCCCGTCCGCCAGTCTGGCTCTAACGAAGATGACTTTCGCAGCCGAATTATACTACCTGACCCGATCAAGTTGGAGGACTTCGAGCTCTCGTTTACTTCGACAGGTTGCCCAGAGCTGGGCATGTATATCGACTTTGGCCCCACGCGCCGGTTCAACTATCTGATTACCCGCTACCCTGACTTGGCTGAATTGCGGGCGATGCTCGAAGGATGGTCGGCAAAGCATTCGTGGAGTGGTAGGCACTTCCTCATGACAGTCTCCAAGGAAAAGGGCAGTACGAAGTTTTCGCTTGATCTCCGGCAACACGATGTGTCCATCAAATTCACTGAGACTGAGTGGGATGCCCTGCGCGAACTATTTCTTAAGGGGTTGGCGGTCCCGGAGATTCAGCGTTGGCTGGAGGAGCTTCGGCTGGAGTATGGCGAACAGGGTTGATTGCGTGAATCGGTGTCCGAGCCGCGTTTTGCGAAGAGCGGTGCCTTCGGCACCGGGAGTTGGACGGACACGCCACCCCATGTTGGGTGCTGCAGAGCGCCGCGCGGCGCTGTTGGTTAACGTGCTCAGGCGGCGCAAGTTAGCGAATTGCGGTTGCTCGAAGCCAGTTTCCGGCGCTCCGCGTTAACTTCTTTATTTTGTTTGCTCATGTTGCAGCGAATGGTTTTGTTCTGAGTTCCTCCCTGGAGGTCCTGATAATGCCCGTCGGTCAAATGCGCAATCGAACCGTTGGTTCGAAGATGACGGAGAGCGAGTACGAACAGCTGGTCGCTGTAGCCGAACGTGTCGGTTTGACCCTGGGCGAGTGGTGCCGCGAGGTTCTCTTGGCGCGAGCCAATGCCAACGTAGGAAAAACCCCCAGTACTCCTGAGCAGACCCTACTAGCAGAAGTGATGGCGCTGCGGACGATCTTGTTGAATGCATTGTTCAAGCTTGCTCAGGGGGTAGTGCTGACAACCGAGGAACTGGACCGGTTGATCGAGCGGGCAGATGGAGAGCGATTCGAGAGAGCGCAGGAACGGCTTTCAGATGTACCAACCGGAGGTAGGTCGTGAAGCAGCAATGGGGCCGGAACTCCTACGCAGGTGGGTGGCAGAATCGCAGTTCTGTGTGGACATGGACGGCGGTGTTCTTGGCGCTGGCAAGCATGCTGGGAATTTGCGTCTATCGCTATGCCGAAGTGTGGTCGCCCTTGCAACGCTTCTATGTGAATACCTACCTCCGCAGCGGCCTCCGAAGCCAAGTTAAGTTCTCAAGGACCGACAGCTATTGGACGGTGAGTGCGGTGGGCCGGAAAGGAAGCCACTGGGCGCTCGACGAGGAGGTCATGGAAGTAAAGACCGGGACCGGCGGGACCGTGCTTACACTCACGCCTGAAGCTGTGAAGATCGGCGACGTGCGGCTTGTCATCCAAAAGGTGCTGTGGGATAACGCAAGGCTGCATGACTTCTTGGGCCAGTGGATCTATCAGGACGAAACCTTTCTGAACGTCTTAAAGCCAGGGCTGCTGGGAGGCGTCGTTGTTTTCCTTGTGGCTCTTGCGTTGGCAATCCCGAAGGATTCCCAGCGGGCTCGCGAGCGCAAAGAAGGACGAAGGCTCAAGGGGCCAGAGCTTGTGACAGCACGGAAATTCAACCGCAGGAATCGCTCCGATGGGATCGGCTTTGAACTGACAGAACGAACTTTAATCCAGAAAGCATTCGGCAAGGTGCAGCGGCTCGTCCTGCCCCGCGCCGTCGAGTCGAGCCACATCCTTATCATCGGCGATACCGGGATGGGCAAGAGCACGCTGATACGGCAAATCCTTCTGCAAGTGGAAGCGCGTGGCGATACCGCCATCATCTACGATCCTGCGCTTGAATATACTACGAAGTTCTACAAGCCAGAGCGGAGTGACATCATCCTGAATCCCATTGACCAGCGCATGCCCTACTGGAGTCCCTCCGACGAACTGATGCACATTACGGAGTCTTCGACTCTGGCCGCTTCTTTATTCCCTCACCGGCACAACGAGAATGCGTTCTTCACCGAAGGCCCGAGGAAAATCTTTGCGCACCTGCTCACGTTTAGGCCAACACCCGAGGAGCTGGCTTGGTGGATGAGCCACGAAGGAGAGATCGACCAGAGGGTGAAAGACACGGAGTATGCGGCAATGATTGACCGGCAGGCCCCCGCACAGCGGAGCGGCGTGCTGGCATCATTAAACATGGTAGCGGACAGTCTGAAGCTGCTTCCGAAAGAGGCAGATACGACGAAGCGTTGGAGCGCGGCGACCTGGGCGAACGAGCGTAAGGGTTGGCTCTTCCTTACCAGTACGCCGGCAACGCGGGAACGGCTCGTACCACTTACGAGCTTGTGGCTGGACACGCTGGTGTTGCGGCTGATGAATTATGGCCAGACAGGCCGGCATCCCGTGTGGTTCGTCTTGGATGAAGTAGCGACCTTGCAAAGACTTCCGCAGCTACACACAGCCGTGACGGAAAACCGCAAATCGAATAATCCCGTAGTGCTTGGCTTCCAAGGACGCAGCCAGCTAGAGACGCGCTACGGCCACGAAACCGAGGCTATGCTCTCGCAGCCAGCGACAAAAATCTTTCTCGCTACAAGTGAACCGAACGCCGCGAGGTGGATCTCGGATGCCATTGGTGAGATTGAGACCGAACGCCAGAGCGAGAGCCGGTCGAGGGGGCAATGGGGGCAAAGCCGGAACTCGGAGACCCAGAATCTGCAACGCCAACGCGAACCTCTGGTGATACCGAGTGAGATTACCGGGCTCCAGCCGCTAAATGGGTATCTGAAACACAGGAATCTCGTTGTGCGGATGAGTTTCTCTTTCGTCGAACTGCCGGACAGCCATCCGGCATTCATCGAACGGCCAATGGAGATGCCACGAAAAGAAGAGCGCAAGACTGCGGCGGCAGCAGCGGGAGCAACCGGCTCTTCAGAACAGAAACTCGCGTCGCACGATGTGAAGCAGTCGCGCGAGCGGGAATTGCGACGAAGCAGAACAGCACAGGATCATTTTTTCCGGTAGGCCAACACCACGATGCTAACCATCTCCAATCCACTGAGTGCGAGCCAGGCACAGGCGTATCACGTGGAGGAGTTCTCCAACGTCCGGGAGAACTACTACACGCAAGGTGACCAGATACGTGGCGAATGGCACGGCAGGCTGGCCGAACAATGGGGATTGCACGGAGAAGTGCGCGAGGAACACTTCGGGCGGCTCTCTGAAGGCCAACATCCGATGACCAGCGAACAACTCGTGCGGCATCAAACAGCGCGGGAATACGTTAACAGGCACGGTGAAAAGGTAAGTCCGATGGAGCACCGCGCGGGATGGGATGCGACGTTTTCGGCACCGAAGAGCGTATCGCTGACCGCACTTGTCGGCGGAGATGAACGAGTGCGGGAAGCGCATCGAGAAAGCGTCAGCGTTGCCCTTGACGAGCTAGAGCGGTATGTCCAGGCCCGCATCGGCGGAAACCTTCCCGCAGAAACAACCGGCAAATGGGTAGCAGCGAAATTCGAGCACGACAGCGCCAGGCCGGTAAACGCTTATGCCGCACCACAACTGCACACGCATGTCGTCTTCTTTAATCTCACACAAACCGAAGACGGCGAAGCCTATGCCCTGCAACCGCGCGAACTCTACAAGACGCAGCAGTATGTCACGGCCGTGTACCGCTCTGAATTAGCTGCGCGGCTCAAAGTGCTCGGTTACGAAATCGAACGCGGGAAGAGCGGCCAGCCGGAGATCACAGGTTATTCCGACAAATATCTCGCCGCATCAAGTCCGCGCCGCCAGCAGATCGAGGAGCATCTGGCCAAAGAAAATCAGCGAGGGGCGGACGCAGCGCAAATCGCGGCGCACAAAACACGAGAAGCAAAGCTCACCCTGTCTCACGCAGAGGTCCAGCAGCGCCACCGAGAAATAGCAGAGGCTTTCGGCAATCAGCCGGACCGCGTGGTCCGAACTGCAAAAGAAATGGTGCGGGACCTCGAGCAGGAAGCGCCTCACAGAATCACGCAATCAGCCGTTACATTTTCGAAAGAGAGAAATCTGGAACGTGAGGCAGTCGTCGATGAACGTGAGCTATTGCGAGATGCGTTGAGACGTTCAATGGGAGGGGCGACGTTTACAGAGGTTCGAACGGAGTTTGAAAAGCGCATCGGCGCAGGCGAGTTCATCGGAGTTGAGAGAAAGTTAGGTGCGTCGGGCCGCGCATTCACCACCGAAGAGATGATCGGATACGAGAAAGAAACCATTCAGATGATGCGGGCGGGACAGAACAAATACGCAGCGTTGGCGAGTTTCGAAACGCGGCGAGAGACCGAGAAGGATCATCCTCAGTTAAACCAGAGCCAACGTGCAGCCGTCGAGCAAATCCTATCGAGCCGTGATCAGATCACGGCACTCGAAGGTGTTGCTGGGGCGGGAAAAACGACGTCTCTGGCTGTGGTCCGTATGGCTGCCGAGCGAGAAGGCTACCAAGTGGAGGGATTTGCGCCAACCTCACGAGCAGCGCAAAAGCTGGCAGAAGCAGGAATCGAATCAAGCACGCTGCAACGGCATCTTGCGCAAGGCAATGATCTGCACGACGGACAAAAGCGACTCTGCGTTTTAGATGAATCGAGTCTGGCAAGTACGAAACAGATGAACGAGTTTCTGCACCGCCTCAGAGATACTGACCGCATTTTGCTGGTGGGTGACGTGCGCCAGCATCAGGCCGTCGAAGCGGGAACCCCGTATCAGCAGCTACAAGAAGCCGGAGTCCAAACCGCTCGACTCGACGATATCATTCGCCAGAAAGACCCGGCACTCAAAAAAGTCGTGGAGCATCTCTCGCGCGGACAGGTGAAGGAAGCGATAGAAAAGCTCGACACGCAAGGCCGCGTTCATGAAATTGCAGATGCCAATGAGCGATTCCAAACAATCGCCCGCAACTATGTAAACCAGCCAGAAGGAACGCTCGTTGTCTCGCCCGACAATCAATCTCGAATGGAGTTCGGACGTGGAGCGGTGGGGTATGTACGTGTTGGCGAGTGGTCTCGAGCTGCAGGTGATGCTCAATGCTCATTTCGCCGAGCGAGAGAGAAATTTAACCTTTATTCTGGGCAAGGGTTTTGATCCAAGAATGAATTTGGGCTTAAAGGCTGTTCTGGCCGCAGCAGGTGGTGGAGCAAGACAGGTCATTTTGCTGGACTTTGATGAAGGCCCGGATTCTCCTTCGGTGAGCTACGACGCGAAGGTAAAAGCAAACGTTGCTGAACTGGAACGTTTGGTCTCGAAGCGATGCATGTTGTCGATTCGAAAGGTGACGATGTTTTCATCCGAACGAAGACGCGTCGTCGCACGGTCATCAGCTGCTTTGATAACGGATCTGAATGACTTCAAAGGCAAAAGCGATTTCATCGTCGACGTGAGCTCGCTTCCACGCGGTATCTTTTTCCCGTTAGTTGCAAAGCTACTACATCTGATAGACCGCGTACCGGAGCGAGCACCTAGGCCCAACCTGATGGTTATTGTAGGCGAGAATGCTGCATTGGATGGATTGATCACGGACGATGGAATAGACGAGGATGCCGATTATCTCTACCCTTTCCGAGGTGGTGCGGAAAGAGAGGCAACGGCCTCTCACCCAAAAGTCTGGTTGCCAATTCTCGGAGAGCGGCAAATCGTGCAACTCGCCCGGATTAACGATTTGGTGCGACCTGATGAGATTTGCGCTGTATTGCCCTCCCCTTCAATCGATCCGCGGCGAGGTGACGATCTGATTCTCGAATACCGGCGGCTCCTGTACGATGAGTTGAGGGTTGACCCTCGCAATTTCGTTTTTGCTTCTGAACTTAACCCATTTGAGGCATACAAGCAGTTGCGGCGCGCGATCGTGCACTACACGCAAGCGTTGCACCCCTTGGGAGGATGTCGGTCCATATTGACATCTGTGTCCAGCAAGCTCCTTTCTCTCTCTGCGTTGCTTGCAGCTTATGAACTGAAAGAAGAACACTTTGATATCAGCGTCGCTCACACGGAGTGCGATGGTTACAAGATTGAAGACGAGGAAGCTCTTCACGCTGCTGCTAGCCAGACAAACCTTTACGGGCTATGGTTGACAGGAGAATTTTATGTCACGTAGGTCGACAAAGATTCCACCACTTGTTTATGGAACGGGCCTGATCAGCCTCGATGTGGTGTACGGGCTGGGCGTTGCAGTCCCCAAATATCATGTTGGCGGTACATGTGGGAATGTATTGTCAGCACTTGCTTTCCTTGGCTGGGACGCGTATCCCATCTCGCGACTGGAGAATGACGGCGCAGGGGATATCGTGCGGTCTGACTTCAGGCAGTGCGGAGTGCACGATAACTATCTAAGTCTAAGCCCGACAGCGTCTACCCCTATTATTGTTGAGCAGATTGCAAAAACCAAGCACGGAGAGCATACACATCGGTTTCAACTCACGTGTCCCAGTTGTGGGGGATATTTTCCGTCTTTCAAGGCACTTCGCCATGAGACAGCGGCTGCATTTCTGGCAGAGTGCCGTGTGCCTAAGGTCTTTTTTGCTGATCGCGTTTCGCGGGGGATTGTTACTCTCGCGAAGCATTTCTCGGATCGCGGTGCGTTAATCTACTTCGAACCGTGTGGAACGGGAGATGAGAGGTTGTTTCGAGAAATGGCTCACCTGGCGCACGTCTTGAAATACTCACAGCAACGGGGCAGAAATTTCCTGGATGTCCTTCAAGGGGCGAAGCCGCTCCTGCAGATCGAGACCTTGGGCGAAGACGGCATGCGATATTGCAGCACTCTCCCAAAAGCTACGACCAAAGGATGGGTCAAGATTGATGGAATTGACGTGAGTGATTTCAAAGACGCAGCAGGTGCAGGTGATTGGGCCTCGTCTGCGCTCATCGATTCGCTTGGCTGGGCAGGACTCAGGGGACTGGTCAAGATAGGGAGCGAAGAACTCGTGAATGGAATGCGATACGCTCAGCTACTAGCGAGCTGGAACTGCAAATATGAAGGAGCTCGGGGTGGTATGTACGAGGGTGGCCGGCTTTCGTTGCAAGAGTATCTTCGTTCAGCTTTGCTAAGGAGAACGCCACTTCTTATTCGGTCGGAAAACATAACGATGGTCCCAGCCTCCCTCGATGTGTGCCGAACTTGCCGGCCAATCGGCTACAAAGTATTGGGTGAGTCAAGAGCATCGCGAAGTGCGTCGCCTGATCCTGATGACAAGAAAAGCGCGATTGCATCGTGAAGAACCGAGACGGTGAAGCTGCGCGTATCAATCAATAATCTGCCGCATAGATTAGTCTTTGGAAGCCACATATCCAGTGACGATGCTTGCCTCGGGGCCGCGTCGAAGCACGAGTTTCGGAGACAGCTTGTGCTCGGAAAGATCTTGTATTGAAACATGTGAAATTTCGGAGACTGTCAACTTTCCTGATTCAATCAATCGTACTTGATCACATTGTTGATAGATGTGCGAAGGCAAGGAGACAAAGGAACCATCACCAAGTTCAAACTCTGAACTGTGCATAGCATTTGTATCTGTCGTCGCTCTGAATGCTCTCGCCCACTCGTATGAGGGCGTTGTGAATAAACATTTGCCCTTATCTTTCAAAACGCGATGCACTTCACTCCAGAAAGGAATTACGTTGTAGGGATCGCCGAGGCATGACGCAACTACATCGAAGGATTCCGGCCCATACGGCAAAGTGGAGGCCGACGCCAGATCCATTGCGACACCGGCCTGCCTCCATGCTTCTGAGTAGGCCAGCATCGATGGCGATTCATCCACCAGTACAAGCGCTTTCAAACTCCGGTGTTCCTCAAACAAGATTTCAGCCAATAAAGACTTCCCAGCGCCTACCTCACAGATGTGTTCGCAAGTGACAAAAAGATTAAGCCATTTCCGGAATAGAATATGGCTCGCATCTCGAAAGTTCGCGCAGGTTGGGTGACGTTCACGATCATAGTATTCCTGAGCGACCAACTCGTATGACGTAGCTGAACTTACAATGTTTTGTGCTTGGCTCATTGTTCGTGGATTCGAATCGCCGGTCTGCGTTCCTTGAGACCATCTCGCATCTTCGTGATGGACGCGATTAGTCCTTTCCCTTTAGATTCTGAAATCACCGCTTGTCTCAACTTGCCTCGAAACTCCTCATCACCACTATCCGCGCCAAATTCGTTTTGGTCCTTTGAATCCATATAGAAAATAGCTACGGGAGTCTCGCTTTCGTCCAGCAGCAGGATCACTAAGAAAGACTGCCTTCCTGTGCCGGAGGCAACTGCTTGTTCGTGGGTCATCCCCCACTCTCGCACAAGCTTCTGAGGATCGGTCGGCACCGCCCCTCTGATCTCGTGTTCGCGCGATCTCCAGCATAGACCGATGATACCAAATCTGGAAGAAAACGTACGGCCACGCCCACCGCCACTTGGGTAGTAATCTGTCAGTTGGTAAAGCGTATCTGCGAACAAGATGTCGGGTACATGCAGTGTACATCGTGGATCTTTTATCTCTTTTCGCTTTCGAGCGACGGCCAGTACTTGATCAACTACAGCTTCGAGTTTCGCTCGAATATCATAGATTTCGACAAGCGTGTCGAATTGTCGTTTGACCTGCTTCCGATAGATTTCGATAGCCTGTTCGGCATCTGCTCCAACTTCTTCACTTAATACGAATTCGGTTCCAAATAACTTCAGAGACCGAAAGGGCTTGAGAACTCTAGCCAGCTTGTACGGAGCTGCCTTCGAAACCACGAAATAAAGAACTAACAAGGCGAGAGCGACCGGCCAGGACACCACGATTCTTAGGAATTCCAGCGAGACGCGTGCCCAAATCGGAAGATCATTACTCGTCTGGGGTATGCCTTTCTGTGGGGTAGGCTTATCCTCGGATGTGCTCGCATCGTGTACGATGCTGCCCCCAGCGGGCGCAGCGACAGGACTGGCAGATTCAGCTGAGGGTGTGGGTTGATCTGGCTGTGGCTTTTCTGGTGCGCCCTCCTTTCCAGTCTGGGGTTGCTTTTCTTGCGCTTGACGCGTTCCTTGTGTCAGCAATTCCCATCCAGGACTTGGTTGGCTGAGGCCCACCATGACAGCTACAATGGTCGTGGAAACCAAGACCCTCAGTTTAACCAATCTGGAAATCCGCATCGGTCTTACTCCTCTGTTTTTGCTGTCGAATCTTACGCCAGTTCAGGCACAAACCAAACCAATCAGAAAAAAAGAACTATAAACCCTTTTAGGAGTACGTTTGAACCCTCGGAAAATCGGACCAGGCGCGCTCACCAAAGCAGGCAAGTCGAACACGGTGATCGGTGTTCCAGTGAATGACAAAGAGGCGCCGGACAAGGTTTACAGGAAACATGTCAATACTCGTTCTCGCTTTTCGCCTCCTTGACCTCGAGGCTAACTATGTCTTTTTCGTCGCGATCATAAATTGCGCCTAAGCGCACTTCCAAGTTCACAGTTGCCTCAACTTCCGCATAATGTCCGTTCCAGTCGATGTCGGTTACGGAAACATCCGAGTCTTCTTCCAAACCATAGGCATCGACGCGTAAGAGGAAACCAAAGATGTTCGCCTCATAAACCGTATGAAACTCTATGTAGACCTCCTCCGCATTAAGTTCCAGGACCTGATCAATCTGTATCACAGAAGGGTCGCCCAAGCTGGATACGCCGATTGGCTCTTCTAGCCTAACGCCTGGTATGCGAATTTGGAGGCGCGTGCTTCTCAGTTGCTCAAAAACGGCGGTGAAATGTTTTCCCAGGTAGCGCTTGAGATCGACAGGATCTCCTCTTTCCAGTCCTAATTTGAACTCATCCAGCTTCTGAAGAACAGGTTTCACAAAATCATCTATGAACTGGCCCAGACTACGCCGAATCTCTAACCGTGTGGTCAAGCCAGTACCTTCAAGGTCAGCTGCAAGGTTCGCGTGCATTGAATTGGCATTGTCCTTATGCGCCGCAAAATCATTCGTATTGCTTGTAATCAAAACTGAGTCTCGATGTTCCCGTTTGACATATTCCAAAAGTGAGTACCAGATGAGAGCGTCCCGATAGCCGGTGCCCTTCGGCTGGAACGGTTTCAAATCTTTGAGTTCTCTCTCGACCAACAATTGGTGGGTAACGGAGGGATAAGGTAGAATTCCACCATTGATTGGTTTCAGGCGTGACTCCAATCGGTGAGAATAGTTCTTTGTTTCTACGCCAACGTCAATGATGGGAGTCTTGAACACCGTTTCTGCCAATCTCTCGATTAAGCGCTTTGCCACCTCAAAATCACTCTGCGCCTTCTGTAATCTAGCTGAAAACTTAGCTGTAATTTCATCTTGTACAACGCTGGGGACCAGGACTCTTGAGGCTGTTCGCTTTACGTACTCTCTGATTAAGGTCCAATTCTCGCTCTTAAGATTCGGATCATCGTAAAAAACTGTGGAGTCAATAATTAGGTCCATAAGATCTCCGTCACTCAATTGGTACTCGACTGAGGACAACGCGGCTCGGTCCGAGTCGTCCCTAACTGACTTTGCCGCACTCATGTGCGGAGGAGTCAGACAGTCTCGTTGCTTCAACTGCTGCTCTGATTGCTACCGCGTGGAGCGAACCAGTTCCCGGGCCGGTTTACCCCCGTTGTGGACCAGTGCCTTTTTACGGCGCACCCGGTTATACGTCCAGGAGACAAAGTCTATCGTCAAATTTGAGGTAATATCTCTGCATATCCAAATTTGGGACTACTTATTTTGCCATCTGCAAATACGCTGTCGCGTTGGCCTCTTTGTTCATCTGTCTAACTTGGGAGACAAAAGAATCGATTGCAGCAAAGCTATAAGCGGGGATCGACAGGCTCACTTTCAAGGGCGAGGACACCGAAGACGCATTCATGGACGCGGCGCAGCGGTTCTTGGCGAACGAATCGCTCCAAGGCTTCGATGCCCAGAGCGAATTCGCGGAGCGCCAAAGAACGCTTGGTGGAAACGGAACGCCTGCGGAGGCGCTCCAAGTTCTCGGACAGCAAGTACTCGGGTCCGTAAATAATTCTCAGGTACTCAGGGCCGCGACATTTAACAGCTGGCTGCGTCAAGCCGCGTCGCCCGCGCACAATGAATTCCAGCGGCTTTACGACCGTGCCCTCGCCACCGCGTCCGGTCAGCTTTCCCCACCACTGAGTGGCTTCTTCAACGCTCGCTGTGTCGGTCACATCAACCTGTCGGTAAGACGTTGCGAGCAAGAGACCATCGCTGGCTTTGCAAACCTCTGCCAGCTTTTCCATGTGCCACACGTGATCGCGCTGAACATGAACCTGTCCTTCTGTAGCCAACAGGTGGAACGGTGCGAGTTTCAAGTCGCTCACTGACTGAACCGGCCAGCAGTAGCGCCGATAAGAATCGATATAAAGCTTCGTGGCTTCGAGCCGTTGCTTATATTTCTCGATGAGAGGCAGAGCATCGCCATTCTTCGATGCAAGATGCTCCAGAGACGCGACTGTTTCCGTAAGAGACGCTTTCGCAGCCGCGCCCACAGCAGCGTATTGCTGCCGCAATAGTTCCTGAGCCTTCGCAGACCAGGGCATCAATTCCGCGTCGAGGCAAATCCAGTCCGTCTCAAACTGCTGCCAGAATCCTGCAGCGTCCACGGCTCCCCGTACCTTTTCGAGAAATTCCTTTTCGATCTTTCTGTCATCGAAGAATCGTCGTCCTGTTCGTGTGTAGCAAATCCCGACGCCTTCCTCGATGACACCGAAACGCCGTCGGGCGGCATCTTCATCTCGGCACACGACCACGACGGCGCGCGAACCCATGTGCTTTTCCTCGCACACGACGCGAGGGACGCCTTCGCGGCGGAAGTAGGCAAAGGCCTCCGCCGGATGTTCC
>WNFW01003916.1_pt1 | contig 15112 bp, 13 predicted proteins | sample 5400131 | NCBI WGS metagenome assembly WNFW01 (sample SAMN13153362, study PRJNA577476) | soil metagenome | isolation source: 20 cm soil or saprolite under grassland replicate 1 | place: USA:California | collected 2016-06-15 | reverse complement strand
AAGCAAGACGAAATCGACAAGTTCTTTGCCGAGATCGATCGCAGGTGGGGCAAGCTCGACATCCTCGTGCATTCGATCGCGTTTGCCGCCATCGAGGACCTCAAGGGCCGATTCCATGAGATCAGCCGCGACGGCCTGAAGACGGCGATCGACATCAGCGCCTATTCGCTCGTCGCGCTCAGCCGCGCCGCGCTGCCGCTCTTTGACAAAGCCGGGGGCGGATCCGTCATGAGCCTGACCTACAACGCGGTGGACCGCGTCGTGCCGAGCTACAACTCGATGGCCATGGCGAAGGCCGTCCTCGAGGCGGAGACGCGATACCTGGCGGCGGATCTTGGCCCGCACAACGTCCGTGAACATCCTCGGCGTCACTGAATAGCGAGGTCGTAGTCGCGCTCCCGCGACCGAGATGTTGCGTTGCTCGGCGAGTCTCTTGATGCGCACGAACGCCGGATAGTCGCGGTCGGCGAAGAGCCGGACGCGTGTCACACGCGAAGGCCGGGCAACACGCCCATCTCGCGCATCTGCCTGACGTTCGGCAGCTCCGCGCCGATCGTCGTCGAGGGGCCATGGCCGGGGTAGACCTTTGTTGTCGCGGGAAGTCCGAGCACGCGTTCGAGGCTGCGCTCCATCTGCTCGCGATCGCCGCCGGGGAGGTCCCAGCGGCCGGTGTTTCCTTTGAAGAGGACGTCGCCCGAGAAGAGCACGCCTTCGGGCTCGATGTAGAAGCAGGTCGAGCCCTCGGTGTGGCCGGGCGTGTGGAGCGCGGTCAGCGCGAGATCGGCGACGTACGTGAGCGGCCCTTCGTCGAAGAGGTCGTCAGCGTCACACGGCGGGATCGGCAGGGAGATCGAGGCAGGCGGACGTTTCGGCCCGAGCCGATATTCATCGAGACGGTGGATCGCGAGCCGCGCCCGCGTCGCCTCCTTGACGGCGGCGTTGCCGTAGATGTGGTCGGGATGCCCATGCGTGTTCAGGATCTCGACGAGCCGGAGGCTCCGTTCCTTCACGGCATCGATGACCTGGCGTTCGCCCATTGCCGGATCGATCACGAGGGCGTCGCCTCGATCGTCGATGACGATGTACGTGCCGTTGTCGTACGGCGGAACGCGCCACTCCATGGTCCGCATCGATCGAGCGTACCCACTAAAGTTGGCGCGTGCGCGAGATCCCGATCGAGAACACCGCGCCGCCGATCGCCGTCACGCAAGGCCGGCCCGCCCTCCTCGCGTCGCGGCACATGGTCAGCTCGTGCCACTACCTCGCGACGTTCGCGGGAGCGCGCATGTTCGAGAGGGGCGGCAATGCGATCGATGCCGGGGTCGCTGCGGGCATCGCGCTCAACGTTCTGGAGCGCCACCTCACCGACTTCGGCGGAGTCGCCCCGATCATCGTCTTCCGGCCGGGGATGGACGCCCCCGAGACGATCGACGGGCTCGGCCACTGGCCCGCGTCGCTGGAGCTCGATACCTACCGCGCGACTCCGCGCCTGGCCGCGGCCATCGACAGGCTCGCCGAGCGTCTTCGGGAGTGGCCGACCAGTGCGGCGGTCTTCCTGCCGAACGACCGCCCGCCCCGGGTGGGGGAGATCCTCGTCCAGCACGATCTCGGCGCGCTATTCCGGCGCCTCGCGGCGATCGAGCGGACGCATCAGAGCGAGGGCCGCTCGAACGCGATCATGGCGGCACGCGATTCCATTTATCAAGGGGACATCGCCGACCAGATCGCGGACTTCATGCGCGAGGCCGGCGGTGCGATCACCAGGGAGGACCTTCGCGCACAACGCGTGCGCATCGAGACGCCCGCGCGTTCCTCGTATCGCGGTATCGACGTCTACGCATGCGGTCCGTGGTCGCAGGGACCGCTCGTGCCGATGACGCTCAATCTCCTCGAGGGCTACGACGTCGCGGCGATGGAGCCGGGCACTCTTGAGTTCCTGCATCGCTACGTCGAGGCGTTCAAGCTCGCGGCTGCGGACCGCGAGGGCTTCTTCGGCGATCCCGAGCAGGTCGACGTCCCGATCGAAGGCCTGCTCGACAAGGGCTATGCGGCGGTGCGTCGCCGGCTGATCGACGACGCTCGCGCGCATCCCGAGCTGCCCGAGCCGGGTGATCCGTGGCGATTCGAAGGGCGTGCCGGGCATGCCGGCTATCGGCCGCGCATCGCCGAGGGCGTGGGAGCCCCGGACACCTCGTTCGCGTGCGCCATGGATGCCGAAGGGAATGCCTTCGCCGCCACCCCATCCGACCCCGCGCTCGGCGCTCCGCTCGTGCGCGGCCTCGGCATGATCGTCTCGACCCGCGGCGCGCAGCTCTGGACCACACCCGGCCATCCTTCGGCGATCGCGCCCGGGAAGCGGCCGCGCCTCACGCCGAACCCCGCCCTCCTCATGAAGGACGGGCGCGCTCTTATGCCCTTCGGATGTCCGGGCGAGGACGCGCAGTGCCAGGCGATGGTCCAGGTCGTCTGCAACATCGTCGACTTCGGGATGAACACGCAGGCCGCCATCGAGGCGCCGCGGGTGATCTCGCGCTCGTTTCCGTGGACGTTCCACCCGCACGCGTATGAACCTGGGGTGCTGACCGTGGAAGGTCGCATCCCGCCCGATGTGCGAGAGGGCCTCGCCCGTCGCGGGCATGTCATCCGCACGCTGCCGGACTTCTCGCCGGCAGCTGCCGGCGTCTGCGCGGTCCGGCGCCTCGACACCGGCACGCTCGAAGGTGGTGCCGATCCGCGGCGGGAGAGCTACGTAGCGGGCTGGTGACCTGAACGTCCGAACAACACGAGACCCTCCGGTGCGCGGAGGGTCTCGTTGCGGACCGTGACCGACGGCTAGTTGTTCGTTTCGTTCTCGTTCAGGCTCGTCGCCGGGATCAGAATGATCGACGACGCGCTCGCATTCCAGCCGGCAATGTCCCCCACGTTGCACGCCAGTTGGACGGTGTACGAGGTCGCGATAGACGGGTTCAAAGATTCGCCACGAAGACACCACCCGCTGTCTCGCTCCATGAGTCGACCCCTAAGGTCGTGCCGCCCGCCGGCGTGACGCTCAACTGGCAGAAGGCATTGTCGTCCACTGCCCCCTGCATGCCGTTGTTCAGATTCGTTTGGCCCCTCAGATTGGTTTTCGCCAGCGCGACGTAGTTCCCGGGCGGCACATTCGGGAGCGTCAGGACGACCAGGAACGATGAGTTCGGGCTCGCCGGGCCATTGTTGCGGTGGACAGCCAAGACGTTCGTAACGCCGTTCGGTCCGGCCGGTCCGGCTGATCCGGTCGCGCCGGTTGGGCCGGCCGGTCCGGCCGGTCCAGCAGGGCCCTGCTGGTTGATGACGACCAAATCTTCAGCTGGGCCGCACTCCTCGCCCAAACTGGTATCGAGGGCCCGCACCGGGTGTGGGCTGTCCTTGGAAATGCAAAGGCTGATCTGGCCGTTGCTATCGACGAACCACGCGAGAGCAGATACGCCCGAGAGGACCAGGCATGCGATCGCTAACGCGGCGACCTTCTGTTTGAATCCGAAGAGGCGCGTCATTCGAAGCTTCATTTGTTTCTCCTAGGTGCTCTATTCATGGGTCTGCTGATCTGCGATCGAGGCTCGTGTCAGACCGATCGATCACTAGGCATCACCCCCGCCTTAGATCGCGGGGCCGCGGCACGCTGACCGGACGGCATACGAAGCTCAAATTGGCCCATCGCCGCGGGACGCTATTTGTGTCGGATTGAAGAGTTGTGTGTCCTTCTATTGACCTGATCGTGACTTCGTCGTCACACGGCCGACGCATGCGTGGCACGTTTTGCCTCGAGGTCATCGTCCTCGCGCGCCGACCCCTTTCAAGGCGACCGACATGCGCCTTCAACCCCACGCTTTTCGACCTGGTCGGAGACCGACCAGGCGGCCTTGTTCGGCCGCGGCGCTAGGCTCTCAGCGAGCCATGGACAACCGCGAGCGCGCTTGGCGCGCGGAGTTCCCGATCACAGAGCGCTTCAATTACCTGAACAACTGCTCCCTGACGCCGCTCCACCGCCGCGGGCGGGAGCGGATCGAGCGGTTCCTCTCGGAGTGGACCGAGCAAGGCGGACGCGCCTGGTACGACCACTGGATCGGCGAGTACGAGGCGTTCCGCGAGGAGCTGGCCGCCCTTCTGGGTGCTGCGGTCGATGAGATCGCCATCGAGCCGAACGTCTCGGCGGGGCTCGTCGGCATCGCGAGCACGTTCGACTACGCCAAACGGCCGAAGGTGATCGTGTCCGACCTCGATTTCCCGACCGACGGTCACGCGTTCCTCGCCGTCGCCGATCGCGGCGCCCGCGTCGAATTTGTCCGTAGCCCCGACCGCGTCCGCGTACCGCTCGAGCTCTTCGAACGTGCCGTGGACGAGACGACCGCGGCGGTTTGCACCGGGCACGTGTATTTCACGACCGGCTGGATCCAGGACGTTCGCGCGCTCGCGCAGATCTGCCATCGCAAGGGCGCGGTGCTCGTCGTCGATGCGTACCAATCCATCGGCGCGATTCCCTTCGACGTCGCGGCCAGCGGAGTCGACTACCTCGTGGGCGGCACCCTGAAATGGCTCATGGGCGGGCCCGGGATCGCGTTCCTGTACGCGCGTGCCGGCGTCGCCGAGCGCGCGCGCCCGAGCGCGGTCGGTTGGTGGGGAGTGAAGGAGCCGTTCGCGTTCGACGTGGAGCATCTCGACTACGGCACGGGTCACGCTCGAGCATCCCGATCCCGCGTCGGCGGTCGCTTCGCTGCGCGCCAGCGGCGTGATCTGCGACACCCGTCCCGGTCTGATACGTCTCTCTCCGCACCACTTCAATACGCTCGAGGAGATGGACCGCGCGCTCGCGCTGCTCGAACCGCTCCGCGTCGCGCACGCTGTCGTCTGACGCCTTCTCTTCACCGCGGGCGCATCGTCGCCTGGATCCTGCTCATCGCGTTCCTCGCCGTCCCGACGTACGCGCTTCGCCTGGGCGGGACACCGGTAGGGCTGGGACTCGAAGACTTTTTCAGGTACACGACGGCCGCTCTCGTGATCGGGTCAGACGCGATCCTCCTGCTGATCGTCCTGGTGCTCGCCCGCGGACTTCCATTTCGCGAGACGTTCGGACTTCGCGCGCCCCGCTCGTGGCGGCGTGCCCTCGTCATCGGAGTCACGACGCTCGTGGTCGCGTACGCGATCTCGTTCCTCGAGGTGGCGCTCGTTTCCGGCGCGGGCCGGGAGCAGGGCGTGCCGGAGTTCTGGGATCCCACGCGCATCGGAGCCTGGGCAGCGAACCTCTTCGCGATCGCGGTCTTCGTGCCGATCTTCGAAGAGTCGCTCTGCCGCGGGCTGGGGTACGCGCTCTTCGAGCCGCTCGGGGCACCACTCGCGGTCATCATCACCGCCGTCGCGTTCACGCTCGCGCACGGCGTGATCGTCGACATTCCGGTGATCCTCGCGACCGGCATCGGTCTCGGCTACATGCGTGCCTCGACGGGGAGCATCTTTCCGTGCATCGCGCTCCACGGCTTCTTCAACGGATTCGGTCTGGTCGTCGCGGCCTTCTTCGGGAGCGGTTAGCTCCTTCGGAGCTCCGCGACCGCCGCGATGAGATCGCCGCCCGGGTCGACGACCTCCGTTTTGCCCGCGGCCGCGGATTCTCCGGCGAGCACGTGCGCGCGCAGACGATCCGCGGGAACGAGCGGGTCGGCGAGGTTCGCCGGGTCGTGGTCGATCCCGTACTTCTGTTTGATCAATCGCCGCGTCTCGACCCATCGCAGGATCGCATCGCGATCCGGCTCGGATAGAGCCGCGTACGCGGCGACGTCGTTAAGGGCAGCTCGGTAGGGAAGGAGCCTCCGGCGTTCCGTTCCGCGCGGATGTTCGCGCGCCAGCGCGATCTCTTTCGCGTCGATCACCTGTCCATCGTAGGGAGCGGGATCAGGTCCGGACCACGTTCGCCGAGAGGCCCTGAACCGCCACTATCGGCTGTTACCGTGGTTTCGTGGCAGTCATGGCGGCTGGTGTCTTCCTCGCCTTCGATGGCGGGCCAGATGCGTCGTCCGGTCGCGCCGGTATCGGTCCGTACGACGAGATCGTCCTCCGCGGCGCACGCGCGGTCGGCGAGCGTGGCGGCTTCGGCAAGGTCATCGCCCTGCGCAGTGCCGCCGGCAGCTGGCGCGATGCGGAGTCGTCTTCGAGTCAGTCGGACCAGGTCGAGAGTGGACGGGGCGACCTTCGTATCAGCGCGGGAGACAGCAAGGTCCTGGTGCGCTTCTCCGATGACGAGGTCGCCGGTCAGACATCCGTTCCCGACCTCGGGCCGTTCGCCGCGGTCGTCGTCGGAACACACGAGGTGCATGGCGACGAGGAGACGCTCGCCGTCCGCGTCTCGCGCATCTCGCCGTGGCAGCTCACCGACCGGGCCGGCGCGGCGTTCCAAGGCGCGTTGAAGGAAGCGCTCGTTTTCGTCGCCGGCGGACGCTCCGTTTCGAGCGGACCCTGGGAAGTCGCCGCGACACCGGCGCCGCTTCCAATGAAGCCCGCACCCACGCCCGCCCCGGATGATGCGGAGCCTTCCGTCTGGGTCGATCGGGCGAAGATCGCACCGAATATCTACATCTCGAGGCCCGACAAGAAACGCTAGGCGCGCCTCACGGCGCGATGTTGAAGATCCCCGTCAATTTTGGTACAGCCGGGCCGAGGATCACGACAAAGAGCGCTGGGAAGATCAGCAAGACCATCGGGAACATCATCTTGACCGGCGCGATCCGGGCCAACTCCTCGGCTCGTTGCCGCCGCTTGGTGCGGAGCTCGAGGGCCTGATCCGTGAGCACTTTCGCAAGACCGACGCCGAGCGTGTCCGCCTGAATCACCGCGTTCACAAACTTCAGGAGATCGGGAAGACCCGTGCGGCGGGCGAGCCCCCGTAGCGCCTGTTTCCTATCGCGTCCCATCTGGAACTCCAAGAGAAGACGGCGTAGCTCGTCGGAGAGCGGATTTTTCCAGCGGAGCACGACTTGGGCGATCGCGCCGTCGAAGGCGAGACCGGCCTCGGCCGAAAGAGACAGCATGTCCAGCGAAGGGATGAGCGCCCGCTGCATCGCGCTCCTTCGACGGCGGGTGATCATCGTCAGTGCGATCCCGGGGCCGACGAAGCCGGCCGCAGCTCCGATGGCGATCCCGATCGCGGTCGCCAACACGCCACGGTCCGTCAGAATGACAAAGGCCGCCACAAGTGCGCAGATGATCAGCGTGGACGCCAGACGAAGGCCGACGAATTCGTGCGCGCCCATGGGATCGCCGGCACGCTCGAGCCGCTCCCGCGTCTCCTCCAACGATTTCGCCGGTAGGACGCGGAGCACCACCCGGCCGATCGATCGGAGCGGTCCGGCGAGATGGACGATGAGACGATGGCCCCCCGGAGTTCGGGCGGCGGGTTGGGTCCCGCTGATGAGGGCGTGTAGTCGCCGGCGAGAGTGCGACCCCATGTGCAAACTCAACTCGTTCAGCCACAACACGAAGACCAGCGCCGTCATGGCACCCAGGAGGCCGACGATCCAGGTGTTCTGCGCCGGCGGCGGTATTGGTGAAAGAACGAGGGCCGTCGGGGCGGTAGTCGCCACAGGCGCGTTGGCGTTTCCGCCGACCGGGACGGTGAAGCTCCCTGTGGTACGCGCCAGGACGGCACCGGCACGGGCGACCGTCACGTCGAACGTAGCCGTGCTGCCCTGAGCCAATCCCGTGGCTCCCGACCGGTATTCCACGGAATACTCGGTCAGGAGCTGCTCGCTGAGTTTCGCGTAGATCGCAGCGAGGTCGCCGGAGCCAGGAGCGAGATACGTCGCGCCGCCTGGTGCCGCGGCCGATAGCGCGTCCAGGGTCTCCCGGTCGATAGCGCTACCCAGACCGATCGCGTAGACCGGGAAGCCGCCGCTGCCGAGCCGCGCTACGGCCGACAGGCGGGAGCTGCGACTCGCGGTGTCGAGACCGTCGGTCAGCAGGATGATGGCCCGTCGCGCCTTGGGATCGATCCCTTCGAGCAGAGCTACTGCGCTCTCGGCCGCATCGTAGATCGCGGTGTCGCCTCCCGCGATTATCGAGCTGACACCGGCGAGCGCACGTCCCTTGTCGGAGCTGAGCGGCTCGACCACACGGACCGAGCTGTTGAACGACAGGATCGCGACCTCGTCGATCGCTCCGAGCGACCCGACCATCGCGCTGATCGCTGCCTTCGCGTCGGCCAGAGGCTTGCCGGCCATGCTGCCGCTCGAGTCAATGACGAGCACGACCGCCACCGGCGACACCATCGAAGCGAGCGTGACCGTCGCCTGCGGCGCGACACCGCCCTCACGAATCTCGAGATCCTGGGGCCGTAGTCCCGCGACGGCCTTGCCACTGCCGTCGACGACGGAAGCGACGAGATGCACCGTGGGGAATCCGCTCGCGTCGACGCGGCTCAGCACGATGCGATAGGGATCGTCCGCCAGTGCGACGCCGCTCCCAAGTAGCACAACGAGCAGCGTGGCGACGAGGATCGATGCGGTCTTAAACATCGATCTTTGTCATCGCGCGCATCACCAGGAAACCGAGCACCACGAGCGAGATCGCTGAAAACAGCGCATAGCGGAGAGGGCCCGGCTGGAACAACGGGCCGACGTAGTCCGGGCCGATGAGCAGGAGGCCGAGGGTGACGAAGATTGGCAGCCCGCAAAGCACGTACGCGCTCACCCGCTGCGGCGCGGTGAGCGCCTTGATGTCCCCCTCGATCCGAATTCGCTCGCGGATCGTCTCGGAGATGCTATCGAGGATCTTGGCGAGGCTGCCGCCGATCTGATGCTGCACGTTGATCGCGGCGACGATGAGCTTGAGATCGTCGGATGGATAACGTGCGGCGAGCCGCTCCAGCGCGTCTTCCTGGGATGCGCCGAGAGCGATCTCGCGGCCGACCAGAAGGAATGCGCTCATCGTCGGCTCCGGTGCGTCCGCGGCCACGTGCTCGAGCGCCTGCGGGAGGCTGTGCCCCGACCGAACCGAGCTGGCCAGAAGACCCACCGTGTCTGGAAGCTGTTTCTTGAAACGCGCGAGCTTTCCTTTGTGCCCGCGCCGGATCCACCAGATCGGGAGGAACGATCCGAGGAGTCCCGCGGGTGCTGCCAGGAAGACCTCGCGGAGAAAGAACATCGTCGCCGCGAGGGCCACGAGGCCGAGGATGCCCATCGCGACGAGAAGCTCTCTCGGTGACATCGTGCTCTCGGCCTCGGAAAGAATTCGCTGGATCATGCGCAGAGGCGTCGAGTGACGCGCGGTGGTATGGGGCATCGTCTCGGCGGGCCGGATCAGGCCGAGCTGGGGGTCAACGGCTGCCATCGGGGCTTGTACGAAACCGCGGAGCCTCCGTTTGATTCGGCGCTCGACCTCGATCAAGGGAAGCCAGAGGCCGAGCACGAAGCACACGACGGCCGCCGCGCCGAGGACGCTCACGATGAGGGGCTGGGGGAGCATCACCCGCGCTCGCCTTCGAAGGTTCCGTCGCCGTCGTAGCCGAACCAGTTAAGCGGGAGCTCGAGGCCTCGCGACGTGAGCTGTTCGCTGAATGCGGGCCGGATCCCCGTCGGCCGAAGCGAGCCGAGCACTCTCTGTCCGTCGAATCCCTCGCGTTGGAACATGAAGAGGTCCTGCATCGTGATCAGATCCCCTTCGTAGCCACGGACCTCGCTGATCTGCGTGATCTTCCGCGTCCCGTCCTGCATACGCTCGACGTAGACCACCAGGTCGATGGCGGCCGCGACCTGCTCGCGGATGGCCCGGAGCGGCAGGTCGGCCCCCGACATGAGGACCATCGTCTCGATGCGGGCGAGCGCGTCGCGGGGTCCGTTGGAGTGGATCGTGGTGAGGGAGCCGTCGTGGCCGGTATTCATCGCTTGCAGCATGTCCAGCGCTTCCGGGCCGCGGCACTCGCCGACGACGATCCGATCGGGCCGCATCCGCAGCGCGTTGCGCAGAAGATCGCGGATGCTGACCTCGCCGTGCCCCTCGACGTTCGCCGGACGAGCCTCCAGCGTGATGACGTGCATCTGCTGTAACCGGAGCTCCGCTGCGTCCTCGATGGTGACGATCCTCTCCCGGGTCGAGATGTACGAGGACAGGGCGTTCATCAGGGTCGTCTTCCCCGCGCCGCTGCCGCCGGCGACGATGACGTTCAGGCGACCGCGCACGCAGGCCCGCAGGAACTGCAGAGCCTCCGGGCTGACGGACGAATGCCGCAGAAGCTCGTCCGGGGACAGGGGTTCACGGCGGAATTTCCGTACCGTGAGCACCGGTCCGACCAGAGAGAGCGGCGGAATGATGGCGTTGACCCGCGATCCATCCGGGAGCCGTGCGTCGACCATGGGCGACGCTTCGTCACAACGACGGCCGAGCGGAGCGATGATCCGCTGGATGATCCTGATCACGTGTTCGTTGTCGGCGAACGTGATGTCGGTGAGGTAGAGCTTTCCTTCGCGCTCGATCCAGACCTGATGCGCGCCGTTCACCATGATCTCGGAGATGCCGTCGTCGTGGAGGAGATCCTGGATCGGTCCGTAGCCGACGATCTCGAGGAAAACCGCATCCTGCAGGCGCAGGCGGTCGGTGCGGTTGACGGCGACGCGCTCGTCGTCCAGCGCGGTAGAAAAGTGATCGGCCACCATCGAGCGCATCTGTTCGGTGCTCGCAGCCTCGACGTTGCGGCCGAGCAACGCTGCAACGCGAGCATGGATGCGGTTGACCAGCTGGACTTCCGCATCGTCGCGGAATCGGCTGAGCTTGAGAATGTCAGGGCGCCAGTCGGCCTCGGATGTCACGGACGGCGCGACCTGTTTGACCATCATCAGGTCTGGCCGTTGGAGCCGGGCGATCGCGGGTCGGAGGATGGTCACGCTAGCTCGTCGCCGCGATCGGTCGCCGAGCCCGGCTGACGGTGGCAGGCTCGAGGCCCACCGCGATCAGGTCCGCCAGCTTCTTGTAGCTGCCGCCGGCCTTTGCGCGGGCGCGCTCGTCGAGGATCGACATCCCGCGGTTGATGGCCTCGGTGATCCCGATGCCTTCGCTCGGAATGGTCGCCGAGATGGACCGGCCCAAGCCCTTCTCCATTTCGCTCAGGCTGATGCCCGCTTTGCCCGGAACGCGATTCGCGACGAGGATCGTGCGCTCGTCCTGCAGAAGCAGACCCGTGGCGCTCATGACGCGCCGAAGGTTGCGGAGCGCGGGCAGCTCCGGCGTTGTCGCGAGGATGATGCGGTCGGCCATGCGGAGGGTCGCGAGCGTGAGGTCCTCGAGGCTGGACCACAGATCGCAGACGATGTACTGGAAATGCGGCCGGAGCTGATCGACGACGCGAGCGACCCTGTCCGGATCGATGCTCGGAACGCTCGCGAGGTTATCGGGCGCAAGCAGCACCCGGACGCCCGAGGAGTGCTTCACGAAGACCTCGTCGACGAGCTGTTGGTCGATGGAATCGACGTGCGCCAAAAGGTCGGCGATGCTGTTGGCGCTCTTGAGATCGAGGGCGATACCGACATCGCCGAACTGGAGATCCAGATCGACCAGGGCGACGGTCGACTTGCCGCCGCGGCGGGCGAGGGCGACAGCGAGGTTCGTAGCGATCGTCGTGCAGCCCACGCCCCCCTTCGGGCTGTACACCGCGATCACGGCACCGGGTCGTGACGTCGTTCCCGGCGTTCGCTCGACCCGCTGGAGCCGCCGGAGCTCCTGAAAGTTGACGTAGGCGTCGCGGATCGTGTTGACGAAATCGTCGGGCTGGTATGGCTTGAGGAGGAAGCCGCGAGCTCCCGCGGTGACCGCACGAGAGACGACGCCCGGTGCCACGTTTGAGCCGGTCACGATCACACAGCACTCCGGAGCCTGAGCGAGGATGTCATGGACCGCCGGACCGACATCGCCGCGCAACCCGGCGATATCGATCACCGTGACATGCGCGTAGGTGCTGCCGAGCTTGTCGAGAAGGGAGGCGTGGTCAGTCACTGCGCCGACCAGCACCATCCGTGTATTGCCTTCGAGTGCGGCTTTGGCGCTCGCGACGAATTGCGGCTCTGGCTCCAGGATCAGGACGCGGATCGGGCCGATCGAATCAATCATCGAGCGATCCCAAAGGACTGCACGAGGTAGGTGATATCGACGCTGCGGGTGGTCACGTCCTGGCTTTCGCTCCGCGAGCGGACGACGACATCGATGGTTGCCTGACTATCGCGGAGGTACTTGAGCACGAGCGCGGTCTGATGTTCCACGACGAAGGTGAGAGATGAAGGCCGTTGCGGCTGTTGTTGGGTCGGTCCGATCACCTGTAGCACCTCGAGGTTCTGGATCGTGGTCTGTGTGCGCTTCGGGCTTTCGCCCGCGCCACTCGAGATCGTGGCGAGGATGTCTACGTGGTCGCCGACCTCGACAAAGCCACCCGCAGTTAGGGGATCGTTGGTCGGGAAGGACACGAGCACCTTTCCCGGATCGATGACCACCGACGAGCCGGTCTTGCCGTTCGCGGCGACGATCTGCCCGCGCAGGACGGCCGCCCCATTGGGGATCATCGCGAGCGTCGTCTTGCCGACCGCGTCGGCCTCGTCGGCGAGGGCGCCGCTCGGGATGAGCTCTTTGGGATATTCGCGACGCGACAGCATCGCCGCAGTGATGACGGCCCGAGCCGGGACATCTCCTTTCGCGACGACGACGCTGACCGTCTCAGGAGGTGCCGCGGCGGCGACTCGGTTCGCGTTCTGTTGTGCGACGCCGTTCAAGGCGACCCCCGTGATGATCGCTAGGACGAGTCCAAGCGAGAGAAAGAACCACGAACGTAGTCGCATATCAATGCCTCCTAGTTGTCCGGGACCATCACCGCGGTGTTCGCGAGGGCATTCAGGGCACACGTTGGGCATGAGTCGGGGCTGCCGAAGAGGCCGCCCCAGTAGCCCTTGACGGATCCGCTCGAGATCGTTCCCTCGTAGATCGTGAACGGGGCGACTGTGAAGAGATGTACGCGGTCGGGGGCCGCGTTCAGTTGGGAGCAGTCCGGATTTTGGCCGCCTGGATTGATGAGATCCCAACGATCACCGGCCGCGTGGTTCTTGCTGAACTTCTCGCCGCAGTCCCACAGGAACACGAGAACCACCAGACCTTTTCCGAACAGGGTGTTCGTTCCTGGGACGAGCTTGTTCGAGTACGGCAGGTTCGTGGTTCCGCGGGGGCTGTTGGAGACCGCATCGCGGACGACGTCGGTCAGACTCGCGACCGTCCCACCAGCGGTCTCGACCCAGTCGCCGACGGTCGGGTCGTCGCACGATGGCGCCGGGTCGGGCTTGGGATTGCAGATGGAACGCGGGGTCAGCGATGTCGGCGTTTCTTGTCCAGCTGGAAGTGCGGCCCCACTCCACCGGGTATCCAAAGTGAGAGTCCCGCGATAGCCGTAGTAGACCCAGTTCGGAATGCTGCAGTGCGTGTCCTTTGTTGAGTCGGCTTCGCCCCATGAGTCCCAGAGCTTGTCTCCATTGGCGTTCTGGCCCCAGGGGCACTGGTTCTGACCGCTGTGGTCGATCTGAAGTGGGTTCGGAGCGTGGGCGAACGTGTCGCCGACCGCTATGAGTTGCTGTGTTTGGACCGCGAGCTGCGTGTTCAAGCTGGGCGAGTAATGAGAGAAGTCGATGAGCCCTTTGAACGACCCGAACGCGACGTCGGCCGCGTTCGCGTCCCAGAACAGCTTCGGCTGCACCTGGTTGGGATCCGTTGGATCGCAGGGATTGGATGTGCACGTGTTGTTGAAATCGGCCGGGTTGTAGTGCCGGACCATCGCCCACATCGGGCCGCCGGTGAGCGGGACAGGCGTCCCCGACAGCCGTACCCGAGCCGACGCGCTCACGGTGTTCGAGGTCGAGCCGATCGTCCCGGCGGCGAATGATTGAATGGAGGCTCCGACGACCGCCCGAACGTAGATCGTGCCGGCGGGAATGGCGGTGTTGCCAGCACACGTCGCCGCGCTCGTCGTCCAAGCAGTCGGGTTGGCGGCGTTGCCGTAGAGGAGCTGAAGATCATTCGAGGTGCTCGTCGGGGCGAAGGACTTTTTCAAGTCCGCTGGGTTCGCGTATGCATTCGCCGTGCACCAGGTTTGTTCCTGCGTCACGCTGAAGGCGATAGTCCCGTTGATCTTGATCACCGCGGTCGCGAGGCGTTTGCCCGCGGCCAGCGCGCTTGCGTCTGCGACGTTCTGCATCACACGGCGCTGCGCCATCGCATAGCCCCAATCAACAGCCAGGGCGAGGCCGCCGATGAGGACGGCAACGCAGAGCGCGACGACGATCAGCGCCTGCCCTTCTTCGGATGAACGGTCAACCATCCTCATCGACGCGTCTCCATCAACGAGGTCGCGGAGAGCGTGTTTGAGCCGGTGGCCGACAAGAGGTTTCCGGCGACAGCCGAGACCGCCGACCACTGGTAGCTCACCCGAACTCTGACGATCACGCCGGCGGGCGCGGGGCTGCTGGCGGGAATGCCAGCGGTCGGCCAAGGGTGGAAGCGCGCGGTCGCGTTGTCGTAGTACTCAGCCGTTACGGTGATCGCGTCGGCGTTTAATGGAGCAGTACGCGCACGCGCGGCGCTTGCGATCGCCGGCGGCACGCTCTGTCCGGGCGGAATCGTCGCCGTCGGATTGAGGATCGCGTAATGAGCCCCTTCCTCGCTGGCGCTGCCCAGGACGACGACGGCGTTCAAAGCTCGCGCGACGTCGAGGACACCGACGCTGAGGAGGATGAGCAACGGCACGATGAGGGCGAACTCGATAAGGGCTACGCCCTCGTCTCGGCGCATCAGTTTGCGCATGGGCTGCCTGCGGTCATGAGAGGGAATCTGGCATCAGCGCGGATCGCGACTGGGTTGACCTTGAACGCCGCGTCGGCGATCGAGGCGGTGATCAGCGAAAAGTTGTAGGTGAGGCGTACGGTCGCGTCACCGTTGCTCGAGGTGCAGGTGGCGGTGAGGCCGGGGCAAGGGCTGCCGAATGCCGCCAGGCCCATTGCGTCACACGCACGCTGCGTAACCTGGGCGACCGTCGCGGTGTCATTGCGCGCGGCGAAGTTGGCCCCCTCGC
>WNFW01001629.1_pt1 | contig 15122 bp, 18 predicted proteins | sample 5400131 | NCBI WGS metagenome assembly WNFW01 (sample SAMN13153362, study PRJNA577476) | soil metagenome | isolation source: 20 cm soil or saprolite under grassland replicate 1 | place: USA:California | collected 2016-06-15 | reverse complement strand
CGCCGAACCCGCTGCGCGACCAGCTCGCCCTCAACCCGCCCAAGCGCGCCGGCGACATCGTCGACGTGCCGACGGGGCCGGGCCTCGGCCTCGAGCTCGACCGCACCGTGCTCGAGCGCTACCGCGCGTGAGCGCCGACCCGGCACCTCTTAGAGCAGCGTTCCCCGGAGGACGAGATAGGCGACCGTGAAATAGATGCTGAGGCCGGTGACGTCCACCAGGGTCGCGACGAACGGCGCCGAGGCGCTGGCGGGATCGAAGCGAAGACCCTGGAGGACGAACGGCAGCATCGCGCCCGAAAGCGACCCGAAGGTGACGACGCCGACGAGCGCGAGGCCGACGGTCGCGGCGACCAGGAACCAGTGCGGACCGTAGTCGTAGAGACCGAGCGCTTGCCAGACCATGATGCGGGACACGCCGATCACCCCGAGGATGCTGCCCAAGGCCACCCCCGCTGGCAGCTCCCGCAAAGCGACGCGCCACCAGTCCCTCAGCGGGAGTTGGCGGAGCGCCAGCGCCCGGATGATCAGCGATGTCGCCTGCGAGCCGGAATTACCGCCGGAGCTCATGATGAGCGGGATGAAGAGAATCAGGACGAGCGCTTTGCTCAGCTCCGCTTCGAAGTGCTGCATGGCGCTGGTCGTCAGCATCTCGCTCAGGAAGAGCGCGCAGAGCCACCCGGCCCGCTTGCGCACCATGGTGGCGAAGCGAGTTCGTGGATAGGGCTCGTCGAGCGCCTCCAGGCCGCCGAGCTTGTGGACGTCCTCGGTCTGCTCCCTCAGGATGGCGTCGATGACATCGTCGACGGTGATCGCACCGCGAAGGCGCCGCTCCTCGTCGACGACGGGCACGGCGAGGAGGTTGTACTTCGAGATCAGGCGCGCCACATCTTCGCGATCCGTCTCCAGGCCCACGGTCAGCAGGCTGCGGGGCTCGCCGACCTGGGTCATCGCGGTACGCGGATCGGCGAGCACAAGCTCGCGAAGAGACACGACGTGCAGGAGGACTCCGGTCGCGGGCTCCACGACGTAGACGGCGTAGACCGGGCGCCGTCGTCCCGATCGACGGATCTCCTGAAGCGCTTCCTCTGCGGTTGATCCCGGCGGCACGCTGATGTAATCCGTCGTCATGATGCCGCCCGCCGATGCGGGCGGATACGAGAGCAGCATCTCGAGCGACCGCCGGGTCGAGACGTCGAGGCGCGGCAGCACACGCGCGCGGACGCCATCCGACAGATCGCGGATCAGGTCCGTGCGCGCGTCGGGCGACATCGCCGTGATGAGCCCCACCGCGACGTCGGACGGAAGGTGTTCGATCAATGCCGCGCGGCCCTCGAACTCCGGCTGCTCGAGCACGCGGGCGGCGAACTCGCGCGGTACACGCACGATCGCGTGTGCGGCCTCCGCCGGCTCGAGGACTGAGAGAAGGTCGGCGACGTCCGCTGGCCGTCCGGTCGCAACGAGTCGCGACAGGTCCTCCGAGTCGGCCGACCCGGGGGCGCGACGGGGTGAAGCCCCCTGTGTGGACATACGCTCCTCCTTGACCCTCTCCGGGCAGGCCTCGATTACTCGCGTGGAAGGTGCACGCTGAACGTGGCGCCTTTCCGCGTCGCCGCCTCTACGGAAATCCGCCCGCCCTGGCGCTCGACGAGTGTCCGCGAGATCGCAAGGCCAAGGCCGAATCCCGGCATGTCCGTCGAGCGTGACGCTTTGCCGCGGTAGAAGCGCTCGAACAGCCTCGCCGCCTCCTCCGACGCGACGCCCGGTCCGGTGTCGGAGACGGCGATGACCGCTTCCTCCTGGTCCGCCGTGACGACGATCCTCACCGCGCCGCCGGTCGGCGAGAATTTCACGGCGTTGTCGAGGATGTTGGCGAGCGCGACCTTGACGGCGCCCGGCGCGGCATTCACGAATACCTCCGGCGGACGCTCGACCGCCACCAGCACGCCGCGCCGCTCGGCCTCCGGCCTCACCGCCGCCACGGCTGCCTCGACGATCTCGCCCACGGTAATGGGCTTGGCCGGCTCGGGCTCCTGGGGGGCGTCGATGCGCGCGAACTCGAGGAGCTCCTCGATCAGCCCCTGGACGCGCTGGACCTCGTCGAGGCACGAGCGCAGCGTCTCCTCGTACTCGCCAGCCGGTCGCGGTCGGCGGAGCGTCACTTCCAGCTCTGCCCGGAGACGTGAGAGTGGTGAGCGGAGCTCGTGAGAGGCGTCGGCGGTGAAGCGACGTTGGACCTCGAAGCTCCGCTCGAGCCGGTCGAGCATGTCGTTGAGCGTCTCGACGAGCCGGCCGATCTCATCCCGCGGCCCCGGGTGCGGCAGGCGCTCGACGAGGTTCGCCTCGCCGATGCGTCGGGCCTGCGTCACCATCTTGTCGATTGGCCGGAGGGCTCGGCGGGCGAGCAGGGCGCCGGTCAGCCCGATCCCCGAGAGGATGACCAGTGACATCCCGAGGAAGAGCCATCGCCCAAACCGCAGCACGGCGTACGCGTCGTCCAGCGACATCGCCACCTGGATGGCGTAGCGGGCCCGCCCGGCGTCAACCGGGAGGGACACCATCCGGACCGGCTCCTCGCCGAAGTCGGTCACGGTCCCGAAGACCGTCTCGCCGTCGCGCAACCGGGTGAGGAGTGCGGCCGGCGTCGGGAGGCGGGCCGTGCCGAGCGTCGCGCTCCGCGCCACAACACGTCCGTCCAATTCGATGATCTGAACGAACTTGTCGAGGCGCACGAACGAGGGCGGGCCCGCGCTGGGCGCGATCTCGTGGACACGGATGGATCGTCCGGGATCGGCCTGGAGCGCGGCCGCCTCCGTCGAGGCCAGCGACAGGATCGCGTCGTCGATGATGTGCCCGAGGACCACCCCGCGGAGCGCCCAATCGGCGCCGAACGCCGCGAGCGCGAGCATCACGGCCAGGACCGCGACGTGTCCGAGCCAGAGCCGGGTCTTGAAACTGACCGGTCTCATGACTCCGCCGAGTCGGGCGGCCCCAGCCGATAGCCGACGCCGCGAATGGTGTGGATGAGCGGCACGCTCGCCCCGTGATCGATCTTGTTGCGGAGGTGGCTCACGTGGACGTCGAGGAGGTTGTCGAGCACCTCCGATGCATCGTCCCAGACCCGCTCGGCGAGGCGCGTGCGGCTCACCACCTCGCCGGCGTTCCGCATCAGCGTCTCGAGGATGGCGTACTCCCGCGGGGTGAGCGTGACCGCGCCGTCTCCGCGGGCGACCCGGCGGGTCGCCGGGTCGAGCGTGAGGTCGGCCACCCGCAACACGGCGGGCTGGGCGACGCGAGACCGACGGAGCAGGGCCCTGATGCGCGCGAGCAGCTCCGCGAAGGCGAAGGGCTTGGTGAGGTAGTCATCCGCGCCGGTGCCGAGGCCGCTGACGCGGTCGGCCACGCTGTCGCGCGCGGTCAGCATCAGGATCGGGGTGGAGCTGCCGCACGCGCGGAGGGCCCGGCAGACCGCAAGCCCGTCCTTCCCGGGCAGGAGCCAGTCGAGCACGATCACGTCGTACTCGTTCACCGTGGCTTTCTCCTCGCCGTCCTCGCCGGTCGGGGCCACGTCGACGACGAAACCCTCCTCCAGAAGCCCCTTGGCCAGGAGCCTGGCGGCCTTCCGGTCGTCCTCGATCAGGAGAATTCGCATCGCGCCGTTATCCTATCGCCCGAGCGCGCGCGCGGCGCAACCTGAAGGAACATTCAGGCTGCCTTCAGGCGATCTTCAGCCGCGGGCTTGTAAACTCGGGCTGTGAGAGCGAGTATGAGGGACATTCTGCTCGCGGTGACCCTGTTGATGACGACTGCCGAGTTCATGGACATCCAGAAGCTCTCGGTCGACGACCTTCGGAGGCGGTTTGGGCTGACGCCGTCGTGCCAGCCGGCGGTCACGGCCCTGTCAACCGATCCGACGATCAACGAAGTGGCCGTCGCCATAGAATGCCGGGCCGAGATCAGTGCGCCGTCTCCCGGTCGTACCCCGGGCGACCGTTGACCACCACCGCTGCCCGATAAGCCGAGTCCGTAGCGTCGCGACTCAAACCGGTCTCGGCGTAACGACGCGGGCGTTCCGATCGACACGATGAACAGTCCATCACTCGGTCGTCGCGAGGCCCCGCGCCGGCGGGTGGCCGGCGCGCCACACCACGCGATCACCCTTGCGGCTCTCCTTCTGACGCCGGCGTTCGTGTCACCGAGCGTTGCCGCGACGTCACCCGGGACAGCCGTCATCATCTTCCTGGACTTCTCGGGGAGCATCAAGAGTGACGAGCGCGCGCTATTCCAGCGCGAGATCGAGACGCAGATCCTGCCGTCACTCTCGGCCGGGGACCGACTTCTGCTTGCGCCCATCCATGACAAAACCCTCACCGAGTTTCGTCCCCTCGTTCAGGTCATCTTGCCGGCCAAGCCAGAGTTCAGCGGGTGGCGGGACAACGTGATGAAATACAACCGTCGCGTGAAAGAGCTCGAGGCGCAGGTCCTCGACCTGAAAGCGATAGCCAGGACAGAAGTCGCGGACGTCTTGAGTCGGCGTTACGGCAGCCAGCACACCGACATCTTCAGCTCGCTCCTGATCGCTCAGAAGCTGTTCCACGACGAGGCCAGGCGCAAGGTGCTGGTGCTCATGTCGGACATGATCGAAGACACCCCCGAGTACAACTTCGAGAAGATCGCCTGGACTCCGGCCGCCGTCGAGAAGCTCTTCGCCGAGCTCGAGGCCAAAGCGCTCATCCCGAAGCTCTCGGGCGTGTGTGTCTACGTGTCGGGCGCGTCCGCCAAATCCGCCGCGCTCGCCGAGAACATCGGCCGCTTCTGGGAGGCCTACTTCCGGCGGACCGGGGCTGACATGCACCCGAGCCGGTATGCTCACGTCCTTCTTCATTGGCCCCCGTCCCAGTCCTGTCGCCAGGAATGAAGGTCCCGGTCAGCCGCACGGTGGCCTCTCTGAGGCGGATCTTCGCCGCAACGCTCGCCGCCGCCGGCGTCGTGGCCGCGACAGCGCCGGTTCGGGCCGCCGAGCCGGCCGAGCCGAAACCGCGCCACACCCTCTTCGTCGGCGTCGACACGAGCGGCTCGTTCCGTCATGCCGGGTACGAGGACGCCATGACGTTCCTGGCGCACTACCTCTACGGCCATGTCAACGAGCTTGGTGGGCTGGCGCCCCCTCGGAACCTCTTCGTCGCGGCGATCGGCGGCAAAGAGGGCAGCGAGCCCAAGGCGTTTCGTCCCATCCACGAATTCGCCGGAAGGAATATCCCGCAGATCGAAGCGGGTCTGAGACGGTGGTTTCCGCCCACCGACCCTCTCACGGATTTCAATGCCTTCTTCCGCCAGGTCGCCCGAATTGCGAAGGAGCGGAACCTGGTCCTCACGCCGATCACCGTCATGGTAGTGAGTGATGGCATTCCCGATGTCCCCAACGTCAAGCCCGGCTCGCCCGACTCGTTCAAGACGATCGACCTCAGTACGCTGGAATTTCTCTCCAGGAATCTCACAGTTCGGCTCATCTATGCGAGCCCCAAGGTCGGCGACTACTGGCGGAGACTCATCCCGCGTCAGCGCGTCCGGTTCTGGGCCGTCGAGCGCGAGGTGATGGTGGGCTGGCGGGCGCAGGTAAAGCCTGATGCCGATCCTGCGAGCCAGGACCGGCTGTGGAGGTGGGTCCAGGACAACGTCGACTACCGCGTGCGGGCCCGAGGACTCTGAGGACTCTAAAGGGCCAGCCAGATTGAATTACACTGTATCTGGCGATGGCAGGCGAGCACAGTCATCCGCACGAACAGCGGCACGATCATCAGGAGCACGGGCGGCCCGGCCACACCCACGGTGTCGTCGATGCCACAATCATGGCCTCCGCGCGCGGCCTGTGGGCGCTCACGTGGTCGTTCGCTGGCCTTCTGGCCACGGGGCTGCTGCAGCTCGCCGTGGTCGCGCTGTCCGGGAGCGTCGCGCTTCTCGCTGATACCATCCACAACTTCGCGGATGCCGCCACCGCGATTCCCCTCGGCATCGCCTTCGTCCTCCAGCGGCGCCCGCCGAGCCGACGCTTCACGTATGGCCTGGGCCGCGTCGAAGACCTCGCCGGCCTCGCCATCGTCGCCACGATCTTCGCGAGTGCCGTCGCCGCCGCCTGGGAGTCGCTCGCGCGTCTCCTCGAGCCTCGCCCGGTCACGATGCTGGGCGCCGTCATGGCGGCCTCCGTCATCGGCTTCCTCGGCAACGAGGCCGTCGCCATCTTTCGTATCCGGGTCGGACGTCAGATCGGGAGCGCGGCGCTCGTGGCGGACGGCTACCACGCGCGCGTCGACGGCTGGACGAGCCTCGCCGTCCTCGTCGGCGCCCTCGGTGTGTGGGCGGGTTTCCCGATCGCCGATCCGGTGGTCGGCCTCCTCATTTCGCTGGCGATCTTCGCCATCGTCTGGCAGTCGGCTCGCGAGATGGTCGTGCGCACGCTTGACGGGATCGATCCCGTCCTCCTCGAGACGATCGAGCATGCTGCGCAGCGTGTCGACGGCGTGGAGGGGGTGAGCGAGGCGCGCGCCCGTTGGGTGGGCCACGAGCTCTATCTCGAGCTCAACGTCACGGTGCCGGCCCACCGTTCCGTCGAGGATGGGCACGCCGTGGCCACCGAGGTGCGGCACCAGCTCCTCCACCACGTGCCGCATCTCACGTCGGTCATCGTTCACGTGGACCCGTCGGGCAAGAGCGGTGAGCGGCACCACCGGATCGCGCAGCACCAGCACGGCGACCTGCCACCGCACGCGCATCCCTAGCCGTGAAAGGGCGACTCGATGAGAGCCTACGTGGCGGTCTTCGTGAGCGTGTTCCTCGCCGAGCTCGGGGACAAGACGCAGCTCGCCACGCTCTTCTTTGCTGCGAACCAGGCGACCAGTAAGCTCGGCGTGTTCCTGGCGTCGGCGGCGGCCCTGTGTCTGTCCGCCGCCCTCGCCGTGCTCGCCGGCAGCTACCTCGGAACCTGGCTCCCGCCCCGACCGCTGCGCATCATGGCCGGTGTGGGATTCGTCGCGATTGGGATCTGGATGGTCGTCGCCCGCCCGTGAGGCCCTAGTCGGGCTGGACCATGAGCCTGACCGTCACCCGACGCTTCTTCTCGTCGGGCAGCCCGTTGGCGGTGATGGGCCCGAGCCCGACCGCCTGGATCCGCGGCAGCTCGATGCCCTTTTCCACCAGGAAACGGCGGACGGCCTCGACCCGGCGCTGGCTCAGCCCCACGTTGTAAGGGAAGGTGCCCGAGGGATCCGCAAACCCTTCGAGGTCGACCGACAGCCGCCGGTTCGCCTGGAGCTCCTTGACCAGCGACGCCAGCGCGGTTTGCGCGGTGTCGTCCAGGTCCCAGCGGTCGAAGCCGAAGCGCACCTCGAGCGTTTCGACCAGGTCGCGCTTGTAGAGGTTCCCCGAGAGCCTCGTGACCCGGCTGGCCGCCTCCTCCGCCTGCGTCTGGGCGGAACGAGCGAGCTGGCCCGTCTGCGTCAGCGAGGTCTCGACCGTCTGGAGCCGTGAGCCGAGCCCCTCGATCCGCTCGGCGTCCTCGGCGACGCGCTTCTCCACGCCGACGAAGCGCTGGTCGATCTCCGCGTCCTTCTTGCCGACCAGCTCCCTCACCCAGTCTCGGGTGGCGCAGCCGGCGGACGCCAAAACGGCCACTGGTAGAAGGATCGTGAACGTCCAGTGCGGTCGCATAGTCACTCCCTCCTCTTTAGGTCCTCAGTTTCAGGGCGGCGCGATCATGCAACAGCTTCGCCAACTCGGAGCGGTGCGGATTCTCGGCAGAAATCGCGAGGGAGCGCGTCGGCGCGGGCGGTGCGGTGTCACGCTACCGGACGCGACGAGTCAGCCGGCTGACGCTCGGTCAGTTGAGCCGGGCACGCAACGAGTGGAGGGTCTTCTGGAGCTCGGCGTCGGCGGGCGCCAGACGCACCGCGACCTCGAACTCGCGCAGCGCCTCCCACCAGCGCGCCTGCCGCAGATAGATCCGCCCGAGGTTCATGTAGGGAAACTGCCGCGGCTCGTAGCGCGGGGCGCGCTTGGCCTTCTCGAGCCACGGGATCGCCTCCTCGAGCTTGCCCTGCTGCATCAGATAGCAGCCGATGTCGTTGTAGGGGTTGCCGAAGTCGGGGTCGACCTCGATCGCCTTGAGACACTCGCGCGTCGCCTCCTCGAGGCGCCCCTGGAAGCTCAGGGTCCAGCCGAGGAACGTGTGCGCCTCCGCCGTCGGGTGCACGTCGATGGACTGCTGGTAGAGGTCGATCGCGCGCTCGAGGTCCCCCTGCATCTGGCGGGCGTACGCCTCCTGCCACAGCTCGGTCGCGCGTCGGAGGACCTCCGGATCACCCATCGGTGCTCGGCCTCCCCTCAGAGCGGCCACGCCTCGCGGCGGTACCCCATCTCCCAGAACATCCACTCGTAGCGGCTCGTCGTCACGAAGTGCCGAACCATCGCGTCACGCTCCCGAGCACCGAGGCGTGCGGCGGTCTGGTCGGTGGCGTCGATGACCGCACGCACCACGTCGCCGAACTCGTCGGAGGCGTACGTGCCGATCCAGCGCGCGTAGAGCGGATCGGGCGAGCCCGCGCGCTCGAGCTGGCGGCCGACCTCCCAGTAGATCCAGTAGCACGGGAGCACCGCCGCCATCGCCTCATGGTATGGGGCGCCGTAGGCGACGGCGAGGAGGTAGCTCGTGTACGCCAGACACGTCGGCGCCATGGGCGTCGCGGCGACGGCGTCGGGTGTCAAGCCGAACTCTTTGAAGAAGCTCTCGTGGAGCGCGCGCTCGACCTTCAGGGCGCCGGCCGCGTGCTCGTTGAACATGATGATCCAGGCGTCTTCGGGCGCGCGGGCCGCCGCGAGGGAGAGCGTCCGCGCGAACTCGCGCAGGTAGAGCGCGTCCTGCACCGCGTAGAAGCGGAAGCTCTCGCGCGGAAGCGAGCCGTCGGTGAGCCCGCGCACGAAGGGGTGGCCGAGAATGGCCGCGTAGACGGGTCCGATCGACCCCCAGAGCTCCTGCGAGAACGCCACGCCGTGGTCTCGGCTAGCGGCCCCGGAAGACGGGCTCCCGCTTCTCGACGAAAGCCTTCGCCGCCTCGCGGTGGTCCTCGGTCATCCCGCACCGGGTGTGGTGCCACGCCTCGAGGTCGAGCAGGTCCTTGAGCGTCCCGCTCTCCGCCGCGTTGAAGTTCCGTTTCATGTAGCCGTGGGCGATCCGCGGGCCCCGTGCGAGCCGGGCCGCGAGCGCCATGGTCTCCTCCTCGAGGTGCGCGTCGGGGACGACCCGGTTCACGATGCCGAGCTCCCGCGCCTGCGCGGCGTCCACGATCTCCGCGGTGAAGTAGAGCTCCCGTGCCTTCGCGGCGCCGACGAGCTGGGTGAGGAACCAGCTGCCGCCGAAGTCGCCGGAGTAGCCGACTCGCGCGAACGCCGTCGCGAAGCGCGCCGAGTCGCCCGCGATGCGGAGGTCGCACGCGAGCGCGAGCGACAGGCCCGCGCCGGCGGCCGCCCCCCGCACCATCGCGAGCGTCGGCTTCGGCATCTCGTGAAGCCACCGCGACACCTCCATCCGCGACCGGAGCCCCTGCGCCCGCTCCTCGAGCGTGGTCCCCCTGGACTCGCGCCCTTCCGCCATCGCCTTGACGTCGCCGCCGGCGCAGAAGCCACGGCCAGCGCCCGTGAGCACGACGACCCCCACCTCGGGGTCCTCGGCGAGCCGGGGCAGCGCCTCGAGCAGCGCGTCGAGCATCGGCGGTGACATGGCGTTGAGGCGGTCGGGCCGGTTCAGCGTGAGGACCGCGACTCCGTCCTTCTGGGCTTCGAGCAGCTCCTGGCTCATGGGATCCTCCGTCCGCGAATGTGCCGCGATGGTACCATCGCCGCGGAGTCGTCGCCCGGGCCGGCTGACGAGAAGGAGGATCGTCGATGGAAGCGGTGAAGGACTCGAGCCATCTGTACGAGGTGGAGCGGCGCGCGCGCCACGCCGAGCGGCCGGGATTCCGGATCTCGGAGCTCCAGATCGCTCCGACTCAGAACGTCCCCTGGCACTGCCACACCAACGTCCAGGACACCTTCTACGTCCTCGAGGGCCGGATCCGCCTGTTCCTGCGCGACCCGAAGGAGGAGGTGCTCCTCGGGCCGGGCGAGACGTACAGCGTGCGGCCGCGCCGACCGCACCTGGTCACCAACGCCGGCCGGGTCTCCGCGGTGTTTCTGGTTCTGCAGGGGGTGGGCGAGTACGACTTCGTGCCGCTGACCCCATGAGTCTCGCGGAATCCCGCGACCTTTTGCCGCGCCGGATCTATGCGCCGCCGCGCGGCAGGAAGTCTTTCGGGGCAACGAGGCTGTTGGCGTCGGTGAGATCGAGCACGGTCTCCTCGCCGGCGCCGACCACCGTCCGGGTTTCCCAGAGCTTGACGCCCGCGCTCCGACCGACGACACGGTAGGCGCCGGGCGGGAGGTCTGACATCCTGTAGGGCCGCCCGAGGCCGATATGCAACCGGACGCTGTGGCCCTTGGTGGACGCATCATCGCCGTTGAATCGCAGCTCGAGCTGGACGTTCTGGGCCTCGGGGCTCACGCCCGGCCAGACCGTCGTACCCTTGATCGATCCGACCCCGGCCGGCGCCGGCTGAGGTTCCACTCCCGGCACGGACGACTCCGTCATTTCCCGTCGGCCGTGGGACGCGCCCGCATCGGACACGCGCTCGACCGCCGCAAGCCATTCACGTGCCATGGCAATCTCGGGTGCTCGATGCTCGACGACCCAGCGGAACTGCTCGATAGTCTCGTCGCGCCGGTCGAGGTGGCTCAGCGCCGACCCGAGGGCGAATCGGAGCTTGAGATCGTCCGGGGTCACCCTGAGCGCTTCACGGTACTTCGCGACGGCCGTGGCGTAATCGCCTCGGCTCAAGGCCGCGTCTCCCTCCTGGCGGGACGACGTCTCGAGAGCGGGGGGCGTCTGCGACGGCGCCCGGGGAGTCGGGTGACCACCGCACCCGGACACCAGCTTCGCCGCGAGAAGAGTCACGAGCGTGCTCGTCACCGTGAATCGGAGCGTGAGGTCGTGCGGCGCCGCCCGGAGCGCTTCGCGGTACTTCGCGAGTGCCACGGCGTATTCGCCGCGGCTCCAGGCGGTGTCTCCCTCCTGACGGGGAGGCGGGGCCGCGACGGGGGGCGTCCGCGGAATGGCACCGCTGCAGCCGAACGTCAGCGCGGCGGCGAGAAGGGCGGCGGACGCGCGCGTCGACGCCATCTACTGATCCGTCCAGCTCGACGTCGTTACGAGCCGACGGCCGAGGGAGTTCTGTACCAGATCCAGCGCCTCCTTGCTGTACAGGAGCTTGGCGTTGCCCGAGATGTCGCCTTCGAGGTTCGTGGATCCGTCGTTGTGCAGCTCGTTGACGATGGTGGCGCCGTACACGGCTTGCCCCCCGCCGCCGCGATACCGGAGGCCGACGTTGTTGCCGGTCGCGATGATGGGCCCGTTCCAGCGGAAGCTCCCGTTGATGTCGGCGTTGCCGTTCTCGATGATCAGGATGCCCGTGCCGTTGCTGTTCCCCGCGATGTCGAGCGAGGTGTACACGGTGCTGAGATCGGGCAGGGTGCCTCTGATGTAGACGACCTTCGGCTTGGACGTCGTGCCCCAGCAGGTAGAACTGGTCCAGTTGGTCGAGCAGGTCTGCCCCACGTTGTTGATGGCGTAGGTGTTGCCTGGACTGGTGTCCACGGTGATGTCGGCGTACTGCTTGAGCGCGTTCACGTAGTCGGTCACCATCTGGGACGTCAGGGCGGGGTCCGCCTGGACGGCGTTGGCGCCGCTCGTCGTGCCCGGCGGGTTACTCGAGCTGGTCTCGTCCCTGCCCCGGACGTCGTTCTGCTGGTTGTTGGCCAGCGCGTTCTCGACCTGGGTCTCGAGCGCCGGGAGACCGCCGTTGACCGAGATCCCGTACACCGCGTTGGCGGTGCCGGTCGGTGAGATGCTGTCGGCCATCTTCCAGTCCCGCCCGTCGATCGAGAAGCTCGAGCCGCTGAAGTTCACGTCGGCCTGGATACCGGGGAAGGCGAGCGCCGCGTTCAGCGTGGGGATCACCACCTTCGAGACCGCGATGGTGATCGTCCGCGTCGCGTTCCCGAGGGTGCCGGTCGCGGTGACGATGACCTTCTGGTTGGTGTCATTCGTCGCGTTGGCCGAGGCCTCGACCGCCACGCCGGTGATCTTGTTGTCGCCGGCCTTGCAGTCGTTGCGGATCCGGACGGTGAACGTTCCATACGCGCTCGAGAGCCCGGGAAGCGTCGAGTCCGCCGCGCCGAGGACGGCCCCCGTGGTGCAGGTGGCCCCCACCAGGTACGTGTTCCAGGAGGTGATATTCGTGGCGAGCGTATCGTAGGCGTACTCGATGCCCGCCTCGGCCACGTGCCGCGCACGGACCGTGGCGCTGTGATTCGTGGAGATCTGCGGCTCGAACGCGCTCACCGAGAGTAACGTCAGCACGAGCCCGGTGAGGGTCAACAGGACCATCAAGGCCAGGATGATCGCCACGCCCCGTTCGTCGGCGACGAGCTTCTGCCATCTGCGCATTGTTCTCCCTCCGCACGGCCCGGTCGTCATCATCGGTTCCTCACGCGAGCCGAGTCCGTCATCGTGACCAGGACTCGCCCTTGTGGTGTCGCTGCCGGCTGATTCTGGGGCTGCGTCGTGAGCGTGACGACGATCGTCCGGATACTGGCGGCCGTTGCCGTTGTCGCGCCGGTGCTGTCCTGATACGTGAACGTCAGGCCGTCGATCCCCGTGGCGAGGGTCACGGCGGACGCGTCGACCCCGACCTCCTGTCGGGTGAGCGTCCCGCTGGAGGACGCGTAGACGATCTGCTCGCCGCGGACATTCCCGTTGGCGTCCGTCACGGTGCCCGTCGTATTGATCGCGCCGTCGCCGTCCCAGTCATTCTGGAGGGTGAACCCGGTCCCAGTCTGCGAGGCGATCGCAGTGAATGGCGGGGTGCCGGCGCACGTTGGGCAGTACCCCGCGTTGCGGATCTCCTGAACCATCTGCGCGAGCGCCATGCGGGCGGTCTGCTGCGCCTCGACCTGGTTCGAGCCGACCAGATAGCTCTGCGCTCCGGTCTGGAGCATGATGAGCAGGCCGGCCATCACGAAGGCGATGACCACGCACACGACCAGGAGCTCGGCCAGGGTGAACCCGTGCTCGGTCTGATGGTCGAGTCGTTTCATCGGCGCGACTCAGGTCCGGGACGCGAGCATGGTGAGCAGCTCCACCCGCCGCTCCTGGTCGAGCTGGCCTTGTCCCGTGACGGGCTTATAGAACACCGACACCCGGACCAGCTTGCAGTTGGCCGTGCACGTCGCGCCGGGGTTGTCGGTTACGCTGGTGACGCGCCGGTAGAAACCCGCTGTCGCCGTGCCGGTGCAGGCAGCCCCTGTCGACGGGCAGTACTCCGTCGTCGTCCCCGCGCTCAGGGTGACGTTCGTCCAGTCGACGAGCGCCGTCGCCTTCAGCTGCTCGACCTTCCGTTCGGCCAGAAAGGTCGCCGTCGTCTCGCCCTTGCCGGTCTCCACGCCACTGGTCGCGTATTGGAAGCCCGTCGCGACGGCCATGAGCCCGATCGAGAGGACACACGTCGCCACGAGGACCTCGGCCAGCGTGAATCCCCGCTGAGATCTCATGTGACGCCTCACTGGACGGTCACTCGCCCGGACGTTGACACGACCACGGTCCGTATGGCGCCGTCGACCGGGTCGGTCACGGTGAACGAGCCGGGGGTGCTCGCGGCGCCGAGGCCGGTGAACACGACGTTTCCACCCGAGCTGACCTGGAGAGTGTTGGCGAGGCGGATCACGCCCGAACCGTCGGTCCCGGGACCCGTCCAGAGCGTCCCGCCGCAGCCGCCCGTCCTCATGACAACGCTGGTACCGCTGACCTGAACGCACACCGTCGTGTTCCGCGAAATCGCGACCTGCCTGCCAAGATTGACGGCGGCCGCCAACTCTCCCGCGCCGGCCCCGAGCGTCGACGACCTCCAGTAGCTCAGGAACGTCGGCGTGGCGAGCACGGCCAGGAGACCGATCATCGCGGCGACCATGCTGAGCTCTGCGAGCGAGAATCCCCGAGCGTTCAAGAAGGCCGCCGGACGACGCATCCCTGTCATGTCGAGTGTCTTCAGCAAAGCTTGTGCCGCGTGTGCGGGATGCTCAACGCCGCGATTTTTCGAGAGCGAGCCCAAAGGATCTCGCGGCGCTTGTCAGTCGTGGATTTCCGGATGCCGTTCCGTCACCTTGGAGCTATTCGAGGTTGCCGCGCGCGAGCGCGACGCGACCGCGGTTGCTATTTCTGGGCTCGCCGTTCCTCGAGGAGCGTCGAGAAGCGCGGATCCTTCCTGAGACCCGTGAGCGCCGGGTCGACGCTCACGAAGTCCGTCGGAGCGAAGCCGAGATCGAGCGCCTTGGCGAGCCACGCGAGGGCCTGGTCGTTGTTGCCCTGTTGCGCGAAGATGCGGGCGGCGTCGTACGCGGCCCGCGGATCGTTGGGGCGTGCGTCGACGAGTCTCATGGTCTGTCCGACCTGGTCCTGGCGCTCTTGAACGATGGCGGTGTTGTGTCTCGCGTTGTCGAGGTTACGTTTGGCCGTGGCGTTCGTGGGATCACGCCGTAGAAGCTCCTCGAACTCGCGGATGGCGTCGTCGTAGCGGCCGATCTTGGCGTAGAGCGCGCCGAGGTTGTTGCGGGCCAGCGAATTGCCTGGTTCGAGCTCGAGGACCTTGCGGTACTCGGCGATCGCCTCGTCCGACCGCTCGTGCCGCTCGTAGGCGTAGGCCAGGTTCGCGTGGGCGACGACATACGCCGGAGCGATCTCGACCGCCTGCCGGAGCTCAGCGATGGCCTCCTCGAGCTTCCCTTGTGTCAGAAGGGCGGCCCCGCGGTTGTTCCGCTCGACCGCCCCATCGGAGGTCCCGTCCTGCCCGCGGGCGACGCCGATCAGGAGCGCGCAGAGAGCGAGCGCGAGTAGCGGCGCTCTCAATGCAGTTGCTCCGTCCAGGAGCGGACCTGCTTCAGGAAGGGAGGCGCAGGCACCGGGTTGCTCGGGAGCTGTTGGTTCGT